>WNFP01002990.1_pt1 | contig 15802 bp, 9 predicted proteins | sample 5400201 | NCBI WGS metagenome assembly WNFP01 (sample SAMN13153355, study PRJNA577476) | soil metagenome | isolation source: 115 cm saprolite under Madrone tree | place: USA:California | collected 2016-06-14
GCCTGACGCCGCGCTGAAAGCGCTATCCAGAATCTTGAGGTCGATGGCGGCGAGTAGCCGCGGGTTGATCCCGCGAAATGGCTCGAGCCCCCCGATGAAACGTGAGCAAATCGTTATCGCACGCAGGCGCGGCTCATAAATCTCGGTAGCTCTGCGCCTCATCACTCGGCCGACACGCGGACCGCTTGACGGATCTCCACCGGCGGAACCAGTACAGCGAGAAATACGATCGTGAGCGAAATCAGCAGCATTGCCCAGAAGGTGAGATTCAGCGCTTGCTGGAGCGCCGAACCGATACCTGTATCCACGGCCATGGTGCCGGCCGGCGCTTGGAGAAGCAACCGAAGCTGATCCGAGGTAACGGATTTGCCATTGTTGACGTGAGTCAGGCCATAGTTGAGGACGGCGCCGAGCGCCGTCGCACCCAGCGTGCTGCCGAGGTTGCGTGCGAACAGGTTGGAGGCTGTAGCGCTGCCGCGCTGCGACCAATCGACGAGCTCTTGAATGAGAACGAGTGAGCTCACGCTGATCAGGCCCATGCCGAAGCCCATTACCAAGGATCCAAGAGCGGCGGTGACCGGGGAACTCTGTGGCGTCAAAAGCACGAACACGACCGTTCCGGTCGGGACGAGCACAGCGCCCGCGACCAAGATCTGCCGCAGACCAAATCGATGAAAGCTGCGCGCTCCCAGCGTGGCGCCGGCCGGCCATCCAACCAGCATCATCGTCAGAGCGAGGCCGGCGACCACTGGTGATCGGTGCAGCACGCCTTGCACATACATGGGTAGGAACGTCGTCAGTCCGATGAGCGTCATACTGGCCAACACCCCAACACTGTTCGCGGCGGCGATCGGCCGGCGGCCCCAGAGGGCAAAGGAAATCATCGGATCGGCGGCCCGCCGCTCCTGTGCTATGAAGAGAACCAGGGACAAGCAGAATACGCCGCCCGCCACCAGAGCCGGCGTGTCATCGGAGGTTCCGGCTTCCGTCAACGCAATCAACAGCGACGCGACAGCGACCGAAAACAAAGCGGCACCCAGGATGTCGATCGAGCGGCGTTCGCGCTTCGCGTGCTCGTGAAAGAAGACGATAAATCCGACTGCGGCGGCAATACCGATCGGCACGTTAATCCAGAAAATCCACGGCCAGGACCAGTCGCGGATGATGAAGCCCCCGGCGATCGGTCCCAGTACTGCGGAGATCGCCCAGACACTGGCAAGATAGCCCTGGATTTTGCCCCTCTCTCGCGCCGGGTAGAGATCGGCGACGATCGTGATCGCCACCGGCTGCACGGCACCGGCTCCGACGCCCTGAATGAGCCGAAAAACGACCATGGTCATCATCGATCCGGCAAATCCGGCGAGGATCGATCCGATGAGGAAGATGGCGATTCCCGCGAGCATCATGGGCTTCCGGCCATAGACATCGGCAAGCTTTCCGAACACCACCGTCATGGCGGTCTGGGTCAGCAGGAACGATGAGAAGACCCAGCTGTAAAGATGCAAGCCTCCCAACTGCGCCACGATCTGGGGCATGGCGGTCGACACGATCGTCGCCTCGATGGAGATCATGAACATGGACATCATTACCGACGCGATGACGAGCGATCGAGCTGATTTGGGTTCTTGAGGCAATTATCGATTCCTGACTAATTCGGTGATGATCCCGATCATCGATCAGAGCCGCAAGCTTGTGGTCGGCAAGCGCCTCCTCAACGCAGGATTACGTAAATCTCAAGTATTTGTTTTTATTACCCTTTCAGTCCAATCGTTCGAGATTCGGGAGCCGCAGGTTCAAATCCTGTCCCACATCGGCCCCCTCACGTCGCTTGCCCTTCTGTTAGCCGCGCCATCGAAGTGGGGGTCTAAAGGTCACACGGCGGTCTTGCCCTCGTTGACGTGGACGATCTCCCCGGCTAATCCCAAGCTTCCCGGATCGTCCCCGATCTCGAGGCGGACCTGGGTACACGACTGCTTTCACGCAGCACTCGCGCGGTCGTGCCGACCGAGGCAGGCGGCGAGTTTCTGGCTCGCATCGAGTCCATTCTGGGGGCCCTCGATGAGGCGGAGCACAGCGTTCGCGGGGGCGGGGATCTGCGCGGATTGGTGCGGATGAGTACGCCCACGAGCTTTGGACTCCGCACGGTCATCCCGCGTATTGCGGCGCTCACTGCAAAACATCCGGATCTGCACATCCACCTGCTTCTCGAGGACATGCGGCGTGACTTGGTGCGGGATGCCGTGGATGTGGCGATTCGGCTGGGCCGGTTGGTTGATTCGAGCGCTACGGCGAAACTAGTCGCGAGGATTCCTCGCGTGATAGTGGCGGCACCAAGCTACCTCGAGCGTGAAGGTGCGCCGGCGACGCCGACGGATCTCACGAAGCATAGGATCGTCGGCGGCTCGGCGGCTGCCGTGCCCACCGCATGGGTCTTCGAGCGCGGGGCAGCAGCGCGCGCGCTGGTGGATCATTTGGCTGCGGAATTCGACGGCAACGCCATTGATGTGCGGCATACATAGAAGTTAGCGGAAACGACGGGCTACCGAACGAGCCCGTAAGTGCCAATGATTCCTTCACGTGAGGAGACGTGGAGGTATCCTATGAAACTCAAAGGCAACACTATTTTCATCACCGGCGGGGGCTCGGGCATTGGCCGCGGGCTCGCTGAGGCGCTGCACAAGCTCGGTAACAAGGTAATTATCGCTGGGCGCCGCCGTAGGCATCTCGACGCAGTAGTCGCCGCCAATCCGGGCATGGCGGCGCTCGAGCTCGACATCGCCGATCCCGCCAGCATTGAGCCGTCGGCAACGGCAACGCCGCCGGGATTGGCCAAGCCGGGGGAGTAGAGGTTCCTGCCTGTGTGAACTCCGTCTGGCTCTGTCTCTGCTCCGCGACTAAAACTACATGGACACCCTATCTCTTTTCGTATAAAAAGCATCGAAAGCGCCATAATCAAATCTCTGTAGAATTAATGGCTTAGCGCGTCGTCCTTCGCGAGCGTGGAGGCAAGACTTACGATGACTGAGGTCTGGACGAAGTGGGAAGGCCAGGTCATCAACGGGGCCTTTCCCCTGGTCCGCGTTCTGAGTACCTCGGACCTTAGCGCAGTGTTCCTTACCGAATACAAGGCACAGAACCTTCCCAGCGCCGCGCTCAAATTGATCCCGGTCATTCCGACTCTGGCGCAGACGCAACTCGCGCACTGGACGACAGCCGCCGCCCTCTCCCATCCTCACCTGATTCGACTTCTCGAGGTGGGCCGCTGCGAGATCGAAGGTCGCCCATTTCTCTTCGTCGTGATGGAATACGCCGAACAGACTCTCTCGCAGATTCTTCCTCGACGAGCCCTGACTCCCGAGGAAGTGCGGGAGATGCTACGTCCGACGCTGAACGCCTTGGCCTTCCTTCACGGCAAGAACCTGGTGCAGGGCCGGCTGAAGCCATCCAACATTCTGGTCGTCGACGATCAACTGAAACTGGCGAGCGATACCATCCGGCCCGTCGGTGAGTCCTCGGCAAGTATCGCGAAGTCTTCCGTGTACGATCCGCCGGAAGCAAAAGACGGCAGTTTTTCCACAGCCGGTGATATATGGAGTCTCGGCATAATCATGGTGGAGGCTCTCACTCAGCACCCTCCCTCGTGGCCCGACAATAAATCCGACACTCCCTCCTTCCCCGCCGCTCTTCCTGCAACGTTCGCGGAGATCGCGCGGCAATGCTTGAATCGCGATCCCGCCAAACGTCCGACCGTCGCCGAGGTGGAGGCCAAGATCGAACCGGCGCCACAATCGCCGGGCATTTCGGTGCCTCAACCGCCCGTTTCGCCAGCTCAACCGCCCGTTTCGCCAGCTCAGCCGCCCGTTTCGGGGCCTGAACCACTCGTGTCGATACCGCAGCCAGTCAGGTCGATTCCACAGTCTCCCGCAGGCAAGGTGCCGGGTAGATCCACGCCTCCCGAAGAGTCGCCGAAACAGCGTTTCATCCTGCCGATCACAGTGCTGCTCATCGTGGCGCTCGCAGTTTGGGCTGGCTTGCACTTGCGTAGTTCTCTGACTTCCTCGGAACGATCCGCTCCGCCTGCGGCCGCTTCGCAGAATCCGGAGACGCCGGTATCCGCGCCTACGGAGGTCTTTGCTCCTTCTTCCAACGCGAATTCCACAGGCTCAAAATCGCCGGCCTCGCGCCATGTGTCGGGTCCATCAGATCAACGCGCACAGCCGTCGGCGAACGGGTCGGCGTCCGTGTTCCATGAAGAAATTCCTGACGTTCCGCGCCACGCCCGCGCCACGATCCGCGGCCTCATCAAGGTCGCGGTTCGCGTGACCGTCGACAGCTCAGGTAATGTCGTCGACGAAACTCTCGAAAATCCCGGTCCAAGCAAGTATTTCGCCCGCTTGGCGACCCAAGCGGCCAGAAAATGGAAGTTCGCTCCCGCTGACGATCAGGACTCTCGCAGGTGGCTGCTGCGCTTCGAGTTCTCTCGCGGCGGCGCGACCGGACACGCCGCCCGGACATCCTAGGGCGGTCTCGATACGATGGCGTCGCTCACGCCGCCCGCGAAACGGCAGTCCCGCGACGATCCATGACGCGGCGATCGGGGAACCCGATGGGCTCCTGCATCTGCCGCCGATCGGTCGCGCGCCTCTCGGGCCCCGTCGAAATCCCATGGGCGGCACCGGTGGAATAGTCGCGGCTCGACGTCAGCAAGGCCAGATTGAGCAATTGCAGGCTGCGCCGCGCGGCATTCATGACCTTCATCCTGTCGCGCTCCGTCCGGGCATAGCGCGCCACGATCTCCAGCGCGATGCGCGGATGATCATCGTCATACTTGGCATGGTTGCGGAACCACTTGGTGGTGCGCGGGTTCATGTTCACGCCTTCGCGCGAACCATACGCCTCGAAGCCCTTCAGCAGAGTCCGGGAAAGGTCGCCGGTGGCGCCCTCGATCGCAAAGCTGGTCGCCGCCACGGCCTCGGCGAGCGAACCCTTCGCGTTGATGTACCAGATCCAGTCAGTCAGCGATTGTACGTCGCGCAACAAGGGGCGTTCGCCCTGGGCAAGCCCCATCATTTCACTGCGTGGGATGCCGAGGCCCTCACCCATCCAAAGCCAGTGTTCGGCATGTGTCTTCTCGACCCTGATATTGTCGATCAGGAAAGAGCGCGAATACTCGTCTTCCACCTTGATGAGCGCCTCAGCCAGGAACTTGGGAAATGCATGAATGAAAGGATAGAGCTGCAAGCACCAGCCGCGCATGGCATTGGTGGACCATGTTCCATTATTGAGGTTGGTGGCCCACTCCCCGGCCACAAGATTGTGCCAATCGGGCTGAACATAGTTCTTGAGCGTTTCAATCCATTTCATGTCGACCGGCGGCTCGTGCTGGATTTCCATTTGAACTCCATTCGTGAAGAATACACAGGCAAGTTTGGTTGCCTACAAAACTGTCCAGGTGCCGCTTCCAAATGGAATTGTTCTTCGTCGGATCAAACGGATCTGCGGGTCTAGCAATCTTCCATAATCCAGGAGAACGCCATCAAACTCCATTCCCCGGATCGGCGTTCCGGCGTGCGTGCTCGAGGCTGAGGTCATAAATCGCTTGAGCATCGTGGCCGGTCTCGATGAAATCAAACATATTGTTTGATTGTCTGTGCGTTATGTCCAGTCTACGAGGCCATTTGAATTTGAGCAACTCGCGCATGAGCTGCCGCAGCAATTATTTTGGAATCAACGGCTTTTGACTTAATCTCGTTCCGACACCCGTTGCTTCTACGCAACAGCGGGCTCGCCGGTCAAGTATTCGACTCGGGGTCACCGTGAGCTACCGGGCGAATTTCTTCGGCATTCTGTCGGCAGAGTCTGCGTGAGCCGCGAAACCGCTCTCATTTTGGCGCGCCGCCGGACGATAAGCTGTACTGGACTGTTACTCCGGCGGGTCCTTCAAGGTGCATACCAGACTTCCAAGTTGTCCGCGCCACTGTCGGTCCGTCGAGGCTAGCCCAATGCGCACCCTCTAAGAGAACACCTGGCCCCATACCTTCAGGACCATGCGTATGATGAAATCCGGGCGCAGCAACCGCGTCGGGTCGACTGGGATGTCTCGATCCGCGATTCGTTTCGTGGTGCCCGTGCTCGTGTCCTTGAGCGTGATGTTGGTTGCGGCGGTGCTCAGCATCGAGTTGCTCTCAACCATTCGTGCTTGGGTCGGCGGCGAAGGGCTGTATTCGAAGGGACAGAAGAACGCCACGTACTACTTGGCGCAGTACTCCGTCACGCATTCGGAAGGGGACTTCCAGCAATACTTGATCGCCATCGCTTTCCCGCTCGGCGATCAGAAGGCGCGTCTCGCCCTGCAACGAAATCCGGTTGACGTGCAAGCCGCCCGTGAGGGCTTCCTCGCGGGCGGGAGTGATTCGGCCGACATCGACAGCATCATCGTGCTGTTTCGATTGTTTGGAAATGTCGGCCGGGTGCGCCGGGCTGTCGAAATCTGGACTGAGGGCGATGCCTACACGCAGCGCATCTGCGCATTGGCTTCCCGCATGCACCCATCGTCCCAAACCCCAGCACCGCCGGAAGAGCAAGCCGCAATGCGGTCGGAATTGAACCTCATCAACCGCGAGCTCACTCCCTTGGCGGCTCGCTTCTCGTCGACCTTGGGCGAGCTTGCGCGGATGACCCGCAGCCTATTGATCCTTGCGTTGACCATCGGCACCTTGGTGACCGGGTTTTTATGTATCCGCGTGACGCACGCGCGCGTGAGCGAGCGCGAAGCAAAAGAGCGCGGACTGGCGCGCCTGACTGAATTGTATGCCGCGTTGAGCCGGACCAGCCAGCTGATCTCGCGTGTGAGCGATCGGGGCCATCTTTTCGATGAACTGTGCCGCATTTGCGTCGGCACCAGCGGGTTGAGCCTTGCCGCGGTCGGTCTGCTGGAGCGCGACAGTCCCACCATAGAATTCATCGCGTCGCACGGCGAGCACCAGCGGCACCTGCAGGCACTCGCAGCCGCGGTTTCAACAGATACTTCCACTCACTTCGAGGTGGTGCGTCTCGCGCTGCGCGATCCTCGAGCGCACGTATTCAACGACGTACGGGCGTCCGGCAGCATGTTTCGCGCGTTGGCGTCGTTTCCGCTGCGATGCCAGGACGAGGTCGTCGGAGTGCTGTGCGTTTTTTCGAAGGAGGAACAGTTTTTCCAGAAGGACATCATCGACCTGATGGAGCAACTGGCGATGGAAGCATCCTTCGCATTGGAAAGCCTCCGGCGCGAGGCGGATCGCCGCTACCAAGCGGCTATTCTCGCCGACCAGAATCGTATTCTCAATCTGGTCGCCTCGGGCGCAGATCTCAAGGTGATTTTCACGACCCTGGCGCAGTTCGTGGAGGCTCAGTCCGACGGTGTTTTTTGCACGTTGGTGGCGCTGGATCAAAAAGTATCGCGCTATGCCCTGAGTGTAGCTCCGTCCTTGCCTGCGGGGTTCGACCACGCGGTCGTGGGTGCCTCGCATGAAGAGATTTCGGCACCCTGCGCCGAAGCTATTTGCAACCGCTCTCCCGTCGTAATTGAAGATCTCGCCGGCTATCCCCTCGATGCGGCCCTGCGCGAGCTAGTGCGCGAGGCCGGTCTGCATTCGGTCAGCGCCTGGCCTATTCTCGGGAGCACGGGCCAGATCTTGGGTGCACTGTCGATTTACAGCCGGCGGCGCGATAACCCCCTTTGGCTGAACGTGCATCTGGTCGGCATTTGCACCGACCTCGCCGGCATCGCCATTGAGAGTCGCTGGGCCGCCGATCGCATCCGGCACCTGGCGCACCATGATGATCTGACGGGGCTGCCGAATCGCCTGCTTTTCAATTATCACCTGCCCCGGGCGCTGGCTCGCGCACAACGAGCCGGAGGCGCGGTGGGCGTGTTATTTCTCGACCTCGATCGCTTCAAGATCATCAATGACACGCTGGGGCACGGTGCGGGTGACGACGTCCTTCGCCAGGTTTCGAAACATCTGCTCGAATGCGTGCGCGCAACGGACACCCTGGCCCGTGTTGGAGGAGATGAATTTACCGTGCTCGTCGAGCAATTCCGCGATCCCCAGGACCTTGGCGACATCGCTCAGAAGCTCCTTGCGGCCGCCGCCAGGACCCTGACGGTCAACGGCCAGGAATACCATCTGTCGGGGAGCATCGGCATTGCGATCTACCCGAAAGACGGCGCGGACAGCGCCTCATTGCTCAAGAATGCCGACATCGCGATGTATCGGGCAAAAACTTCCGGCAGGAACAACTATCAGTTCTACTCGAGCGACATCAATGAGCACAGCGTCGAGAGACTTTCCCTCGAGAATCAGCTGCGTCATGCGGTGGCGCGGCGCGAATTCGAGGTTCACTATCAACCGAAGATCAATATCCAAACCGGCCGCATCGCGGGAGCGGAAGCCCTGGTCAGGTGGCGGCATCCGCAGCGGGGTACCTTGCTGCCGGGCGAATTCATCGGTGTGGCCGAGGAGGTGGGACTCATCGGCTCGATAGGCCGCTTGGTTCTGGACACGGTTTGTGCCGATGCCAAGCGCTGGTGCGATCAAGGGATGGCCCCGATTCGGGTTGCCATCAATCTATCTGCTCAACAATTCGCGGATTCCCGCCTCCTCGAGGATCTGGACAGCGTGCTGCGCGAGACCGGATGCGATCCGCAGTCATTGGAGTTCGAGATCACCGAGAGCGTCGTCATGACGAGTCCGGACAAAGCCCTGCTGCTGCTCAAGCAGATCAAGGAGCATGGAATCACCATCGCGATCGACGATTTTGGCACGGGACACTCCTCGCTCGCCTACCTCAAGCTATTCCCGGTCGACAGCGTCAAAATCGATCACACGTTCATCCATGAAATCGCGGCGAACCCCAATGATCTTGCCATTACCAAAGCCATCATCGCGCTGGGGCATTCGATGGGATTGAAGGTGGTTGCGGAGGGCGTCGAATCCGCGGCTCAGCTGGAAATTCTACGACGCTCCCGCTGCGATGAATTTCAGGGATTTCTATTCAGCAGACCGGTTCCCTCAGCGGAATTCGAGCTGATAGTCGATGCCCAGTCGAAGCCCAGGGTGCGTCAAGATGGGTCCGTTCTAGCCACCTATTGACGAGCTTTTCCGATCGAGCGGCAAATCCAGGCCGGCCCGGCGCCTTTCATGCGTCGGGTCCGGCTTGAACACCCACGAATCGCGCCAATGCCTCGCGCAGCTCGCGCAGCTTGGGCGGCTTGCTCAAAACACGATCCACATGCGGCGGAATATCCCCGTCGGCAACCAATCGCTGCCCCCAACCGGTCAACATCAAGACCGTCGTCCCGGGAGCAGCGGTCTTCACGGCGCTGGAGACCTTACGCCCATCGACGTAAGGCATGCCGAGATCCGTGATCACGACAGGGAACGGATTGTCCTGCGTTTGTGCCGCAAGGAAGGCGTCGATGCCGGCTTGGCCGCCGTCCGCCGTGGTCACGCCGTGACCATCCCCCTCCAAGGCGTCGCGCAGCGATTTGAGCACCAGGGGATCATCGTCCACCACCAGGATACGCAGCGGCGGCGGCACCGCGCCGGCCGCGGCCGCCGCAGCAACGGCAGGCGTGGTCGGTATCGCGAAACTCAAGCGCATGGTGGTGCCCTTTCCCACCGCACTCTCGATTTCAATGTCCGCGCTGTGACGCTGCATCGTCCCATAGACCATCGCGAGCCCAAGCCCCGTGCCACGCTCACCCTTGGTGGTGAAGAACGGCTCCAGGCATCTGCGCCGAGTATCCTCATCCATCCCGATGCCGGCATCGCCAACTTCGACCTGAGCGAATTTGCGGGCCGGAGACTCTGCCGAATGGGGTCCTTTCTCCTCCACGACACAGGTCCGCAACGTCAGCGGCCCGCCGTCAGGCATGGCATCGACGGCATTGAAGATCAGATTAATGAGCGCTTCGCGGATCTCATTGTCGACGCCCATGATCGCCGGCAGGTCCGGGGCCAGCTCCGTTCGCACCTCGATGGCGATGCCGCGCTGCTGTGCCATATCGCTCCAGCGGGCGCGCGTCAGGTCCACGACCTGGCTCACCAGGAGGTTCAGGTCCACCGGAATCAGCATCAGCTGCGGCTCACGTTGGCGATAGAACTCGCGCATGCGCGCAACGGTCCGCCCCACGTCATCGACGGAGCGCTGAATCATTTCAAGATAGCTTCGGGTGCGTGGACTGAGGCCGGGCTCCTTCTCCAAAAGCGATTCGGTATAGAGCGCCACCGGAGAGATTGCATTGTTGATGTCGTGCGCGATACCGCTCGCCATTTGACCCAGGGCAAGCAGACGCTCCTGCTGCATCACCGCCTTCTGCGTCTGGCGCAGGTCGTCGTACGCCTGCTGCAGAGCGCTGTAAAGTTGCGCCTGATGGGCTGCCAGTGCGACGTGCTCGCTCGACTGGCGCAGAAACTCGCATTCACCGCTGCTGAAGCTGCCCGCTTGCTGGCGTGCCGCGATGAGGACGCCGAACACCTTGCTTTCGACCAGAAGAGGAGCCGCTACCATCGAGTTCAACCCGCCTCTCGCCAACCGTTGGGGAAACGGGAAACGGACTTGACCGATATCCGGCTCGTAAACCAGCCGGCCGCGCACACAATGCGACAATCCGTTCTCATCGATTTCGACGCGAGCCTGCTCGGTCATCGCAAGCTCCATCGCCAGCGCTTCGCTGCGGGCGCCCACGCTCGTGACGATCAGGCAATTCTCCACCGGGTCATACAGACCGATGCAGCAGAAATCCACCGGCAGATGCTCTTCGAGCGTTCGGATGACGACCTGAAAGATGCTCTGGATGTCCTGGCGCTCACCGATGGCCCGGGTAATTTGCTGGAGCAGGCTCAACCGTGCCAGCTGCGCCTGCACCTTGACTTCCGCGAGCTTGCGGTCGCTGGTGTCACGAGCGATCTTAGAGGCGCCGATGATTCGGCCCTGACTGTCCCGGATGGGGGAAATGGTGACGGAAACATCGATTTTCCGCCCATCCTTTCCAATGCGTACCGTCTCGAAATGATCGGTGGTTTCACCGCGCGCGATTCGAGCCAGGATGGTCGGCTCCTCGGTCGAATGATCCGGCGGGATCAACATGGCCATCGGCTTGCCCACGGCCTCTTGTGCCGAATAGCCGAACAGCCGCTCAGCGCCGGGGTTCCAACTGATGATGATGCCGTCCAGATCCTTACTGGCGATCGCATCGTCGGAGGATTCGACGATGGAGGCGAGCCGCGCAAGATCCGCGGTGCGTTGCTGAACGCGCACTTCGAGCTGATCTTTGGCGTCGCGCAATGCTCGGTCGGCTCGCGTTCGGCCCGCAAAGTCGCGGCGGATCGCCCACAGTGCCAGACCCACCAGTCCGCATGCGAGGAACCCACCCCCGACAATGACCGCTCGAGTCGTCGTGGCGCTCCGGTCGGCCAGTCGACGGCGCTCCTGGAGCAAGGAGGTCTCGGTCCCCTTCATCTGATCGATGAGGCCGCGAATCCGATCGTGAAATTGCTTGCCCTTCCCCGTCAGAATCTCGCTTTGCGCCGCTGCATAACCCGAAGTTCGCCGCAGTTCGATGACCTTCTGCAGTGTCGCAAGTCGATCGGAGACGAGCGGCACCACCGAGGCAATCCGCTGCTGCTGGACTGGGTTGTCCGCCGTCAGCTCGCGTAGCCGACTCGCCTGGACGTCGGCGACATTGGCAGAGTTCCGGGAGGGTTCGAGATAGCTCTCATCACCCGTGATGACGTACCCCCGCTCCGCAGTCTCGGAATCGGTTACCGCGGCCAGCAGCAATTCGAGGCGGCTCAGAACCTCGTGCGTGTGCTCGACCCAGGCCGCATCCTCGTTCAGGCGCACCACATTCAGATAGGAAACCACCCCGACGATAGCCAAACAGGCGAGAGCCAACGCGAAGCCGAATCGCACCTTCCGCTGCATGGATGCAAGATCTGCGTCGGGGGGGTCGTTTTTTACCGGGTTGGCCGCGGCATCATCGCTCATAAACGCTCCGTGAGACTTCCTGTCCGCATGGGATACTACCAATTCCAGGGGTCCGTGAGATTCGCGCCAAGGATTAAGGATACCGTGAGCAACGATCGGATACAGAGCACCCCCACGCCGTCGAGCGGACTGCGCCATGGCCTTAGGCAGCGGCACATGACCATGATCGCCCTCGGGGGTGTCATTGGCGCGGGTCTTTTCGTCGGCAGCGGTGTGGTCATCAAAGCGGCAGGACCTGCCGCCGTCCTTTCATTCGTGATCACGGGGCTGCTGGTCGTGCTGGTCATGCGCATGCTCGGCGAAATGGCCGTGGCACTGCCGGCGGTCGGCTCATTTTACGAATACGCCCGCCTGGCCTTTAGTGACCAGCCGCGGCTCGGCGAGCTCGCGGGTTTCCTGGCCGGGTGGATGTACTGGTATTTCTGGGTCATCGTCGTCGCGCTCGAGGCGGTCGCCGGCGCGGGACTGGTTCGCTTCTGGTTGCCCAACGAGCCGGCGTGGCTCATCAGCTTGGCGGTGATGCTATTGCTGACCCTCACGAATCTCATCTCGGTGAGATCGTTCGGCGAGTTCGAGTTCTGGTTCGCCTCGATCAAAGTGGCTGCGATCGTCGTCTTCTTGATGCTTGCGGGCCTGTTCGTCCTCGGCCTGTGGCCGGGAGTCGGACCCAGCGTGGCCAACCTCACGGCGCATGGCGGCTTCGCCCCGAACGGTGTACTCCCGATCTTGACCGGCGCTGTGGCCGCCACGGGTTTCTACTTTGGCGCCGAGATCGTCACGATTGCAGCGGCAGAAACGGCCGAGCCCGCGAAAGCGGTCGCCAAGGCGACGAATTCCGTCATCACACGCGTCCTGCTCTTCTACGTGGGTTCGATCCTCCTCGTGGTGTGCCTGGTGCCTTGGAATTCGGCGGGAATCAGTACGCCCTACGTCAGCGCCCTCAGGGCGATGGGCATTCCCGCCGCGGCACAGATCATGAACGCAGTAGTCCTCATCGCCGTGCTGTCGGCCCTGAATTCGGGGCTTTATGCGTCGTCGAGAATGCTGTTCGCACTGACCAGACGCGGCGATGCTCCTCGGGGCCTCGCCAAGCTCAGCCGCAACGGCGTGCCCTCCCGCGCCATTCTGTTGGGAACCCTGTTCGGCTACGGTACTGTGGTCATGTCGTACGTCTCGCCCGACACGGTATTCGCGTTTCTCGTCAATTCGTATGGAACGGTGGCGATATTCGTCTATGTGTTGATCGCTATTTCGCAGCTGCGCCTGCGCTCGCGATTGGAAAAGGAGGATCCGGCGCGGCTCCGCGTACGGATGTGGGCGTATCCCTACCTGACCTATCTGGCGATCGCGGGCATGCTCAGCATCCTTCTGGCGATGGCTTTCATCCCCGAACAGCGAACGCCGCTCATATTCGGCTTGATCAGCCTCGGTATTCTGCTTCTGGGATTCAGTGCACGCGTCCGTTTCGGCAGAAGGCAGGACATCACGAAGCTTGCGATGGAGCCCCATCTATACGAAGACTTGTGACGGCCGCCGGCGGGCGCTGGATTTTCCGCGCGCCTAGAACGGGCGATCGCCGATCACGGTTGCTCGGTTCATGACGCGGCGGGCTGATGCGTTGACAACCTCTACCTCCTGGGCCGCTGCCGTTCGAGCACGCCGCCGAGACGGCGGATGCCTTCGGCGATCGCAGCCGGGCCGATCGATGAGAAACCGAGCCTGAAGAAGTTCAGCGGCGGAATATCTTGGGCGAAGTGCACGTCGCCGGGCTCGATCAGCACCCGCTCGGCACGAGCCTCATCGGCCAGGCGTCGGCTATCGAGCCAGCGAGGCCCCTCAATCCAGAAAGAGGAGCCGCCGGTCACCGGGGGATGGCGCGCCTCGGGCAGGTGGCGGGCCAGAGCGCCGGCCATCACCGTGGCCCGTTCGCGGTACGCCGCCAGCAGGCGACGGTTGAAGGTATCGAAGTATCCCAGCGCCAGAAACTGGGCAAAGCTGCGCTCGATGAATGCGGTCGGGTGACGGATCATCAGCCGCCGCAGTGCGCGCAGCTCCGCGATCAGCGGAGCCGGTGCGACGATGTAGCCGAGCCGCAGCCCCGGCGCAAGGGATTTCGAGAGGCTCCCGACGTAGATCACACGACCACTGCGGTCGAGGCTCTTCAACGCCGGGTTCGGAAGACCGGAGAAGCTCACTTCCGTTTCGTAGTCATCCTCGATGACCACGAAGTCTTCGCTCTCGGCCTGCCGCAGGAGTTCAAGTCGGCGCCCGACCGGCATCGTGACCGTCGTCGGGGCCTGGTGGCTGGGCGTTGCGTACACGAACTGGCAGCCCGACAGCCGGTCTGCGACGCAGAGACCGTGCTCGTCGAGCGGCAGCGCGCGAAGCAGGGCCGTGCGCTGCGCGAAGATGTTGCGGGCATCCGGGTAGCCCGGGTTCTCGATGCCAACCGTGGTTCTGCCGTCGAACAGCAGATCGGCCAGCAGATAAAGCGCCTGTTGTGCGCCGATCGTGACGAGGATCTCTTCGTCCGTCGCCCAAATACCGCGCAGCGGCAGTACCTTGTCGCGGATCTGCTCAATGAGCCCGGGATCGTCGCGTGTGTATCGGTCTTTGGCCCAATCGAGCGCCTCGGCACCGGAGAGCACCTGTTGGCAGCTCGCGCGCCACTTGGCGGCGGGAAACAGGGTCTTGTCGAGCTGCCCGTAAATGAATGGAAATGCGTACCGCTCCCAGTCGGCAACTTTGGAAATGTTCCGCTGCAGGGACGGTTGCCGCTTCATCCGGGTCGCCCAGTTGGGAGAGGCGGCCGCGGCAAGTCCATCCGGTACTACGACCTGAGGCCGTGCTGCGATCACCGCCGGATTGGGGTAGTAGCCCTGCCGGCGCCGAGCGATCAGATAACCGTCATCCGCCAGCTGTTGATACACAATCATCACGGTATTGCGGGCGATTCCGAGCTGCACGGCAAGTGCGCGACTCGAGGGCAGTGGTCGGCTCGGCGGCAGGCTGCCGCCGGCGATCGCTGTGATCAGCTGCGCGCGCAATTGGGCCTGGAGCGTGACGGCCGAGGCGGGCTGCAGACTCAGCAGCTGTCGCCAGAGCACCTGGGTACGTCGCCGTCCTCCGCTCACGGTTTTCACTCCGATCCGAGCGCCGGGGGCAACGCTGGGCGCTGGCCGGCGTCTCCGGCGCCGCGCAATGCGCCCTACCATACCATGCAGGACGGCGCGCGGGATCGTCAACGAGTCGAGGTTTCGACCGGGATCTCACCCACGGTATCTCTCGAGTAACGCCTGTACGTGCCGCAAAATGGCGCGTTCTTCGTCGGCGGCGATGACCCACACCGGGCAGCGCGATTGCCGGGTCGCAATCATCTCCGCATGGCGTGCGTTGTGCTCCGGATCGAGCTCGATGCCAAGCCATTGGAGGTGAGAGACAATGCCCTCGCGCACGCGGGCACTGCCGCAGCCGATGCCGCCCGTGAAGGCAATGGAATTGACGCCCCCGAGAGTGACCGCCAGCGACCCCGCGTGGCGCGCAGCCCAGTAACAAAAATGCTCGATGGCAAATCGACAGGCTTCCGTATCGCGTCGCTCCAGCTCCCGCATGTCGGAGCTGAGGCCTGAGAGCGCCAGCAGTCCCGAGCCCCGGTACAGAAGCGCTTCCAGTGCGTCGAGCGACAGCCCCTGCTTCCGCTGCAGCGCCAGCAAGACGCCGGGGTCGATCGATCCGCAGCGTGTACCCATCACCAAACCGTCGAGCG
>WNFP01016792.1_pt1 | contig 15801 bp, 8 predicted proteins | sample 5400201 | NCBI WGS metagenome assembly WNFP01 (sample SAMN13153355, study PRJNA577476) | soil metagenome | isolation source: 115 cm saprolite under Madrone tree | place: USA:California | collected 2016-06-14
CGGCTGGAACGCCCCGCAAATATTGAACACCTCCGAACCAGCTGGCGAGAATGATGGCGAAACAGGTGATGCCAATAAGAGGCGTCGAGAACATGTCCTGCGCGGGTCGCATCGATATGAACGCGATCGAAACTCCCGCCAGCGTTCCCAGCAGCGCCGCTCTGGGGGTTATCTTGCGAATGATCGGCGCGATGAATCCACCAGCCATCAATACAAAACTCTGCACAAATACCCAGGTCAGTCCCGCCTCCCATCCTTTCACCGGATCACCTGTCTTGGTCGCTATCGGCAGCATGATGACGAAGGTTACGACAAACATATGCGGCACACTCACCCCTGACGGCAAGGCGCAGACATCGCTGCGTCCGGTTCGCTTGGCCAATCCGTAGGCGAGCCACGCATAATAAACAGTGCTTAAGAACAGCATCATACCGGTGGCCGGCAGGATGCGTCCGAAAACAAGCTGGTCGGGCATTTTCAGGACAAAACGCAGTAAACCGCTCAGTGTGAGCAGATTGACAAGTATATTCGTCCCGAAGCCGAAAAACGCATTCCAGTCTCCAGGTGTCCAGATCGCAGGCTTTGTAGCAGTCATTCTCCCCTATTCTATTGAATCGTGATTCCAAATCTCAGGTCGCCGAGGGTCCAAGCGCAGCCAGAATCCGGCCCGAGTCCGATACCCAGCCGAATATCCCGCCTTGCGCCTTGATCATTTTTAAGCCCATTTCCTGAAATTCAGGAAAATACGATCCGACGCAATCCTCCGGTACGAGACAATCGTACCCCCGGTCATTGGCTTCACGCACTGTCGTGTTAACGCAGACTTCCGTAGTCACCCCCGTCACAACCAACCGCTGGATACCCCGGTTTTGCAGAATTGCGTGGAGGTCGGTGGCAAAAAAAGCTCCCTTGCCGGGCTTGTCGATCACCGGTTCTCCAGGCAACGGATAAAGCTCCGGGATGATATCGTGCCCGGGTTCACCTCTGATCAGGATGCGACCCATGGGCCCTTGGTCCCCGATCAAGGTTTTGCTGCGCCCGCGGATCTTTTTTGCCGGCGGCAGATCTGCCAGATCCGGTCGATGCCCCTCTCGTGTGTGTATTACCTGCAACCCAGCCGATCGCCAGGCGGCAAGCAGTTTCCGATTCGGATCAATGGTACGGCGCAATTGAGAGACATCGTTTCCCAGCATTTCCCCAAATCCGCCGGCCTCGAGAAAGTCTCGCTGCATGTCGATGATGAGAAGTGCGCAGTGCTCAGGATCGAATTCGAACGCGTAGGGTTCAGCGTCAACGCTCAGAGCCCGATTCAATTGCATGGGGTAGATCCTTGTGGACAAAGGGGATTGAAAGCCTGGGTTCGGTGGAAAGCATTCCATATGCCATCTTGTGTCCTCTCCGTGAAATAACATGCCTTTCGCCGCAGGTCGGTTGGCTGTTTTTCAAGCACGATCCGAGCCGGACTGGCGGTAACGACGAGCGTATCTGAATGGTTCAGAAAGAGCGACCCTCCGTCCGCGAGCTCAAGCGATCTTCTCAATCGGAGCAAAAAAGAGCAGCGGATTGGCGAACTAGGGTCATTCTGGTCGCACAAACCAATTCCGCCGCATCCTTGACAGTCTATTTTGGGGAGGCACGAGAGCCTCTCCATGAACCCCTGAACTCCTGGACCCCTCCTCCATACGGCAAGCTTCATGCTCTATGATTCCTATGAATTCTGATCTGCCGGAATATGAAGGATTTATCGTCGCTTTCACTGCACTTGGGATCGCTTAAAGCAGGTTACAAATCGGGAGCTTTTGCGCCCGTCGAAGTCATTCGAGAGGTATACAGGCGCGTACGAATCCTCCAATCTAATCCGATTTGGATCCATCTTGTACCGGAAGAAGAGAGTCTTCGCGCTATCGAGGTTATGCGAGACGTTGCAGACGCGCCTTTGTACGGAATTCCCTTTGCAATCAAGGATAATATCGACGCCGAAGGACTTCCGACGACCGCCGCTTGCCCAAGCTTTTCCTATGAAGCCGAGAGCGATGCCACGGTTGTTGCCCGGTTGCGGCGCGCTGGCGCAATTCTGATCGGGAAGACGAACCTTGATCAATTTGCAACCGGTTTGGTCGGTGTGCGATCACCGTACGGCGCATGCCGCAACATCTTCAATCGCGCCTATATATCGGGTGGCTCGAGCTCCGGTTCGGCCGTAGCCGTTGCCGCGGGCCTTGTGAGCTTTGCCTTGGGAACTGACACCGCCGGGTCAGGACGAGTTCCCGCCGCATTCAATAACATTGTCGGGCTCAAACCCACGAGAGGCGTCCTAAGCGCCCGAGGCGTCGTTCCGGCTTGCCGGTCGCTGGACTGTGTAACGCTCTTTTGCCTGACGAGCGCAGACGCGAGACTCCTTTTCTCTATCGTAGCGAGTTACGATGAGCAGGACGCCTATTCCCGGCACCCCGTCACAAATCGAACGGTGCCTTTAAAATATCGAATCGGGGTTCCTTCTACTGAAATCCTCCAAAACCTGGAGCCCAACTACCGCACGCTTTTCAAGGAAGCGGTTGGAAGAATCGAATCTCTCGGAAACTCAACCCTGGAAGTTGACGTTTCGCCCTTCCTGGATTCAGCAAAATTACTTTACGGCGGGCCTTGGGTAGCGGAGCGCTTTGCCTCTGTTGGTGATTTTATAAAAACATGCCCCGACGCTACTCTTCCGGTAGTGCGCGAAATTGTCCTCGAAGGCGAAAAATTCTCAGCGGTAGACGCGTTCAGGGGGCTCCACGCGCTAGAGAAATATCGACAAGCAAGCTCCGTGACTTGGGAAGCAATCGATCTCCTTCTACTGCCGACGACCCCTGAGATTTTTCGGATCGATGAAATCGAAAACGACCCGGTCGCGCTGAATACCCGACTCGGGCTATTCACTAATTTCGCCAATCTAATCGATCTGGCCGCGATAGCCGTGCCTGCCGGTTTTCGCGGTGACGGACTTCCCTTCGGGATCACTTTTTTTGGGCAGGCGTTTTCCGAAAATCTGTTGTGCGATTGCGCGGACGCTTATCTTGACTCGCTGCGACCGTTACTGGGCGGAACGAGCGCTGTCTATCCGGGCGGAAGCATGGTGGTTGAGGAACCGGCATCGAATCGCTTCCGGGGGACGGCTAGTTCGCAAAACAAAGACCGCTCCTTCGTATGAACTCTTTGCCCTTCCGGGGACGTCTCCGCCTAAGCCGGGACTCGTTCGCGTCGGCTGCGAGAGGGGTAGATCGATCGAAGTCGAAGTCTGGGATCTGCCTTCATCGGAATTTGGCGACTTCATCAATGGAGTTCCGTCGCCATTGACGATTGGTACGGTTCACCTTAGCGACGGGCGGATCGCAAAAGGCTTCCTCTGTGAAGAGGTGAGCGTGCGAGAGGCCCTAAATATTTCGGAGTTTGGCGGATGGAAGGCATATCTGAAGAGCTTGAAAATGTAGGAGTTATTTTCATGGGAGGGACGCCCTCCGTGCCGTCCGATTGTTCGTTTTCATGGGAGGGACAGCCTCCGTGCTGTCCCATTTTTTCTCCTTGTTTATGGGGCCAGAATTGATTAGTCGGACGGCACGGAGGCCGTCCCTCCCTAACCTACCGCCTTCGAGATCGCGTAGATTCAACCAACTCTCTGGCCGTGAGAAGGATGTTTTCGACGGCAGACATCTGATATTGCTCCGCCAGTACTGAAAGCCGGCGTGAGAACGTGTGAAGCGCTAAATTCTTTTCGCTTAGTTTGCGAATGGCCGTGCGCAACGCGATGATGTCACCCAATTTAGCGTGTGCCAGCAGTTCATCAATGCGCTGAGTATCGGGCAGAGCTTCTGATAGTGGCCGATTCACGGCATCCTCAATGCCTTCAAATTCTGCTGCACTTTCAGCATCCGACCTGTACACCGGTTTCAGTCCAAGAAGCGACTCAAAAAGCCCGAACAAGGTCGCTTCACTGATTGGCTTGGGAACAAATGCGTTAAACCCGGCGGCTAGTGCCGTCTCTCGATCGTTTTCATACACACTCGCCGAGGACGCAATCATTGGAAGTAAAGCGAACTCCGGATCTTTCCTTAATTCCCTGCAGAATTCGATTCCGCTGAGGCCATCCATGCGAATATCGGATACGACACAATCAAACTCATCTGTTCTCATCAATTCAAGCGCTGCGACCGCTGATGGAGCAAACGTCGCTGACAGCCCAACTTCTTGAAGCAGGTCCAGCATATATTGTCGGTTTGCCGAATCGTCGTCGACGACCAGGATGTGTGCTGACTTACCTTCGAGTCGCGCTACTTTCCGTATCGAAGAGGGAGCCAACGCTGCATTTGCTGGCCCGACCGGCAATTCAAACCAGAAATTGCTCCCCTCTCCCTCCTCGCTGGAGACTTCAAGCGCCCCCCCTAATAAGCGAACAATTCGTTGGCTGATGAAAAGACCCAAGCCGACTCCGCCGCCTGCCTGATCATTGTTGGTCGCTTGGTAGAAAGGCTTGAAAAGATGCTGTATTTCGGCCGCCGGTATGCCCCTTCCAGTATCGCGGACCTCAATCCGGATGCGATCCTTGACTCGACTAACTCTTAGTGCCACTTCCCCTCTGTCTGTAAATTTGATGGAATTTCCGACCAGATTGTAAAGCACCTGTTTCAGGCGGATTGGATCGGTCGAAATCCATTCCTGAACGGAATGATCAGACGAATACGTGAAGCGAAGTTGTTTCTGGTTTGCCCGGAGTTGGAACTCATCGGCGAGGTTATTCAGTAGCGGCTTGAGCTGCACCGGCTGGGCGTTAATGGTGATCGTCCCCGACTCCACTTTGGCCAGATCAAGTATCTCATTGATCATATTTAAGAGGTGCTCCCCACTTGAAAGAACCGTTGTCAGGCGTCGGCGTTTTTCTTCGGGTTGGTTTTGGTCGCGCAGCATGAGTTGCGTGTAACCTAGAATGGAGTTTAACGGCGTTCGCAGCTCATGACTGACGTTTGCGAGAAAGCTACTTTTGGCGCGGTTAGCCGCTTCGGCTGCCTCCTTGGCCTCAACCAGCCTCGCTTGGCTCTCTTCGAGTTCCTTTGTACGCTCGGTGACTATTGCGACCAACTCCTTTTCCCTCACACGCAACCGCAACACCCGCAAACGCACAAAGCCGAAGACGCAAAGCACGCACAACGCGGCGTAGATAGCGTACATCCACCAGGTTCGATACCAAGGCGGCAGAATCTCGATTGCCAAAGTGGTTTCGTCGCTCTTTATACCGTCCCCGTCTTCCGCAACAGCATGCAGCAGATAGTGCCCTTCGTTCAGCGAGCCTGAACGCCAAACCGGGTCGGTAAGCGGCGCGCTCCAGTTCTTCTCCCGTCCTTCCAGCCGCAACCGATAGCGAATTTGCTCGGAGCACGCAAATCGATCATCGGCGAATCTGATCCGAATATCTCGAAGACCGAACGGCAATTTCAGTGTTTTGCCTTCGACTGGAATAGATAGAGGCGTTCCCGAAACTGTGGCCACCTCTCTCGCAAATACGCTGAACTTCGTCACCGGCGGTCGAAGTTCAGCCGTATCTATCCGCGCAATCCCATATGTGCCGGCAATCCAAAGGACGGTGGATCCGCCGATATCTTCTTCTCTTATCGTTGTAGGATCACCAATCGTTCTGGCAATGACAGCGGGAAGAACAATGAAATGTCCGCTTGAATCGAGTCCTACAATCTTCGACCCTTGCACCCCCTCTTCGGGAGATCGTCGAGGGACCACGGTGGTCCAGAGATGCTTCATTTCCGCACGATGCACGATTGCCCTTCCCGGGACATAGTCGCGGAAAACTGACTCGTATTGTCGAACAAAAACAAATTGATCCAGATCGGCTTCATACCGGGAAATGCCCTTGTCGGTTACGAAAGCCGGTTTTCCATCCAGAAGGATCAGCAAATCCGCCTCACTGACCCTCGATGCATTTTTAGCATGTGCGAGGCTGAAAACGTTTGCTCCCACAAAGATGCTTGGCGAATCAGGTTTCAGCGTGACTCTGAAAAAACCGCGTTTGATTGTCGAAACGAACAATTCGGTTGCATCACTCTCGACAATCCCATTCACACCACCCCCGAGTTCGCTTAATATCCCATCTAAGCGCCAGCCTGCGCCAGAGCGGGAAATCGCGACCAACCCATCGTTGGACGCGACATAGACTCGACCAGGAATCACTCGGGAAGGTTGAAGCGCATAGACCCGATCGATCGGAACCGAAACGGGTCTTAGTTCTGAACCATCAAAGCTGAAGAGACCTTTCCGTCCCCCTGCAAGAAGTTCGCCGCCGACTTCCGCCAATCCATAGATCGGACTTGTAACACCGGGAATTTTTCGGAATCGAGCGGGCAAGGACTCAGGGACAGCCTTCTTGAGTGAATATAGACCATCCCAAGTGGCGGCGTATAAATCGCCGCGAAACCTTGTAAGCTCAAATATCTCGGATCGGGGAAGCCCCGTCTGCATGTCAAAGAAACTGATCCCAGGGTCCATCTCGAGGCGGGTAAGACCAACGTTTCCGCAGATCCACAGCCCACCAGAACGATCAGGGGCCAGGTTCAGAATATTCGGATCCGGCAAGCCGTTGTCCTGGAATAGCGCGCAGCGGAGTTTCCCTTGGCAATCGAGCAAAGCGACACCGTGCTGCTCGATGGCGACGGCGATGTATGGTCCGGGCACCGCACTTGCCCCCTGGAGGGAGAATCGAGTCAGGAGAGGATCGACCTCTGTAGGAAATGGGGCGATCCGATTTTGCGAAAGCCGAAAAATACCGTTGTCTTTAGTCAGCAGCAGAACCAAGCCCGGCTTGGGCTCGAGTACCTGAAACACAATCGTGGATCGCAACTCAGTGTCATCGGCGATGGAACAAAGCGTCCGCCAACAATCTCATAGAGCGGGTCGTTCCTACAGTGTACAAAAACCCTTTTGCCGACCGCGGAAAGCATGTAATCAAACCCATCGCCATGCGGCCAGGCCATGGACGTCCACGCGTCTCCTTCGTGCACGAGAAGCGCCTTTTCGCTTCGGACAAAATCAGCCCCACCGCCCGGAACAATCTGCGCAACTTCGCCGAAATTCGCCGGAAGGCCCTTCTCCCCGTTGGCAGTTAGAAACGTATATCGGTCGCCTTGATGCACTAATTGGCCCAGCTGACCTACGCCTCCTACCCAGATTTCTCCGTCGCCGTCACCGGCTAACCCGTGGATGGCCAATCCTCCCGGGACAGGAATTCGTTCCCAGCGCTGGCCATCGTATTGCAAGACCAGATTGTCGTTTCCGAATAGGAGTAACCCCTGTCGATCCTGAACAGCGTTCCAATTCTGATTGTCCGCCAGATATTCTCGAGTGCTGAAAAACCGGTATAAAGGGCGACCCAGCTCAATAGACTCTTCGGGTCCCGCGCCCGCAACGCTCGGGAGAATTGCAGCTAAAAGGATGAAAAAATAGATGTATCGATTACTAGATCGTATCCTCGGGAAGGATAGCCCACACATATCATTGTACGTTAGCGAACCGGTCAGCAAAGAATATCACCCGAATGGAGCATCCCTGCAGATATCCATTCTAAAGGACAAAACTCCTTTCCGTTTACACCTCTTTCGCCGGTGGTGTTAAGACTCCCAATGCCAGTCGCGCCGCGGCAGTCCGGGTTTCAACGCCGAGTTTCGCGAACAGATTGATTGCGTGTTTTTTTACTGTGTTTAGCGATGCATCGATTATAATGGCAATTTCCGGATTGGTTTTGCCTTCTGCCATCCAATAGAGCACTTCGGCTTCTCTCGCGGTTACTCCCAGTGCCAGCAAAGCTTTTGGGCCATTGTCGCCGTTGCGATGCTCAATGCGCAGCAACGACAGATTGCCGCTTTTCGATAACGCAAAATGAGCAATCTCGATTTCGCCTCGCTTGCGATGCGAGATCAGCTGCGGTTTTTGACTTTCGGGACCATTTAACCAAGTGCTGAGATCTTTCGGGAGGTACTTGTCCGCTGTTGCTGAAAAAAATGTGTTCAGTAAGATCCGCGCCTGTCCGGTCGCGAAAAGAATCTGGCCCTGCCGGTTTGTAACAAGCAGAGCTTGTTCCAACGAAGTTTCCAGCTGTTTTTCCGCATCGAGACGAAGCTCGATCTCCTCAGCAAGCTCTCTGTTTTTCTGCTCTAGTTTTGCTTGGAGCTCGCGTATTCGAAGATGCGTCTGGACCCGGGCCTGTACCTCTTCGGGCTGAACGGGCTTTGTTACAAAATCAACCGCACCTGCACGAAAAGCAGCCAACTTTTTGCCCAACTCGTCAGCAGCAGTCATCATGATGACCGGGATATGGCTCCACGCGGGATTCGCCTTGATCCGATTGCACGTTTCAATCCCGTCCATTCCCGGCATCAACCCGATACCCAGCGCCGCTCAAAAACCCAAGCACGACATCCACGTTCACGGGCACGTCATCAACGATAAGCAAGGTTTTTGCGTCCATACCGATTTAAACATTGAGCCGAATCGACTTGATCCTCACGCCGTCCGTTTCCACTGAGTGTAGCACAGTAGACCGCAGCAGACCTAGCCCGCATTCTCACGGCTGGCGAGAATCCTTGAAAAGCAAAACTGGTTGCAGATGAGTCAAGTTTTTTCTGTGTCCACACGTTAATCATGAGGTGGTTTTGCTTTTCAAGGATTCTATAAGCGGGACCGCGGAACCTAAAGGTGCCCCGATTCTCACACCATTTGTAGATGCCCGTAAGAATCAAACACCAAACGCAATATGCTGATCCCACGCGGGCAATGACCCGGACCTTTAACAAGATTTCGGTCCCGCAGGAGCGAGGCCACTTCACCCGACCGACGCCACTCCCAACCCGACCATCCTACCCTAGATCTCGCCGCTCTGAGGGGTGGCCTCGCTAGAAATGCGCATACAGTATCGCATTCGTTGGATCCAGCCGCCCCTGAAGACCTGCAACTGCTGCAACTCCGCTACCCGCCGCCGATCGCTTTGCGCACCGCGGCAAGCGGCGCCGAATCATCGAACGTCACCTTGTCTCGGTCATATATGATCCCGAGATCTTTCCACAGCTTATCGAGATCAGGAGCTACCGGGGTAGCACTCGTCTTGTCGTACATCTCTTGGAGAACTGGAACGCCTGTTGCCTGATCCGCCGCTCTCAGCGCGCGATTCAGCGGCCACTCAACTTCGATACTCCCCCCCGATTTCAAAATTCCGCGAAGCCCACCCTCAAGTCCCATCCGATTGCCTGTTCTCTTTCGAATCTCGACATCTGCGAGGAGACAAAAGAGCGCCCCGCCCCAGTACGTTCTGCCCCATGTATGGGTGAAATCCAGACCGCGATCCCCCGTTTTGGGCAAACCTTGAGGCATCCCTTCAACCATATCGCCCCAGATTTTTTCCTGAGTAAGATTACCGGCCCGGGCGCGCGCGATCGGTTCAACATAGGTCGCCAAACCCTCTTCGATCCAATGATGTCTTTGCGGCACGGACGGAAATGCCAAATGCACCATTTCATGTGTGATCGTCCAGTCGTCCGAAAATTCGGGCGCGGAAGTCGATCGCCCTACCGCGATCTCGATGTGCGCATGCTCCCAACCAAAAGCCCGGCCTGAATTGATTCCGCGCCCGTCGTGAATTTCAACCGCTATATCCACGTGTCGCACTGGAAATCTCTCATAGTACGTCGAGACAGAACGCGCCGCTGTCGCTATCCAATTCAGTATCATCCCTCGCAACGACTCCGCGGGGCGTGACGTGAACGCTATATCGATTGTGCCTCCACCGATCTGCAGCCGCGCTGTATCCCGAGCTCCTTCAGATCCTGCCAGCGCGGCGGATCCTGCTGGCGCGAGGTGGATCAATGCGAAAAAAAGAAGCCAGCGCATAGAATTGGAATTACATACAGGAAGAGTTCGACATATTCCAACCGTGCAACGTAAACATCACTATTCGGTCGCCGTGGTTTGGACAGGGAATACCGGGCAAGGCACCCGCAATTACAACGGGTACGAACGGGCCCACGAAATACGCAGCGGCCAAAAGCCGGTGGTTCCGGGTTCGTCCGATCCGGCCTTTCGAGGAGATCCGACTCGATACAATCCTGAGGAACTCTTTGTTGCGGCTTTGTCCAGTTGCCACATGCTCTGGTATCTGCACCTCTGTGCCGACGCCGGAATCGTTGTGGTTTCCTACGAAGATCACGCGGAAGGGACCATGATTGATACCGAGACGCTGGCGCATCGAATCATGTGCACCTCGCTAAATTACGGCTGCAAAGGGGCTACAGCAGCCCTCCAAGGCTGAACGTTCTTGTCGTTGGCGACCTCTGTATTCTGAATTCTGTATTCTGAATCAAATGAGCTCTCTACTCGGCATCGATCTCGGAACCTCGAGTGTAAAAGTCGCGGTAGTCGCGACCAACGCGAGACTTCTCGGTGTAGGGAATGCCGAGTACCCTATCTACACTCCATCAATCGGATTTGCCGAACAAGAGCCGGTCGACTGGTGGCAAGCGAGCGTGCGCGCTGCCCGTGAAGCCCTTGAAAAAGCCGGCAGCCCGGAGATCTCGGCCATTGGCTTTTCCGGACAGATGCATGGTTTCGTTTTGATCGGGGCCCAAAAGACGCCCATCCAGCCGGCGATCATTTGGGCAGACCAGCGGAGCGCCGATTTACTACCGGAACTCGAGGAGCTTCTTGGAGCCGATATGGTTAGAAGCGGGACCGCTCCGGCAGCTGGATTTCTCGTGTCAACCTTATACTGGATCCAGCGCCATCAACCGGCTTTGCTTGAACGTGCATCCACGCTGTTGATGCCAAAGGATTATATTCGGCTCATGCTCACAGGAGAGCTCGGAAGCGATCCAAGCGACGCATCGGCGACCGGCCTATTCGATATCCGGCGCAAAGAGTGGGCCGATGAGCCTATCGCGCGGCTCAAGCTTCCAAAATCCATCTTTCCGCAAATTACAAACTCAAGCGAGGTTGTTGGCTGGCTCACGCCTGAAGCAGCCGGCCAGTTAGGCATTACCCCTGGCATACCGGTCGTAACCGGGTGCGCAGATCAGCCCGCCCAGGCTGTCGGTAATGGGTTGATCGATCCACCTCGAGGTTCGGTGACGGTCGGGACCGGCGGTCAGGTCTTTGTGCCACTCGCTGAACCCCTTGTCGATCAAAAGCTTCGATTGCATACATTCTGCCACGCACCTCCCGACCGATGGTATCTCCTCGGTGCAATGCTTTCGGCCGGAATGGCGCTGCGGTGGCTCAGATCGATTCTGGGTGGTGACCGTTTTTCCTATGCTGACCTGGATAACCTCGCTCAGGAAGTTGAGCCCGGTTCAGAAGGGCTGACATTTCTTCCTTACATTGTAGGAGAACGTTCTCCGATCATGGATTCCCGAGCCAAAGGCAGCTTTACAGGTTTGACCCTGAGGCATGGCCCGGGCCACATGGTTCGTGCGCTTTTGGAGGGAGTAGCCTTTGCGCTGCGCCAAATCATCGAATCCATGGAAAGCTGTGGCGCGTCGCTACCGGGACTCGTAGCCTCCGGGAACGGCCTGGGAAGCCCGCTTTGGCGCCGGATTCTGGCCGATATTTTAGCCCGCCCTCTATTCCAGGGAAAAGATGAGAACTCCGCTGAACGAGCCGGGGTTGGCGCAGCGCTGATTGCCGGTATCGGCGCTGGAATCTACAATGGTTACGAGGAGATCCGAGGTCTGGCGCCGGTATTCGATGCGGTGACAGAGCCGAAGCCGGAACCTCGGTACGATGAAAGTTACGCGCGGTTCACGGACCTCTATCCACGATTGAAGTCATGGTTCTGAGAGCCAGTTCAGGTTGCAGAATACGGAATTTCTGGCTGGCGAACCCTTGAGATTTCCTTTTGAAGCTCCTTATGATTTGTAGTCCCGAACCCAACTCCAAACTCCGAACTCCAAACCTCCCATCCCCTTATATGAAGGTAATCGCGATCGACGCTTTCGGTGGTCCTGACAAATTGCACGAAGAGGAGCGGGATAAGCCGCAACCGCGCCCGGGTGAAGTGCTGATACGGCTTCACGCAGGATCCATCAATCCCATTGATTACAAGATCCGCCAAGGTCGGTTCGGAGGAATTCTCCCGATGGTGTTGGGTCACGACGGAGCCGGCGTGGTTGAGGAAGTTGGAACGGAAGTGAACAGAATCCGCAAAGGGGATGAAGTTTGGACTTATCTCGGAGGACCATGCAGCAACGGTTCTTATGCGGAATACGTCTGTGTACCGCACGAGTTTGCGACGGTAAAACCCCGAAATTTATCGTTTGAGGACGCTGCTTCAGTGCCGGTGGTAGGGCTCACGGCAAACCAGGCAATCCGTCTGAAAGCCAGGCCCACCGGGAATAATTCAGTTTTTGTGGCCGGCGGCGCCGGAGGGCTTGGCTCGGCTGCGATACAGATCTTGGGAATGATCGGCATCGAAAGAGTGGTAACCACATCAGGGAGAGATGCAAGCCGTGCCTTTCTTGTAAACGAACTGCGACTGGCTCATCGTCAGGTGATCGATTACCAGGCAAAAGATTTGAAACAATTGACGGAAGAGGCGATCGCGGCAAATGATGGCCGCCTGTTCGATAAGGTCCTCGATTTTGTGGGCGGCGAATTGAAACGCCTCTCTTTTGAATTGGTCGACTTCGACGGGGATATTGTTTCAGTCGTCGAAGAACATGATTCGTTTTCGATTCCTCTTTGGGATTGGAACGCCAGTCCGCTTTTCTGGCGATCGGCCACTCTCCATTTCCTGTGGCTGGCGGCACGAGGTTTGGCAGGCCCAAGAGAGACATGGGCTCGCTATACACAGGAACTTCATGATTTGACCTACCTCTACGAAGCCCAGCGTCTCTGGCCCGTCGGCGTCAGAAAGATTGGCAACCTTTCCGCGGAGACGATTCGCAAGGGCCACGAGATGCTCGAAGCCGGTGGGATTCAAGGAAAATTGGTTTATTCGGTGCCGTAGGCTCTCAACCGTATCGCTCATCCCTGCGTTCCTTGGCGTCCTCTGCGCGAGGTCTTCTCTTCTTCTCCCCGGTCCGTTGCGCGCCAATGTTGAATATTGAGACATGACCCCCTCCGGGCTGGAAATGGCAGTATTAAGGTTGCGCACTTGGAACTGCGCGTGCATTGTTCGTCCGCGAGCGAACGGTTCCACCGAACACCATGCGAATTCTTTGCTACCGATCATTTGCTTTCCTTGGTGCGGCCGTCCTGCTGGCCTTCAACGGTTGCGCTTCAAATCGCGGCGATCTGGAAAGCAGGATAGAAAGCAAGCTAACTACGCCGGATAGTGGGAATGCACGGATTGGAACCGAGACCTACAACCCGTACTCGCGCGGCTTCGAATCACCCTGGCCCTTTGGACCCTATACGGATTGATCGCAGAAATCGAATTTTCCCGTTCTTACCGTTGCGCTCCTCCGAGGCCTCTGCGTGAGCCTGCATCGCTCACAAAACCGGAGAAGAAAGAGTTCACTTCGTTCCGGTCTGATTTTAGGTCCCGTTTCATTCCGAGCCGCTTCCTGAGCCTGGAAATCTCACGAGCGCTCTGGCTCGTGAGATTTCCAGGCTACGACCTTCGGGACGTTTGCACCCTCTGCGCGATGAGGTATTCTCGTCGCTCCGATACAGCCGACAAGATCTTTGCAGTCTTGCGAATCAATCTGCGCGCAACGATCCTTCCCTTGGAGCCCGCCCGCCGCAGACCTGGAGTTCCTCGTTTCACAATTGCCTGTGCTGGCATGGGTCGCAATCGCGTCGTTGTTCCCAGCTCGCTGGCGCTCTCTCGATGCTGGGATTCAAAAAGCTCGCGAGCTCGGCTTAACGCCATGAGTGGAAAATAGTGCCGGTACAGATTGTAATTGATCATGAATCCCCTGCTGACCTCCAGCCCCTGGCGAATGGATACGGTGCGCTCATGGACATCCTCCTGCAGCCGCGAACCCACTCCGTACCCTGGAAAGCCTGTACCAGTGTACTGGGGTTCGTGCCAGGTGCCGTCATATTGACTGCGCAGCAAATACCCCACGCCCGCATGAAAAACAGAATTGTAGCGAGAAGCGCGAGTCGCCAGAAGCGCCATCAAGGCCCAGGCCGTCTGCGACGCCGTGCTGTCCCCGATTCCGCGGAGGGATGTATCCACATACGATGCGGGCGTCTCGCCCCATCCGCCGTCGGCATTCTGGTGTTCCGCGATCCAGTCGCAGGCCCGCAAAACATAGTCCGCGGCCATGTTTTCACCTATTGCAGCAAGCGCCGGCAGAACCGCGGCAGTTCCGTAAATGTGGTTTACTCCCCAACGGCCGAACCAGCTTCCATCCTCTTCCTGAGCGGCTTTGATAAACGCCAGAGCGCGCGCAACCGGTGTGTCCCGAACCGTCCACCCGAAATGGGCCAGCGCTTCGACGACGTGCGCTGTCACATCGACGGTTGGCGGATCAAGCACCTCGCCAAAATCACAGAATGGAAGCTTGGCCAGCAATGAATTCGTGTTGTCTCTATCGAAGGAAGCCCATCCGCCATTGGAACATTGCAGCGCCAGGATCCATCGCACCGCCCGCTTGATTGCATGATCGATAGAGGTCCCGTCCTCAAGCGCGCCCCGTGCCCTCGCCAGCACCAATACCGCGACCGCTGTGTCGTCAACGTCCGGATACGAATCGTTCGCCCGCTCAAATGACCACCCACCCGGCGAGACCGATGAAACTTTGACCTGCCAGTCTCCGGGAGCGGTGACCTGCTTCTGCACGAGCCAATTCACCGCACGAACCATCGCAGCGCAATTGGCTGGAGACCTTCCACTATCCAGAAACGATTGAAGCGTCAGTACGGTGTCCCAGATAGGCGATTCGCTCGCCTGGATATAAAGTCCACCATTGCGTTCGTACGACCAGTGGGCATCTAGAGCCTTGATGCCTTTCGCCACAACCGGATGGCCCACACCATACCCTTCCGTATGCAGAGCCATCAGAGAATAGATCCACGGGGGCTGAATGCCGCCCCACGCACCGTCAGCATCCTGATGCTTGACGATCCACTCGATACAGAGCCGAATCGCCAATTCTCTTCCCGGTCGTATGGGGAACTCGACATATCTGCTCAACAACCGGTCGGCCATCAGGAAAAAGCCTTCCCATGAAAAGAAACGTTTCTTCGGAGTCAGGCGATAATTAAAAGCATCGCGTGTCTCCGGATATAACTCATCCAGGCGCGATTCAGGCGGAAGAATCCTTACCGGGCGCCGAGCGGACAAAACGCTCAATGGAATAATGGTTGCGCGCGCCCATGAGGCGAAGTGGTAGATGTTAAATGGAAACCAGAGCGGCGTGCAGATCAGCTCCGGCGGTAATGTGGGCGTATCTTGCCATGGCCATTCGCCGATAAGCGCGAGCCAGTAACGTGTGAAAACGCGTGTCTGACTTAGCCCGCCACGCTCAAGGAGCCACTCGCGCGCACGAGAAATCGGTTCCTCGTCTGCGGAAAAACCCGCGGCTCGGAGAGCTGCATAACACTCCACGGTGGTATTGATATCACCCGCGGGCGCGTTGTGATAGACCTCCCACGATCCGTCGACACGCTGTTCGTTAAGAATCGAGGCCACCATGCCGTCGAGCTTTCTGTCATCCTTAATACCCAGAAAATGCATCGCCAGGATCCACTGCGCTTCCATACAGGAATTCGATTCCAGCATTCCAACCCAAAATCCTTCCGGATCCTGCCGCTGAAGCAACCAGTCGA
>WNFP01002095.1_pt1 | contig 15799 bp, 20 predicted proteins | sample 5400201 | NCBI WGS metagenome assembly WNFP01 (sample SAMN13153355, study PRJNA577476) | soil metagenome | isolation source: 115 cm saprolite under Madrone tree | place: USA:California | collected 2016-06-14
TTGAATCCTGGTGAATTGCGCAATGAGCAGAAAGCTAGCGATGCCGAGTAAAGCGGCCGCCGTGATTTCTTTCATCTCGATCGCCTCTTACTTCGCAATGATCGATCCCTCGGGAACGTCCTGGTGAAAATCGTCGTAGAAGTCGTAGCTTCCTGGACGCAAAGCCGGTAAGAGTACGATGATTGTTTCACCGGGCCCAACGACCTTTTCGCGGTTGAGCTTAAAACTTTCGAACTCAATGGGTTCCTTACTCGCATTTGTAATCCGAAGCGTTAGTGACTGGTTTGCAGGCACAGTGATCGTCTGAGGTATGAAGCGGCGGTTCTCAAAACGCAGCTCAATGACAGTGTCGTCGCCTCGAGCGCCGGCCGGAAACGTGGCCGTGACGAGAACGATCAGGCTAAAGACAGTAATTATATTTTTCATTTTTTCCTCCATTAATTTCCCCAAAACAAAGGAAAAGCCCGGCCTCCGCTAAATGCTAACGAAAACACCGGGCTCTGGGTTCGAGACCGCTGGCCTCTTTCTAGTCCGTCCCACGCGATTCAATTTACGTCATTTATTTTTCCGCATTGTCGTGGGCGCACATGTGGTGTCGGCTGTTCCAGCGATCCTCAAGCAGACGACTAAGACTATTCCCATTGTCATCATTACTACCGTGGATACGGTTGCCGCCGGGATTGTGGATAGCCTCGCTCGGTCCGGTGGGAATGCGTGTCAGTAAGGCGAGCCCGTAATACAATCGTTGAAGCTCGACGGCTAAGCCGACAAAGTCCTCCTTCAAGATGTGAAGAGAACCGGTGCCATAGTGCACGTGAACGGTTCCTCTGTCGCAGAGGGCAATTTCCCATCTTCGTGTCTTTTGCATCCTAGTCTTCCAAAAAAAGAGCCCGATCCCCGCCGCAATTTGGCGGGACATCGGGCTCTGGATTCGAGATCTCTGGCCGCTTAGGATTTACAGTTTGGAAAAGCCAGCTAAATTTCGTTCGCCATTCTCGTTACCGCACTCTTTTCCAGGGGAACAGTTACGTGTCTTTTGCATCTCCTGCATTTCAGTTCGACTCCTCCGGGCACCAAGCGCGCCAGCATGCTGCCGCACAGGCAGCGGAAAGGCTTTATCCCCCGGTGGTCATGGCCCGGCTTATCTTGGCCTTGTTGCTTCACGGTAGCTCCCCTTACCTGGTCCGGCTTTTTGCTTTTCTCTGGCCATCCAGAACGAAGTCGCCACAAATGCCAGAAGCATTAAACCTTGGGCCGCCAGCGTCTCAAGCGTGGGATAAATTCCCAGAAACGGTACCTGCGGAGGAAAAGCGACCGGCGTGGTCGGAACCCATCCAGCGACTTGGAGTGTCTTGATCCCGTTGCCGGCAAAGATGAAGGCCATAATGTAAAGCAGAGTCCCGGTGACGCCAAAGAAATATTTCAGCGGAATGCGCAGGCCAAGCTTCAGAATCGCGAAAGTCACTACGACCAGAGCTGCGAGACCTGCTACGAAGCCCCAAATCACCGCTCCGTGACTGTTTTCATTCTGTAACCAGAGCGCTTGGTAAAAGAGCACGACCTCAAAGGCTTCCCGATATACGGCGAAGAACGAGATGCCCACGAGACCGAGAACTTTTCTGCCGGAAAGAACATCCTTGACCTTGTTTTGAATAAACGCCTGCCATCTTTTGGCCTCGCTTCGAGTATGAAGCCAGTAACCGACGTAAAACAGGGCGACAGCCGCGAACACAGAGATAAATCCTTCCATGCTCTCGCGGTGCTGGCCGCTAAAAGTCATTACGGTTTGAGTGGCGACCCACGTCAGACCACCGGTGATCAGCGCCAAAATCCAACCCAAGTGAATGTAACGTATGGCCTGCGTTGCGCCCATCACTCTTAGCATCGCCAGAATAGCCGCTAGAATCAGAGCCGCCTCAAGACCTTCTCGCAGTATGATCAGCGCGGAGTTCGTGAAGGTGTAGTAGCTAGAAAAACTATCGTCACGAGCTAGGATCTGTGACGCCTGATCCAGCTTGGCCTCGATGTCCACCTGCTGCCTTTGAATCTCCTCGGCGGAAACTCCTTGCCTTATGGCATTGCGAAACTGCGTGAATTGCCCCTCGAGGGTTCGACCAAAAGAGATATCTTTCGCAAATAAGGCCGGTTCCGCCAGATCATAGCCGTCGATGTAGGCTTCAACCGCCTTTTGATAAGCCTTTTCTTTTTCTCCCTGAGCATAGAGTTCCGAGGCTTCACGCAACCGGATGCGCGCGATCGCTAAGGGATCCCCGGGTTTCATTTCCAGCATCCCGCGCCGAAGGTAGGCGAGGGCATCGTTGGCTTGCGACTGTTGCGCAGTATAGGGCTTTAGTTTTTCCAGGAGCTGTTCGTCGGAGCTCGTTGCTAAGGTGGCTAAGGTTGTGAGATCGCTGGGCACATTCTTCGACTGAAGCAGGGCGGCGCCGGCCTTGGCCGAATCCGCTGAAAAGCGAAGCGAGAGAACATAAAAGGCCACTTGCCAGCGCTGCTCTTCGCTAAGGGCGGCGAAGGAGGCCATGGCCGTACCTTCAACGCCGAAATTCGCCGTGTTGAAAGCTTTAAAAGGAGACAAGCCGGCCATCCGCTCAGGATCAGTAAAGTTGGCCGGCGGTGGATTTTTGGGGTTCATTGTCTCACGGCCAGGACCATCACCCTTGCCGGACACCCCGTGACATTGGGCGCAGTTCTCATCATAGATTTGCTTGCCGCTTGCCAGCGACGGTAGTGTTTTTGGATAGGGAACAATCTTGTAGGTCGAGATGAGTTTTGCTTTCGCGCTATTTGCCAGTTCCGCGACTGTCTTTGCGTCAGCCTTCTTCTCGATCTGATTAGCGAGGGACTTGATCGTGCCTTCCACGCCAGCCTTGTCGCCCTTATCGCTCTCCTTGAGCTGGTTCAGGAGCTCCTGCGTTCGCTTTGCGAACTCCTGCATTTCCTGATACTCGTCCTGACTGACGACCTTCCCGTCTTGCACGGCGTTTTTGTAATCGCTGCCCAGATAATCGAGCACAGCCACCAGTCGCCTTGCCTCATCATCGGCGAAAACCGCCGAGGCGGCGAACAAAGAGACGAGAAAAACCAACACCCATAACCCGCGCACCGTGGCACGCTCTGGTAGACGTAACCAACGTTCAGATCCGGTTCTGTTCACAGGCCGTCGTGTCGAAAATAGTTTCATACGATACTCAGCGCGGACTAGGTTGAGCGATGTAAGAAGGACCGACGTAGGAACCGTCGGTAACTTGAGTCAGTGCTCCTCCCGCAGTATTTTCATAATCCGGTTGCTCTTGCTGCTTGAACTTTTCGGCCGCCAAGACTATATGGCAGAGAAGAGTCAGACACTTGAGTTAATCTTAAAAAGTTAATATCATCTAACTTTTGAAGTTCCTATATTGAAATAAATTTACTTTGTCAAGTCCATGTCTATTTCTAAGATGACGCCAGCAGTCGAAGACTATCTGCGGACGATTTACGCCCTCGAAGAAGAGGTCCAGCCGGTGATTGCAGCGCGGGTGGCGGAAGAGGTGGGCGTTACGCCGTCGACGATGGTGAGTACGCTGCGCAGGCTGGAAGGTGAGGGTTATCTAAAGGTCGTACGCCGTAAGGAAATTCATTTGACGGCCGAGGGGATACAGGTTGCCGAAAGAATTCTTCGCCGCCATTTTCTTCTCGAGCGCTTCCTGACGGATCTGTTGGGATTGGATTGGGTCAAAGCCCACCAGGAAGCTCACCGTCTTGAACATGCTTTATCGCAGGAGGTCGAGGACAGGTTGGCCAAACTGCTCGGCTATCCAACGACCTGCCCGCATGGCAATCCCATTCCGAGCAAGGATTCACAGCGGTCGCAGAAGAATAAAGGGACTCCCTTGCATAGCATCGCGGCGGGAAAAGAGGTGGAGCTCGATTACATTACCGAAGGCGGCGAGCGAGACGCGCGACTCTTGGGTTTCTTACAAGAGCACCGTCTCGTGCCGGGCACTAAACTTCAAGTGCTCGACGTGGCGCCCTCTATGGGAGTGATGAGTTTAAAAGTCGGGCAAGACGAATTTTCCCTCGGCATCGAAGCCGCGAAGAAAATTCGCGTCCACTAAAAAGTGGGCCAAACGCTCAATCAGCGAAAATCGTGGCGTTGTCGAGCGGCGGGTCGGCGCCGTGCGGTGCTTCAGTGTTCGGCGAGCTCAGCCGACAGAAAATCGATCTGATCGCTGATGGGTGCATCGCGATCGATCAGAATCAGCTCCCGTCCTCTAACCCGGCAGCGCCCACTCCGGGCCCGGTAACCGACTTCCCGAAGTAGTTTTTCCGTGCGCACCTCGATGTTCATTTGTTGGGCTGCCTGAATTAACTGGTTCAGTCGGGACTCCTGGTTGTGTTTTGGGTGTGCCATAGCTTGACCCTAAGAAGTCACTTCAGTATGTCTGATTGGGGCGTGTTTGTAAATCGGCGACGCCGCAATTAGCTTGCAAAATCATCGCATGCTGTTATCGTAGCGGCGGTTCATTCATGAATTGCGGATAATCGTGGGAAATTTGAGATGGCCGCTAAGCGCTTCGACCACGCGGAAGACTAGGAGGGGACCATGATCAAAAATATTTTGATTCCTCTCGACGGTTCGGAGCATTCCAAGGCCGCCCTCGATTACGGCATGTGGATGGCGGAGAAATTCAGCGGCACGCTATTTGGCCAGCACGTCATCGATACCATCTCCATCGAAGGCACCTTTTTTCACGATATTTCCGGCTCTCTCGGATTCGAACCTTACCTCGACTTTTCCACGAAGATGCGTGAAGTCTTAGAGGAGCGCGGCAAAATTATCCTCGAAGAGTTTTCCGAACGATGCCGCAAGCGGGGGATCAACCATCAGACCTTTCTCGATATGGGGCTGATTGCCAACGAGATCTGCGAGCGGTCCAAACTTGCTGATTTAGTCATCATCGGCCATCGTGGAATCAACGAGGAGTTCTCCACCGGCCTGCTAGGCACAACCGCAGAAAGCGTCACGCGCAAGTGCCCCCGCCCCGTCTTTGTCTCGACGAAGCAGTTCAAACCAATCGAGCGCCCCCTCCTTGCTTACGATGGCAGTCAGCGAGCGAGCGCGGCGATGGAGTCGGCAGCGGAATTTTGTACCGTGCTTCGCCTGCCCTTGACTATTCTTACCGTTACCAAAGAAGAGCAGAAGGCGACAAGCATACTGCAAGAGGCGAAATCCTATCTGAGCTCTTATTCGATTGAGACCCGTTACGAAACTGATCGCGGGTACCCCGAACAAAGAATCGTCGACTACCTGGTAAAGTTCGATTACGATCTTCTCTTCATCGGCGCTTATGGCCACAGACGCATCATCGAAATGGTTTTAGGCAGCACCACCGAGTATGTACTAAGAAAGAGTCCCTGCCCGGTGTTCTTAAATCGCTAAGACCATTCCGAGAGAGACCCAATGAAATTTTTGGCGGCTGCTGTCCAGATGCTAGCGTCCAGTGACAAAGCGGCCAACCTGGACGAAGCCAGGCGATGGGTTCGCGCGGCTGCGTCGCAAGGAGCGCGCGTCATCGTCCTTCCCGAGGTCTTCATTTGGCGCGGCAACAAGGACGAGGAAAGAAAGTCCGCAGAAGCCATTCCCGGACCCACCTCTCAGGAACTAGCCCGTCTCGCGCGCGAGATGAACATCTATCTGCTCGGTGGTTCTATTCTCGAGGAGATCCCCGGCAGCGAGAAGGCTTATAACACGAGTCTTTTGTTCGCACCCGAGGGAAATCTGCTGGCGAGTTACCGAAAGATCCATTTGTTCGACGTCGAGCTGAAGGATGGGGTCTCCGTCAGAGAGTCCGCCACACGCCGATTCGGCGAGGCGCCGGTCGTTGCCAAGACGGAACTTTGCCGAATGGGCCTTTCCGTCTGCTACGATTTACGGTTTCCCGAACTTTACCGTGCGTTAGTTACACAAGGCGCTGAAATCGTTTTTGTGCCGTCGGCGTTCACCGCCTATACCGGTAAAGCCCATTGGGAACCGCTGCTTCGCGCGCGGGCCATCGAGAACCAGGTCTATGTTATCGCTCCCGATCAGTTCGGGAAGAGTACGAAAAGCTTCGAGACCTACGGCCATTCGATGATCGTCGATCCGTGGGGAAAAATCCTGGCCGAGCTCCCCGACGGCCCGGGCATCGTCCTCGCCGAGATCGATCTCGACCATCTCGCCAAGGTGCGCACAGAGCTGCCCGCGCTCACCCACCGCAAGCTGGTGTGAGTCTGACGCCTCGGAAGGTTCTTCGCAAGCGAGCCACGACAAAGAAGATTCTTTAAGTACAGCGCATTTTTTTGGGAAGGCTGGACCCTGAAAGGTTAAAGATAGTTTGTCCGCGGCGAGCTACAGAAGTCTATGGAGCCGGAATAGTTCTACTTGCTTTTCACAAGCAAACTTCCCAAAGCATTCAACGCACACGACTTTGTTTTGATATTCGGTCGGAATCACCGTTTTCCGTATGTCATTCGGTATCTCGAAATCACCCTTGTCTGGAGAACCGCACACTTTGCAGGCCCCGCGGGGGCGTGCTGTTAACAGAGAATCGCCGAGCTTCATTTGACCTCCCAATAGCTCGAAGGTGCACGGCGCGTTGCAGTAATGCCGATCTTTGGAGATCAAGACTCCTATCACCCTGAAATCGATAAAGCTAGGAGAGCTTAGGTGTTATCAGGTGTCCCCGTTGTGATCTCGTCGAGGCCGGATGAATTTTCCTGAGGCAGGCTTTCTCTGTAACAAAGGCGGCGCTTCAGGGCGTGACGATTTCGCGGGCGAGAACGTCGGGATTAAGGAGGTTGTCGGGTTCTTCGAGGCTTTCGTTCCTGAGCCAGAAGATGTCGAGGCTGGCCTTGTCACGGTTGATCAGTTGCTCGCAGTTTGGGAGAAAATGTTCGCGTCCCCTTTTTCCTACCGAAGTCGGCTCGCGTCAGGTTTCATCGGTGGTTTGATTCAACAACATCCGCAGCTGTTCGGGGCGGCTCATACCGGCGGCTTCGAGGCTGGCGGCGAATGCCGAATTCGCCCCAACAAGCGGCGCGACGTCGCATTCGAGAAAACGCAACCGGTCGGTTCCCGTTTCGTGAATCAGGTCGATGCGCGCCGCCCAGTCGACCCCGAAGATCCCGGCGATTTCCAGCGCCGTACGGCGCACGCGCTCGGCGAGGCCGGCGTCGGCGAGCGGCGCGTGGCGAGGTCGCAGCAGATACTTGCGGAAGAAAGAGTACGGCGTTGCCTCGGGCAGGAGAATGCGTAGCGGCATTCCGGCCCGGTCGCGGAACACGGCGACGGTCAGCTCCGCCCCGCGCACGTACTGCTGCGTGATGTAGCCCTCGGTTCGGGCGTGCGCGGGAATCGGACCGTCCTGGAGGAGCCGTACGCCGATCGAATCGGATCCGCGCCGGGGCTTGAGCACCAGTGGAAACGGCATCGTGCTGGCCTCGCTGGCGAGCACGGTCGCCGGGCAGTCCACGCCGTTCGCAGTCGCGACCCGGTGTGCCTCGTACTTGTCGTAACAGCGTTCCATGACTGCGGCGCTTGGCCCGAGAAAGGGCCTCGCGGCGCGCGTCAGCGTCTGCACGGCGGCGAGCATCACGGGGTCGGAAACGCGCAGCACGAGCAGTCCGGAGGGTAGACCGGAGACCGAATCATCCCGGAATTGGATGAGCCGCACCGCATACCCAGCGCGCCGCAATTCCTTGGCGAAGGAGCGCGCTTCGGCGCGATGGATCCAGGCGAGCGGGTGCCAGTGCCAGGATTCGCGAAGGACGGTGACGTTCAAGGACGACCTCCCGGTGGAAAAGGGTTTTCCGCCCTACGGTTTAAGTCAGTGTCGGTGGCGAACTCTATTCTTTCCCAAGAGATCGCCGTTTCTGATCTCAGCTAGCTCCAACATGCGAGCCACTATCTCCTGCGCGGCGATTTCGCGGAATTGTTCCAGGGCGGCTCCGAGGTCTTCGACAATTTCCTGAGCGAGGACGTCGGGGTCGGGGAGATTGTCGGATTCTTCGAGGCTCTCGTCTCTGAGCCAGAAGATGTCGAGGCTGGCCCTGTCGCGGTTAATCAGCTCTTCGTAATCGTACGCGCGCCAGCGGCCATTTGGATTTTTCTCGGACCAAGTCGGCGTCCGCTGATGCCGATTCTCCGGATTATAACACTGGACGAACTCGTCGAGGTCTTCACGCTTCAATGGATTAGTCTTCAACGTGAAGTGCTTGTTCTTCCGTAGATCGTAGATCCAGAGCTTCTTCGTCCACGGTGTTTCACTGGCCGGTCTCTTGTCGAAGAAAAGAACGTTGGCTTTGACACCTTGAGCATAAAACAAACCGGTCGGCAGACGCAGTAAGGTGTGAACCTCGCACTCGTGCAGCAGCTTGCGGCGGACGGTCTCGCCGGCGCCGCCTCGAAGAGGACATTGTCCGGCACAACGATCGCGGCCCGACCTTTTTGCTTCAGCAGGGTTTTGACGTGCTGGAGAAAATTCAATTGCTTGTTGGAGGTCGTAGCCCAGAAATCGTCGCGCTCGATGATTTCCGTTTCCCTCGCGACTTTGCCGTCATCCGCCACGATGGTCGTGCTGCTTTTCTTGCCAAAGGGCGGATTGGTCATCACGATCTCGTAGCGGTCGCCCGGATCTCCGGCTAAAGAGTCAGCAACCACGAGCGGAAGCTCATCGCCGCCAATACCGTGCAGCATCATATTCATGGCGCACAAACGAGCCGTACTCTGGACCAATTCACAGCCGCGGAAGGTTGATTCTTTCAGTTTCCGCTTCTCATCGCGCGTCATGTTCGGATTATGCCGGATAATGTACTCATTCGCGGCGAGAAAGAACCCGCCGGTGCCGCACGCCGGATCACAGATCGTATCCCCCGGCTTGGGGGCCATGACATCGACGATCCCTGCAATTAAAGGCCGCGGCGTGAAGTATTGTCCGGCTCCTGTCTTTACGTCCTGCGCGTTCTTCTCCAGCAACCCCTCATACGCGTCGCCCTTCACGTCCGCGCTCATCACCGACCAGTTTTCTTTGTCGATCAGGTCGACGATCAACCGCCGCAGCTTCGCTGGGTCCTGAAACTTGTTCTGAGATTTGTTGAAGATAAGACCGAACAGGCCCTTTTCATTCCCGAGTTTTTCCAGTACGTGCCGGTAATGATCGAACAGTTCATCGCCGTCTCTCTTCATCAGGGTCGGCCAACTATTCTCCGCCGGAACGGCGCTTGCTTCGTTATGCGGCGGCTTCGTCCGCTCATCCGCCATCTTGAGAAACAGCAGATACGTCACTGCTCGACATAATCGCCGTAACTCATCCCGTCGTCCCGCAGGACGTTACAGTAGTTCCAGAGTTTTTGGACGATTGCAGAGGAGGTCATACCTCTCTATCCGTTTTGGCCGATAGTATACTTTGTATGTCGTAATTCACAGAATCGATGAATTACTGCACTTTGAGTATAGTTGCCGAAGCCGAGGAAAGAGCCAGCCGAAGCAGGCGCGGTGGTTTCTCGACATCAAGCTTCGCGACGAACCACTTCTACGGTTTCGGCTCTCGCCAAATGCGTCGTAAGCTTGATGAGTAGAAAATAGAAGCCGGATTGTGTAAACGATGCCGCTCGCCGGCTCTGACTCAATGCATCGTGGTACAGTCTTGCTGAGACCGAGCATACCATGTGGAGCAACACGAGGGCACCATGGGTAAACTCTGAAAATGGTGGTAAATAAAGGAGCTCGGTCTTGTCATTGTTTCGGAGAACCCTACCGAGCTCTTGAAGACTATCTTCGATGCGTTGCTTTTCTGGGTCCTGCGCGTTGGTTTTATCACGAAAGCGCCGCTCTCGTTCAAACTCTAGGTAGTTGTTGAAATCTACGACCGGCGCCGCGGTTACGAAATCAAGACGGTCATCCGGCAAATCACACGTATTGTTTAGTATCATGACGGTGAATTGCCGGGAACGCGGGGCGCCAGCTCCGTCGAGGAACACTGTTGGAAAATCTACGAGCAAATCACCTTGCAGCCTTTCAAGCTCCGCATGCGGGGAACTGATTAACCAGCTAAAGTCTGGAATGCGCTTCAGATTGCGCGCTAGGGCAGGTAGGTGTTCTTCGGGTATGATCGTTGCGTAACGTGAAAAATCATCCAGCGGACTCATTTGAAGTGGGACCAAAAAAATTCATTGATCGAAACCCGCTCCTCCGGCGTAAGAGGCGTCGCATTGGGCAAGGTCTCTTTGGCCAACGACATCCAATCGAGCGCCGCACTTTGGCTCGGGAGAGAGAGTTCCTTGAGTTCCGTAGCTTCCAATGGAACAGACTCGTGGCCCTCGTATATGACCGAAACTACGGTTGTCTGCCGATACCCCTCACCATTCCCAAATTTTGCTCCATTGAAGAGTAGTGGCCAGGCCAAGGTGACCGCTGTTGAAATGGCTTCCATATGTCAATAAAAAAGCTTTCGTACCTTATCGCTCAAATAGGCCTCGAAGGCAACCCTGTGGGGACCGTGTACGTGCTCTAAGATTTGATCTAGTTCGCGAGGCTCGCTCGGTGTCCCTTCCCAAATTAAATCCAAATCCAAGATAACCGGTGACACCTTAGCATCGGGAGACCGCAGCGTTGCTAGATTGATGATAAAACGACGACTGTTTGATAACTCCTGGTGGAACTGCATTTGGAACTCTCTTTGTTTTGAGCCAGACAACTTTGGTACGGGCAGCTTTATCCGGAACCACTTCTCCCACACGAGCGGAACCTCTGGCACATCTATTCTGTTGATATACCGAAGGCCAACTCGTTTGAATTTCAACGGTCCGATTGTCTTTTGCAGATCTTGGGATCGTTCCAGGATCGTGTCACGGAACGCTTCCTCCCAGCCCGGATAGGGCCGGAGTTGATTGGCGGCAAAAAAGAGACCGCTGAGCTGAACCAACCTTTTGCCGTCAGCCGTCTTACAAATTAATCGATGGCCGAGGTTCCCCTCTTTGGTTTGAATACCCTCAGGGCTAAGGTGAAAATTAACACTCTTCTCCTGAACGATCTGTTGTTCCGGATACCCTGCAGACCACACACCTTTGAGTAACTCGATTCTTTGCAGCGAAAGCGGCTCCGCTAAATCGAAATGTACCTCACAGATCGTCTCTTGAATGGGAGGATTGGGATAGTTTGTCTCCTTTTCAGCCATCGTTCCTAATCACTCTATCCTGACAATCGGCTCACTGACAACAAGTTGCACGTCAAGCAGGTCTAGCTCCCCTACCTTTTCTCCTCTGACATCTTGAGAAACAGCAATTCCATGCGCCCCGGTACTGCGCTGAGTCGAAAACCAACATGCGGTCGTTGTCTAGGTCGGCTCGAGCTTTGCCTTGAACGAAAGTCAGGGCCTCATTGGCTGCGTCCAGCATGTGCTGCAGCCGTACGCGGTCATCCTTCCGCATACTGGACACTGGCTGTGGCGAGTACTTCGTCGCGGAAATATCGGCTAAGCTCGCCGGGAGTACGCAAGTCGACCTTTCGACCACGAAGAAGTTTCGAAAGCTCCCTCTCCATTCGAGCAAGATCAAAGAGACTAGGCGCCTCGCCAGGCTGGAACTCAACCAGGAGGTCGATGTCGCTATCCTTCCGAAGTTCGCCTTTCAAAGCTGAGCCGAAGAGGGAAAGCTTCCGTACGCGATTTCTTTTACAGAACTCGGCAAGCTTGTCTCGCGGGAGTTGAATATTGGTTTTCTTGCTCATCCTTGAACTCTCCTAATTCGATCATCAACGGAGCTTTTTTGGTTTGCCTCGCAAAACACACCTCGCAGTTAACTCTTCTATATCACCGTTTTGCCCGCCAGCCGAAGCTTTTCCAATCTGTTTGTACGCCGGCTCATCCACCACGTTGAAAAGCAGAAATTAGGGCCACTACTCCGCACATTGCGAACGACCTTCCATAGTCATGAAATCAAAGCGGGACTCCAATACGCAACCCATTGATCAGCAAAAGATTCCCGACCCCTTTTCCTTCCGCTCGTGTTGGGACAAAAGACGTGACCGTGATCATGTTTTCCAAGGATAAGGGCGAAAGGATAAAGGATGAACTATGGAAAAGACGTGAGCGTGAATCGTGAGGCAGAGAAGAGATGCGCTCGTGTCCGTGATGGTGAATCCTGCTTGATGACAAAACTTTCAGGTTTTGAGAATTCTCGAAACGTCAAAGTGATCAGTGATGCTTCTACGGTTCGTGAGCCCTGAGAAATCGTGCTTAACCCTGACAGATTTTTGCTTGACAGGTTGTACTCGGTGAAATAGGTGAACCTAAGGTGAGTGAAGCAATCCTCTAATCTACTCCTCACTGCAGCGAAATGGAGGATCGATGTCGAAGCTAACTGCCGCGGTAACGGCGATTCTTGCGTGCATGGTCCTTGTGCCGTTCGCTGTCGAGGGCGCAACGCCGAAAACCTACCTGGGTGTTTCCGGTATCAGTTTCGACTACATCCCTTTCTGGTACGCCAAGGATTACGGGCTTTACCAGAAATACAACGTCGACGTCGATATCATTACGACGAGCGGCGGTACCGTTCTGGCGCAAGCGATGTTATCGGGCGGCGTTCACTTTGCCGCCATCGGGACCGCATTTCTGCAAGGCTCGATGCAGGGGGCCGACCACGTACTCCTGGCCGCCCATGTCAATTATTTTCCTTACCGGTTGGTCGGCTTACCTTCCGTCGCAAGCAAGGACGGACTCAAGGGCGCGACGATAGCGATCAGTCGTTTCGGTTCGAACGCCGACGTAGCTTTGCGGCTGGCGCTAAAGCAATCCGGCCTGGATCCGGCCAAAGACGTAACGATTGTTCAGTTGGGAACCCAGCCCGAGCGCCTTGCCGCCCTCAACAGCCGCCGCATTCAAGCGACCTTGATGTCGCCGCCTTTCTCCAGCGCGGCTAAGAAAACGGGTCTCAAAGTTCTTTTGGATATTTCCAGAATGCGCATCGCTTACCCTCAGATAGGCCTTGTGTCATCGCGCGATTACATCACCAAGAATCGCGCTAACGCGCGCGGCTTTGTGCAAGCCTATTTGGAGGCCATACGGGACCTCAAGAAAAACAAAGAGGCGACCGTAAAGCTCTTGGCCAAGTATTTGAGGATGGATTTGGAGAACAACAGAGACATTCTTCTCGACACGTATGATGAGAACATCGCGTCCGACGAGTTGGAAAAAAAGCCGTACCCGAATCGCGACGGAATGAAACTCGCCGTCGAGCTGATCGCGAAACAACGCAATATCTCGCCGATTCCTAATATCGACAATTTCATGGACACCAGTTTATTGGCGGAGCTGGACCGGTCGGGGTTCATCGATCAACTGTACCGCTAACAGGCGCCAAAAGTTTTTTTGCGACCGAAAGGAGTGCCCAATGTCAAAAGGATATGTCGATGCTGATGGTCACATCATGGAAAAAGCGGAAGAGTTGATCAAGTATCTCGACGAACCCTGGAGGAGCGCCGAGCCGGTTATTCCGAGGCGTTTGCTGCCGACGGGTGATGATTTTCACACGCCGAGAATCCGCCGCAAAGGCATTTTCAATGAGGCCGTCGGCCCTGAACACTGGCTCGAGTATCTCGACAAGACGGGACTGGAGTTTACCGTTCTCTATCCCACCGCGGGGCTCGCTCACGGGTATGTGATTAATCCCGAGTGGGCGGTCGTGTATGCCCGGGCGTGGAACAACTATGTCTTCGAAAAATACCTGCAAAAAAGTCCGCAGTTCAAAGCAGTGGCCGTAATTCCCATGCAAGATGTATCCAACGCAGTAGCGGAGCTTAGACGAGCGGTCAAAGAGCTTGGAATGGTTGGCGCTTACATTCCATCGAACGGTTTACGAAAACATCTGAGCGCAAAAGAGTTTTGGCCCGTTTATGAGGAAGCGGAAAAATTGGATTGTCCCATAGGTATTCATGGCGGTTGGTACAGGGACCTTGGATTCGACACCTTCACGCGATTCCCGGGAACACGCGCGCTGGGCATGCCATTCCCCCTGGCGATCGCCATGACAGGAATGATTCAAGACGGTGTATGGGACGCATTCCCCAAACTCAGGGTTGGTTTCCTGGAAGGTGGTACAAGTTGGATTCCGTTGGTCATCGACAGGCTGGAACGCGAGCGGGAGTACGGCGAGCTTCGTTGCGAGAAACCGATTCTTGACTACTTTAGCAGCGGCCGATTCTACGTGGGTTGCGAGGGGAACGAGAGCGCATTGTCATATGTCATTGAACGGATCGGACCACAAGCATGCATGTTCGCGTCCGATTTCCCGCACGAGATCCCCATGGAGGATGCGATGCATGAGATCAATGAAATTCTCGAGCGGAAAGATATCAACGATAGCCATAAATCAATGATTTTGGGAGAGAACGCAAAAACATTCTACAAGATCTAGTGAATCATGGATCGTGGCGCGGTGAGAACGAAAGACGTGAGCGTGTGGAAAACCTGTGATCGTGGTCGTGAAGGATCGCCCGACTGAGTCATAGCTTGGCATAAGGCCAACGTTGACATCGAAGTTGGACCAGCATAACAATCAGGTCAATGCTGTTGTCTCGCAAGTGCAACCCGGCCTGCCAACTCATAGCTATTGCCCTTCAGACATTTCTTATCGGTGTATTTTTCTTTGGGTCGCATCCCCAAGTTTTTGATCCACTTAGTGATTACTCGCCGCTTGACGAGAGTCGGCTAGTTTCGACTAAAGAATTCATTGAGACTGCCGCTCTTCGCCGGGGCTTTAAAAGTGACGGTAGCCAGGACCAGGAGAGCTTCTTAGCATCCAGCGGCCTGGCTCACGTTCAAGTCCAAAGCTCGTTATTCATTAGCGCTAATCGAAATCAGCGGCCTCATCAGCGTCCTGTTCTGAGGTCTCACCTTATCCGTTCTCCCCCATTCCGTTCATCCTTCTAGTTCGAATCCTGACAGCTAGTTTAGTTTCGTAAGCCCGTGTTCGCGGTTGGATATGATTTAGCCACTGCGCTGGCGAAGCTAATCTGGTTGCTGCGCGTAAAAAACCGCTTAACAAGAGGAGGATAGAATGTTTGAGGTTGTCTCAATAGATGTCGTGATCATCGGGTTCTTTCTGATTGCAGCGGTCGCGTTTATCGTCTACGCGAACAAGCGATGATTTCTAACGCAATTATATTTCAGCGTAGTCGCTAACGATCAAGCGACCTTGTCTAGACTCATCTCTTCTTCGGAACTTCTTCAAAGCAACCGTTGCTGCTTAGGATTTGGGCACGCTGCATAAACCCTGAGCACTCAGTTTGAGCTGTGAGATCAAGCATAGCACTCAACAGACAGAGCTCATGAAGATAAAAAACTTATAAAAATAACTATTTACAAGTGAAAAAAAAATAAAAATAATTTCTTTTCCTTTGTGTTTGATAGTCACGGCATATGCATTGCTAGTGGGGAGCGAGCTTTTTCCGGCCAGAGAAACAAAAGAAAAGAGGATCTAAAATGAAGATGGTCGAAGCGATCGTTAAGCCGTTCAAGCTGGATGAGGTAAAGGATGCACTGACCAAAGCAGGAATCCAAGGGATGACCGTTGAAGAGGTCAAGGGATTCGGTCGCCAGAAAGGACACACGGAACTTTATCGCGGCGCCGAATACTCCGTGGATTTCCTGCCGAAAGTGAAGATCCAAATTCTCGTGCCCGACGACAAAGCGGCGAAGGTCGTTGAAGTCATTACCGAGACCGCCCGAACAGGCAAGATCGGTGACGGGAAAATATTTGTTACCCCGGT
>WNFP01002098.1_pt1 | contig 15797 bp, 20 predicted proteins | sample 5400201 | NCBI WGS metagenome assembly WNFP01 (sample SAMN13153355, study PRJNA577476) | soil metagenome | isolation source: 115 cm saprolite under Madrone tree | place: USA:California | collected 2016-06-14
GCCATCAAAATTGCTCAGCGTTCTGGTATGAAGCTTAAGATTGCCGCGAAGATTGACCGCGTGGACCAGGACTATTTCGATTCGAAGATCAAGCCATTGCTGAGCGACCCTGCGGTCGAATTCATTGGGGAGATTAGCGATCACGAAAAGAGCGAATTTTTGGGAAACGCTTACGCATACCTGTTCCCAATTGACTGGCCGGAGCCGTTCGGCCTGACGATGATCGAAGCGATGGCGTGTGGCACGCCGACGATCGCATTCCGCTGCGGCGCAGTTCCCGAAATTATCACCGATCGCGTGACCGGCTTCATTGTGGACGATCTTCAGGCTGCAATCGAGTGTGTAGCGCGGATACCGGAAATCGAACGCAAAACATGCCGCGCGGTTTTTGAACAGTGCTTCACGGTCGAGCGAATGACATCCGATTACGTCTCGCTATACAGGCGGATTCTCGCAGAAATGAACGAGTCCGACTTGCTCGCATACGAGCCCACACCGCCTGCAATCCTGCAGTAACTGGAACCCGCATTGGGCGACATCATACGCATTAAAGGAAAGTACTACGTATTAGCATCATCGGCGCTGGCCGATGACCGTACTCGTGTTTTGAAGTATGGCGATACTTTCGCCGTATTTAATCGCGACGGCGACATCGAAGCCGCCGGACGAAAGCAGCTGGGGCTGTTTCATGCCGAAACCCGCCATCTCGATCGCATGACCATTCGTTTGGACGGGCGAACTCCGTTACTTCTCAGTTCAACGGTGCGGGACGACAACGCTTTCCTGTCGGTGGACCTGACGAACGTGGACATTGACGGAGAAAAAGACGAGGGCATTTCGCGCGGAACGCTGCACGTGTATCGCTCGGTATTTCTGGACGATGGAATTTGTTATCAGCAGCTACGCCTGATGAACTACGGCCTGACCTTCATCGACCTTACTCTTTCGTTCGAATTCGACGCTGACTATGCTGACATTTTTGAAGTCCGAGGAACGCCCCGCCGGAAAAAAGGCCGTCTCTTGCCGGCCAACGTGCGCACTGAAACGGTGACCTTGAGTTATCTTGGGCTCGATCAGGTGGCAAGAAGCACGTCAATACATTTTTCGCCCGCTCCTGCTTATCTGACGGAAAAAACAGCTGGCTACCAAGTGCGAATGAAGCCAAACGAAGAGTCCGTCGTTCTGGTAACAGTGGTTTGCGAACGGAATTCCGTGACAAAACCGGCGCAAACGTACACGGAAGCGTTCGCTTCCAAGAACCTGCAATGCCAGCAGGATATTCTGGACGGCTGCAGGATCAAGACTTCGAACAAGCGGTTTAATGAGTGGCTCAAGCGGTCCGAAGCCGACCTGCGAATGCTGATCCAAGGGAATCCCGAAGGCGCGTATCCCTATGCCGGTGTTCCATGGTTCAACACGGTCTTTGGCCGCGATGGAATAATCACCGCACTGGAATGTTTGTGGATCGCGCCCTCCATCGCTGAAGGCGTGCTGAAGTACGGCATCCACACAGGCGACAGAAGTAATTCCCGAACAAGACGCCGAGCCGGGAAAGATCGTGCACGAAGTCCGCCGCGGCGAGATGGCCTCCTTGAAGGAGGTGCCGTTCGGACGATATTACGGAAGCGTGGATTCCACTCCTCTCTTTGTACTTCTCGCTGGCGCGTACTTTCTTCGCACCAATAACCCCGACTTCTTGAAGAATATTTGGCCCAACATCTCGAAGGCGCTCGAATGGATCGATCATTTCGGGGATCCAGATGGCGATGGCTTTGTCGAATACGCCCGCAAATCGGCGGACGGACTTACTCAGCAGGGGTGGAAGGATTCGGGTGATTCGATATTTCACGCCGAAGGAGGACTGGCGGGAGCGCCAATCGCCTTATGCGAAGTACAAGGCTACGTGTATGCAGCGAAGCTGACCACGGCGCTGGTGGCTCGTGCTCTTGGTGACGCGGAATTCGCGGATAATCTGGAACGACAGGCTTCCGATTTGCAAAAACGATTCGAGTCCAAATTCTGGAACCAGGACCTGCGCAGCTATGTCATTGCGCTGGATGGCAACAAGAAGCAATGTGCGGTGCGTACGTCTAACGCCGGCCACGCACTACTATGCAAGATTGCCGGCCCGGAACGCGCGGCAATCACGGCGGACACTTTGCTGAGCGAGCGAATGTTTTCTGGCTGGGGAGTTCGCACCGTGGCTTCCGGTGAATCCCGTTACAATCCTATGTCCTATCACAACGGATCCATATGGCCCCACGACAACGCGTTGGTCGCGCTGGGACTCTCCCTGTATGGACATCAATCCAAGGTGCTGCAAATTTTTCATGGTTTGTACGAAGCAAGCCTCCACGTCGAACTCAGCCGCCTGCCGGAGCTTTTCTGCGGTTTCCACAAACGAGCCGATTCCTCTGGCCCGACGCTCTACCCAGTTGCGTGTTCCCCGCAGGCATGGGCGGCAGGAAGCGTTTTCCTGCTGCTCAGAGCGGCGCTGGGAATTTCGATTCGCGCCCCGGAACGAACGATTCGATTTTCGAATCCGGCTCTTCCTGCCAATCTTGACGAGGTGACCATTGAAAATCTCCGCGTTGCGGACGCCACTCTCGACTTGCTGATTCGCCGCCACCCGGAAGGCGTTGGCGTGGAAGTATTGCGGCGCGAGGGAGACATCGAAGTCGTGAAATCCGTTTAATGATCTCACTGCGCGCGTTGCTTCTCATGCTCGTTCACAGAAAATTTAACGGAAAGCATGTATTTCGATCCACTCGGCAGGCGTTTAAAAAGGTGCGGGGAGAGTTGAGGTGGGCGTTCGGATCCTGGTAGTGGAGGACTCAGAGATAACGCGCCGCATGATCCGCGCGGTGTTGGAGACGCGTGACTGGACGATCTGCGGAGAAGCCGAAAACGGACTCGCGGGAGTGAAGCAGTTTCAGTCGTTGCGGCCCGACATCGTGGTTCTCGATCTGACCATGCCCGATATTGATGGGCTCGAAGCTGCCCATCGCATGTCAAATCTTGATCCGCATGTGCCGCTAATTCTTTTTACGCTGTGCGATATGGAAGAGATTATGCCCGTCGCCCGCCAAGCCGGTATTTATGCCACCGTTTCCAAGCACCGGGTCCTGGACTTGGTGGGAACGATCGAATCCGCGATGGAAGACCGCCGTTATCCCGGCCAACGTATCCAATAACAACCGAGAGTGAGCTTCCAGAATTGCTGCTTTTATCAGCCATAAGCCATGAACGTCTTTCTGCGCAGGATTAATGTCCAATCAATTCATGGCTGGGCAAGGAATACGAATCACAATTTTTGTTGCGAAGCACAACAGTTTGCAACGCCGTACACTGTGTAGTTATCTCGCGGCGGACTGAGGGGCGTAGCAATGCGACAGCGCTCTCGGAAGGCAGGGCCAAAATACAGCTTTCAGGGTATGTCTTTATCCGTCCCGTCACAGCTAAATATGAAAATCTATACTGCCTTTTAGGGGAGCCCGCCTTATGCGGATATTGATTGCGGACGACCACGATGTCGTTCGGACCGGTTTGCGTCAGTTGCTGCTCGAACGCCGCGGTTGGGAAGTCTGCGGCGAAGCGAAGACCGGTCGCGAAGCTGTGGCACTGGCTCTCCAGTCCAAACCCGATGTGGTTGTGATGGATATCGGGATGCCGGAACTCAACGGTCTTGAGGCAGCACGGCAGATTCGCAAGGGGCTGCCAAACACGGAAATTGTAATACTCAGTCTGCACCTTTCCGACGAACTGGTGTACGAAATAGTGCAAGCCGGGGTGCGCGGATACGTTCTTAAATCCGACGCGAATCGCGATCTGGTAAACGCCGTCGAAGCTCTGTCCGTGCACCGCACGTTTTTCACCGCGAAGGTCTCCGAAATGATGCTGGATGGTTTTTGCAACCGCAAACCTCGTGCCGGGCAGAACGGCACAGTTCGCGATCGTCTGACGAGCCGACAGAGAGAGATCGTGCAACTTCTTGCCGAAGGAAAGAGCAGCAAAGAGGTCGCCGTAGCCCTCAATATCAGTGTGAAGACCGCCGAGACGCATCGTGCCAACATCATGCGTAAACTGGAACTACACTCTGTTAGTGAATTGGTTCGCTATGCCGTGAAGAATCAGATCATCGAAGTATAAATATCTAAATTTGTGCACGAACCTATGCAGCCCTGCCCTCCAGGCGTGCCTTCATTTTTTTTCGTGCTCTGAAGATTCTGGTTTTGACGGTTTGTAGCGCGATTCCTTGCGTGCTCGACAGTTCCTTTTGAGTCCATCCCTCTACCGCATACAGCACAAAAACATCACGCAGCGTTGGCGAAATCGACTTGACAGCCTTAAATGCCAGTTCCCTGGCAATGCATTGTGCTTCCGGATTGATTCGACTGGTTGCTCTCTCTATCGATCTTTTCCCAACTGACTCAGGCGCGGAGTCCATGCGAAGTCTCTCCGCCGCCGAGGAGCGCAATTTCATCAAGGCTTCGTTAATCGTAATACGCGTTAGCCAGGTGGAGAGCAGAGCGTTTTCGTGAAAGTGGCACAAATTTGTGTAGGCCTTCACCAGCACGTTTTGAACGTTATCTTCCGCATCGGCGGAGTTGCGCAAAATTCTGCGCGACGTCGCCAGGAGGCGAGTTGAATAGCGTCGCGCCAGGCGCTCGAATGCTTCGTGATCTCCACGCTTGGCGCGGTGTAGCAAGTCTGCTTCCGAGTGGAACGAATTTTGTGGCATCTTGGTGCCGTCCTTCGAGGGCGATGGCGCCATCCTCTTGCAGCTTTACGCTGATTTTGCATGGGTGGCCATACCCGCGACTCCCTGCAATGCGCGAGCCAATTACTTAACTCACTGGGAATTGCTGGTGCCGAATACTAGATTCGATTGAGATTTTCCGGAGCTGCGGGGAAAATTCCAAAAACTGCGGGGCTAATGCGCCTATCAGAGCAAGTGCCGCATCTGCTTGGCGATCAATCGCACTCGCTCCCGTTCCTGTGCTGTCAACGGGTCACTTTCGGCGAGCAGTATAAATAATGGGGTGGTCCGCGGAGAGGCGGCAAGCATTGCATCTAGCCACCAAGTCACGATCCGCGTCCGATTTCAGTACAAATCCCAATGCTCCCGTTTTCTCGATCGCCTGCAGCAGAGGTTCCGAGTAGTGACACGTCAAAATAACCAGTTCAGTTCCCGGTAGCGATTTCTTGATCTCGGCTGAGGCTTCAAGACCGGTAATTCCGGGCATATTCAAATCAAGGATTGCGACGTCGGGACGATACCTTCTCGCGAACGCAACGGCCTCAGCACCGGTTGCCGCTTCGGCGCAAATTTTCCAGCCTTCACGAGCCCCCAGTATCGTTTTAAGTCCAGCACCAACAACCGCGTGGTCATCAGCAACCAAGATGCGCACTTTCGGCCCCATTTCGTATTTTGGCGGAGCTGTTCATCGGCCGAATGGCAACGCCGTCACAAAGTCAGCGTAAAGTTAAGACGCGTCAGGTGGTTAAGGATTGCACGACTAGTTACGTTTTCAGAAGCAACGTCAGTCTGGCAACATACCCGAACAACCCTATTTCTTCTCCTAAATACAGGTTTTCCAATGCGGGCTATGAAAAATGACAAAAAGATTTGCCCTGGGTGTGGATTTGATTCCATCGCTTGTTCGCACGGGCGTGCTTTGGGAAAAGATATTTTTGCGGGCGCTGCGATTAGCGCCTTTTCGCTGCCTGGGCTAACAACGGCAAGTTCTAAATGCGAGCAACACAACTGGACAGCCCCCGCATCCATGATTTTATCTCGCACATGAATCGTATCCAGCTTTTTCGCAATAATCCTCGTCAGCCGACGAAAGCGCGTCAAATCCGCTCAAATCTCTGCTGATTCCGCAAAGGCGCGGCGCATCTGCAGCCTGCCCAGTGTAATTCTCCGAGAAAGCCTGTATCGACTCTTAGATTTCTATCCACGTAGAGTCGAAATTGGACCCGGCCCAATCTCGCTGGAGGATTTCAATGTCAAAATTGTCACTAAGAGAATTGTATTTAGACGAACTGAGGGATTTATACGACGCCGAAAACCGCTTGGTGAAGGCGTTACCCAAACTTGCGAAAGAAGCCGAATCGCAAGAACTGCGTTCCGGATTCGAAGAACACCTCGAACAGACCAAAGGGCACGTCGAACGTCTGCAGGAGATCTTCGAAGCTATGGGCGAAAAGCCCAGTGGAAAGCGGTGCGCGGCAATGGTCGGGCTCATTCAGGAAGGCGACGAGATGATGGATGAGGATTTCGAGACCGGAGTCAAGGATGCCGCTCTCATTTCCGCGGCGCAAAGGGTCGAACACTACGAAATCGCCGCTTATGGCTGCGTAAAAACGTGGGCCGGTTTGTTAGGCGAGAAAGAAGCGCAGGATCTTCTTCAGCAAACCCTGAATGAAGAAAAAGAAACCGACGAAAAGCTCACCGAAATCTCCGAGGGGATCAATACCGACGCCATGGGCAGTGTATCCGGGAAGTCGACGGTGCAAGACGAAGACCAGTCTGAGGTACCTCGTCCACGCGGCAAGTCTCGCAGCGCAAAGGCTTAAGCACAACGTCTACCGCGAAAAGGGGACTGCCCTCCCGCCCCTTTCCGTTTTTCCATACTCAACCGGGAGCTCAACGGTGTTCTTTCGTGTTGATCTGGTTTTTTCCGCGACGCCCTACGGGATGTTTGTACTTCTCCTACGCAAACGCGAGTATGGATTGTCAGCAGGGCAGGAGCTACAAATTGTGTTGCGGCAACTGACAAGCTTCAGACGTTAGAGCCGATGAGGGAAACATTATGAATTTCGGACCATTTCTTCTAATCGCGATTGTGCTTCTTGTTGCGTGGGCTGGCGGATTTCTGATGTTTCACGTCGCCAGCGGTTTAATTCACGTTCTACTCGTTCTGGCTGTTCTGTCTTTCATTTTCCATTTCATTACCGGCCGGCGGCCCGCTTAGGCGACGCTTCTGTAAAGGATAACGACTCCGATGAAAACCGAAACCCACTCCACTAAGAGCCAAAGCAGGCGCGATTTCGAAGTGTTCCGTAAGCGCCTGCTTGCAGAATTGCAAACTCACCAAGATCGCGTGGACCGGGCACGCAATGAATTGCCTCTGGACTCTGATCCCGAGGATGATGCCGGCGTCGCGACACGAAGCGCTTATCGCGAAGTAACCATGGGCAAGCTGGAACGCGATCTGCAGACCATCGTTGAAATTGAACGGGCGCTGCGACGCCTGGAAGAAGGACAGTATGCAACCTGCGTCGGCTGCCAATCCCGCATCCCCGACGCACGATTAAGAGCCATTCCGTGGACGAGAAATTGCATCGAATGTGCCAGGGGACGCAGCAATTATTCCGCTTCCGCGTTCAAGCTAACTCCCAATCCAGCCCATTAGCACATGCGGACGTTGGGTCGCGCTGGTGACACGATGGAACGACGGGAATTGATCCGGAGTACTGAACGGTGAAAGCCCGCTGGCCCGTCATGCACAGGCAAACGGATTGGCAATCACAGAGGATCTGGGGAAACGGTCGGCTGCGGTTTTACACGCGGCTTTCTGCGAAAAAGCAATCGCTGCGGCTCACGCGCCAGCAGATTCGACAAGTGCGCCAACGACGGATTCGCATCTGCCAGCAGTTTCACGAACGCTGTTAACGGCACGGCAAGCAGAAGCCCTGGCACTCCCCATAGCCAGCCCCAAAAAAGAAGACCAATCGTTGCGGCAACAGGTCCCACGTCAAGCCGCGAGCTGACAAAATGCGGAATCAAGAGGTTGGCTGCAACTAGATGCAGCGCGGCAACCGTCACACCAATAACGATAAACGGTCCGGCACTGTGGAACTGAAAAACGCCCGCCATCAACGGGATTACCAGCGCCAGCATAATTCCCAGAAACGGTATCAGGTTTAGGGCGCCACTGATCAACCCCAGCGTTACAGCCGGCGTCAAGCCGACGCGCCAGAACACCAATGTGCTTACCGCAGACAAAATAACTCCTACCACTAAATTACCGGCGACGTAACTTCGCACCATTCCGGTCAGCCGGTCCGCAAATTTGTCCAGGTCCACTTTCTGCCCGAACATCGTTTTCAGACAGAAAAAGACCTTGTCGCGGGCCAGTAACATGAAAAGCATCAGAAACGGAACAACTCCTGCAATGATCACTACGCCCCAGACGGAACCCGCTCCACGAACCAGATAACCGGCCCACGACGCGCTTTGCTGTACCCGAACCTCGGGAACTCTCTTTGGTGAAGCCTCATGCTGCAGCTTTCCGGCCGAGTCTTGTACCCGCTCAATCTTGCGGCTGATAGGAGAAATTGCGTCCCCGATCCGCGACACGTAAGACGGGAAATCGTCCGAAAATTCCGTAAGCTTGCCATAGAACGCGTAAATCAGAAGTGCACATGCCAGCACGCCCGTCAAGACGATCAAGCCTGCCGCGATGAATCGTGGAATCCACACCTTTTCCAATGCACGAACCGCTGGATCGGCTAGTATCGCCAGAAACGCCGCAAGGATCACGGTAATGCAGACGGAACTGGCGAAAAAACAGAATGCCACTCCTAGCAGAATCAGAATTCCGATTAAGGCGCGAACGCCTCTTCGCACTGTGGCATTTTCCGTTTCATTCGCTGCGGAACTGACGAGATCCTGGTCCAATTGTTCTCTTTCTAGAATTGCGAGAAGTTTTGGTTATCTTGACCCGTGACCCTCTCAAAATACATACCGTACTCCATGCACCTTCAATGACAACTCACGTTAGAGGTCGACCTCGGCGAATCTAGACGCGACTACTCGAAAAAGGGACTTCCCATTCAAAAATGCGACTCACAAATAGAAAGAGCCGGCCTCCGAGCCCGTTCACAGCTCGAAAAGCCGGCGTAGTGAACGAACGGCCGGATTAGATTAGTTACGTCCAGGCGTTGCAGTTTTCGTCCTGTCAGTTCCTTTGGCCGACGATTCGGTGGTGTAAGAAATATCTTCGGCCCCGGTCCGCTCCAGGATTTTCTTGGCACGATCGATTGCCTCCGAAGTGTCGCAGTGCACGGAAAGCAGGATCCCTCCTTTGGTAATCCGGCCTTCGTATCTCTTGGCTTCGTATTCGGGGATTCCCATTCCCACTAACGCTCCAGCGAGGCCGCCCACCGCCCCACCGACGCCAAGTCCTGCCAGAGCCGCCACGATTGGGCCTGCCGCGATGAACGGGCCGACGCCAGGAATCGCCAGCGAACCAATGCGCACCAGCCATCCCAACACTCCGCCGACCACCGCCCCAGATCCAGCACCAGCCGTCGCTCCTTCTGGAGCCTTGGTCGCCTTTACCGTCCCCAGATCGCGGCTGCTCGCGGATTCCGGCAGCAATACCGCCACATCGGAGCTTGAAAAGCTCTCGTCCCTCAACATGCCGATCGCGTTTTCAACTCCTGCCTGCGTACTATAGATTCCGAACACTGCTTTATTTTTTGCCATAACCTTCTCCTTTGATTTTTTGCAGCCTATTTCTCCGTCTCTAATTTTCGGTCTTCGATTTCACGGTAAGTTCGTTCTTTACATTCGCCGCGCCGGCGATTTCCACTGCTTTGGCTTCGATTGCGGTTTTCTCATCCTCGCTTCGCACTGGCCCCTTGAGCGTTACAGTTCCGCCGCGTGCGATCACCTTCACGTTATGGGCATACGTCGAAAGATTCTTGTCGTCTATAATCGACTTGCGGATCTTTCGCGCAAGATCGCGATCGCCCTGATTTTCAGACTGCTGGCCGGCCGTCTCGGAGCCTCTAGTCTGCTGGTTGGTCTTACTGTTATCGGGCGCTTGAGCAAATACCGCGGTGCACGGAATCAACATACCGAGCCCACCAAGCAGTACCGTGTTTTGAATCTTCTTCAGCAGACCTGGATGTCCTGCCTTGTTTGCCTCCGAAATTAATTTCATTTTGGCTTTCTCCCCGCTGTCTCTTAACATCCGTCTCTCAGGCATTTTTCCAGCCACCGGCTGGGCAAATTCCAACCTAAGCGGTCTGCTTCGCCTCAGCCATACACCGGAGTACGCACGGCGCTGGGAATAAGACTGTAAACTTTCGGCAGATTGATACAACCGGCACCGAAGTTGCCTCTCGAGGCTGACATCTTGAAAAATTGGCAATGCTTGCGATCTCTCCACTCCTTGTATTAACAACATGCATCGGTTAGCATGGCGAACGTTCGCCGCTGCCAGCCCGCGACGCGCTCTAAGGATTCCCATATATGTCTACTCGCGCAAAACGGCTCGCAGGGGAACTCCTGCCTCTAAAAAAGTGCCCGACCGGAATCCCAGGTCTTGACGAGATCAGCGGCGGCGGTTTGCCAAAGGGCCGCACGACCATCGTCTGCGGCGGACCCGGTTGCGGTAAAACCATGCTCGGTATCGAATTTCTTGTTCGCGGCGCTACAGAATTCAACGAGCCCGGCGTACTGATGGCTTTTGAGGAAACTCCCCGCGACATCGCGACGAACGTCGCCTCCTTGGGTTTCGATATTCAAGCCCTCGCTCGCAGGAAAGAATTGTATTTGGATTTTCTGAGCGTCGAGTCAAGTGAAATCAAGGAGAGCGGCGATTACGATCTCCCGCGGTGGCGACGGTCGGCGCTAAACGCGTCATGTTCGACACGTTGGAAGCACTCTTTTCCGGTCTCTCCAATCCGCGGCTCTTGCGCGCCGAACATTCCGGCGCTGTTTCGCTGGCTGAAAGATCGTGGTTTGACCACCGTCATCACTGCCGAACGGAGGCGAAGGCAATCTCACTCGCTATGGGCTGGAGGAATACGTATCCGATTGCGTGATTTTGCTGGATCATCGCATCAAGGATCAGATCTCCGAACGACGTCTGCGCATCGTTAAATACCGAGGCACTCAGCACGGTGCCGACGAATATCCGTTTCTAATTGGCGAACGCGGCATGTCCATCCTCCCGCTCAGCGCTCTGCAATTGCAGCACAAGATATGGAACGACCGCGTCTCCTCAGGAATTCCCGATTTGGACAAAATGCTGGAAGGGCAAGGCTACTACCGGGGAACCAGTATTCTGGTTAGCGGCACTGCCGGCAGCGGCAAGACGTCCGTTTCCGCGTCCTACGTCGATGCAGCCTGTCGCAGAGGTGAACGTTGCCTCTATATCGATTTTGAGGAATCCAGAGATCAAGTGGCTCGCAACATGAGATCGATTGGGTTCGATCTCAGCCGCTGGGCAAAAAAAGGCCTACTCACTCACGAGGCCTGGCGGCCTACTCAATTTGGCATCGAGATGCACCTGCTACGCATTCACAAACTGATCGAGAGCCGCAGTGTGTCGTGATTGATCCGATTACCAACCTGACGCACGGCAGTGGCGACAGGGAAGTCTATTCGATGATGATGCGCTTGATGGACTTTTTGAAAAATTCCGGCATCACTGCGCTTTTTGTCACGCTCACAGCCGGCGGAAGCGGCTGGCTCTCGAGGCGCAAGTGGCTTCTCTGCAGGTGGAACTTGTGAGTATGAACAGAGAAGCGCGAAATATCATTCGCGAAAACGAAAAGCGTGAACAGCAAGCGCGCCTGGATCAAGCCGACTTGGCGGAAAGGCGCGGCGCTTAGGAGGACCTAATAGGACAATTCGTGAAAACTAAGAAAAAATCCAGTGGCAAGTCTCAGACGAGGTTGGTGTTGCGGCTCTACGTTGCTGGTCAAACTCCCAGATCGTTGGCGGCCATCAGCAACTTGAAAAAAATCTGTTCGGATCACTTCGAATCCAAGTGCAAAATCGAAGTGATCGATCTTCTCAAGAAGCCGGCCCTGGCCAGGGATCACCAGATCATCGCTATTCCCACCCTGGTGCGTTCTTTGCCCATCCCTATCTGCAAAATTATCGGAGACTTGTCAGACACCGAACGCGTTCTGGTCGGGTTGGACTTGCGCAAGTTCAAGAGCAGGTCGAAGCGTTGAATGTTGCAGCGGCAGAACCACGTGAGTTTCCTTGTAGGGGAATTAAATTTATTTATACACGATTACCCCGATGTTAGTTTCTGTCGTTCCGTTTGACTATGCCCAAGGAAAATACAAGGGACCATTTGACTTTGCGCAAGAAGACATTGACGACGAAAAACGGCTCCAAACGACGCACTCGTATCTCCATTGTTCGCGCCAAGCGAACTAGAGCTAACGAAGCACAGAAGATCATCAAGGCCATCAGGGGCAGCCGAATTGATGCCCTGGTGATGGAAAGCGCCCGCGGCGATAAGGTTGTCACTCTGCACGGCGCCGCACTACCTTACCGTGTGCTCTTCGAATCGATTAATGAGGGCGCTGCGACGCTGGACACATCCGGCTTCGTTCTTTACGCCAATGCTCGCTTCGCTGAAATCCTCGATCTCTCCCTCGACAACCTTGTCGGCACCGCGCTGGTAAACAATCTTCCTTCCTGGCAGCGCGACAAATTCCTGGAACTGATTGCCCAAAGCCACCGCCGGAGCGCGGACATAGAACTTATTCTCGAAGCTCCAGCGGGGCCGCCCAAACTTGTGCGTTTCACGCTAAAGCCGCTAAAAAATACCCCGCGTCACCGCATTTGCGTCGTGGCAACCGAACTCACCGAATTGGTGGAAGCCAATGAAGCTCTAAAATCCAACGAAGAATCACTGCGCCAGCTCTCCGCGCGTCTTTTGCAACTTCAGGATGAAGAACGCCGCCACATTGCTCGCGATTTGCACGACATCACCGGCCAGAAACTGGCCTTTCAGTGTATGGCCTTGTCCGCCCTTCAAAGCAAGCAGGCTTCACATCTTGATGCCGAAGCGCAACAGGTTCTTTCGGAATCGCTCGTTCTAAATAAGGAAATTTCAGCCGAAATTCGGACCCTTTCTTATCTTCTTCATCCTCCGCTGCTCGATGAACTTGGCCTTTCTTCCGCCGCTCGCTGGTATGCCACGGGTTTCACCAAGCGCACCGGTATTCCCATTGATATTGATGTACCGCAGGAAGTCAAAAGGTTCTCTCCTGACGCCGAAGTTGCCATTTTCCGCGTGCTTCAGGAGAGCCTTACCAATGTTCATCGCTACGCGAATACTGCAAAAGCGCGGCTCCGCATCTCCACGACTGCAGACGATATTAAAGTTGAAATCGAGGATTACGGTAATGGCATTCAACCGGCGAGATCAAAATCCCCGCAGGAATCCGTCGCGCGCCTCGGTGTTGGCATCCAGGGCATGACCGAACGTATCCGCCAGCTCGGCGGTCGTCTGGAAATTATTTCAGGCCCAAAGGGCGGGACGCTGGTCACGGCCACGATTCCTCTTGGCGGCAGCCAGGTGGCAGCTCCAGCAGCGTCGGCGGCCTCAGCAGCATCCGCTTTCGTTATTTCTACTGATAGTTCGCTTGCGGCCCACCACCATCAACGGCAACAGATTCTGATTGCCGACGACCACGAGATGCTTCGTCGCGGTGTTCGCAATACGCTTCAGACTGAGCCTGACCTGGAAATATGCGGTGAAGCCGTCGACGGCCAGGAGGCGGTTGACAAGGCCAGGGAATTGCACCCCGACCTGGTGATTCTCGACATCAATATGCCCGTCCTGAACGGTCTGGTTGCGGTGCGCCAAATTCTGCGCATTTGCCCCACCACTAAAATTGTGATTTTCTCTGTGCACGATTCCGATCAAACCCGGCAGGAAATCCGAGCCGCCGGTGCTCATGGCTTTGTCTCTAAAGGCAAGGACAGCCATGATCTCTTGCGCGTGGTGCGGGACGTCCTCCAGAAAAACACTCAGGCCGCTTCGGCTTCTTCTATTCATTAGTCCCGGCGATTTTCGCGCCAATCCGCTCCCAGATAAAAAATCTTCCTCGCAAGTTACTAGTATTCTCTCATTTTTTTACAAACTAACACCGATTGTCCCCTTCTTCTCTGCGCCACACACTTGTGGAAACGAATGGTACCGACAGTCTTATGTGCTTCGTGCCGCTCGGCTTTCAAAATTCGTGTTTGGCGAAGGAGCAGGACAAATGAAATCACTAAAATTATTCAACTCTATGTTGATGCTTTTAATCGCTGGATGTTTATCGGCCTGCTCGAATACACCCACCAAGTCGCCGGACGTAGCGGATAACATCCGCAAATCTCTCGATCAGGCAAACCTGAAAGACGTAAGCGTCAGCCAGGATCGCGACAAGGGCGTGGTCACTCTCACCGGCACTACCGCTTCTGACTCCGACAAGGCTCAGGCTGAGTCCATTGCCAAATCCATCGCTGGTTCGCAGGTCGTTTCCAACGAGATCGCCGTTCGTCCACCCAACGACGCCAGCACGGCAAACAAAGTCGATTCCGACCTCGACGGCGGAATTGAAAAGAATTTGCACGCAGTCTTGGTAAAGAACAGGCTGGAGCACGCCGTGAAATACGATGTCAAAAACGGAGTAGTCACCTTAAGCGGCACCGTCAACTCTCAAAGTAAACGCGCCGAAGTGGAAAAAATGGCGACCAAGGTGCCCAACGTTCAACAGGTGGTGAACGAACTGCAAGTGAAAAACCAGAAAGCTTCTTCGTCTAGCTAGTACTAAACTTTCTTTACCTTGCGATAGCTAGCACTGCGCACCCGTCATTCCGAACGCCGCGAGGAAACTCTCTGGTTCTTCGATTTACCATAAGGGAGACTCCTCCTGCGTTCGGTAAAACTTGTCGCGATTTTCTTTCGCCGCCATTTTCAGGCGTTCCGAAGAATACAGTACTTCACGCAGCCCCTTTTCGGCGCGCTTCCTGCGCCGGCCGTTACTGTGGACCATTTTCCCACCGCCAACCATCGGCGTCGCCTATCCTTACCAGCATCGGCAAATGGTCAGCCAAAAAGTGACTTTCCTTTTCTTTTAAGAGTTCGTAGGTTAGGAGTTCGTGCGTGGAATTCGGGCCGGTCATGGTGTCTCCACCGGTGGCCTGGGATCCAGTTTGCGCTGGACTGCGCGTAGTCGCGATTGAAACACCAGCCTACGGACCTCAGTCGCCCGCGCCGCTGGCGTCGGCCCACCGGAATCTGCAGTATCATGGTCTACGTCCGCCGCTCCGGTTTCAACGAATTGTTTCGTGCCTACGTACGACACGTCACCGCAATTTGTCAGGTCAAGTGCGGCGCTAAACAGAATCGAGCAACGGTTATGCCGATAACGGTGCTTCTGGCGGACGATTCAGACTTGGTGCGACGCGCGATCCGACGTCTTCTCATGGATCATCCTGAAATTAATCTGGTGGGAGAAGCCACGGACTTCGCCCAGACCATCCGCATGATTCAGGAGTTGCAACCGCAGATCGTTATTTTGGATTTACACATGTCCGACAGCAAACGGATCACTCCCGGCGAGTTCCGCTCGCGGTTAAACCTCGGAAAAGCGCGCCTTATGGCAATTTCGGTTTGGAATGACCCAGAGACGCAAGCTCTGGCTGGCAGTTACGGCGCGGCAAATTGTCTCGACAAGGCCAGTCTCGGCACCCATCTGATTCCCGCCATCCTACATTTGGCGTCGCCCTCATCTGAGTTCAACTAACGCCCGCATCTTCAACGTCGCGGAACTGCAGCGCATCCGAATGGGGATATAAGGCATCGATGCATTCTAAAAGAAATCTAATTCACGTCTGCGAAGCATCTGCGCGTCACGCGGGCTGATTAAGCGCGCGACCGACCGATTCTCCTGCCCCACCGTCACACAAATTGAATCAGCACGATTTCCGGATGCGAGCACACTCGCAACGGCGGTCCCCACGTTCCCGCTCCGCT
>WNFP01002099.1_pt1 | contig 15795 bp, 11 predicted proteins | sample 5400201 | NCBI WGS metagenome assembly WNFP01 (sample SAMN13153355, study PRJNA577476) | soil metagenome | isolation source: 115 cm saprolite under Madrone tree | place: USA:California | collected 2016-06-14
ATATGCTCAAGCTGTCGCATCTTGTCGACGACAAGATTCACGCTCGATCCATCGGACCGTACTCGCTCATCACGCAGCAGCCGCTCGGCGGAAAGGCGCAGTTCGGCGGCCAGCGCTTCGGCGAAATGGAAGTCTGGGCCCTGGAAGCTTATGGAGCGGCGCACATCCTGCAAGAGCTGCTCACGGCGAAGTCGGACGACGTCTATGGCCGCGCGAAGATTTACGAGGCCATCGTCAAGGGCGAACCGGGCATTGAGCCTGGCGTGCCTGAATCGTTCAACGTGCTCGTTCGCGAATTGCAGTCGCTCTGCCTGGATGTCGAATTGATGAAGCGGCAGAAGCCCGCGGGGGATAAAGCCGCGGATTAGTTGGAGAGTGTCCGAGTAAGGGCGCCCGCCGCGGCGGGCGCCCTTACTCGGCAACCACAGTTTGGTTTCGCAGTATTCGGTAGTTGGGTTCTCAGCCGGTCTAGTGTTCTTCAGTTGAAGGCATCGGACCGCGGCCCCGGCGAAAGCTGGGGAGGGAGGAAACAACCTTGTATCGCAGCAGCCCTTATGATCGCGCCAGTTTGATCGCCGATTTCGATTCCATTCGCATCAGCCTGGCGAGTCCTGAAAAGATCCGTTCCTGGTCTCACGGCGAAGTGACCAAGCCGGAAACCATCAACTACCGCACCTTCAAGCCCGAACGCGACGGCCTGTTCTGCGCCAAGATTTTTGGCCCCGTCACGGACTGGGAATGCCTGTGCGGTAAGTACAAGCGGATGAAGCACCGCGGCGTGATTTGCGATAAGTGCGGTGTCGAAGTCACTCTGAGCAAAGTCCGCCGTGAGCGCCTCGGTCACATCGAGCTGGCCTCGCCCTGTTCGCACGTGTGGTTTTTCAAGGGCCTGCCCAGCCGCATCGGCTATTTGCTGGACATTTCCATGCGCGACCTCGAGCGCATTCTTTACTTTGAGGCGTTTGTCGTCGTGGATCCCGGCGAAGTCGCCATTCTTCGCGAACGCGAAGTCCTGCTCGAAGACAAATACCGCGAGCTGCAGAAGGAATACCCGGGCCAGTTCACCGCCAAGATGGGCGCGGAAGCTATCAAGGAGCTTCTCCGCCGCGTCGAAGTGGACAAGCTCTCCGAAGAGCTTCGCGAAAAGATGAAGCTGGATCCTTCGCTGCAAAAGCGCATCAAGTTCGCCAAGCGCCTGAAGGTTCTCGAAGCGTTCCGCAAAAGCGGCAACAAGCCGGAGTGGATGATTCTTGACGTGATTCCGGTTCTTCCGCCGGAGTTGCGCCCGCTGGTGCCACTGGACGGTGGCCGCTTTGCCACTTCCGACTTGAACGACCTCTATCGCCGCGTCATCAACCGCAACAACCGGTTGAAGAAGCTCATGGAGCTGCGCGCGCCGGACGTCATCGTGCGCAACGAAAAGCGCATGTTGCAAGAAGCCGTTGACGCTCTCTTTGACAACGGCCGCCGCGGCCGCGTTCTGCGCGGAACCAACAACCGCCCGCTTAAGTCCCTCAGCGACACTTTGAAGGGCAAGCAGGGGCGTTTCCGCCAGAACCTCCTTGGCAAGCGCGTGGACTACTCCGGCCGCTCGGTCATCGTGGTCGGCCCGGAGCTGAAGCTCCACCAGTGCGGTCTGCCCAAAAAGATGGCTCTCGAGCTCTTCAAGCCGTTCATCTATCACAAGCTCGAAGCCCAGGGCCACTGCACCACCATCAAGCAAGCCAAGGAAATGGTCGAGCAGCAGGAAGCCGTCGTTTGGGACATCCTCGAAGACGTCATCCGCGAACATCCGGTGATGCTCAACCGCGCTCCGACGCTGCACCGCCTCGGCATTCAGGCGTTCGAACCGGTTCTCGTCGAAGGCAAAGCCATTCGCATCCACCCGCTCGTTTGCACCGCGTTTAACGCGGACTTCGACGGCGACCAGATGGCCGTGCACATCCCGCTTTCGCCGGAATCACAGGTCGAAGCGTCCGTGCTCATGCTGAGTTCGCGCAACATCCTGTCGCCTGCGCACGGCTTGCCTCTGGCCGTGCCCTCGCAGGACATGGTCCTCGGCATCTACTATCTGACGAAGAACAAGCCGGGAGCCAAGGGCGAAGGCCGCGTTTTCGGCGCTACGGATGAAGTCGTGCTCGCGCTGGAAGCTGGTGAAGTCGAACTGCTCACGCCCATTCGTCTGCGCTACACCGGTGAAGTCATTGACCTCACCACGGCGTACGATAACCAGGACGTGCCGCACACCGTGCCGGTGAAGATGGAGCGCCAGTTTATTCAAACGACCGTCGGGCGCGTCATTTTCAATTCGCACTTGCCGGAGAAATTCCCTTACGTGAATGGCCTCCTCAAAAAGAAGGGCGTTCAGCAGCTCGTCTATTACGCCTACTTGCGCTTTGGTCTTGAAGACACTGTCGTCCTGCTCGACCACTTGAAGGAACTTGGGTTCACCTACGCTACCAAGTCCGGCATTTCGATCGGCATTGACGACATGCTCATCCCGGGCGACAAGAGCAAGCTTGTCGAAGGTGGCGAACGGGAAGTGGTGCGCGTCCAGCAGCAGTATCTCGACGGCGCCATTACCCACGGCGAACGCTACAACAAGATCGTTTCCATCTGGGGCGATATCACCGAAAGAGTCGCCGACGAGATGTTCAAAGCCCTCGAAACGCAAGACAAAGAGGGCGTCATCAACCCTGTCTACGTCATGGCGGACTCCGGCGCTCGTGGGTCGAAACAGCAGATTCGCCAGCTCTCCGGCATGCGCGGGCTGATGGCCAAGCCTTCCGGCGAAGTTATGGAAACGCCCATCACCTCCAACTTCCGCGAAGGCCTCACGGTGCTCGAGTACTTCATCTCGACCCACGGCGCGCGCAAGGGCCTGGCGGACACGGCGCTCAAGACCGCCGATTCCGGCTACCTCACCCGTCGCCTCGTGGACGTGGCACAGGACGTGATCATCAATGAACGCGACTGCGGCACGACCGATGGCATTTACGTCGAACCCATCATCGAAGCTGGCGTCGAAGTCGAGCCGTTGCGCGACCGCATCGTGGGTCGCGTCTCGCTCGACAAGATCAAGGACTTCGAAGGCACGGTCATCGTCGACGTGAACCAGGAAATCACCGAGGAGCTTGCCAACCAGGTGCAAGGCGCGGGTATTGAACGAGTGCGCATCCGCTCCGTGCTCACCTGCGAATCCCGCCGCGGCGTTTGCGCGCTGTGTTACGGGCGCAACCTTGCCACTGGCCGCATGGTCGAACTCGGAGAAGCCGTCGGCGTCATCGCCGCGCAGTCCATCGGCGAACCGGGCACGCAGCTCACCATGCGCACTTTCCACATCGGTGGAACCGCCACCCGCGTCTCCGAGCGCTCTACGCTCGAAGCGCGCAACAACGGCGTCATCAAGTTCGTGGACCTCAAGCACGTGGAGGGTCGTGGCGGCACCGCTATTGCCATGAACCGCGCCGGGCTCATCGCCATCGTTGACGAAAAGGGCCGCGAGAAGGAGCGCTACCACGTCGTTTACGGCGCGCGTCTCCGCTGCCAGGACGGCGAACACGTCACCCACGGCCAGATCCTGGCGGAATGGGATCCGTTCACCTTCTCGATCCTCACCGAGACTGCCGGCTCGGTGAAGTTTGACGACCTGCGTCCCGGCTTGACGATTGAAGAGCAGGTGGACGAAGTGACCGGTCTCTCGCAGGACGTTGTCACTCTGCCTCCGGGTGACGAAAAGCACCAGCCCGCGATCCTGGTCCGCGATTCTTCGGGCAAGGTCCGCAAAAAGTACCTCATGCCTTCCCGTGCCCACTTGATGGTCAAGGACGGCGACGAAGTTCAGGCCGGTGACGTGCTCGCGAAAATTCCGCGTGAAACCACCAAGACCAAGGACATCACCGGCGGTCTCCCGCGTGTTGTCGAACTCTTCGAAACCCGCAAGCCAAAGGATCCCGCGGTCATCAGCGAAATCGACGGCGCGGTCAAGTACGGCGATATCGCCAAGGGCATGCGCAAGATCTACGTCGAGAGCGAGGATGGCAAAACCACCAAGGAATACTCCATCCCGCGCGGCGTTCACATCAACGTTCAGGAAGGCGATCACGTCAAGGCCGGCGAGGCCCTCATTGACGGCCCGCTCAACCTGCACGACTTGCTCGCCGTCCTCGGCGAAAAATTCACGCAGTCGTACCTGGTCAACGCCATCCAGGAGGTCTACCGCCTCCAGGGTGTGAACATCAACGACAAGCACATCGAGACGATCTCGCGCCAAATGATGCGTTGGGTCAAGGTCGAGGACGTCGGCGACACTACTTTCCTTCTTGAGGAGCAGGTGGACAAGTTCCGCTTCCGCGAGGAAAACGATCGCATCATCGCCGATGGCGGCCGCCCCGCAACCGGCCGTCCGCTCCTCCTTGGTATCACCAAGGCGTCGCTTTCGACCGATTCGTTCATCTCGGCCGCAAGCTTCCAGGAGACCACCCGCGTCCTCACGGAAGCGGCCGTCGCCGGCAAGGTGGACTACCTCCGCGGCCTCAAGGAAAACGTCATCATGGGCCGGCTCATCCCTGCTGGCACGGGCCTCGAGCACTACCGCAGCATTCAGTTGCTGACGGAAATGCCCGCTCCCGCTCCCATGGAAGAAATCCCCGAAGCCGCCGAGCTTACCGCCGAAGAAGCGGCCGCGCTCGACTTCCTCCAGAAGGACACAGAGGCCGACGCCGCAACCGAAGGCTAAACCTGCTCATTAGCCGGGCGTACGCCCGGCCAAAAATCAAAGGAAACGGCGTCCCAGCAACCCCGGGGCGCCGTTTTTGTTGATCAGCGCTTTCGTACAGGTATCCCTCAGGAACTTCCCATCACACCTTTGATTGCTGAATTCCGGTTGTAGTTCTTACAATAAAGACTACAGCCTTTGGCGACGGACGATGCCTGATTCTCGAGGCGTCCGTTTACTCTCATGCAAGAAGAAAACCAACGCGCCCCCCAGGCCGGCGGCCGCCCCACGCAGCCCGACAAGCACGCAGTAATCTCTGCCCGCTTCGAGCAGTTTGAAAAGCGGCAGAGGGAACTCTGGCTGATGGCCATCCTTGTCATCTTTTTGCTCGGGGTGGCCTATGCCTGGACATCCTGGGATGCCATTCGTTCTCTTGCGCACCACTACGAAGCACTTCCAATAGGTTTCGTCGTTCTCATCGCTCTTTTCGGTGTTTACATTTGGAAGAAGACGCAGGAGATTTCTGAGTTGCGTGGCCTCATGCGCGGCATGGAGCACCGCGATGAAGCTCCGCCCAGCGAAAAGCAGCTCGATCAGCTTTTCGAGATCATCTCCCGCTCCCAGCAGGGTTATCGCGATCTGATTGATTCGTTCGATGACATCCTTCTTGCCGTCTCCCTCGACGGCCAGATTCGCGCCGTCAACCGCAGTTTTTCCGATCTCGTGGACACGCCCTTTCAGCAAATTATCGGCAGACCTTTGACCAATTTTGTCCAGGAAACCACCGGAGAAGGCGCGAAGTTGCTGGAGCGCGCGATGCCGCGTTTCATGGAGCGTCGCCAATGGGCGGGTGTGATCCAGATCCGCTTGAAGAATCAGTCCTCGCCTTTTTTTTTCGACTGTGTTGCCCACGCTATGATTCGCGGGGACAAAGTGAACGGAATCACCATTCTTGGGCGTGACGTTTCCGCACTCCGCAAGAACGAAGCCCGGTTCACGGAACTCTTTGAATCTCTCCAGGAAGGCATTTACATCACTACGCCGGACGGGTCTATTGTGGATGTGAATCCGGCCCTGGTGCGCATGCTGGGCTACGAGTCCAAGCAAGAACTGCTGAAACGACAGGTTCCGGAAATCTTCGTGGACCGGACAGAAAGAAAGACCCTCAAGGACGCGGTCGACCGCCAACCCATGATCCAGGGGCAGGAGATAACGCTAATCCGAAAGGACGGCACGTCCATCGTCTGCTTGAATACGGCTGCTGTCGTTCGCGACAACGGCGGCCGCGTGCTGCGCTATCAGGGCGCACTCATGGACATCACCGAGCGCCGCGAAATGGAGCGCCGTCTCCATCAGCAGCAAGAATTTGCCCGCCGCCTGGTCGACAGCTTCCCCGATCTCATCCTGGTGCTTGATGCGGCGGACCATTACACCTTTGTCAGCCCGCGTTGCAAAGAGATACTCGGATACGAAGTCGAAGATGCGCAAAGCATGGAATTCGGCGGCCGCACTCATCCCGAAGACTTGCCCGGTGCTATGGCCCTCTACAAGGACATCCTTGCCGGCAGGCAGATTTTTGCGTCCCTGGAGATTCGCGTGCGCCACAAGCTGGGAGAATGGCGCCGCCTTCGTTTCAATTTCAGCCCGCTGTCGGATGAAAAGGGCAACATTGAGGGCGTGGTCCTTTCCGGCCGCGACGTTACCGATCTCAAGCGACTCGAGGAACAGCTTATCCAGGCCGAAAAGCTAGCCGCCATGGGACAGATGCTCGCGGGCGTCGCCCATGAGCTGAATAATCCTTTAACGGCCATTCTCGGTGTTACCGAGCTTCTCCGCGAACGCGAAGGAGCCGATGAGTCCACCAAGCGCCAGCTGGAGCTCACGCACCGCCAGGCGCGCCGCGCCGCGCGCATCGTCCAGAATCTTCTCGAATTCTCACGCCCCGCTTCTCCGCAAAAAAGGCCTCTCGACCTCAACAACCTTCTCGAGCGCACGCTCCAACTGCAAGAACACTCTTTGCGCCGCAACAATATTGAGGTGGATTTCCATCTACAGCCTGATCTTCCCGGCGTCGTTGGAGATGCCAACCAGCTGATCCAGGTTTTTCTGAATCTGATCACCAACGCCGAACAGGCCATCCGCGAAGTCCGTGACAGTGGACGCATCCAGATTCGTGCCGGCCGTAACGTGAACCAGCTAACGATTACGGTCCAGGATGACGGCGTCGGCATCCGGCCCGAAGCGCTTCCACGGATCTTCGACCCTTTCTACACCACCAAGCGCCCGGGTGGCGGAACCGGTCTCGGTCTCAGCATCTGCATGTCCATTATTCGCGAACACGGCGGCAACATCGAAGCAGAAATCCTTCCCGGCGGCGGCTCGGCTTTTACCATCTATCTTCCATCCGCGCCCGCCGAGACACCCTCCAGTGCTTCGGAAACGACGCGGCCGGCGGCGGAACTGTTCAAAGGTCGCGGGGTACTCGTTTTGGACGACGAAGAAAGCCTGCGCATGCTTCTTCAAGAGGGTCTTGCGCTCCACGGATTGCGCGTAGACTGTGCCGCAACGATCGACGAGGCTCTTGCCCATTTCGGGCGTTCCAGTTACGACGTCCTTCTATGTGACCTCCATCTCTCTGCCAATGGCTTTGCGGTAGACGGCCGCGAGGCCGCCACTCGCCTGCTTCAGGCCGCCGGAGCGCAGAAGCCCGCCGTTATTTTCATGACGGGAGATCTGATTGAGACCAGCCGGGCGGAAAGTGCGGGCAGTGGCGAGCCATTCTGGCTCCAGAAGCCCTTCCGCGTTTCGGACGTGCTCGCCTTGTTCAGGGATGTCCTCTCTGACGCTCCCGCGGAGACTCATCCGAACCGTTGATTCTGTCCCAGGCTGCTTTGAAACGCCCTCGACAGCTGGCTTTCCCTCGTGCCGGAACTCTGCTTTGCCTGCAGTATTAGTTCTTCTTTCTTGACGACGCCGCTGGTTTGCCGTTTGTTGATGGATCCACTCCAAAATCCCACACGAAAAGGTTCATTCCATCCGGCAGAATCTCCGCCAGCGCGTATTCGCCCGGCGGCAGGGGCTCACTAAGCGTGAATCGGAAAACGGTAGGAGCCATTTCCCATCGCTGGATCGAGATCGAATTACGCTTTACCTCCATCTGTTCTCCAAAAAGACTCTTGATCGATTCAAGTTGCCGCTTGTTTCCCTTAACGGTTGCCCGCACCAGTTCCACCTCCGGCCCGCTTTCGCCCGGCCGGCTGCTCTTCGCGATGGGAGTCGTCCGGTCCGGATCCGGCGGCGCTTCTCGCAAATAGAATTCCGCCTGCCCGCCAGTCAGCCGGACACTGGCTCTGGTCCCGAGGATTTCCACGTTTTGCTTGCCGGGAACAATCGGAATTGGCGAAAGCACCTGCTTCAGAAACTGCTTCTTGTCCGTCTTTAGCTGTGAGCCGACTTGCTCGAGCGGCTTGACGGACTTTCCGTCAATAAGAAACATGCCCTCTCCGGGCGGCAGAAACACGCCCGGCGCCACCTGCAGGCTCGCGTCCACATCCATCATCGTTTCGATTCGCTGGGCTTGCTCCTGCGCATGAACTTTCTTGGCGAGGGCCTCTTCATCGGCCTGTTCTGCTGCCGCCGCCTTTGCCGTGGCGTCCCAGTCCACCATCGCGGCGGGAATCTCTTCCCAATCCCCCCGCTCCGCGCTCAAGTAACGAACCCGCTCTCCATTCCTTTGGTAGTCCCTGGCCAGTTGGAAGGTCCCGTCCTTTAAGACCAGCTTCTTGCCCCGCGGCAAGACAGATACTCCAGCCGGGGTGTCTTTGCCGGCCGCTTGTTTCCCTGAAGGTCGTTGTTCCTGCGCCGCTCGTGTACCGCCCGCAGCATGGGAGTAGCCTGCGGCACCGGCCCAGCTAGCCAGGAGCGCGCAGAGTAGTGTGAGTGTTCTCGGTGATTCCATCAGCCTTGTCTATTGTGTGCGATGCTCACGAACCGGCACGGTTTGCCTCTGCCGCGAGCATACCCCCGAGCCTTCGCGGCCCGCAACATGCCGTTTGGACGCCGCCAAAACAAGAATGGCTCCCCGGACAAGCCAGGAAGCCATTCAAAGGTCAGGTTGATTCTGGTGTGTTAGTGCGTGCACTTCGGAAACAGCGTCACCAGAACCATCAAATCCGAAAGTGTGAACAGCCACTGGTCCGCGCTCAATCCCGCAGCTTCCGCGGCGCGCGCGATGAAGCCCAAATGGCGGCTCTTCGCAAAGTTGTGCACGTGCTCGACGCAAATGCCCGTCAAGCTGGCAACTTCTGAATCGGTGAAGATTTTTTGGCTCGACTTAACTGTAACCATGGCCCGGCTCCTCTGAACCGCCGCAAACGACTCAACACTTACTTTGATGCTAGAAGCATCGTAAGCGCTGCACTATTTCTAGAGCAATAGTCGTTCCGTTCTGCCAAGCGAAAACCGCAGGGCTAGTACTTTCTTCCAAAAACCCGGGAAAACCAGCCTTTTTCCACACTTTTTCGGCGTAACGGTACTTGGTACGAACCTGAGACTTCGGATTCGAGAGTGGTAAAAATGTTCTACTTTTGCAAAGTTGTTACAGTTTTCGGTAGCGTCGTGGCTATCTCCCGCATCTGTTTCGTGTGCCGGATCTCATGCGAAGCGATGAATTGAAGCCAGTCGTAGGCGTTGAGGTTCCCCAAAAACGGGTGAGGCATGTTGTATTTCCGGAGGTCTCGGCCGCGCGTCTCTTCGATGAACGCCAGTGTCCGCTCCCGCACGCCACGCAACTCCGCGAGCATCTCTTCCTTTTCGCACACAAGTTGGGGTTCGACCGCCGTTGGCGCCTTGCGCCGGATCACGCGTGCTTCGACGATCATCATCGGAACATGAAAGCGTTTATAGAAAGGCACTGATTTCGGCGGTTTCTGGAGGAGCTTGCCGGCACGGCTAAGGATCGTCCGCTCAATTGCGTTCAGGTGAGCAATCAGTTCGGCGGCTGACCACCGCCCGTCTCGAGGCCTTGTTTTCCACTGGTCCGCCGGGACCGCGTCCGCCGCGCTCAGGAGTTGGCTTTGTGCGCGATCCAAATTCACGATGATGGTTTCAAGCGAGGGCAGGGCTTTTTCCCAGCAAGCTCAGAAGACTCAGAGTGTGGCTCCTCCGGCGAGCTCGAAAGAATGGGCCAGCTGCAGGACGCGCGCCTCTCCGAATGCCGGCCCAAAGATTTGCAGGCCCACAGGCAGTTTTCCGTCAATCTTGCCGCAAGGAACCGAGATCCCCGGCACCCCCGCCAGGGAACCCGTAACCGTATATATATCAGCAAGATACATCTGGAGCGGGTCATCCGTACGCTCCCCCAATTTGAACGGAGGAACGGGAGAAGTCGGCGTCAGGATCGCATCCACCTTGTTAAACGCATCGCGGAAATCTTCTGCAATCAACGAGCGCACCTTCTGTCCCTTCAAGTAGTAGGCGTCGTAATAACCCGAGGAGAGCACGTATGTGCCGAGCACGATTCGCCGCTTTACCTCCGCGCCAAATCCCGCGCCTCGCGTCTTTCGATACATCGCCAGCAGGGAATCGTCCTCAACGCGCAAGCCATAGCGCACGCCGTCATACCGCGCCAGGTTCGAACTCGCTTCCGCCGTCGCGATGACGTAATACGTCGCGATCGCGTAGTCCGTATGCGGCATGCGAATCTCGACCAGTTCGCAGCCCAGTTTCTTGAAGACTTCGATCCCAGCTTCGATCTTCTTCCGTACTCCGGCATCCATCCCTTCGCCGAAATACTCTTTGGGGATGCCAAGTCGCAGCCCTCTTACGGGCTTTCCAAGTTCAGATCGGTAATCGGGCACCGCCGCGGTCGTCGAAGTCGAATCATGCGGATCGCGCCCCGCGATGACTTGCAGAATGGCCGCGACGTCTTTGACGCTGGTCGCGAACGGGCCGATGCGGTCCAGCGACGACGCAAACGCGATCAGTCCATACCGCGAAACGCGGCCGTAACTCCCCATCATCGCCGGGATGCCGCAAAATGAGCCCGGCTGCCGGATGGAACCACCCGTATCCGTTCCGAGCGACGCCACCGCCAGACCCGCCGCCACAACCGCCGCCGAGCCTCCGCTTGATCCTCCCGGAACGCGATCCTGCGCAATCGGGTTTTTCACCGGCCCATAAGCGGAATTCTCGTTCGAACTTCCCATTGCGAACTCGTCGCAATTAGTCTTGCCCAGGATGACCGCGCCTGCCGCCTCCAGCCGCTCCACCGCTGTCGCATCGTAGGGCGGTACATAGTTCTCGAGGATCTTCGAGCCGCACGTCGTTGCAATCCCCCGCGTGCTGATCACATCTTTGATGGCCACCGGGACGCCTGCCAGCGCCGGCAGCGGCTTTTCCTCCGCCACCAGGGCATCAATCTTGTCGGTCTGCCGCCTCGCGCGTTCCGGCGAAAGCGCCAGGAACGCGTTTAGCTCCGGATTCCGCGCTTCAATCCGCTTGTAAAAATCCGCCGCCAACTCCCGCGCCGAAATCTTCTTCGCCGCCAGCGCCTCCCGCACCCCATCAATCGTCCAGTTCGTCGTCATTTACTCTCTTCGGTCTGCGTTCAGTGGACCTCACTATCAAGTCCACATTCGTTTTTACTTCCTTCACCTCATTAACGTCCTTTACTTCATCTTTCAATGACCTTCGGTACGCGGAAATACGGCGGCTCAGGGTCCGGTGCGTGCTTCAGAACGTCCTCAGCTACGGCGCAAGGCACAATCAAGTCCTCTCGCAGCGTGGCGTCCGCCGTCTGATCGTCGCTCAACACCTGCGCCATGGGCTCGACCGTGGCCGTGTCCAGCTCGTTCAGCTTCCCGATGTAGTCCAGAATCTCGTCAATCTGCGCGCGGTACATCTCCAGCTCCGCCTCACTAAGGTCGAGGTAAGCCAGCTCCGCCACCCGCAACACATCTTCCCGGCTGATTTTCAATTGGTCGCCCCGTTGCTACTTTGTTCTTGCGCAGATATGAATACTAGCACAATGAGTTTTGCGCTCTTTGCCGGCACCGTTGTCCGCAGCCGGCTGTCTTAGGAGGGAAGTATCTCCAACTCGTTGAAGCTCAAGAGTTTGTCCCGCGGAGTCCGGGATGGCTATGCTTCTGTTGCCCGCGTTGTGGTCTCTAGAGCGCACTCCTGCCGCGCGCGCGCACCAATGCGCGAAGAGGAAACTGAAGCTCTCACTGCGCCACTTGTTCCACGGTCTTGCGCGGATAATTCTTCCGAATGTAGCTGTCCACCAGCGCCTGAAACGCCGCCGCCAGCTCATCATAAGTGCCTTCGAGCGTAACGTCCTTCTGCCCGTCAATATAAACCGGGCAGCGCGGCGCTTCGCCCGTTCCCGGCAAGCTGATGCCGATATTCGCGGCTTTCGATTCCCCCGGCCCGTTCACGATGCAGCCCATCACCGCCAGCGTCATGTTCTCTACGCCTTCGTATTGCGTCTTCCAGATCGGCATGCTGTCGCGAATGTACCCCTGAATCGCTTCGGCCAATTCCTGAAACGTGGTGCTCGTCGTGCGTCCGCACCCGGGGCAGGCCGTCACGCTGGGCGAGAACGAACGCAGCCCAAGCGCCTGCAACAGTTCGCAAGCGGCATAAACTTCCTCGCGCCGGTCGCCACCCGGTTTGGGCGTAAGCGAAATGCGAATCGTGTCCCCAATGCCTTCGTAGAGCAGTACGCCCAGCGAAGCCGCCGACCAGATCTGCCCCTTCATTCCCATGCCGGCTTCGGTAAGTCCCAGGTGCAGGGGCTGTTCGGTCTTTGCCGACAAATCTCTATAAACGGTTATCAAGTCTCGCGGCCGCGAAGTCTTGCACGAAATAATAATCTGGTCGTGCCGCAGCCCGGACTCCAGCGCCAGTTCCGTCGACTGCAACGCCGATAACACCATGCAATCGTTGATGATCTCTTCGGACTCTTTGCCCAGATTCTTGTCCGTGTTCTCCTGCATCTTGCGCATCACCAGCTCTTGATTCAGCGAGCCGCCATTCACGCCGATGCGAACGGGTTTGCCATTGTCGCGCGCGATTTTGCAAATGGTGGAAAACTGCTCGTCGCGCCGCTGCCCCGCACCCACGTTTCCCGGATTGATGCGGTATTTGTCCAGCGCCGCGGCGCATTCGGGATACTTCGTCAGAAGTACGTGCCCGTTGTAATGAAAATCTCCGATGATCGGCGCCGTGCAGCCTCTATCGAGCATCCGCTTCTTAATCTCCGGCACCGCCGCCGCCGCTTCCGGCACGTTCACCGTCCAACGCACAATCTCCGAGCCCGCCTCGGCCAGCTCCAAAGTCTGCTTCAGTGTCGTCCGAATGTCCGCCGTGTCCGTATTGGTCATGGACTGCACGACGATCGGCGCGCCTCCGCCCACGCGGACCTGTCCCACCTTCACGCCATAGGTCTTGCGGCGCGGATGGCGGCTGGCAGCGGCGTCAAATCCTTCAATCTGCGTAAGCATTCCTTACAATTCTAGCGTGATTTGACCCTGCCGGGAAATCCCGTGTTCCAGCAAGCGGTGTGTCAAAGGGCAGGTCTCCTTCCTAAAGGGGCTACTAGCAAGACACCGGTGTCGCCCCATGCTTCGGCGGTTTTTCCAGGTCGACCGCTACATGAGCGAGTCGTTCCAGTTCCCTGCAGAACGTGAACCAATAGTCCGATCCGACGGTTCGAACGAATTGCTCCTGGGCCTTCCGCCAGGCCGGCACTGCGCGCGCGAGCGTGTGCACTCCCTTCGCCGTCAACGTCAAAAAGCGCTGTCGCTTCGCTGCCCGATTCGAAATGGCTATGAGCCCTTCTTTCTGCAAAAGCCGCAAACTTCTTGTCAATGTCGTGCCGTCAATCACCAGCAAGTCCCCGAGCTTCCCGATGGAAACCGGCTGACTTTTGGCGATGCCCACCAGGATGGCAAATTGCGTCGAGCGAATGCCGGATTCTTTCAGCGCCATGTCATACAACCTTGTGACCGCTCGCGCCGTCTTACGAAAGCTGAACGAAGCGCAGTAGCCCGTTCCGTTCAGATCCAGGGATGTGGAATTTTTCTTCATTTTCTGCATTCCAGACTTGACTTGTATATACATCTCAAGATATAACTGACCTCAACGCGATGTCAAGTCTCGGGCATCCATGGCCAGGTCGGGCGCCATTCTGCGAGTGGAATAAATCAAATGTTGAATCGGTCTAATGTTGTGACCAAGGGTGATTTCAATGAGTACGCAACCGGTTCCTGTGCACTCGCAGGAAGATCGCGAAAATTCAAATAATTCTCCAGTCGCTCCCGCGCGATACGTTTGTTTTGGCGCGTTTCATCTGGACTTGAAAAAGGAAGAACTTTTTAAGGACGGCACGCGCGTCAAGTTGCAGGGCAAGGTTTATCAGGCGCTTCTCGCGCTGCTGCAAAAGCCTGGCGAAATTGTTACCCGGGAAGAGCTGCGCATGCAGCTCTGGCCGGCCGACACCCACGTCAACTACGATGCCAACGTAAACACCACGGTAAACAAGCTCCGCCAGACGCTCTCGGATTCTCCGGACCAGCCCGCCTTCGTAGAAACGATCCCGCGCAAAGGCTATAGCTTTGTCGCCAAAATTGAATATGCCGACCGGCCGCTTCTGTCCGAATCGCCGGCGTCGCCGTCAGCGGAATTCTCGGCGGTCGCCCCGATTCCGGCGCCTGCTGAACGCAAGGCTTCGTTCTTTCCTGCGGTGTTCCATTCCAGGTGGTTTACTGCCGGCGTGGTCACTCTGGTGATTGCCAGCATGCTCTTTGGAGCGGCGCTGGTGCTGTACGCGCACCACTGAACCTGACCGGGCTTTCAAAGCACTCCTCAACATCAAATTCTGAGCGTGACTTGTGTCGTCAGAGAGATCCGCGCAGGCCCAGGGCGTCGGCGTGTTCGCGCAGCGCCGCGATGCAAAAGCCGATGTGCTCTTCGAGAGGCACGCCAAGTTCTTCCGCCCCTTTGCGCACGTCCTCGCGCGACACGCCTTTGGCAAAGAGTTTGTCTTTCATGCGGCGCTTCACCGAATCCACTTCCAGATCCAGAATGCTCTTTGACGGGCGCACGTACGCGCAAGCCGTCAGAAATCCGGCCAACTCGTCGCAAGCAAAAAGCGTGTGCTCCAGCGCGGTCTGGCGAGGCACTCCGCAATAATCCGCGTGCGTAATGATCGCGCGCACCACTTCCTCGGAGTAGCCCAGCTCGCGCAAAATCTTTGCGCCCTCCGAAGGATGCCCCGAATCGGGCGAGTGCTCCTGATTGGGCCAGCGCTCGTAATCGAAATCGTGCAGCAGCGCCGCGAGCCCCCAGGCTTCTTCATCCGCTCCGGCCTTGCGCGCATAAGCGCGCACACACGCCTCCACGGCAAGCATGTGTTTGCGCAAACTCTCCGAAGCCGTGTACTCGCACAGCACTTTCCAGGCATCCTCGCGTGTTGGCATCCGCCTCTCCCCCAATGGAGCGGATAGTGTAGCGTGAGAGACGGGAACTATTGAAGTGGCCGGATGGAGGCAGTCTTGGAGTTGTGCGGCTTTGTGCGGTTGCATGCGCGCGAAGGGGAAGTACTGTATTCATTCGCGGTGGACGGACGAGGCAGCGTTTCAAGCGCACGGAGGAATGCCGCACCCGGTGCGGTTTCTCGCGCGGGTGGATGAGCTGCTGGATCAGCCGCGCGAAGTGGCGAGGACTGAAAGGATTGGGGTGAAGCTGCTGTTTTAGGGACGGCATCCATCGGTGGGCTTGCGAGGAAGGGGGTGGGAGAAAGAGGAATGCTGTGCTACGGGCGAAGAGAATTTAGATGCCCGGGGCGGTGAAAAACTTGGGGAGAGAGTCGACCACTACTGGTGTGGTAGGAGGCTAGAGGATGCACAACTCTTCGTGGAAAATTGTTGCCGCCGAACAAACGTGCCCGTTAGGACAGGCGAAAGCGCGGCGTAAACCGGAGAAGCGCGGCTGAAAAACTTAAAAATAGTTCAAAAATACTCTTGACAGAAAATGACGGTCGCACGATACTCCCTCTGCGCCAGCAACTGCCTTCT
>WNFP01002100.1_pt1 | contig 15794 bp, 8 predicted proteins | sample 5400201 | NCBI WGS metagenome assembly WNFP01 (sample SAMN13153355, study PRJNA577476) | soil metagenome | isolation source: 115 cm saprolite under Madrone tree | place: USA:California | collected 2016-06-14
ACTCGGATGGCACTTGGTCCGCCACCGCCTGCCCAGCCTCAATGAACATCTCGTCTGTGACACGCTTCGCCTGCGTGGCGAAGATCGCCATACCGACCGCCGGGAATATGTAGAAGTTGTTCGCTTGCCCGGGCAGAAATGTCTGGCCGTTGTAGTGAACCGGCGCGAACTGCACGCCGGCTGCGTAGATCGCCTTGCCCTTCGACCACGTGTAGGCTTGCTCGGGTGTGCACTCGGCATGCTCGGTGGGGTTCGATAGCGCAAGGACTACAGGCCGCTCGTTGAGTCTCGCCATCGTCTCGATGACTTTTTGATTGAAGGCGCCGCCAATCGTGCTGACGCCGATAATCGTTGTCGGCTTTATGCTCTCGATAGCAGCGACGAAATCCCGCGTTGGCGTGTGCTGGTGTGCATACGGCTTCTGGAAATCGACAAGGTCCTTGCGGGACGCCTCCAGCAGACCGTTGATGTCGAACATGTAGACGCGGGACTGCGCTTCCTTGAGGCTCATGCCCTGCCCAACAAGCGCCGAACAGAGCAGGTTGGCAAGGCCGATACCGGCCGAGCCGGCGCCGAGGAACAGGTACTTTTCGTCTTTCAATCTTGTGCCCTTGATCTTGGCCGCGTTGATCATCCCTGCAAGAGTGATCCCTGCCGTGCCTTGCACGTCGTCGTTGTAGACGCAGTACTTGTCGCGGTAGCGCTGGAGCAAGTGCACGGCGTCCGTGCCCGTCCAATCTTCGAAGTGAATGCAGCACTTCGGGAACACTTCCTGCACGGCTTCGACGAACTCGTCGACAAAAGAATAAAGATCCGCGGTCGCCGGGCGCGTCTTGCGCATTCCCAGATACAAAGGATCGTGCAGGTATTGCTCGTTGTTGGTACCGGCGTCGAGATACATGGGGAGCAGGTACTGCGGCGGCACTCCGGCGCAGGCGGTGTAGAGCTGCAGCTTGCCGATCGGGATGCCTGCGCCGTTTGCGCCCAGATCGCCAAGGCCAAGTATTCGGCCGCCGTCCGTGACGCAGATGAACCGAACGTCTTTCTGCGGCCAGTTTTTTAGAATCTCCTTCACTTTGCCGCGCCGCGTGATCGAGAGATACATACCACGCGCCTGGCGGTAGATATGGCCGAACTTCAGACATGCTTCGCCGATGGTCGGGTCGTACACAATCGGGAGAAAGCGCGCCGGGTCCGACATGACGGTTCGGTAGAAGAGCGTCTCGTCGTGGTCGAGCAGATTCATGAGATAGATGTAACGATCGAGGTCTGTGTCCTTCTTGCTGAGCTGCATCATCACGCGTTGCAACTGCAGTTCTTGCGTTTCCGTTACGTCGGGAATGAGGCCAACAAGGCCGAGTGCTTGTTTGTCGGCCTCGGTGAATGCGGTCGACTTGTTGAGCGATGGATCTTGGAGCAATTCGATTCCATGTTTGGTGGTGCTAGTCATGTTGATTACCTTTCTTTCGTTCAGTTATGAGTAAGAGCCCGGGATCTTTCACTACTTGGCAGTCGCGACGTACGCTTTGACCATCTTCGTTGGATCGACAATGCGGTCGAACTCGTTCTCCGTCACGAAGCCGAGCTTCAGCGCGGCAGCCTTCAGCGTGAGGTCGTTGTCCAGCGCGTAGTGCGCAATCTTCGACGCCTTGTCGTAACCAATGACCGGTGAGAGCGCCGTCACAAGCATCAGCGAACGCTCAACGTATTCGTTGATCTTCTTCAAGTTGGGCTTGGTCCCTTCGACCAGGAATTTGCGGAAGTTCGTACATCCGTCGGTCATGATCGTGATGGAGTGGGTAACGTTGAAGATGATCAGGGGCTTGTAGACGTTCATCTCCAGGTAACCACCGGCGCCTCCGAAGCCCACCGCCACGTCGTTGGCCATTGCCTGCACGGCGATCATGGTAAGGGCTTCGGCTTGTGTGGGGTTTACCTTGCCCGGCATGATTGAAGAGCCCGGTTCATTCTCCGGAATCCTAAGTTCGGCGAAGCCGGCTCGCGGGCCACAGGACATCAGTCGGACGTCGTTGGCAATCTTGTAGAGTGAAACAGCCAGGGTGCGCAATGTGCCGGAAAGCTGCACCTGAGCGTCGTGGGCGCCCTGCACCGTGAATTTATTCGGGGCAGTAACGAACGGCAAACCTGTCAGCTTGGCGATTTCGGCCGCAGCAGCTTCGGCAAAGCCAGGCGCTGAATTGATGCCGGTACCAACCGCGGTTCCGCCGAGTGCGAGACGGTATATGCCCTTCAGCGCATCTTCGATCCGGTCGAGATCGTCCGAGAGCATGCCCTCATAACCTGACCACTCTTGGCCGAGCGTGAGGGGGGTGGCGTCTTGCATGTGTGTGCGGCCGATCTTGACGATGTCCTTCCACTCGTCGACCTTCGCAGCGATCGCACCGTGAAGCGCCTTCACTGCGGGCATGAGTCGCTGCTTCACATTGACCGCCGAGGCGATGCACATCGCGGATGGAAAGGAGTCGTTCGACGACTGTGCCATATTGACGTGATCATTGGGATGAACCGGCGCCTTGCTCCCGAGCGGCGTGCCCGCGATCTGGCAGCAGCGGTTGGAGATCACCTCATTCACGTTCATGTTGAATTGCGTGCCGCTGCCGGTCATCCATACATGCAACGGGAACATCTCGTGATGTTGACCTGCCAGGATCTCGTCACAGACTTGAACGATCAACTTGTGGCGCAAGTCGTCGAGCCGCTTTCCGGTATGGTTGGCATTGGCGGCCGCTTTCTTCAAGGTGGCGTATGCCGTAATCATCTCCCTTGGGATTAGGTCTTTGCCGATACTGAAGTGCTCCAGCGAGCGCTGAGTCTGAGCGCCCCAGAGCTTGTCCGCTGAAACGTTCACCTCGCCCAGACTGTCGGTTTCTTTGCGAATTTCTGCCATCTTATTTCTCCTTCCTTTTTTAGGAACTCTTACAAAATGCTGCCCTCGTATACCTGCTCGAACAACTTCACATTCTGTTGGTAGTCCACGTGAACGCCGACAAGCACGGGTCCAGGAGTGTCGAATGCTTTTCGCAAAGTAGTAGTGATCTGATCTGGACGATCGACTCGGAGGCCTGTGGCGCCAAATGCTTCCGCGTACTTGACCGGGTCGACGGGCCCAAAATCAACGCCGGAGACGCGCTTGTACTTGATGCGTTCTTGCGCGGCCACCATGTTGTAGGTGCCATCGATCCATATCATATGCACGAGGTGGGACTTCAATCGAACCGCGGTCTCAAGCTCATTTGCCGAGAAAAGGAAACCGCCGTCGCCTGAAATTGAAAGAACTTTTTCCTGGGGACGCACAAGCGTGGCTGCGATCCCCCAAGGCAACGCAACGCCCAGTGTTTGCTGGCCGTTTGAGATGAGCAGCTGACGCGCGCGAAAACTGTAAAGATAGCGCGCCAAATACATACTGAACGAACCCATATCCGAGCACACCGTCACATCGGGTGTGAGAATGTCTTGGAGTTCCGCTATGAGCCGCAATGGATGAATCGGAATTCCAGACAAGCTAGCCGCTTCGGCCCTCATCTGTTCTCGGTCTTTAGCTATTCGAGACAGGAGAGCCTTAGAAGAGGGATCAACTTGAGGTCGATGCAAAAGCGGAGTCAATGCGCCCAGTGTTTCTTCGACGCTCCCAATCAGTTCGACTGCCGGATCGTAGTCGTTCTCGATTTCAGGGGGAACAACATCAACATGCACGACCGTGCGGTCTCGACCCTTGTTCCACAGAGATGGCCAGTATTCGACGGCGTCATAACCGATGGTGACCACGAGATCTGCCGTATCCAACACCTCGTCCGCTGGCTGATTTGCGAGCTGGCCCACGCGGCCTGCGAAATAGGGAAAGAGATCCTGAGAGATCGCCCCCGCCGCCTGAAAAGTTCCGACGACCGGGATCGAGCACGCGTTTAAGAATGCGTGAATGGCATCGGCCGCTTTTGGCTTGCTGGCCATAAGCCCCAGAAAGACAACTGGCGCCTTAGCAGAATTGATCAGGCGCGCTGCTTCGCGCAGAGACGCTTCCGCGGCCCGTCCCTGCTCTGTGAAGCTGCTCAGACCGATCGGTTTACATTGCGCCTCTCCGGTCATCACATCCGTGGGAAGGCTGACGAACGCGGAGCCCGGCCGAGCCGATTCGGCGGCGCGAAATGCTGCGGCAAGCACTTCGGCCGTGGAAGCCGGCGAATCTACCTCTGCTGCATACTTGGTTACCGGCTTACACACACTTACCGAGTCCATTGTTTGATGCAAAGATTTGAGACGATCCGCCACTGAGACAGCACCCCCGAGCGCAACCATTGGATCGCCCTCCGAATGAGCAGTTGCCAAGCCAGTCACCAGATTGGACACGCCAGGTCCCGATGTCGCAATCGCTACTCCGGCCTTGCCAGTCATGCGTCCGATGCCTCCTGCAATGAAGGCTGCATTTTGCTCGTGACGGCAGACTACCGTCTGGATGGTGGAATCGACCAATGTATTGAATACTTTGTCGATCTTTGCTCCTGGCACTCCAAAAACATATTTCGTGCTGCGGGCCTCGAGCATTCGCACGACGACATCCGCACCTGTCATTGTTTGTGTTGCTGTTTTTGCCTTCATCGATTTTCCTTTCGAACTAACTACTCGGCTCTTTGTAGATCCTTTGTCGTGTCCACTGCCAGGTTCTCTTTTAAAAACGATCCGGCTTCTGGGAGACGCACGTCGTATTCGAACAGCGTCTGGATTCCGACGCGCAATACCTTTGCCCTGCAGTCGAGTACGTGGCCACCCTTCGCGCGGTCCTTGGAGATGAAATGAAAGTGATATCCGGGGATGCTAAAAGAGCTTGAATAGCGCGGAGACCACAGGCACACGAGCGTGCCCTCGATATCGTTGAAACGGAATTCCGGCTGAGTCTCGGCCGCGGCCAGAAGCCGCGTCCCTTCGGTGGCAGCTTTCACTGCGCGTGTATGCATGCGCTCAAAAACGCCGTCCACACGCAAGGCGTAGAACAAATTTTCGGATTCGCGGTGAAGATCGCAGGCTCGCTGTAGATCATCGAGACTGCTGGTATCCCTGACTTCAACGTTCTCATCGGGCTGAAATCGGCTGACAACCGCAAACGGAATCTGGAAATCGTCCTGCCGAGACGCCACCGTGCCGTCGCCGCGCACCTGATAGATGATTCCGTCAAGAACCACCATCTCCCCGTCGAGATGTTCAAAGGTTCCCAGTCCGAAGTCGCCGTTGGCGAGCAGCCTCCGTGAAGACACGGCTCCCGCAGACACTCCCTGCACGAGGGCCGCAGATGTGGAGATTTGATAGGCGCGATGCCGGCCGCTTTGAAAATATTCGCTGAGTGCCGCGGTAACAACGCTGTCGGGCGAAGTAGCCCGGCGGGCAACAGCATTATTTAGAATGCTCGCGAGGGAATCTGGGATAACCACATTTAGATTCGGCATGACAGGAGCTTCCTTTCACCTCTTTGGTCGCAGGGGACCTCAACATTCCCTCATGCGAGATCTGCCCTAATGGGCTTCACCGTCACCATTAGGCATTCGCACCCGACTTGCCAAATAGGTTGTTCGCCGACACCGGCGAAGTACTTGAATACAGACGCCTTTCAAATCTCTCCGTAGTTCAGTCGGCTGCGAATTAAGTCGCGACGTGTCTTCGGATGGACGACGCGTCCAACAATTCGACGTTTGCACGCACCACTTTAGACACGCACACTTAAAATCGTGTTTTCGGCAACTTGATTGGCCCTGAAAATTCCCAGCTTCCGCATGCGCGCGTAGACTGTAGACCGCTTCATTCCCAAGCGGACCGCAGCGCCCCCCGGACCATCGATAACCCAGTTGGCTTGCGCCAACGTCTTGCGGATGTGATGTCGCTCAGCTTCTTCCAGCGTGATGGGTTCCAGAGAGTCAATTTCAGCAGCCTGCCTGAATTCTTCGAGCGGAGGATGTAGTGTGTTCCCGTCGGCCAGAATCACACTTCGCTCGATGAAATTCTGCAGCTCCCGGATGTTTCCCGGCCAGGAATGGCCTACCAGCTCCGCCATCACTTCTGTCGGAATCCATTCGATCTGCTTGTTCATGCGTTCCGAGTAAATCCTCACAAAGTGCATCACCAGCAGCGGAATGTCTCCGCTCCGATCGCGCAGCGGGGGAACAAGTATGGGAAACACGTTTAACCGATAGTACAGATCGCTACGGAACTGATTCTGGGAAACTAGCTTAGAGAGGTCTCTATTTGTTGCGGCTACGAGCCGAACGTTCGCTCGTTGAGTTTGCGTGCTACCTAGCCTCTCAAACTCTCCGTCTTGGAGGACGCGCAGCAGTTTTGGTTGCAGTTCGGGCGGGATGTCTCCGATTTCATCCAAAAAAAGTGTGCCCTGGTTTGCTGCTTCGAAACGACCCACTTTGCGAGCCACCGCACCGGTGAAAGCTCCTCTCTCGTGGCCGAACAGTTCGCTCTCCAGCAATCCGAGGGGAATCGCCGCACAATTCAGTTTTACAAAAGAACGATCTCTGCGTGTGCTGTGCTCGTGAATCGAGCGGGCGATAAGTTCCTTCCCCGTGCCGGTTTCGCCTTCGATCAGAGCAGTCGAATCAGTGGGCGCGACCGTGCGAACAAGGTCCAATACCTCTCGGAGCGCCCCCCTTGCTCCGATGATCTCCTCGAAGTCGTCGTTCACACCTTTGCCGTTCATTGCCTGACGGCCTCTGGATGCGACAGGTGAGAACAACGCCGAAGAGGTGGATTCGGCTGTCGCGTGTTTAGTAACGCCCGCCTCATATGCTGCCTGCTCCGCGAGACAAGGCTCGACGTCATTTTGATTTTCCGAAAGAATTGCATTTTCCCAAGCCATGGTCGTTCCTCTCACTATTCAGTGCATACCCAAACCAGAAAATGGCACCCTGAACCCTGAGTCGCGGCTTTCAGGCTGCTTTAAACTGCTGCATGCGACCGGCGAGAGCGGGATAGAGCGACTCCGCATTCCGATGAGCGATGGAACAAACGTCTGTGTCGCTAAAGCCGTTCCAGCGCTCGATATCCTGAATGGCAGGTGGAAACGTCCATCCCGGCATGAACGGATCGTCGAAGCCCATTACCAGGTGGGAGAGCGGCACCATCTGCTGTAGAGCGAAGAGCTGCGCGGGAGATGTTGCCGCCGTAAGGTCGTAGTAGAAAGACGCCAGACCTTCGCGGATCTCCCCTGGACTCAGGCGGGCGCGACCCTTGCCAGGACCGAAGACCTTTTCAAGAGTTTCGATACGCGTCATCAAATATGGAATCGTTCCTCCGCCATGGGTGGAAATGATCTTGATCTTCGAGAAGCGGTTCTTGGCGCCGCTGAAGATCATATTAGTGAGCATGCGGGTGGTGTCGAACATGAACTCCAAAATTGACACGTCGATGCCGAGATCGACGGAGCGAGATGCCTTGGCTGGGACTGGGTGGACAAACAAGGTGACGCAACGGCGGTTCATTTCTTCAAACCATGGGTTGTAACGGGTGTCGCCAAGGTAGATATCATCGACGCTTGTCGAGGTCGCGACGCCGTCAAGCTTCAGCGTATCGAGTGCGTACGCCATCTCTTCGAGCAGACCGTCTGTCGCCGCCAGCGCCGGTAACGTCGCCATCGCTCCGAAGCGCGTGGGATGTTTTGAGACGATGTCGGCCAGTTGCTCATTGATTCGCCTCGCAAGTTGGCAGGCCTCCGGTCCCGTCGCGTGATCGGCCGAGTCAGGCAGCGATAGGACTGATGCGGCGATTCCATTCGCATCCATGAGTGACATAGACTGCTCGATCGACCAAGGCGGCAGCTTGTCCGTCGGCGCCTGCGATCCGAGATTTGTAATGATGTGGGAGTGGACGTCGATGATTTTGCTTAGGCTAGCCATAGAAGAATATCCTCATGTGTTCCTGGATGGCAAATCACGGTTACATTTCTCTTGTCTTTCGTTCTCTCGCGATCCACTCGCGGATATATGCTGGGCAATTCTTGAGCGTGATGTTGTCCGCTTCGCAGCGCTTGAGAAAACTGACCGCGTCTTGATCCACGAGGGTTAGATCTCTTAAGTCCAAGACGATGCGGCGGCCGTCCGCTTCTGAGGTCATTAGCGTTTCCAACTCCGTCAGGTTTTCTGCGTCCATTTGTCCGCTCAGCTTAATGACTACCTCTCCGTTCGCTGCCCTCGTGATCCTCAGCACTCACCCTCTCCTGAGAATTTTTACTTCTGTGAGGTCCGTCGCACACCTCCGTTGTGGCAATCAAAGCTCCAATGTTAAGCTATTGAAGATAAGAGGCTTAATAGGCATCCAAATTACGAAAGTCTAGAAATTTACGAAATTTCGTAATCGCGCTTTACAGCCCAGTTGAGGAAGTATTCAGCTGCGATGTTTTGACGGATCCGTGGTCTTGAAGCGATTCTTGTCAATCCTTAGTGATCCAATCTTCGAGTATAGGGTAGAACCTGGAATTCCCAGCTTGGCTGCCGCGCCTGAAGGTCCGGACACCCGTCCTCCGCTTTCGCGCAGGGCAGCCTCAATCATATCTTTCTCCTGAGAGGCAAGCTTTTGGGAGAGCTCAAGCTGGCTTTTCGCTCCCGTTGCATGGGGCTGCCGCGAAAGCCAACTCTCATCCACCGAGAAATTCTCCGTGTCGCAGACAATTACAGATCGCTCGATGACGTTCTGTAATTCGCGAATGTTACCCGGCCAAGGGTACGACTGAAGCAATTCCAAGCTCCTTTTGTTTACCCCGCGAATGTTCTTTCCCGCTTTCCTCGCGTAACGATCGGTGAAGTACTCAACCAGCACCGGAATATCTTCCCGTCGTTCCCGCAGAGGGGGCACTTCGACGGGAAAAACGTTGAGGCGGTAAAAGAGGTCACTCCGGAATGTACCTGCAGCGATAGCCGCCTGCAAGTCACGATTAGTAGCAGCAATCACCCGAACATTCGTTCGGATAGATCCAGTTCCACCGACACGTTCGAATTCATGTTCCTGCAAAACACGCAACAGAGCGATCTGGGTCTCGGCAGGAAGCTCTCCGACTTCATCGAGGAAGATCGTGCCTCCTTCAGCCAGCTCAAAGCGTCCTAAGCGTCGCTGAGTTGCCCCGGTGAAGGCGCCCTTCTCATGGCCGAACAATTCTGATGCGATCAAGTCGCGTGGGATCGCGGCGCAGTTAACACTGACAAACGCTCGCGAGCAACGCTGTGAGCGTTTGTGGACGGCACGCGCGATCAGTTCTTTGCCCGTCCCGGTTTCACCGGTGATCAGAACGGTGGAGTCTGTGGGAGCAACCTTGGAGACACGAGAGAGCACCGCGTGTAGGGCTGAAGAAACTCCCACGATCTCCTCGAACATCGATGCTCTAGCGATTTCTTCGCGCAGCGCGACGTTCTCGTTCTGGAGTCGCTGCTCAGCCTGCTTGCGCTCCTCGATATCGGTCGCTGCGGCATACCAACGTGTGACGCGTCCTTGTTCATCTCGTAGCGGGCTCCAGCGGAAGAGAAACCAGCGATACTTCCCGTCTTTTCTCATAAAACGTGCTTCGTATTCGTGTGGGATGCCACTTGAGAATTTACTTTGCGTTTCGTTGGTCAAGCGTTCCCAATCATCTGGGTGATAATATTTTCGACGGTCGGAGCTCCGCCACTCCTCAAGAGTAAACCCGAAATAATCGAGCATGGTTTGATTGGCATAAAGACGAGTGCGATCGCGATCTGGCCCTAAAACGGCGACGTACTGCGGCGCGAAATCCAGGATCTGTCGAAGCTCCATTTCGCTTAGCCGGATCTTCTCTTCCGCCTGCTTTGCCGCGGTGATGTCCGTCACCGCACCCACATATTCGAGGTTGCCGGAGGTCTCCAATGCGCGAGCTAAAACCTGGATGTACTTGACCGAACCGTCCGGCATCAACAAACGATGCTCAAAATCAAGATTTGCCCTTGCCTCGGACGCGCGGTCGATAGTCTGCTGCGCGATATCTCTGTCGTCAGGATGAATGCGCTGGAGAACTAACTCCGACCTGGGCTTAACCGCTCGATCATACTCAAAGATCTTGTAGGTTTCCTCCGACCAGAAGATTTCTCCACTCGAAACGTTCCAGCCGAAACTGCCTGTGTGGCTCAATTTCTGCGCTTCCGACAAGTAAGCTTCACTCCTTCGCAGCTTTTCTTCTCCCCTCCTCCGCTCGTCAATGTCCGTAAGCAAGTTATACCAACGGACGACGCGACCTTCAGCGTCACGCAGAGACAGGCCACGTGAGTGAAACCAACGGTACGCACCGTCAGCACGGCGCAGACGGTGGTCAATGTCATAGGGATCCCCGGTTTCGACCGAGTGCCTCCAAGCGGCGACCGCCTGAGGGAGATCATCTGGATGGACGGCTTCGCCGGTACTCCAACCTTTCAATTCTTCAAGAGTCTTGCCGAAGTATTCCAGGACTTGGTTGTTGACGAATTCGACTCCACCTTCCCGCGTCATTATAGCTACCAGGCCGGCGATGCCATCGACGATCAGGCGAAGAGTCTTTTCGCCCGCGCTCACGGCATCTTCCGCGCGCTTGCTCTCGGTGATGTCCGTAACCGCTCCCACGAACTCCAAGCGGCCCGATTCGTCCCCTGCGCGACGGCCCACGATCCGTAAGTATTTGACAGATCCATCTGGCATCAGCAGCCGATGATGAAAATCGAATTCCGTCTTCTCGCGCGAAACGCGTTCGATGAGTTGCTCCACAGCCGATCTGTCATCGGGATGAACTCGCTGGAGCGCCAACTCCAATGTAGGCTTAGTCGTTCGATCGTAGTCAAAGATGTTGTAGGTTTCATTCGACCAGCAGATTTCTCCACTAGAAACATTCCAGCCGAAACTGCCCGTCTGACTTAAGCTCTGCCCTTGAGCCAGGAAAGCCTCGCTGCGGTGCAGGTCAGAATAGAGGGTGGCATTCTCCAGAGAAATCGCGGCTTGCGAAGCCAGCATCTCCAGCACCGCGAGTCGTTCCGGCGTGAACGCGCCCGGAGTCAAATTGTTCTCCAGATAGAGCGCGCCAATGAGTTTCGTTTGCTTTACGATGGGCAGACACAAGACGGATCTGGTGCGCTTCGCCCGCACATACTCATCCTCCGAGTACAAGTTCGCGAGCGAAGCATCATCAAGAACCACGCGCGCCCGCGTCCGGATCACGTAATGAAGCGCGGATTGGGGGATTTCAGATGGCGTGACGGCTGCCCGTCGAACCGTGACGTCTACCCTTTTGTGGCCGGCGACGGCCTCTGCCTCGATCTGCGGCTCATCACCACGGAGAAGGACGAGCAGTCCCCGCTGCGCCCCGGCATGCTCGACCGCGATTCGCATCAGCTTCTCAATTAGTTTGCGGAGGTCAATCTCGCTCGAGAGTGCCTGCGAGGCCTTGATTACAGTCTCGATGTCCAATTGTCCGACAGGCGCGCCAATCGTGGCAATTGGTGAGGTAGGATCCAGTTCCTTATGCAGGTGCGGGTACAGTTCCTCGAGTTGCTTCACCTTGCCTAGCGCGCCCCAGCGGTCATAGCAGTTCCGCGCATTCCGTAAATAAGCATGAGCGATCGTATCGAAGCCGCGCCCCGAGTAAAACCGCGCGGCCACCTCATAGGCGAGGCCCTCATTCTGGACGAAGCCGTGTTCGCGCGCCAATAGGATGCCCTGCTCGTATTGGCGCATGGCTTCGAGATCCCGACCTTCAAGGCGAGCGATCTCGGCCAATACCAGCGCGTGCTTATCAGCGAAAGTCGGTGGATAGTTTTCGGCCCATTCGCGCAGTTGTTCCCGATGTAGGGTCAGGAGTTCCCGCCACCCTTGCTGTTGGTCGGCCGACGCGTTCCCATAACATGCCGCCACCGTAAGCGCGGCATAGTAGAAGTAGTCTAGCTGCTGGATCTGAGCGACTGAGGTCCAAAGCAGCACCTTCACCTTGCCAGCTGCCGCGAGAGCCTCTGTGTAGTCGCTCGACAGGAACCGCGCCTTCAGTTTGAGCATCCAGTACCAGAAGATCATCAAGGCCATCCGATTCCCTGTCAGCTGCGCCTCGAACGTCGCCTCGTCGAACTGCGCGTCGCTGAAAGTGGAAAAGGTCGTGGTCCGGCCCTGCATGTTCGCGATGAAGCGTTGCTGGCTCCGGATGATATCTGCGACGTCGCCGTACTTGGCCCTTCGGGTAAACTCCAGCGCCATCTCCGACTCGCGCCACACCACGTCCAGCGGATCGTTCCGCAGGAGAAGGCCTGCAATACATGGCGTCATACCGTAGCAAGCGAATGTCAGATCACCCGTCTCAATCGCGGTTCGAAAGGTCGCCCGCATGAAGTCGATAGCGCTCGAGATTGGCTGCGTCCAAGGGGTGACGGTTCCCATGGTGTGGTAAATCTTCGCCTGGTAGGCGATGAAGCCGTGCTTTTCGACAAGGTCGCATGCGAGTTTGGCAAAACGATAACCATCGGTGTAACGATGAAAGACCGGGCCGAGGAAGCTCCCGAAATAGCCAAAGGCTAGCGCGGAAGCGCCGCTCGTGCCGTGCTGCATGCCGACCTTCACCATGCAGCACGCCTGGAAGCAACACAAACGGAAGTCGGTTAAGTAGGCGGGGGGGCTAACGACCGAGAGTACTTGCATGGCCGCCTGCATCTCCGGATCGGTCATCAGCGGCAGATCGATCAGGCTCTCAATCGGCCGCATATCAAGGGTCTGCCAGACCGTCTCGTATTCGGTCTGGACCCGCTCCTGGGTCGGGTGCGCCGGCAGGTCAACGCCGAACAGGCGCAAGCAGGTGAGCGCACTAGCCACAGCCTCGTGGTTTTCGGACTTCATGATATGGAGCTGGATCTTCAGGTGGTAGACCGCCGCCTTGTCGACTTTCGACGCCCCGCGTTGCAATAACTCCGCAATCAGTTGCTCGGCTCTGTCGAAGTTACCGATAAGAAACTCGCACTGCGCGCGTTCGATCCACAGGCTGAAAGTCAACTCGTACTGGCCGCCCCAATCCCTTTCGTCCAACAGCGCCATGCCGTCCGAAAAATACGCGAGTGCCGACTCATAGGCCGCCGATGCCTTGGCTTTTCGCCCGGCGCGCAGATTGAGTGTCGCCACCTGTGATTTCTCGTCCCGATCGATTAGCAGTGCTGCACCTCGATTAAGTTGGTTCGCGACATCGAACAGATGCTCGGCGGGTTGATCCGCCACCATGCTGGCTAGCAGCACGCGGCCGATGCACAGGTGGGTTTCCGCACGGTGCTCCTCGGGAATCAGCGAATAAGCCGCCTGCTGGATCCGGTCGTGCAGAAACTTGTAGGTGCTCTCCTGCCGGAAGATGAGCCCGGCGCGGACGGCCTCCCGGAGATCACCGCGTATCGCCTCCTCCGTTTCCCTGTGAACCAGGGCGAGGGTGGCGACATCGGAGACATTACCCAGACAGGCGAGCTGTTTCAGGGTTTCCTGCGTTTGCTTGGACAACCGCCTCAGCTTCCCGGCCATGAGATCCACCACGTTGTCGGTGTAGCTCTTTGAGCGGATGCGATCCATGTCCCACTGCCAATCCCGCGCACCTGAATCGAACGAGAGCAGTCCTTCTTCGGCCAGAGCCGTGAGGAACTGAATCACGAAGAACGGATTTCCGCCGGTTTTTTCGTGCACAAGCTGAGCCAGGGGCCGTGCACGTTCTGGCTCGGAATGCGTGGTATCGGCTATGAGCGCAGCGACATCGTCGAGCTGTAGAGGCGCCAGCACAATCCCATGCACACGAGCATCAGTCTTGCGGAGTGCATCGAGCGTCCGCATGAGCGGGTGGGCAGGACCGACTTCGTTGTCCCGGTAAGCTCCGACCAACAGCAGATGCCGTACCTCCCGATGCGTGACCAGATGCTCAATCAGGTCCAACGTTGCTGCATCTAGCCATTGCAAGTCATCGAGAAACAGCGCAAGGGGGTGCTCCGGCCCTGCGAACGCGCAGAGGAAGCGGCGGAATACCATCTCGAAACGGTTCATGGCATCTCGCGGAGGTAGTTCTGGAACCGATGTCTGTTTCCCTATGATGAACTCCACCTCAGGAATGAGGCTGACCATCAGCTCCCCATTCGATCCCACCGCCTCAAGAAGGGTGTGTCGCCACTGTTCCACTTCCGCTTCGCTCTTGACCAGAATCTGACGGACTAGACTCCGGAAGGCCTGTGCCAGGGTCGCGTACGGAATATCGCGGTTGTACTGGTCGAACTTGCCCGCTGCGAAAAACCCGCGCGGCGGGACAAGCGCCTTGTGCAGCTCGTTTACGACTGAGGACTTGCCGACCCCGGGATAACCCGATACGAGCACGAGTTCAGGCGTACCCTGAGCCACGACCCGCTCGAAGGCGGCAAGCAGAGCATCGATCTCGCCCTCCCGCCCGTAGAGTTTCTCAGGAATCAGCAACTGGTCTGATGAGTCGTGCGTGCCCAGCGGGAATGGCTCGATGCAACGATGCGACTGCCATTCCTCCAAGCACCGTCGAAGATCAGTTTCTAGCCCGGAAGCCGTCTGGTAACGCTCTTCGGCATTCTTGGCAAGGAGCTTCATAGTGATAGCAGACAGCGGCTCGGGGACTTCGGCGCGATCAACAGGCGGTATTGGCCGGCATGCAATTTGGCAGTGGATCCACTCCAAGGGGTCAGCGGCGGCAAAGGGCAGCGCGCCTGTGAGCATCTCGTAAAAGGTAACGCCCAGAGAGTAGAGATCGCTGCGAGCATCAATCGAGCGATTCATACGACCGGTTTGTTCGGGTGCCATGTAGGCAAGCGTACCGGCAATAATCTCGGGCGGTGCGGGAGACTGGCGCTCGCGCGGCAATTGGGACGCAATCCCGAAGCCGGTGAGCCATGCGTTTCCGGCGTCGTCGACGAGCACATTCGCTGGCTTGATATCCTTATGTATAAGGCCGTGCCGATGGACTTGGCCGAGTGCCGTCGTCAAGCCGATGGCGATGCGCAGGAAGCGAGTCAGATCGACCGGTTGCCCTTGGTTCCGCTCAAGAAACAGATCCAGCGGCTCACCGCCGGGGTCATTCAGTAAGAGGATTGCCCGTCCTTCGTGACCAGTAAGGGCCAGAGGCTTGGCTGCCCACGCGGAATCGAGTTCGGCCGCCAGCGAGTACTCGTGCTCGAGCCGCCGTAGACTCTGAGGTGATGGCTGTTCTGTGGAGAGTGCAATCGCCAGGACTGGCGATGGGTTTCCGTGCTGTCGGCCGCGGTAAAGCGTGAAGTCCGCACTCTCCCGGAGGAGTTCCAGAACGTACGCTGGAGGCCCCGGAATGGAGGACATTCGCGTCGCCACGGCTGCGCGACCTCAGGGCTTTCATTTTGACCAGAGCCTTGGCGGACGTCAACTTTAATGAAAGTGCCGTGATCGGAATTACCGGCACTGTTCAATACTGGAGTGGCGCAGATCGAGACGAGGTCGGCCTCTGGATGCTGGACCAGTTTGTAAGGGTCAGCAAAAGCGTGGGGAATTCCGAAATGTTTGGCTGTTTCGTCTGCGGTTTCCTGGCGGCTCGTGCTGACCGCCGTGATCTCGAACTCAGGAAGCGCGTTGCGCATACTTGCTCCAATGATGCCAACGCGATTTTTTCTGTCGCCATGATGTTTTTTCCTTATGCGGGCTCTCTACTCTCAGGTGGACCCGGTCTTGTTTTTTCTTTGTCGCGACGTCAGATAGTTGGGATCGTTTCGCCCTCGATGTGAGCTCTGTGGGCCTTCGGGGGTTCGTGTGGGAGTTTCGTCTCA
>WNFP01002101.1_pt1 | contig 15790 bp, 10 predicted proteins | sample 5400201 | NCBI WGS metagenome assembly WNFP01 (sample SAMN13153355, study PRJNA577476) | soil metagenome | isolation source: 115 cm saprolite under Madrone tree | place: USA:California | collected 2016-06-14
CGGCCATTCCGCGAAAGCCGGTTATCTTGCCAAAGCCTTCCGCCAAACCGGGCGCGGCGACTTCGCGGACGAGATTCTCCGCGCGATGAAGGGCGCCGGATACGATGTGCGAGAGAGCAGTCCATTTGAAGCCGGACACGTATTCCGCAGCGTGCGCCGTCCCGCCGTTCCAATCGCGTGTCGCATTGAGATGCTTTGGGAATCGATGCGTGGCAAGGTCCTCGCGGTGTTCCCAAAACCGCCGGGACTTCCGGCAAACAATGAAGAGTATCTTCGCTACGTCAACGAAATCTATCGGACCGACGCCTACCACTCGTTGTCCATTGAAGGCTACTCCGTCACGCATGCCCTGGTTGAGAGAGTGCGGCAGGGCGGCTGGGACCCCGAGCATGACGCTGGTGACCGCAGAAATCGCGACGCCCTCGCCGCCCGAGGATACTGGCAAGCGTTCCAGCTGGTGAAAAAAGAAGTGGTGAGAGTGATCGCTGGTGAGAACCCTGCCACGCTCGCACGCACTGTGCACAACGACTGGTATCGTGAATTGTTCCAGCCCTCCGTCACAGCCGGCCTGATCGAAGCAGGGTCATTGGCCGGATACAGGAACATACCTGTGTATCTGCGCGGGTCGCGCTACGTTCCACCGAGGTGGGAGGCGGTGCGCGACGCCATGCCGGCGTTCTTCGACCTTGTGGAAAAAGAGCCCGAACCTTCGGTGCGCGCGGTATTGGGACACTGGCTTTTCGGTTATCTCCACCCGTACCCGGATGGGAACGGCCGCATGGCGCGCTTTCTGATGAATATCATGCTGGCTTCGGGCGGCTATCCTTGGACGGTGATTCGCATCAGGGATCGCAAGCCTTATCTGAGCGCCCTGGACCGCGCCAGCATCGAGATGGACATCCATCCGTTCACAAACTTTATTGTCCGCCGCGTGCAATGGCATCTTGAGCGGCACGACCTGACATTTCCCGCGCCTAAAGAGAGTTTCATTTTCGAGCGCGACATTGTCTTTTTCTACGCGCAAGATGGCGAAGCGTGCGTGCGGTGCGCCGTCAGCCGGGAAGCCCTGGACGATCACTTCCCGGGAGACGGTAAGGATAAACTCGAGGTGTTCAGAGCCAACCGCGAGGACATCGAGCAAGAGGTACGGCGGAAATATATTGCTGGCGACACCGAAGTGGATGGGTCTATTCTCATTCACTCGGACGATCTTCCTTAGCGACGACGCGCGCTCTCCAGAAGAGAGTCGTCCCCACCGAAAACCCGTTCTTGTTGCGCCGTCGATGGTTTAGCCATGCGCGTTGCGAGGCCTGCAGAAACGAGCCGGTCAAAAACAACTAACGCTGAGGCGCGACGTGGACGATGTGCGCTGGCAAGGGGTCCTCGACGGGGATCAAAGTGTCAAAGAATGAATTGCCGGAGTGAGTGTTTCCGACTGTGCCGGAGAGCTTCAGGATTCCGATCGGTGCTTCGGTGATTTCGTTACTCTGAACTTTATTGTTGTTGCCCTCGATAAGGATGGCGGCTTGACCGCTATTGCTGACCTCATTGCGACTGGCTAGACTGTCGTCACCTGCCAAATCAATGCCAACGAAAACCAAGGAATTAGAGATGTTGTTCGACTCGATTTTGGCGTCTTGTCCGTTCGCGAAGATGCCAACCTGGTTTGTGGCAACAGAGTTGTGTTCAACACGCACATCATCGGATTGAAAGACCAATATGCCAGTGGCGTTAAAAGCGCAGTTTGTGAGAGAAACGCAGGGGGCCCATACGTTGTCTGTGACGGTATTCCGAAAGACGCCGCCCTTTGCGCCGAAGCCGACTTGAATACCATTTTGTGCCGCGCCGGTTGTGGGCCCAAGGCCCGTCACAACGTTCTTGGTGATGGTGATTTCGGTGCCCGATTCATTGCCGGTGATTCCGTTCTTCTGATAGTCGTGAATACTATTGTCGTCGATGCTGACTTTGGACGTTCCGCCACCGAGGCTCTGCACGACAATGGCATCACCGCTCTGGCAGCCATTGAGCGAAACGGAGAGTTTGGTGTTACGAACGGCGTTGTGTTCGATACTGCCCGATGAATTCTGGTACAGGATGCCGATGAGGTGCGGAGAGCACTCGGTTATGCCATTGTTCGCGGTGTCCACGGTGAGACCTTTGATTTCGACATTCCCAGCATCCTTGACGAGGATGGCGGCTGCTATAGGAGTGCCCGAAGAACCAGTGGTGTTTGCCACCATACTGCCAGGCAGCACGATCGCGCCATTATCGCCTTCGATGCTGAGGGATTTGTTCATGGAGAGCTGTTCGCGATACGTGCCAGCACAAACGCGGATCAGACTGCCGGGGTCGGCGGCATTGATAGCATCCTGAATGGACGTGAATGTTGCAGTGGGGCATTGGACTTTATCGTCATCAACGAGCAGATCAGGCTTGCGATCGCGATCCTCGGCCGCCGCAGCCATATGCGGGACCAGAAACGAAACCAAGATCAGAAGAAAAACCGGCCGAGAGGACTTTCCCATTGTAATTCTCCAGCTTGAGCTTCGAGACACTAAACCCTGGAGGGCGGATAGGAAGCTGCAGTATACAGCAAAACAGATGCGCCTGGTTTGATAAGTGGATACGTCCACGCATAAGACATCGGGCGCTGTTACATCTTTGAAGCCACTTCTTCGGTGAGCGCTTTTACCATGCATGTGGTAGGAGCCGCTTCAGGCGCCCTCGCGTGGTTTTTCCTTGCGGACATAGATATTGTCCTGGGTGGGTTCGGCATCGCATTCGAGGGCAATGGTCGTAACCGGATGGTCCGGGGCCTCTGCCGGCAGGCCAGTGAGGCGCACACGGTACTTGTCCTGCTGGAAATTTATTTTTTCGCCGGAAGCGAAGAAGCGGGCAGACTTCACCTGCGCTTGCAAACCTGCCACAACCACATAGTCGCCGGGCCAAAAGTGCACATGCATGTAGAGCGTGTTACCTTTGCGCGTGAAACTCGCGTAGTTGGAGCGGCGTGGCTGACACAGATCCGACGCGTAGATACTGTCACCGTTGCGGCGCATCCATTGTCCGACTTCCGCCAATACGCGGACGGATTCTTCGGGGACGCTGCCGTCAGCGCGAGGCCCGATGTTCAGCAAATAGTTCCCGGTGTCACGCGAGCAAGAAATCAGGTTTTGAATGACACGACGCGAGCTTTTCCAGTCGTCATCAGCCCGCTGATATCCCCAGCTGTCGTTGAGTGTCATGCAGGACTCCCATGCGCGGCCTTCTTTATCGGCGGTGATTTGCTGCTCGGGAGTGGAAAAATCGCCGGTGAGTTTGTTGCGATTGTTGACGATGATGTCCGGCTGAAGCTCGAAGACCATCTTGTTCATGCGATCGGACTCCCAACCAGCGGCATCCAGCGGCCACGAGACGTCGTACCAGAGAACGTCAATCTTTCCATAGCTCGTGAGGAGTTCACGGATCTGCGTGTGGATGTATTCAACGAAGCGCTTGCGCGCGGCCTCGTCCGTGGCGCAGCGGGCGCCATCTGGATGATGCCAATCCATCAGTGAATAGTAGAAACCGACGCGTATGCCTTCGAAGCGGGCGGCGTCCACATATTCGCGAACGAGATCGCGTCCTGGCCCTTGTTTGGGCGAGCAGTAGTCCGTCGTTTTCGTATCGAAGTGGCAGAAGCCTTCGTGGTGTTTCGTGGTCATCACCATGTAGCGCATGCCGGTTTCGCGAGCGATCTTGGCCCATTCGCGGGCGGGAAAGGGTTTGGGTTTGAACTGCTTGGCGAGAGGAGCGTATTCAGAAACCGGAATGCCTTCGTTTTCCATGACCCATTCATGACGGCCGATGACACTGTAAAGGCCCCAGTGAATGAACATGCCAAAGCGGGCTTCATGCCACCACTTCATGCGGCGCTGGCGGCCTCGGTCATCCGCGGACGGCGCCGTCGCAGCTTGTGCCGGAGTCGATGGTTGCCCGAAACCGAGTGCAGAATTCATGGGCAGCCTTGCCGCTGCCAAGACGGAGCCGGTTCCGGTCATCCAATCGCGGCGCGACATCTTGTTACTTGTCATCGGCTGATACCTCTGCTGTTGAATTATTGTTCATTCCCCGGCCTGGCACGGCGGGGTACGCCGCCGTGCCACAAAGAAGTGCCCGTTCGCCCGGAACCCATCTAGAAGATGAACTTCGCGGCGAACTGAAGCTGCCTGGGCGTGCTGGCGACGCTATTGATCACACCGGGAGTGCCGCTGCCGATGGTCGCACTGGGAGTTCCCAGAATCTGGATGTTAAACACGTTGAAGGCTTCCGCGCGAATCTGAATGTCCTTAGATTCGGCTATATGGAAATTTTTGATCAGGGAGAAATCAACGTTACGGAAAGCCTGGTCTCGCAAGACGCCCACGCCGAAGTTTCCGAAGGTGCCGTCTGGAATGGCAAATGCGGAAGGATTAAACCAGCACCGTGCTGTTCGAACACTAGCGCCGTTGGGGCAGGTCCCGGTGTACGGGTTCCCGATGAGGTTGGGCCGATCGTAGTTGGTGACCGAGCCGTTGTCTGCCGGCGCTTTCAGCCCTCCTGAGATGTTTGCCGGATCGCCTGGCACATTGAGCTCGAAGTTTTGGCCGGAACGCGCGAGGAATACGGTGTTGGCTTGCCAGTTGCCCAAGACCCACGAAAGTGGACCGTGGTTCAGGTGAGACTTGCCATGTCCGAACGGCAGTTCATAACTCAACGCCGCTGTCAGATATTGCGCAATATCGTACGCGCAAGGGCCGTACGACAAACTCTTGTTGGCGAAGGATTCGACTACGGCTCCTCCGTTAGTTCCATTCTCCACGCCGAACCAGCCGCTGCTGGTGGATAGACATTTCGACCAGGTGTAGGAAACCAGCGTCTGAAATCCGTTCGCGAATCGCCGTTCGAAAGAAGCCTGAAGTGCATTGTAGAAACCATAGCCGTTGGATGTGGAATAGGTCCAGCCGGAGTTGGCGAATGGCATGAGGCGGTGCTGGTCGATTGCTGCAACGTACGCGGATTGACACGACGTCCAGGCTGCCGTGACCGGATTTGGCCTGGGACCGCACGTAGTGACTCCAAGCGAAGTCGTCTGGACGGGATCGGTTACGGCGGGTGAAGGTATGCTCGAAGCATTGGCCTTTCCCGAATAGTCGAGCCGCGTGTTTTTGCTGCCGACGTAGGCGACCGAGAGCATCATGTTGTTCGAAATCTGACGCTCAAGATTGACGTGCCACTGCGCGGAACGAGCGTCCGTGTAATTCGGATCGTTCGTAAATCCGCCGAACGTGGACTGCCACGGCGTGTTGGCAACAGTCGGGTTCGGAAAGGCTCCTACAAGCGCCGAAATGGAAGTGGTTGCTCCCGAGCCTCCGGCGGTGTTGCTCTGGTTGTAGGTTTGGGCGTTCACGCCGATGGTCCAGGGCCAGGTGGGACCCTCCAAAGTGTTCTGGGCATACTGGCTACGCGCAGTCAAGGTGTCATAGTAAAGACCGAAGCCTACGCGAAGGACGGTTTTGGGCCAGAACTGCCAAGCCAAACCGATTCGTGGGCCGTAATTGTCGGTGATGGCGGGTGCGGCGAGTGAATGGCCGGCGAAAACGATGTTGTTTGTCGTGTCATAGGTCACGCCTCCAGCCGTGACGGTGAAGTTCGAATTGGGGAAGCCACCGGGGACGCAAGGATTCACGAATGGTGTGGTACAGGCAGAGACGGCAGACGCAGACTTCGCAATCAGCCACTGCTGCGTGAAGAGATTAAGAGCGTTGAACGGCCGGTTGTTCAGGACCGTTGGCTGCGTGATGTAGTCGTATCTGAAGCCGACATTGATTGTCAGAGTCGGCTTGATCCGCCATTCGTCCTCGACGTACCCTGCCCAGGAGCTCATCTTGAAATAGACCAGGGATAAAGCGGGCAACTGGAGCGTCAAGCTGGTCGGAAGACCAAGAAGTGCGGAAGCCAGGGAGTTGCCAGTGCCAGCGGCGCTATTAAAGCTGCTGCTGGTCTGCTTGGCGTCAAAATTCAACTGCTGGAACTGGTTTTGCTGGAAGCGGTTGGTGTAGACGTATTGCACGCCGGTCTTCAGGGTGTGGTTCCCTTTGGTCCACGTCAAGTTGCCGTCCGAATTGGTGACTGGATTTCCCCGGTCATTCTCCGCTTGGCTGCCAACCGTTAAAGACTGTGAAGCGCCAGTGGGGGAAAGCGTCGTGTCAACTCCGGCCATGAAAAAGCCCTTGGTTGCCTCTAGCCCGGTGAAGCCCGCGTCTGACTCCGGCTTGAATCCTACCGAGGGAAGACCGGCGTTCTGATAAAAAGTGTAGGGCTTAAACAACGCTCCTGCGCGGACATCGAGTATGAGGTTGGAGCGGAAGGTATGGTCCCAGACACCACCGAAATTGTAGGCGTGATAGATGGATGGGTCCGTCGAAATGGTTCCTGAAATTGGGGCGATGTCGGTGACCCACATCTCGGTCAACCGCAAGAATATGGTGTCCCGTTCACTGAAACGATGGTCGAGCCGCACTTGCCAACTGTTCGAGTGATTCAGATGGCTGCGCGTGTCGAGGAAATTAAAATTGAGCGTTCCCGGGACGGGCGCGAAGTTTGGCGGCGCGGCGTATGCCTTCATAACTGCGGCAACTTGGGTGTTAATGAGGGCTACGGGAATGATATTGCATGGTGTCCCGGCCGCCTGGGTTCCGAAGCTCGGACCTGGAGTCAGGTTAGGGGCCATGGCAGCGCCCGTGCTGTCGCACTGAAACCGCGTGGATCCGCCCGGAGAATAAGGATTAAAGATTGCATTTGGAGTAAAAACCCCGCTTACCGTCCTGCCAACCAGAGAGTTTGTAAAGTCCCCGCCCAGTTCCGCCGTGGTCGGCACGGTCTGGAACGAACCAACCGGCGCGCTATAACGCCAACCCTCGTATCCAGCATAGAAAAACGTCTTATTCCTGAAGATTGGTCCGCCCACCGCTCCGCCGAACTCGTTCTCGCTATATGGAAGAGGTGAGGCAGGAGAGCCCGAGACAGATCCGGCGCCGCACCGCGCGGAGGTACAAACGTCGGTGAACGGGTTGCGGGCGTCAAAAACGTTGCTGCGGGCGAATTCCCACGCTGCGCCATGGTAATTGTTTGTTCCGGCCTTGGTGGCTACGTTCACAGTTCCGCCCAGTACACCGCCGTATTCCGGCTTATCGTTCTGGGACTGAACCTTGAATTCTTCAATCGTGTCAATGATCGGGAGCACGCCGTAGATTGCACCGCGCAAGTCGGTGTTCATGATTCCGTCCAGCAGGAAAACCGATTCGCGATTTGACTGGCCGTTGACTGATGGCTTGTAAAACTGCGTGCCGGGAATGGCAGTGATTCCTGCATCTTGGGATCCAACGGACGTGGAACCTTGCGCCGTGGCGACGGGAGTGATGCCAGGGGTGAGAATCATCAGTTGGGTGAAGTTTCTCCCGTTCAGAGGCAGCTCTTTCACTTGCCTCTCGGCAATCACGGCACCAAGTTCCGAGCTGGATGCCTGGAGCAAGGGCGTTTCCGCGCTGACGGTAACCGAGTCTGTGATGGCGCCGACGTCCAGCCGGATATTCTGCGTCAACGTCTGGTTCACATCGATGTCAAACGCAGTGACACTTGCGGACTTGAAACCCGGCTTTTCCACGGTTAGGCCGTAAGGCCCGGGCTGCACGTTGATGAACACGAAATAACCGCTCGAATTCGTGTGGGTTTCCTTTGCGATCTTCGTTCCCTGGTTGACAAGTCTGACTGTTGCTTCGAAAACGACCGCACCGGTCTTGTCCGTGACCATGCCGTTCACCTCGCCCGAGGCCGTTTGCGCCCGCGCCACTGCAATGGTCACGAACAGCAGAGCAAAAAGAATAGTCGCCATCCTGGTCAGTCGCATACACACCCCCTGGGCTTGAATTCCAAGATTGCGGAACCCAAACCAAAGACAAGAAGCGCTGCCGGCGAAGGAATCCAAGGATGTTCGGGCCGGCGCCGCTGGATGTCCAAAACTGAGAGGCTTGTATCAAGGCGCATCGCAAAATTCAATATTAAAAATCTGCGTTTCAAATATTGAAAAACTAAACGATCTTTAAGTGTATGATGATGCCGCCAAAGAGTTCAGCGGTGCCCGCTCGGCAATGGCGGCCGGCCTAGTCAAGTAGAGTTGAGATTCCTTTGGGAGGGAGCAGACTTTCCATGATCCGGGCGCGGGAATCCAAATCTGCACGAGTCGGCGTAGTTGGAAAGGTCTTGCGAATCCTGGAAGCACTCGACGCCTCACCCACCGGACTGCAGCTTCGAGAGATTTCTCAACAGACGAGCGTCAACAAAAGCACGGCCTATCGGTTCGTGGCGCACCTGGAAAGCGAAGGCTATCTCTTTCGTGACGCCGGCGGCGCTTACGTCGTAGGGCCGAAGCTCGCAAGGCTGGGCGCGGGAATCGCTTACCACGCCACGTTGCGCAAAATCGGGAGACCAGTGGCTGTTGCTCTTTCAAACGATACGAAGGAAACCGTCAATCTGGGCGTCTTGGACGGGAATGATGTGCTCTACCTGGAAGTGATTGAGAGCCTCCACTCATTTCGCATGGCTTCACAACCCGGAATGCACCGTCCGCTCAACTGCACGGCCTTGGGCAAGGCTTTGCTCGCTTTTCTTTCCAGTGAACAACGCGAAGAGATATTGCCCATGCTGACCTTCGAGCGGGCCACACCGCGCACGATTCCGAACCTGGCGCGGTTTAGAAAAGAACTCGTCCGCGTCGCCGAGCAAGGCTACGCGATGGATGATCAGGAGACAGATCTCGGGGCGCGCTGCGTTGCCGCACCAATTCTAGATGAGAGGGGAGTAGTCGCCGCGGCCATCAGTGTGTCCGGACCAATTACCCGGATGAGCCGGGACCGGATTCAAGCATTTGCCTCGGCAACCAAGAAAGCCGCGAGAACCATCTCGATGCATTTGGGGCATTCCCGCTAAGCTCCGTCCAACGGTTGAACTTCGTGCGTGCTAAGGAGCAAAGTCAATTGGAATCAGTTCTTGAAGCTGTCCGAAGAGCCGGGAGCGCTGTGGACGACATCACCGATTCAGAAAACTATTTCTCCAGCTTGAAGATTCTCTCCATCAGGAGCCACTTCTCACCCGGCCTGGCAGTCGGCAGCGGCTCCTGATACTTCCACATCAGTTTTTCCCACTCTTGAACCTTGTGGTTTTCCCGATCCGTTCTGGCTTTCGCGTCGAAAGAGAATTGCTCATTTACTTCCATCACCATGAGCAACCGCGTGCCAAGGAGGTAGATCTCCAGATCCAGTACGCCGGCGTCCTTGATACTTTTCGTGATTTCAGGCCAGATTCTCTCGTGATGCCGCTTATATTCAGCGATCGACTGCGGATCATCCTTCAAATCCAATGTCAGGCAATAGCGTTTTATCATTTGGCCTCAGCTGCTGTCGCGGATTCCGCCATGAGCCGGGCGGTGTCTGGCTTATATCCCTTCAGCGCAAAGTAAATCACATAGGCGTAGCAAACGACGGGCATGACGAAGGCGATCCGAATATTGGTCACATCCGAAACCCGCCCCATCGCCGCGGGAATCAGCGCCCCGCCGATGATCGACATCACCAGGAGCGACGAGCCCCGCTTCGTGAGAGGGCCGAGATTTTTCAGGCTGAGCGCAAAAATCGTCGGGAACATGATGGAATTGAAGAAGCCCACGAGAACGATTGCCAAAACAGAGGCCAGACCGGAGGCGCAGATTCCGACAACCACCGAAACCAGGGCCCCGAAACCGAATATGGAGAGAAGCTTGGGAGCCGGGATGCGCTTCATCATCCACGAACCGGAGAATCTGCCGATCATGAATCCTGTTTGATGCGCCACCAGGAATAACGCCGCCACCTTCTCGGGCGTACCCGGCATGGTGTGCTTCACGAAGCGAATGACGAAACTTCCCACTCCCACCTGCGCCCCTACATAAAAGAACTGGGCCATGACTCCTTTGATCAGATGAGGATAATCGAGGATGCGGTTCAAGCCTTTCCTGGAATCGGTACTTGCCTCTTTCCTTTCGTGCGGCTGAACCTCAGGAAGGTGGGCAAAATAAATCAGCGCGGCAACAAACAGAAAAATGCCGGTGATGACCAGATAAGGAACTTTTACTGTATCCGCTTCCGAGGTTATGTACGCCTGCAACTGTTCGGGACTCATCGCGGCTCTTTGTGCCTGCGTGTACTCGATTCCGGAAAGAATGAAGGCGGCTCCAAAGGTGGGTACCAGCGCCGCTCCCACGGCGTTGAACGACTGAGCAAAATTCAACCTGCGTTCCGAGGTCTCAGCGGGGCCGAGGACGGTCACGTAGGGGTTGGCGCCAACTTCTAGAAAAGATTGCCCGGATGACATGACGAATAGGGCCAGCAAAAAGAATCCATATATTCTGGAACTCGCGGCTGGAAGAAACAGCAGTGTGCCGGCAGCGCAAATGAGCAGTCCAACCAGAATGCCTCTTTTGTATCCGATTTTTTCCATGATCTTGCCGGCAGGAAAAGCAGCCAGGAAGTAGCCTCCGAAAAAAGCAATCTGGACAAAGGAGGACTGAAAGTCCGTCAGGTCGAATGCTTTCTTGAGATGGGGGATAAGAACGTCATTTAAGTTGACGCCGATGGACCACAAGAAAAACAAACTGGTAACCAGCACGAACGGCAGGACGTATCTTCGTTCCGTCAGAGGTGCAGATTGGGGCGCCACAGTGCCTCCGTGTAAGCGGTACGAGGAGATCAAGTCAAAGCGCGGTCGAGGTGGACGTAGCCACCATCAACATAAAAATGCTGGCCGGTGATGTGCCCTGCTTGCCCGGACATCAAGAACACCACCATCGCGGCAATTTCTTCGGGCCGCGTCATCCTCTTGCCCAGCGGGATTCTTGCCAGAATTTCCTTCAATTTCTCCTCAGGATCCGGAAAGGTCCTGAGCCATTGCTGATACAGCGGCGTCATCACTTCGGCAGGAACAACGGCGTTGACGCGAATCCCGTAGGGGAGCAATTCCACCGCCCATTCGCGCGTCAATGCAAGGATGGCCCCCTTCGACGACGCATAACCGGAAGTGCCGCCTTGTCCGGTGACCGCGGTTTTGGATGCGATATTCACAATACAACCTCGCGACTTCTTCAGCGCGGGCAACGCGTAATGCGCCATGTTGTAGTAGTGCAGCAGATTGCGTTCTAGAGAGCTTACATATTTGTCAGGGCTGCCTTGTTCCAGCCCTACTCTGTCATTGACACCCGCGTTGTTCACCAAGACGTCGAGTCCACCAAACTCCCGTGTGGCTTGCTCCACCGCTGATGAACAATTTTCCTTTGTCGAAAGATCCACACAGATCAATCCGCAAGCTTTGCCACCCGACCGCAGGTCAGACCGCACTTGATCCCCCGCCAGAGCGTCTTGATCCACGACGATCGGAATGCCACCCTCGCCGGCGCAGGCCCGCGCAATAGCGGCGCCAATGCCTTTGGCTCCGCCCGTGATGACCACGACCTTGTTCTTAAGCTGCAAATCCATGCTGGCTCATTTTCAACCCGTAAAAGTCAATGGCATTACGCCCGAAGATCAATTCTTTCTCTTCAGAGGAATGCCCACTCAAGTAGTCCTCGATAATATGTTTGACCTGCTGGTAACTTGCAGCGAGCAGGCAGACGGGCCAATCGGAGCCGAACATCAATCGCTTGGTGCCGAAGGCATCAAAAACCACATCCAGGTATGGTTTGAAGTCCTCATTTTTCCAGCTGTTCCAGGTTGCTTCCGTTACCAGCCCCGAGAGTTTGCAATAGACGTTTGGACTCTTCGAAACGGTTCTCATTTGCACAGCCCACGGCGCACTGCTGCTGGTCTTAATCTCCGGCTTCGCCGCGTGGTCGATGACGAATCGCTGCTCCGGGAATTTCGCGACAAGATCCATGGCAGCGGGCAGCTGTTTCGGATAAATCAGAATGTCATACGTGAAGCGGAATTCTTCGAGGCACGCGATCCCTCTCATGAACTCCTTGCGGACCAAAAACCGATCGTCGGGCTCAGACTGCACGATATGGCGGAAGCCGCGCAATTTCTCGAAGCGGGAGAAGAAACTCAGCCGTTCTCGAACCAGTGGGGAGCAGAGGTCAATCCAACCAACGACTCCCGCGATCTTCGCATTGCGGTTCGCGAGATCCAGAAGAAATTCCGTTTCTTTCTCCGATTGCTCCGTTTGTACGGCGATGGTCGCGTCGATTCCGTTCTTTTCGCACTCCGGCGCTAAGTCTTCCGGCAAGAAATCGCGTTTTAGAGCGGACATCCCGTTCGTAATCCACGTATCGCGTGTGGGATTATATTTCCAGAAATGCTGATGCGAATCGATCCTCATCGTGATGGCGAAAACACGTTCCCCATCTTGGTCTTCATGCTCTGATGCAGCTCCATTCCCATTCCTCATCCGTGAAGATTGAAAAACCCTCCGTCGATCGGGTAGTCCGTGCCGGTAATGAAACCGGCTTCGTCAGAGCACAAGAACAACGCCAGTGCGGCCACTTCCCGCGGGTCCCCCATCCTGCCCATTGGCTGAGACTCGGAAAGGGCGCGGAACATTTCCGGTTCACGTCCCGGATAGTCTCTCCGCAAATAGTCGTCCACGAACTTCGTGTGGATACGGGCCGGCGAAATGCAATTGCACCGTATCTTGTCGGCGAGGTAATCCCTGGCAACAGAAAGAGTCATGGACACAACGGCACCTTTGCTCATGGAATAGGCAAAGCGATCGGCCAGGCCTGCGGTGGCTGCGATCGACGCCATGTTCAACATGACTCCTCCGCCGTTGGCCTTCATTGGCCCGATGGCCGCATACATACAGTTGTAAATCCCTTTTACATTCACCAGGAAGATCCGTTCGAAATCTGCTTCCGTGGTCGTTTCGAGCTTTCCGATATGCGAGATGCCCGCATTGTTCACGAGAATATGGATGGGCATTTCGCCCGCCAGCTTTCGAAACAAGTCTGTTACGCGCGATTGATTTGAGACATCGCAACTATCGGATGTCGCTCTCCCGCCGCTTGCCGAAATCTCTTGAGCGGTGGCTGCCGCGTCCTGCTCGTTTATATCCACGAGACGTACGATGGCGCCAACTTGAGCAAATCTCAGCGCAATAGCGCGACCGATGCCGCTGGCGCCGCCCGTGATTACTGCTACCTTGCCGTCGAGCCGGAAGGCGTTTGATTCTTTTCTCTCGCTGCTCACAGGGACATCTCTTTTTTCCATGCAAACGAAATCTTCCTGTTCGGACCGCTCAAGGATGGCAAACACGGTTCGTCAACGTCCCTATCTTTTCAATCATAACGCTTACTTCATCGCCATCCTTTAGCCACAACGGCGGATTCTGTGCCATACCCACTCCCTGTGGCGTTCCTGTGAAAATTATCGTGCCAGGGAGCAGTGTCGTGCTCTGGCTTAGAAACTCGACCAAGGCCGGCACATCGTGGATCATTTCGCGGGTATTTCCGTCCTGCATGATGCGGCCGTTCACCGTCGTCTGAATTTGAAGTGACCGGGGATCGCCGATGGAATCCGGCGTGACCAAGCAAGGTCCAATCGGCGCAAAACTGTCGAAGCTCTTTCCGCGGCACCATTGACTTCCTCCCATCTTCAGCTGCCAGTCGCGCGCGCTTACGTCGTTCCCGCACGTATATCCGGCGACGTAATCCAGTGCGCGGTCGCGAGTGACATCCTTGCACTCCTTTCCGATGACGACAACCAGCTCCCCCTCATAATCGATTTCGCTGCTCTTTGCCTGCGCCGGGATCCATATCGGCCCCTCGGGGGCCTGGACGGCGTTCAGCCCCTTGGCAAACACCACTGGATGCTCTGGAACATCCATACCGACTTCTTCAGAATGCCGGCGATAGTTCTGCCCGATGCACCAGATCATCGAGGGAGCTGCCGGAGCCAACTTCCTTCGAATGTTTGCTTCTTGGCGCGTTACATCGAATCTTCCAAACAATTCACCTTCGATGCGCAGATAGGAGCCATCGGGTTGCTCAGCCGCATGCCGGACGCTTCCGTCTAGATCTTCGTACCGGATGATTTTCATAATGCTGTCAGGCCGAGGCGCTCCGCCAAAGCCAGGGGCGCACTGGCGGATACTACAATCCGAGACGCCGCACTTAGGATCTCTTTTCCGAGCAATGTCTCATCAAAATGGATGAAAGTTTAACAAATGCCACCGGTCTTAAATACTGCTCTCTCTATTTCACATACTAAAACCCAATGGACTGTCAAATCTGCCGTGCTAGCGGGCCTGCGGATTGCCCTCTCCGCATTTTGAACCGGTTAATGTGCTGACAGGGTGATCTCCCAACTCTTGGCAGCTCCGGGTGGCAAGGAGATATTCTTTGACTCAAGGATCAGGTGCAGAGGGGTGGCTCCACGATCACTTCTTCCGAGAGGACTGTCGCCGGTCGCGTATGCGGAGATCTGGATTGGCCAGTCGGAATGCTTGACTTCGACGTCCAAAGTCACTTCGTTTGACGTGAGCCGGTCGATTCGAGCGCCGCTGAGTTCGAGAGTTTCGAGATGGGCATGGCGGCTCGGAATCGCCATCCACATACGCCGTACCTCGAACGGCTTCGAAGCAGTCAGCAATTCCACTCGGTGAATAGTATTCCCGTCAAAGGACCAAGTAAGTTGGGAGAGAAGACCCGGATCCACCGTCTCCCCGGCTTTGGAGCCGACCACCACCCAGCGCTTCCAAAGAGCAGTGACGCTCATGCCATCCGCCGCAGGCCTGATTTCATCAGCGCCGTCCGCGGCAGCGATGATCCGGCCGTCCTCCAGCTCAAGAAACGGAACCATGCACGGGTAGATCCTCTCGACAGGCACGGCGAAGCCCGGAAATCCGTGCGGCGCGGGCTGGTAGTCGGATGTCGCTGCTTTCGGTCCGGTCACAAATGGCAACGCAAACTGAATTTTTCCACGGCGAACGACCCAGACTCCAAATTTGCGGCCAGGGCCGTTGCGGAAAAATTCAAAGCGCGCAACGTCAACCAGACTCGGTTGGGGAGAAAAGCTCTTCACGCCTTCCGTTCCGAGCGCCTTCATGAACAGCTTGTGGGCACCGATCACTTTTCCAAGAAAAGTTGTCGTTTGCTGCCATTCCCGTTCTTTTGTAATGTAGCCGTAGTCGCCTCTTCCGAAAGCGAATATGGACAGCAAGTGCGTCTGGTCGTTGAAGTCCGTCCGCAGCCAGGACCATGCCGCAAAATAGGCAGAGGCAAGCTGAGCGAGAGGCGCCGGCCGGAATTCCGGATGCTCGCCGAGAAAGGCCGCAATCTCCATCGTGTCCATGTAGCTGATTGCACCCAGGCTTCGTCCCCAGGAATAACTGTAGCCGTCAGGCGAGAGCACATCCCACCATAACCTCATCTGTTGCTTGAGCGATGGCGCGATGGCCTTCAATAGGTCGGAACGCCCCGCGAGTTCAGCCGCATCATAGAGAGCCCTGGCGTATTCATTCGAATATCGGTCGTAACGGCCGGTCGGAAGCGAATCGTCGGCAAAAAGAGCTCCGCCGGTGAACTGACCGGCGGCTCTCGTCAGCAGGTCATCCAGCGCGGCGCGATCCTTGTTGAGGCCAAGAGTGTAGTCAATCGCAGCAATACGCGCCGCGACACCAAAGTAATTCTCGGGAAGATGGATTAGCGTATGAGTCTTTGAGTCATAAAATCGCCCGGGGTCCAGCAAAGCAG
>WNFP01002104.1_pt1 | contig 15787 bp, 14 predicted proteins | sample 5400201 | NCBI WGS metagenome assembly WNFP01 (sample SAMN13153355, study PRJNA577476) | soil metagenome | isolation source: 115 cm saprolite under Madrone tree | place: USA:California | collected 2016-06-14
GGTAGCTTGCTCACGATATAGCGAAATGTCGTGCCGATCCCAATCGGCTTACGCTCCGTGACCAGTCCCCAGTTCGGAACATCGTCCAAAAAATCCGCATGTAGGGAATTGCCGTGCAAAACTGCGCTTAATTCATATTCCAGCACTTCAATCGGACGCATTTCCCGAAGCCTCAATTTCACTCGCAGAAAGATGTCGCAGTCGGCAGAAAAATTCGGGGTGCGGGAGGCTGGCGTGGTCTCCGCTTGAACGTGGATCTCTAGTATTTCGGCGTCGATGGCCGGCGGGCGGGCCTGCATAACAGCCAGCTTGGACCTGGTATATGTAAGGCTCTTACTCAACCCGGTGATAAATTGCTGCCGTTCTTGGTCAAGTTCGAACGGCGCAAGAACCAGCCTCAAGGTCAGGAACAAAACAAACAAGCCGGCGTAGGTGAGGAGAGTTGCGTACGTTGCGGCGCGCCACTTGTCGTCGCTCAACGCAGCACCCAGACCTGCGGCAATGAGGCCAGGCGCAATGGAGCAGAGGCACGCCAGGAGAATGTTGTCTCTGACCCATTTCAGTTCTTCCCCCGCCCAGAACGCGGCAATGAACCGCATCCAATAGTGACGGAACTCCGAGGCCCGAGCGCCTCTCATTGCCTGCATCTCCTCCCAGGCCAAGTCGGAACGTTGGCTTGACCAGGAACAGGCAACGCCGCAGGCACGTGCAAGGCGTATCCTGCTTGATAATAACGTAATAATAATAAGGTAGACGCTGGGAACGGCGGTTTTGTTCCCTGTCAATAATCATCAATGTTTTCATAGCTTTAGATCACCGATTTACTCCTCCTCACCGTGAACCAGGCGACAATGATGACTGGGAGTCCCAACGCAATCAGCCAGGGGCGGCTGGGACCAGGCGCCGAATGCCATGGGATTGGCGCGCAAGTCACTGGGTGCAAACATCTTTCAAAAGACTCCAGCGGTTGTTGAGGTAAAGGCGTTACATCAACAATCGGGTCAATGCTATCGCGATTTTTCGCCAACGGGGTGTGGTCGAAAGCGTCACAAAATTGTTTGGACGGCCCTTTCTCCCGTTTGCGGACTTCGCCGCGATCAATGACGACGTCATGTTGGCGCGTAGAACCGTCGATCCGGATGGTGCCGAAGGAAAAGTGGTCGAAGCGCATATGCGCCCTCTTGCGTGGGTGTCGTCACGCGCTCTTCTTGGAGGTGATGGTGGAAAAGGCGGACCAGCGGTCCACTTTCTTGCTGCCGCAGTGCGGGCACAAAACTTCGCCCTCTTCGCAGTCGACTAGGGACAGGACTTTCGAAAAATGACGCGTGGCAAAAGAATTCGCAGTGGGGCATGGGGCGGCCTCCGGTCCCTGGCGGGGACTGAAATGATTCTAGACCCCGCGGCCGGGCAGGTTCAACGCGGGCCGAAGCCGCCGACGGACCTCTGACAGCGTCTGTCGGTGTGAAGGTTCTTGGCGCTGGCGTATTGGCTAGAGCCTCAGTCACGCGTGCCTCTTCACGTGGTATTGAGAAGCGAGGCCGCCATCACCGCCTTCTCCCCCGGTAAGGCCAATGACGGCGGCCTCGGCGTTAAGAGACAGTGGCGCTTTGAGTCGTCTCTGTTCTTAACGAATCCTTTCCGGTGCGGATGATACCCCTGAAACTCGCCCAACAAGGCCTTCGGCATAGAGGGGCCCGCGCCGGAGCCAGTCCTACCTCTGGGGGAGTGCTCTACACAGCGCGGGCCAGTGGGCCGTCTTTCAACGGCACCACACTTCAATGAGATGTTCGGATATCAGTCATTTTACTGCAGCTCAACATGGGCGTGATCGGAAAAATCTCCTTCATTCCAATGTCCCAAAATTAGAACAAAGAAGCCGCGGTTGGCGGGTCGGGGTGGTTTGACGGAATTGGTATTTTGAGTTGTGTTGGGTCGCGGATTTTGTGTGGGGTTTCGGGGAACGGCGCGCGGGAGCGAGTTTTGTATGGGATGTTCAGGCATCTTCCGAAAGATGCCTACTAGGATTCCCCGCCAAACGGTTAGGCCCGGGCTATCCAGCCAATCGCGTTCGGCAGGTCGTCTCCCGACTGCAGCTCGAATGAGATCCATTTTGCCTGCTTCGCATCCGGCATGAGGATGCACGGATCGGCCTTCAGCGACTTGTCGAGGGAATCCTGGGCGCTTACGTTCAACGAGAAAAGGGCGACGGCCAACAGAATGATATTGCGCTTCATATGGGCAGTGGGTTATGGTGCGCGACGAAGCGCGAGATGTCAAAGGAGATTTCTTACGAAATAAAAACGTGGCAGAGCTGGCTGGCGGCTCTGCCACTTTTGTCAGCGTTCTCCGGGATGGAAATACTACTGGCTATTGCCCGGTTGCTCGGATTGGGTGGCGGTCAGCGTGCCCAGCAGACCGTTGGCTTCATCGTTGGGACCGGCAGTGAAAAACAGGGTGTTGGTCTGCCCGTTGTTGGTGGCACTCACTCCGCCAAAGCTGATAGCCCACAAGCCGTCGATGGTGAGGGCTTGCTTGGTGATGTCATCGATCATCATGCCTTCGTGGTTTCCGGTGAACAGATTGAAGCCGTGGATCATGCCATCGCCGAAGTTGCCGATCAGCAGCCGATGCGAGAATTTGCCGAAGTCGCCCGGCGCAAGTGCCGCGCCCCAGGGTGCGTTGAACCAGTCTCCGTGCTCCAGGCGGCGCAACAGCCGCCCTCTGGGATCGTACACACCAACAAAACCGAGCCCCGCACCGTGGTCTTCATCGTGGCTCCCCGGTGCCCGATGAGCAAACGTCACGACCAAGTCTCCACCGACGTTCTGAATGTTGAAGGGGGACCAGTTCATGTCGAGACCGGGAAAGCGGAAAGCGTCATCATCCTCCGAATGCAGCCGGTTAAAGCTGCTGTCGAAGACTTCGACCCGGCCCGTCTGAAAGTTGGTAGCGTAAAATCTAGCACTGCCATTTACCTGGGCAATCGTGCAGCCTTTGTAAACGGCCTTGCCAGCGCGGTTCTTGAGAATCACCGTGTTGGGATTCACGGTGGGATTCCAGCCGGCGATGGTGCCATCCTCAGTCACGAACAGGAAGAACGCCTTCGCTCCGGGCCCGACCAGAAATCCGGGCGTGGCGTTGAAAACCGTTCCCGTGGGAGCCGACGTGCCGGTACCATCGGGCGTGGGAATGGTCACGACCAGGGCTTGTGGCGCACCGGCCGCGTTGTACAAAGTGGATAAACCCGTGCCGTTGTCGGACACCCACCAAGGGCTGCCGCTCGCGCGAGACAGGCCCCACGCATTCACGAGGTTTGTGTCCAGGTTGGGCGCGGTGGCAGAAGCCGCCGACGAATCGGCGGTAAGGTCAGTGCGGTGATACTGCTGTGCCGAAGCGGAACCCGGCACCAGCAGCGCGAATAGGGTGGCTGGGAGAACAACTCGGCGAACCACAGAAATCCTCATACGTGCACCTCTACTTCACTTGAATGAGATCTTCGTGACTTGCCAATGTCCGGGTGCGTCGCGAAGCACATCCGTTTCGGTGTAGCCCAGCCCGGCGGGGGCCAGCGCCTGCTTGGCTTTGTCCGCCCTGTCCACGATGAGACGGGTCAACCCCTCGTTTCCGGACGCAGTGGTGAGACAGGCAAAGATATTCACTTTCGCATCACCGAGGACCTTGGCGATATAAGCGAGCGCGCCGGGGCGATTCTCATGGGAAAGCGTGAATTGGCTTGCTCGTGCCATACGCCTGTTTTGATTGGCAATTGGGTTCGCTCAGGAACCGGCGGCCCGTCACCTCAGGGGGTGCTGCATTCCGAACGGTTGGAAACTGCTCTTCGGAGAGGTGATTCGCACAAAATTGTGCTACCGGTCCGTGGGCTCGTCAACCAGAAAATGGCGTTTACCTCTGAAGCTGGGACGAATGAAAAAGACCGGGGCTAGCGGTCTTGGCGGGTTGTGGTTCGTTGCCACGAAATCGGGTTAGAGAAGCGGCAGGTCTTCGAGCTTGCGAATGGCGAGCAGACGAAAGGTGCCCTCTACTTCGGTTCCAGTGGCTTCGACTCGCAGATTATTCTTCTTTCAAGAATGAAAGTGGATTTTATTGGCGACTGGGTACGAAAGGCCAAGATAGACCATCCTGGGACACGCTGCCATTCGGCAAACGACAAGCACGCGGAAGACATCAGGAGGCGCTACGCCGATGGCGTTTTCCATGATGACAGGGCGATGCTCTCGACATCAGCACTGCAGCTCCTGGGTCGTGCCAGCGCAGTATCGACTGTAGCGCTGACCAGCAACAGGGCTGACGCACCGAGTTCAAGGGTCATCGAGAGGGTCAGACGTCGAATAGAGGTCGAAGCCTTCTCACGGGCACCGGGGATTGAGGGGCACTTTTGTTTTGGATGGACTCGAACGAGGCAAGCGAGGAGTACAGAGCCCCCCGGTGAGAGGTTGTCTTCGCTCAGAGGGCCCAAACGCAGGCACTCGGTTTGTATATTCGTTATGGAACCAACGTGAACGCCGAGCCGACATCGGCGGCTCCGAGAAACAAGGTTGTACCGTACAACAAACCGTTGTGGAACATCACGATGGAAGAATTGGGGTTTTGTCCGCTGTTCGACCACTCGTGCAGGACAGTCTCGGTCCAAGCGCCGCCCCCTGAGGGTGGAGCTAGCTTGAAGACGGTGCCGCAACCGAGGTAGCATGCCGACGAACCGCCGTTGTCAGTCGTGCCGTACAGGTTGCCACTCGGGTCGAACGTCGGTGTTGACGCAGGAGTCGCTCCGTCGCTGCCTCCGGCAAAAGTGTGAAGCACGGCGTAAGTCCAGGCCCTGCCCGCGACCGCCGGTGGCGTCAACTGAAACGCCGTACCTGAATCATTGGCGACCCCGCTATACGAGGCGGTTCCGTAGAGCGCGCCATTGGTGCCGACCGCCAGGCCTCCGATGGGATACCCTCCGTCGCTGCCACCGGTAAAATTATGAAGCAAGCTCTCAGTCCAGGCGCCGTTGACCTTCGCTGGGGGCATCAACTGGAAGACCGTGCCGTAGTAATTTGAGGTTCCACCGGCAGCTGTCGTGCCGTAAAGAGCGCCCTGGCTGTCGAACACAATGTCAGGGTTCGGGGATCGTCCGTCGGTCGCCGTTCCAGGAAAGGTGTAAAGGATCGTCTTGTTCCAGCTACCGCCCTTCTTTTGTCGGCGGCGTTAGCTGAAAGACGGTGCCGCAGCCAATCCGCCGACAGGGACCAAAAGCAGGTCCGCCAGAAGGAGTCGTACCGTATAGCGTGCGTTCGGGCCGAACACTACCTGCCCAGGAGCCTGTCCGTCGAAGACTCCCTGAAAAGCATAGAGCACGCTCTGGGTCCAAGCGCCGCCCGCCACCCCCGGCGGCGTCAACTTGAACACCACACCGCAGCCGCCGCCGCAGGCTTGCGGGGTCCCGCCGCCGTTATAGGTTGTGCCGTACAGCGCGCCGTCCTGGCCGAACACCACACCGGTGCTGGGTTGCCGTCCGTCGCTGCCTCCAGTAAAACGGTAAAGCACGTTCTCCGTCCAGGCGCCGCCTGAGACCGTTGGCGGTATTAGCTGGAACACCGTGCCGTTATATGAAGTGCCGCCACCCGCGGTGGTGCCGTACATTGCGCCATTGCTGTCGAAGACCAGATGTCCGTGGGGGTAGGGGTACTCTCCGTCCCCATTGGAGCCTGTGAACGACCAGATGGTTGTTAGCGTCTGTGCCTGCGTCGGGATATGGCCGCCATAGACGGCGACTGCCAGCAACACGGCTGCTCGCAAGTACTTCTTTGCGTTGTGCGCTTTCATAAACATCTCCTTGGCCAAATTTTATGAAAAAGGTACTTGGCGCTGGGCAGGTGGGGGGCGTGCCCGTCGGAGCGCACACTATGAGCCAAGAATGGCCGTCTGCGCAACGTCAATAATTTGCAAGAATTTTCGTAAAGCGGACGGACGGTCATCGGAAGCGACGCCTCGCGGATCGCAGCTCCCACCGCCGTCGAGTCCGCCAGTGATCTCAGCGTAATTATGCTGCGCGTCAGCCAGAATGGCACGATAGGCTAGTCACCGGCAGCATCCCGGAACAGAAAAAAGCCTGCGTTGTCCCGGGAGCTTAGAGGCAAGCAGGCCAAAGATTGGAAGCTTTCGAGCCCACAGCCTACTTCCATCCGAATGGACGCTGCAAGCAGGAAACCGCGCGGTCGCAGCGTGGCGCTTTCTACCGATCGTGCGCTTCTACCGTTTGTGAGTGTTGAATATTCGGAGCGTGTCAAGGTAGAGGTTTCTCGGTTGGAGGCGCGCTTCAACGGGATGGCCTTGTTGTCGCTCAGGAACCAGCACACCCTTCTTTCTCTCCCTCAGTTGTACCGAAGTTGTACCGAAATTTTCTCTCGCAGGCAGCGCCGATGCATCGGCGTCAGCCGCGATACATCATGCTTATTTGCTACCGGCAGAGCGCAGCCTTTTCAGGCCGTCTACCGATGATCTGTAAGGGCTTTGGAATCAGCGGATGTGTCCCGACTGAACGACTTAGAAGAAACGTGCCTTGCGACCATTTGCGCCCAGATAGGCTGTTTTTTGCTCCAGGATGTACGTATTTTGTACGTGACGACGGAAACTGCTGACAAGTCTTTGGCAAGGCCGCACTGGCGCTAACCGCCAGTTTCGCGGAGAATCTCGTTGCTTGGGGCAGAGAGGGTTTGGCGGACGGGTCGTAGAGGTGATGCATGTTCTCTCGAATCGGCGGCGGGATCGGAATTTTGTGTCTTGTAGTTTCCGGGTGGGCGCAGCAAGCACCTTCCCACCTTGCGCCGGGTGCCAACCCTGCGGCGCCGGTGGCAAGTTCCATACCGGCGGGGTCTTACGGCAGCACGCCGGCAATAGCCTCCTCCGCGACGACTCCTGACACTCCGGCTCCGTCCACGCCTGTCATCCGGGTCAGCGTCAACCTGGTGCAGGTGGATGCGACCGTCACGGATGCGAACGGCAAGGTGGTGCGCGATCTGAAGGCGGAGGATTTTGAAGTTCTGCAGGATGGCAAGCCGCAGAACATCACGACATTTTCGTATGTGAACGCTCCTCCTCCGGCCTCGGCCCGGCCCGAGGCGCGGGGAGAGTTGCCGGTGGTGAATCCGAACAAGGTGCGGATGGAGGACATTCACCGGACGGTGGCGCTGGTGGTAGACGACCTGGGTCTGTCGTTTGAGAGCACGGCGCGGTTGCGGCAGGCGCTGAAGCACTACGTGGATACCGAGCTCCAGCCGGGAGACCTGGTAGCTGTGCTGCGCACGGGGGCGGGCGTGGGCGCGCTGCAGCAGTTCACCACTGACCGGCGGATGCTGTATGCGGCAATTGATCGCGTGCGCTTCAATCTGATGGGGCTGGGAACGCTGGGAGCGTTTGCGCCGTCGGAATCGCACCTGTCGAACTTCCCGACGGGTGTGAACCTTTCGGGGGTAAGCGGGATGACGCCGGCCGCTGACTTCGAGCAGGAGCGGCGGCAGATCTTCACGGCGGGCACGCTGGGCGCGGTGCGCTACGTTGTGGATGGTCTGCGGGCGCTGCCGGGGCGGAAAGTGCTCGTCCTGTTTTCGGAAAACACCCGGCTGTTCTATAGCGGCGAGCCAAGCCAACGTGTAGAGGAGGCCTTACGGCAACTGGTGGATGCGGCGAACCGGTCGGCGGTGGTGATTTATGCGATCGACCCGGGCGGGCTAAGGTATTACGGGCTGACGGCGGCGGATGATACCGCGCTGACGAATCCGCAGTCGCTGACCACGGTGGCTGCCTCGCGGTCGTTCGAGGAGTTCGACTCGCGTGAGGCGATGGTCATCCTGGCGCAGGCGACCGGCGGATTGTTTCTGCATAACACGAACGATCTGGACGGCGCTCTGCGGCGGGCGATGGAGGATTCGGGCGGGTACTACCTGATCGGATACCGGCCAGATGCGGCGACGTTCGATGCGCGCACGGGACAGCCGCGGTTCCACAGCCTGAAGGTGCGGGTGAAGCGGACGGGGGTGTGGGTGCGGTCGCGATCGGGATTTTTTGGCGTGGCCGACAGCGGGCCCGCAGGGCCGGGGGGCACACCGCGGGAGCAAATGCTGCGGGCCCTGACTTCGCCATTCTCGTCGGGCGACATTCACGTGCGGCTGACGGCGCTCTTCAAGGACGAGGCGAAGACGGGGCCGGTGCTGGATGCGATGCTGTACATCGATGCGCGCGAGCTCGAGTTCGTGCCGCAGGCTGATGGCACGCGCAAGGCGACGTTCGAAGCGGCGGCGGTGACCTTCGATGAATATGGGACGGCAGTGGGGAACAGCGCACAAACGTTTTCCGTGGTGGCGAAGAAAGAGGAGTACGTTGAACTCGTGAAGTCCGGGATCGTTTATGTGATGGAGCACCCGGCGAAGAAGGCGGGACCGTACCAGATGCGTGTGGCGGTGCGAGATGCGGCGTCGGGGGCGATCGGGTCGGCAAGCGAATTTGTGGAGGTACCGGATCTGCACAAGGGACGACTGGCACTGTCGTCGGTGATTCTGGCGCAGGATGCGGCCGGGACGGCGGGCGGCAAGGCGCGGAATACGAGCCCGGCGGTGCGGGTGTTCCGGCCGGGAGCGGCGGTCGTGTATGTGTACCAGATCCTGAATGCGAAGACAGACGCGGCGAAGCATACCGAGCTTGAGGCGCAGGTGCGCGTGTTCCGCAATGGCGAGCAGATTTACGCGGGAGCACTGGCGCCGCCGGTAGCGGAAGAGCCGACGACGCCGGGGCGGCTGTTTTGTGCCGGGCTGATCGAGCTGGGAGCAAAGATGGTGCCGGGGGATTACGTGCTGCAGGTTGCGGTCACCGACAAGCTGGCGAAGGCCGGGCATGGAATAGCGGTGCAGGCGATGGATTTTGAAGTGGTGCGGTGAGCCGCCTCACACCGTCCGCACGTTAATGCGCGCGGAACACGTACCTAGAACCGATCGTGCCTGTCTACCAAGACATTGTCGTGCATCAGCCAGCGAATCTTCTCCGGGTGCCCTTGCGCCGCCAGAAATTTCTTTAGAGTTCGGTCAGATTCGCGCTCTTGGCTGGTGGGCGCAATTTTGCTCGTTTATTGAACGGCGAGCGGCCCACAGGCGCGGCCTGACGATAGGCCGGACGTTTCCCATGATTTGCTCCACAAAAAACACACGGTGCCTGAATCACGGGACGATTGTACGAGCGAGAGGCGGACGGTGGAAGGTTAGGATCGCGATACCGCCTGGGAGCCACTTGGTCACTTTTCCGCGAAGGCGCATCCAAGACAGCACACGACTGAAGCGGGAAGACGGTTCCTTCCGCGCGATTCGCCCAAGATTCCTCGTCACGGGGTCAAAGGAGCGTTGATGGTCCCGATGTTGCCCGTGCTGTTGTCACGCACGGCTAGACGCAACTGGTTGTTCTTTCCGGATTGGGCGTCCACGTCCATCGGCACCAGCATGCCCTTGTCCAGGATTTGCTGGTAAACCTCGGAAGGAAATTCCTGGGCAACCTTGATGCTGCGGTTGGCGAGCAGTTTCCCATCGGGAGAGAAGATTGCCGTATACAGATCGACATTGAGCTTCTTCTTGCCTCCCGAGGCGTCGGCGGCAGTGATGCTGTGCGCATCGACCAGAAACGCGACGTGCAACTTTCCCGGATCGCCTGGCTTAACCTGCGCTTTGAAGGTGACCAATGTTGCAGCAGCGCCATCCCGCAAGGCTTCGGCAAGTTCCTGATCAGGCTTGCGGTCTTTCATCTGAGAAGAATCCACCGCGAAGAAACCATTGCGATGGCGAACGATTACACCATCGTGATTCACCTTCACCTTGAGACTGCGATATTTGCCGTTCCATTTCTTGTCGTCCGGATAGTAGCCTAGGGTGTAAGCGACGCCGTTGTCCGCAAGAGCGGTGGCAATCCCGTCCTTGATCTCGTTCTGGTTGACGTAAGCTTTTCCACCGGTTTCGGTGGCCAGTTGGCGCATCGTCTCCTGGTCGGAGGTTGCGTCGGACATTTTCACTTGTGCAGTCGTGGAAATATCGGTCACGTGCCGGTTGCCCGCATCCGCAAAGGTCACTTCCATTCCGCTGGCCAGTCCACGCACGTCCACTGGGTAGAGCGCAATCTGTGCAGCCGACATTTGCGCAGCCGCTTGTCTGATCTCTTCGCGGTGGGAAAGCCGCGCGGTTTCTTCCCCCGAACCCGCAGCTTGGGTTCCTAGTCCGGTTGCGTGCACGCCCTGTTGCAACAATGCGGCTTCCGCTTCGCTGATGTTCCGATCCTCGGGCACCAGGTCGAAAGGGAAGGCAGCCGTCAGCCAAATGACTTCCTTGCGTCCCGGCATGCCGCCGAGCATGCGAGCCAGGCCACGCATCGCTTCAAGGGTGGTTTCGGTCCTCCGATCGTGGACGTAGCCGACTTGCACCGATTGGAAAGTGGCGATCTCATTCGTGGCCTGCGCAATGGACGCAGCGAGAGTTGAGGCCCCCGGACCTCCACTGTCGTTTGCGCCCCCGATCGCGCTGACGACAGGCGGCGCACCTCCGGACAGTACGGGTTCCTGCGGTTTGTAGCGGCGCAGAGCTTCCGTCAGAAGGCCCGGGTCACTGGTGAAATCCTGCACCACGTGCAGGCCGTTGGTCAGGGCGAAGATCGCCACGCGCTGATTTGGTGTGCTCTGTTCCTGCACGTACTTCAGCATCTGCAGACGGCCGTAAGCCTGATCGCGGAATGGGGTGTTCGCAGCGTCGAGCACGAACACCGTGATCGGTCCCCCGGGAGAGCGATACTCCGGTCCATTGGAATAGATGCCTGGGGGCAAAGATCCTGGGGCTACAGCCTTGACGGCGTCCTGGGGAGTCATGAAGACGGAAATCTTCTGCTTCTTGCCGCTCTCCTCGAGGACAAAATCCTCCGGCTTCAGCCCGGTGATAGCTTGCCCCTTCTTGTCTGTAACGACCACGTCGACCAGCACCAAACGAGTGTTGACGCGGATGGTCGGAGTCGAGACGTTGGCCGGGGCTAGCTGCGCGAGAAGCCGAAACGCAGGGATTCCCAATGCAATGACGAGCAGCCCTACGGCTGTCCAGCGGGCACGAAAGTCGAAGTGCTTCATCGTTCCTCCGGAGGCGAACCTGGAGCAGGCGGCATTGTAACCCCGAGAGCCTCATTCTGAAATCATTGGAGCGCACGAAGATGGTGAGCCGCTTTCATCGAAATACGCATCTACTATCTGTACATGTAACCACGTAAGAACTCGATGCTAACACCTAGCCCGCATTATTCGTGAATGTGAAGAGATCGGAAGACAAAAGAAGGTCGCCAGCGCAATCAGGACGGCGAGCGCAATGTACCAGGCCATCAGTTCGCGCAGAAAAAAGTTCGGAAAGAACTTCATTTCCTTTCGCAGATCAGGGCGGTCCTGCCACTCGTTTTCAACAGTGGCAGGGACGCTGATGCCGAATTTCTGCACCAGTAGCAGGTGCGACAACAGCATTGCTACTGCGATGGCCGGGAGCACTACGACGTGCAGACCGAAGAAGCGGGTCAGCGTGGCGCCCGTGAAATCCTCTCCGCCGCGCATGAAAATCATGATCGCGCGTCCGATCACCGGTACTTGTCCGGCTACTTCCGTGCCCACCTTGGTGGCGAAGTAGGCGCGCGTATTCCACGGCAGCAGGTACCCGCTAAAACCAAAACCCAGAATCAGGAAGAGCAGGATGACGCCGGTGATCCACGTCAGTTCTCGCGGTTTGCGATACGCACGCGCGAAGGCGACGCTGAACATATGCGCGAATGCGCAGAAGACCATGAGGTTCGCAGACCAGGAGTGAATGGAACGAACGAGCCATCCGAACTGCACGCGGTTCATGATGTGCTGCACGCTTTCGTACGCTTCGCTCGCGCTCGGGCGGTAATAAAGCAGGAGAAGAAGGCCCGTCGCGATTTGCACGCCGAACAGAAAAAGAGTCAGGCCACCCAGGAAATACCAGTGACTGTGGCGGTGAACCGGGACAGTCTTATCGCGCAAAGGCTGGAGCGCTTCTTCCACGTCGAAGCGCTCGTCGATCCAGGTCTGAACTCGACCGGCAGCATTCATGGTTACGCGGCCTGCTTCCGGCTGACGTAGATTTCCTGTGCACGTACATGCACGTCGTAGATGTCCAGCGCGCGCGGTGGCGGCCCTGAAAGATTGCGTCCGTTGAGGTCGTAACATCCGTTATGACAGGCGCACCAGATCTGCGTCGACTCCGGACGGTACTGGACGGTGCAGCCCAGATGAGTGCACACGCCTGACATCGACCGGTATTCGCCGCTGGCAAGCCGCACGAGTAAGGCGGGCTTGTTTCCAAAGCGAAAGGTCTTCCCGCTGTTCGGCTTTAACTCGTTGGTGGTAGCGGCGAGCGCCTCACTCGTGTTGAGGGACTCATCCGGCGGGGGAACAAGGTAACGGCAGACCGGATACAGCAGGCTTGCGATTGAGGCGCCCATAGCGCCGAAAAGAATTCGGAACCACGTGCGTCGCGATGCGATGCTTGACCGACATTGTTCCGGCGATTGTTCGCCCGCCAGCACTCGCGTCACCATAGACAGTCCTTTCCCTGGATCAAACAAGAACTTTTGTTTGACCTATGGAAGATCTTGAATGTGTACTTCTGAAACTACGGGGGAAATTCAAAGCGAGCTGCGAGCTTCGCCTTTGCAGGAGTGGCTCTGATCTCGCATGAACGAGGTTGTCTGACCCCGGCAGCGATGACTTACATCGCGGTCATCGTGTCACTGCCCACCGCAGACCAGGAGTCAGGGGGCTGAATCTGTTCTGGTCTTCGTTCCATGCGAACAAGGGGGGGCTCGCACATTGGGTTCTAGTCGCTGGTTCAAACAACGTGTCCGACTCGCGACAGATTTTTCGGGGGAGCAACTCTCAGGAACCTTAGCGCAACACGCGCACGAAAAAAAGAACCAAATGGAGAAGAGACTGTAAAAATATTCTTGCAACGGCGAACGATAATAGTAGAGTTTGTGTTGACGCATTGCGTCTAGAAAAGTTCTCAGCGCCTTCTGGCTGGCCGGCTGGAAGAACGATGTACGACTTGCCATTCTTCAAATTTGTTTGATGCCACAGTAGATAGAGGCTCGTCGATGTTCCCACATTTTCAAATCGAGTCGCGTCTCGAAGCACTCAAGGACTGAGCGTTGCTGGTCGTCAAGACAAGTCTTCAAGCTAAGGGTACTGGCCATTAGATAGGTAGCTGGTTAACCTTCGGACAATGCCGTTCTCGTGCTTTCGCGAAAGAACGGGACAAGGAAGAACCGGGCGAAACACGGGAAACCTAAGGTGATGTGGTCGCCAATGCCACCTCAGCCCCAGATGAATCTAAACTCCGTCCGAGTTCCTGACTTGAAGAGCACGTGGAAATTCATGTCACCAAACGGCCAGTTGACATCCAGCAATGCGTCACGATTGTTCGGGAAGCACAGCTGAAGAACAGGATCGAAGCCCTGTGCCAGCATTTCGCGAACTCGGTCTTGAAGATCAGAACCTGAATCTAAAAAAACAGGACGACCGCCGATTTTGTGATGAGGCCACGGCATTCCACTGTTGTCAGGATCAATAACCGGTGTAGATTTCTCAATCCGAAGGCTGTGCGCGGGAAGCGAAGATGGCAGCTCGCGATGAGTACCACGTGGCGAAGGATCATGAAAATGATTGGCGACCCGCTCCGCCCAGTGCTTCCACCCATTGATAATTTCTTCCAACTGCGCGGTCGCGCTCAAATCGAGCGATTCGCCTCAGCTTCTAGCCCGGACTTAAGCTGGTTTGGGCAGCAGATAGGTATCGTTTAAGAGCGTCCGACTGCCATGCGACGTGTGCGAACTCAACTTTGTTCGGAGAGCCCAGGAGGCAACTGTGTGTCTTAGAGTCCGACTTGGATTGTCCGTGTTTTGTTCTGCTTGCCCAAAGACTTCGAGCATTACCGGAATTGCTTCGAAACGATCTCGCTTCGAGTAGCCCGAAATCCGAAGATTTCCGCGGGTCCCGAGTACCTGCACCTCCGGTCTCAGCAGTTGCTGATTCACGCTGGGAACAATATGGATTTTGTAGCGCTCTAGGTCGGCGGCAGCCAACCGCTACTTATTGTCGTGGACACTTGCGTTTGTTGCGCAGCGCGATGTTGAGCAGTTCGAGCTGCTTCCAAGGCTCTGCTTCATCTCCAAGCGCGTTCACCCCGGTCACATCACCAATTGCTCCCGAGCGGATCGTCGTCTCCATCTCGCTCACGCTTGCATCGTGCGCAGAAAGCATGCCCACATAGTGGGAGCTCTGCCGGGGTCTCGCGTTGGAATTGGAAGTTTCTGCAGCAAGCGGCGGGTGATCAAAGAAAACGGCTTTGCCGGTTACGGAAGCAGTCGCCAGAGCCGACGTGAGATCATGGGCCTCAGCGCTAATAACGATCCCTCGGAAATCGGCACAGTCGCCGGCGTCTCTTCGGGTTCGTATTTCCTCGGCTTGCGCCAGCCATGCCTCGAGTGGACGCGCTTTCCTGTCCAGGTGCTCTGAACGCGAAGCCCCTGAAGGAGAAACAAAAGCCAGCCAAGAAGGGTCGCCCCGCAACCAAGCCGAGAGTTCAGAACGAACGACTCAAGGGTTGGAATGAAATCGCCAGCTTCCTCGGTCAGGACGGGTTTGGCGCGGTGGAAGAAGCCACGGGAACGCATGATCTTTGTGCTGTGTGGTGCGGCGGGTCTGAGAATCGGAGAGGCGCTTGGCATCGAGATCGATAAGCACATCGCCCCCGACTTCCTGACCCTCTACATTAAACAAAAGGTTCGTCACGGCAAGGTCGAGCAACGGCTCAAGACGGTCAACGGCTTTCGTCAGGTTGATCTTCACCCGCCGATTGCCGGCCTTCTCAAACGGTTCGTTGGCGACCGGAAGGCTGGTTTCCTCTTCTGTACTCGAATGGGGAAACCCGTCTCACCCACGAACATCATCCGGCGTCATCTGAACAAGGCGCTGAAGGAGCTGAAGTACGTAAATCCGTTCACTGGAACGCACAAAGCTGGAAACCATGCGTTCCGTCGTTTTCGGAACACGTACTTGCGGAACTACACGGAGTGTCCTGAGGGCCTGTACAAGTACTGGATGGGTCATGCGGGGAAGGACATGAGCGACCTCTATGACAAGATCAAAGAGGACGTGGCGTTCCGCAGAAAATGGGCCGAACGGTGCGGATTCGGGTTCGAGCTGCCCTCAGTTGTACCGAATGTACCGAAAACTGCCGAAAAAGCCGAAGCAGCAAAAGCGGCGTAAACAATTGAGAGAACGAGAGCAAGAATGGTCGGGGAGAGAGGATTTGAACCTCCGACCCCCTGGTCCCGAAATTCTGGGTATCGGCCAAGTTCATTTCTTGTTAACGAATATTGAAGGTGCTCCAATCGTATACGCCCTTCTCACTCGTGCTGGCCGCTCTCAGTCTTGGGGGAATTGAAGTCCCCATTGGAGCCCCCTAGAGTTAGGACAAGGTGAACCGGATAACACCCCTGGCATGAGTGCGAGCAACAGGCTGTGCCTTTTAGACTGGTCATGATTGTCGGGTCGGAGGTGGCGCACCAGGGTTCCCCAATGCTGGCCACCGTCCGCCGCGTGTTGGCGCGCATCAGAAAACGCGGTTTTTGGATCACGCGCCGGTTTGGCGGTGAGTCATTCCTTAAGGCTGGATCGTTGGCGAGTTCGATGAGCTAATTTTGCGTTGCA
>WNFP01008636.1_pt1 | contig 15787 bp, 10 predicted proteins | sample 5400201 | NCBI WGS metagenome assembly WNFP01 (sample SAMN13153355, study PRJNA577476) | soil metagenome | isolation source: 115 cm saprolite under Madrone tree | place: USA:California | collected 2016-06-14
CCATTACAAATACGGCCACAGCCTCGCGGCAACTCCAGTTCGCACTGAAGCTGCTGTTCTGAAAATAGCTGCTGAGATTCAGGGGCGCACCCCGAATTCTGAAGTGCAAGAATTCGGGTGCGCCCCGCATTTGCTTATTCTCAACTAGACTAGAAAACATACTTCAAGCCGAACTGGATCAGCCGAGGCGCCACCGAGGTCCGGCTGACGACCCCGAAGTTTGCCGTCCCGAAATTCGTACCGGGATTGGAAAATTGCGGGTGATTGAAGGCATTGTAGAACTCCACGCGGAAAGCAAGTTGCGCGTTTTCCCGAAGACCGCCCGCCGCAGTCGTCTTGCCGAAAGAGAAATCCGTGTTGAACTGTCCCGGTCCGTTCATAATGCTTTGACCTGTACTCCCGTAACCCGTCGACCCATCGGATCCAATTACGGGCGCGTTACAGATTACCGACTTATTAATCCAGTTGTACAAACGAGACGCGGTAGTGCCCGAGGTTACGAGATCGTTGTTTGTCGCGCCTGGACAGAGTGTAATCGTGGCGGGTCCGGCGAAACCGTAGACGGAGCCCCCGCCGCGGTCGATCAAAGACATCGGCAATCCACTCTGCACAATAACGATTCCGGAAATCGACCAGCCTCCCAGCAGCGTCCCCGTAAATCCGTTTGTCCGGAGGCTGGGCAAATCATAGGTGAAGTTGGTGATCAAGCGGTGCGTGCGATCGAAACTCGCACGAGCCCAATCCAGATCGAGGTTCCTCTGGTCGTTATAAGCAGTTGTATTGGCCTCGGCCTTGGAAAAAGTGTAGGCAACTTGAAAGCTCAAGCCGTTCGAAATCTGCTGCCTCAATGTGGCCTGCATGCTGTGGTACCAGGAAGCCCCGAGATACTGGTGTGCTAATAAGCCTGTGGGTGCCTCGCCGACGATAGGGACGCGCAGGTAAGCATTGGCGGAGGTATTCGTCGTGACGCAGCCCGATGTTGGATCGACTCCCAACGTGGCGAAGACCGCGGGCGTTACGCCCAAAGCAGCGGGCGTAGCCGGCAGCCCGCAGTTTACCGGATGTCCCGGAGTTGCCAGGAGCGGCTGGTTGGAGCCATAAAAGAGAAACAGATTTTTTGCGTACGATCCAACATAACCCAGGTCGAAACTGAAATTGCTGGAGACGGCGTACCGCACGTTCAGGTTCCATTGTTGTAGCTTCGGAAGGCGGAAGGTCGGTCCGATAATCCGGTCGCCCAGGTTTGAGGAAGGCGTTCGTAGTACAAACCCAAGGGTTGTGGCTGGGAATGGCATTTGCAGTGTCGACGCATTGTTGCCAGCTCCCGAACGACCGATGAGTTGGGCAAGAGGCTGCATATTCGTCGAAGGAGTGCCTTGCGCATTTCCCCTGTCGGCGAGGGGTTGGTAGAACCATCCATACCCACCGCGCACAGCCACGCGGCTCTGCTTGCTTCCGGGTTGCCACGCAAAGCCAAAGCGAGGCGCGAAGCGGTCCAAAGGAGCACCATTCTCGTAGAGACCCTTGTTGGGACGCACAATCACGACGGGAGGCGGCGGTCCGAAAGGTTGGCCCGTATAGGGGTTGATCCGGTTTGGATTGTAGTCAGAAGGCACCGTCATCCCTACATAGGTGCCGGAAGCGGGCGGAATGGGCACCGTCTGCAACAGCGACGGCCAGGCGTTGCCCAGGTCCTGAGCTTCGCCAAAAGAAGGCGGCAGGTATTCCCAGCGCAAACCCAGATTGAGCGTGAGGCGCGCGCCGGCTTTTAGATCCCCCTGGACGAAGGCGGCGGTATGGTAGAACCGCTGCGAAAGCACGACGGCGCCCAGCGGTCCCATGCCTTCGTTGGCCTCGATAGATTGAATATTGCTGAGTCCCTGAGGACTGCCATTCTGCGCCGCACTCATGCCCAGCAGGAAGTCGGTGAAGTTCTGAAACGCAAGCCGTCCTCGGGCGAGACCAATGTTGGAGGATTTCAAATGCTGCGTTAACGCAAAGACCCCGGTGCGAATGGTATGCCTGCCGTGAGTCCAGGAAAGAGTATCCGACCAGGAATAACTTCTGCTGCCGTTCAGAAAGTCGCTGTAGACGTTTCCCGCCTGAAAACCTCCCAATGATCCCCGCATCGTGATATCCGGCAACCCCGGCGACAAGACATTGGCTGGGGTCATACCGACGGAAGTTACTGACGCAAGGCCGGGCACTGCCGGCGTGGAAAGGTTGTCCGTGAATGTCATCCGCGCTTCATTGGCCAGATTGGAGGTCAACACCGAACTGAGTTGCATGCTGGTAATGTAGTTCGTTTCGTGCATTGTTACCGGGAACCCCGGAGTAGGCGGTGTCTCGGGGGAACGAAGGAAATCGGATGAGTAGGCTCTTTGCGTGTTCGCCGTGGCGTGATAGAGCCGGCCTGTGAGCGTGTGTTTCCTGGAAATCAGGTAGCTAATATTTGCGAGCACCTGGTCTTCGTCGTACGTGGACGGAAGACTATAGGAAGAATACCCGAGGCCCGCATTCACTCCGCTCGAAAGAATCGTTTGAGGTGTGGGGATCAAATAGCTGCCATCGGCCTGTTTCAGTTGCAGGAGCTTTAGAGCCACAGGATTGATGTTCGAGCCATCACACGCCACCTGCACTCCTCCGGCAAACGTCAAGTACCTGGATTGTGCAGCCGGCTCCTTGTTCGCCGGACAAAACTGCGAACCGATTGTGGCCGCCGAGCGATCGTTGGTGAGTGGGGGAAGAATAACAGTAGACAAGGAAGCGGTGGGATCCAGGCCGTTCACCTGCCGTGTTCCCTGGTAGGAACCAAAGAAGAACAATTTGTCTCGCCTGATGGGTCCGCCGAGCGTGCCGCCGAATTGATTCTGCTTGAGCGTCGCACGGGGTTGCCCGGCCGCATTCCTGAAAAACGCATTGGCATTGAAAATGTCGTTGCGCAGGAATTCCCAGGCGTCTCCGTGAAACTCGTTCTCGCCGGTTCGGGTCACCAGATTGGTATTGGGAACCCTCGTGCCATATCCCGCGTCGTATTGCGAGGTTTGAATTTTAAATTCCGAAATTGTATCGGGGTTAGGGACAGTGCTGGTGGAAACTGCCCCGTCGACAGTAAACGTGCCTGTGGCAGTATTGCCATTCACATTCACGCTCTGTGAACCGGCTCCCAGCGTCCCGGCATTATTGACACTGGCGGTGGAGCCAGACGACATCGAGAGTACTTGCGTTAAATTGCGCGTGGTCAGTGGCACCGCCGTAATAGTCTTGCTGTCCACCAGCGTCCCGCTCGAGGACGTCGCCGTCTCGCTGAACTGGCACCGGCAGGGAACACGTTCTTCCGATGCTCCCGTCTCGAGCTGGGCATCGAGGTCGGGTGCCTCCGAAACGTTGACGACCACAGACATTGCTCTGGACGTCTTGAAGCCTTGCGCAGAAAACTCCACGTCATAGGTGCCGGGAGAAAGCAACGAGAATGCATAGAGGCCCTTCGCGTCGGTCATCGTGGTTTGCGTCTGCCCGGTCGTGGGGTTCAGGAGGCTCACGGTCACGCCCGGAACGACTGCGCCCGCGGGATCCACGACGGTGCCACGTAACGCCCCCGTCGTTGCCGATTGCGCGCACAAATAAGAAGAAGCGCTAACGAAAACGGCGATCAGAAGGGTCCTGAATATAGTCGGCAGAGGCGGTAAGATCGAGTTCTCCTGAATGCTCCGTCTCACTCTAAATTCCTTTCACCGCCCGGTATGCTAAACCGGACAACGGACCTCTGCTTTGTTCGACGAAGTCGGTAGGAACGGTTGTGGTTAGGCCCGGGAAGAATGCGCTCTCCGAGATCTCGGTATATTTATCAGCGCGACGAGGTCGTCGACGCGCCGACCACCGGATTCGTCAGCGTTCCGATACCCTGATAAGTGCACGACAGCGAATCGCCGGCTTTGAAAAACACCGGCGGCTTCTTGGCCGAACCGACGCCGGGCGGCGTGCCCGTGGCAATGACATCGCCTGGCCGCAGCGTCATGATGTTGGACGCATACTCGACCTGCTCGTAGACGTCGTGAATCATGTCTGCCGACGTGCCTTCCTGGAACGGTTTGCCATTCAAGAGCACATGGATCGACAACGCCTGCGGATTCGCGACGAATTCTTTCGGCACGATGAATGGGCCCATCGGAGCAAACGTGTCGTGCGACTTCCCGATTAACCAGTCGGAGCCGGCGAACCGCGAGTCGCCACGTCCTCCGCGATCGGAGACGTCGTTCTCGACCGTGTAGCCAAAGATGTAGTCCTTGGCGCTCGCGGCCGGAACGCGCGATGCACGCTTGCCGATGACCACGCCGAGTTCACATTCCCAGTCGATATCGGTTCGCCCAGCCGGGAGCTGAATCGATTCGCCATTGGCAATCACAGCCGTCGGCGATTTCAGGAACATGTACGGATTCCAGCGAGTATCGGCCGGCTTCCGCTCCCAGATGCCTGGTGCACTCTTCGTACCGGGCACGGCGCTCCCCTGTGGTGTCTCCGCGGCGCGGCTGCCATCACGCGCGGCCATTTCCGCGCCGTGTTCGGTGTAATTCACTGCGACATTGAGCATCGTCGTCGGATACACGATCGGCGGCATCGTCTTGAGGACCGCCAGGTCATATACGTAGGCCGGGCGGGCGCCGGTCTGGGCATTCACGCTCCGCACCACCTGGACGATACGATCGCGCAGTCCCGAGTCGTAACGGGCAATGAGGTCCTTCATGTCGGTCGGAAGCGCCACGTTGGAGGCCGGTGTGATAGCGCGACTGGCGGCGGCAAAATCCACTACAACCGAATCGCGCAGAACGATTCCCACGAACGTGCGGGCCCGGATTTCGAACGTGCCCAGTTTGAAAGGGGTCACTGCCTGCGCCTGAACTAGCAGGACTGAGACGATGCCGTAGCCCAAGAGCATGACGCTCACGCGCTTCATGGTGATTCTCCTTGTCTATGTTTGTAAGCTGGCAGGATACTCGCATAGCGGTTCTATCACAAGGGAACGGCAAATTCGTTGCTGAATTTCCTGCTGCACCACCTGCGGATTTGGGCGGGATTGACACGGCATTTTTACTACAGTGCGACGGGACTAAATAGTACTGGCCTCCATTTCTCACCAATGAAGCTTGCAACTGGCGAGAAGCAGAGGGAACCAGCCGCGGATTACGCGAATTACGCGGACACTGGTTAACACACTGTGAGTTTAGTCCTTAGGGACCTTCGTCCGCGTAATTCGCGTAATCCGCGGCTGTTCCCGGTTTGCTGCCCACCTAATTCGGGCAGGGCGCTCCGGCTTCTCGCCACTGTTTCACTTTTGCAACGAACTCTTCGTGCGGCATTGGAATGGGGTCCCGGCCTTCGCCCGGATTCCAGCCCCACATCACCAATTTATCTTCAGTAAGGTGCTCCACGAGCTGATCGATATTCCGGTTCTTGTTTTGCTTTGGGTCCTTGATCGAACGGCAGAGCTGCGCATCAGCGAGACCCTGCCAGATCATCGGCATGCTGGCAGGCGGCAGCCCCCAATTGGGCGCGCCCGGCGGCAAGTGTGCTCCTGGGAGATTATGGTCCTGATGGCAAGTGCTGCATTTCTCCGACGTCACTCCGTGGCCGTCTGAACCGCGTCGCACGTTCATCGTGTGCGGATGCCCGTCATCACCCTGGCGTGGAAAGTCTCCGCGCGAGTGGCAGTTCATGCATCGCGGATGCCGTAACACAGAAACAAAAGCGGTGAACAACGCTCCATTGGCCGGTTGCTTGACGGCCATGGGCGAAGGAGCGGAGCCCCGCGGGCCGGCAAAAGCGACAAGAGCCATCAGGATGACGATGCAGAGCCCCAGGAATGTTTGCCAATGTTTCATACCGCCTCCGATAAACGAATCGGCAATCGTCGAATTCGTTTCCCCGTCGCAGCGAATGCTGCGTTCGCGATTGCGGGCGCAGCGCAAGGAACGCCCGGCTCGCCAATTCCTCCGGACTTCTCGCTACTCTCCACGATATGCGTTTCAATCTCAGGGCATTCGTTCATACGAAGCATCGGAAAGGAATGAAAATTCGTCTGCTGCAGCCGGCCATTTTCGAATGTGAGTTCCTGAAACAGGGCCGCAGAGGCGCCAAAAATCGCGCCGCCCTGCGTCTGCGCCGCGATGATGCCGGGGTTCACGTATCGCCCGCAGTCGATGGCGCAAACCATGCGATGCACCTGAATCTTCCCTTCGGTCACCGAAACCTCCGCCACTTGTGCCGAAAAACTTTCGAATGAAGCGTGCACGGCGATTCCTCGTGCGCGTCCTTTCGGCAGCGGTTTCGCCCAACCTGCCTTTTGGGCGGCGAGGTCGAGGACGCCGAGATGTCGAGGATGCTTCTGCAGTAAAGCTCTTCTGAACCTGTAAGGATCCTGGTGCGCAAGCGTGGCGAGTTCGTCGATGAAACACTCGGTCGCGAACGCTGTGTGAGAGTGTCCCACGGACCGCCACCACTGTACCGGGACCCCAACCTCCATCTGGTGAGACTCAACGAGTAGATTGGGAATCTCATACGGAAGGTCGTCAACGCCTTCCACAGAGGATGGGTCGTAGCCTTTCGTCTTGAGGTCCATCATGGCTTCGAACGGAGTTCCAACCATGATCGACTGACCCACGACGCGCGACCTCCACGCGACTGGTTTGCCATTCGCGTCGATCGCACCCGCGATCGCATGCAAAAACGCCGGACGATACCAACCACCTTGCATGTCGTCTTCGCGCGTCCACACGACTTTGACCGGCGCTCCCGCTGCTTTAGCAACGTGAACGGCTTCTACCACGAAATCCGATTGCGGATTCGCGCGGCGCCCGAAGCCTCCACCAAGAAAGGTGGTGTGGATTTGTACTTTCTCCTCCGGAAGTCCAGCGATCTTTGCTGCGCTGGCGCGATCGACCGTCTGGAACTGCGTGCCCGTCCAGATCTCGCACGAGCCGGGACGGAGGTCCACGGCGCAGTTCAGCGGCTCCATCATCGCGTGGGAGAGATAAGGCACTTCGTAGACGGCTTCCACCTTCTTTACAGCTTTGGCAAGTTCTGCATCCGCATTGCCGTCGCGCCGCACGCTCTTGCCAGCCGACTTTGCCTGTTCGCGGAACTGCTGCATCATTTGATTGGTGTTGAAGGAAGACATCGGTCCTTCATCCCAATCGATGCGAAGGGCGTCTCGCGCCATCTTCGCCTGCCAAAACGAATCCGCGATAACTGCCACACCGGAAGGCACCGCAACAATCCGGCGAACGCCAGCCATGGCGCGCGCGCGGGAATCGTCAAAGGTCCGCATTTTGGCTCCGAAAACCGGAGCGCGGGCAACGATTGCGGTCATCATCTGGGGAATCTTGACGTCGATGCCGAAGACCGCTTTCCCGTTCACTTTCTCAGAAGTATCCAAGCGTTTCGCCGGCTTACCAATGAGTTTGAACGTTTTCGGATCTTTGAGCGCTACCTGTGCAGGCGGAGTCAACTTTGCCGCCGCTGCTGCGAGTTGTCCATACGTCAGCTTGCGATTCGATGGATCCAACACCGCGCCCGAATCCGTGCGGCAGTTGGCCGCATCCATATTCCATTGCTGGGCTGCGGCAGCGATTAACATCGCCCGTGCCGCGGCGCCCGCTTGACGAAATTGGTCGAAGGCCGACCAAACGCTCGAACTTCCTCCGGTCATCTGCATTCCATAGACGGGGTGGTTGTACTTTGGATCGACCGGAGCCGACTCGAAGCCAACCTTGCTCCAGTCGGCATCGAGTTCTTCAGCGAGAAGCATCGGCAACGAGGTATAGACACCCTGGCCCATCTCAGAGTGGTTCACGATGACGGTTACTCGTTCGTCTGCCCCGATTCGAACAAACGCGTTTGGCATGAAGCTGGTTGCCGATCCGTTCTGCGCGGCGGACGCTTCAGCGGCTCCCGGCAGGCAGAAGCCGATGAGCAAACCGCCACTGGCTCCAATCGAAACTCTCAGGAATTCGCGACGTGGAATCCCGCGGCTCATCTGGCGCCTCCCTTTGCGACGGTACCTGCGGCGCGATGAATAGCCTGCCGGATGCGCGGATACGTTCCGCAACGGCAGATGTTGCCGGCCAATCCGTATTTTGTTCCGGTAAGGCCCAGGTGATCCCGGATGACCCACAGAAGTGGTGTCGAAGGGTCCACATCGAGATTGGCACGCGTATGATTTACAGAGAACTCGATCATTGTTTTCTCCTGTAACATCTTTCAAACATGGATGCTGCGGACGAAGCAGCGATAGGCGACGTCCGGCGCTGATTTCGAACGCATCAAATCAGGCCAGATGCAGATGGCGAAGAGACCTGCAACTCGTATGCCAAGGTTCTAACGTGCTGAATCCTTTCGGGAACACCAGAAGAAAAGGTAGAGAATTCCCGAAGAACCGAAGAACTTCACGAAATCACGAAGGATTTCGCGAATTCAGCGCCCGCCACTCATCGTGTCATAAGGATAGGATTTTCCTGCCGGAACGTACTAGTGTGCTGAGTCAGAAATTCGTTTCGTAAGTACTGGGCGGGCAAAGCGTATTCCCGTTTTGGCAAGGCAGACCTGTCCAAAAATAGGTCGCCATGAACAGCCGCGGAGCGGCGACAGAGTGTAGCCCCGGGCGCGAGCCCGGGGTTTTCTTTCGACACGATCTCAGCCCCGGGGCGAAAGAGTCGTTCGGAGTCTTTCGCCCCTTCGGGGCTGCGTTCCCGAACGACACCTACCCCGGGCTTGCGCCTGGGGCTACACTCTGTCGCCGCTCCGCGGCTGAATACAGCACAGGTTTTAGCCCGAGCTCACTCCGGAAGTTTCCTCGACCGCAATCACAACTTGGACAGATCTGCCGTTGCAAGGAGGGAATGCGCTTTGCCTCACCACACTAGCATTCGCATACCCATGCAAAAAATTTTCTCGATCATCATTGCAACACTACTTTTCGTTGTTCCTGTCTGCGCGGCGGACATCAACGTGGTTACGTCCGGAGCGTTCACTGCGGCTTACACGTCATGGCCTGCGGTCCTCGGATGTCAAGTCCGGCACGCTGGACGGCGGCTTGCGATGATGGGTCGCCTGCTCGTACGCGTAAGCAAGCTTGATTAATGTGCCATCGCTGTATTGCCGGCCCTGGAATGTGATTCCGGTCGGCAGGCCATCGCTGGTAAATCCGGCCGGAACCGTGATCGTCGGCACGAATGCGAGGAACGTGCTCATTGTCGGAACGCCGGGATTGGGAGCGTCCGGGCCGCTGCTGAGTAACTGCGGTTGAAGTTCGATGGATTTGTAGACGATAGCGTCGATGCGATTATCGGCCATGACCTTCAGCACGTTGAACATCAACTCTTCCCGAGCCTGCAGATGCTCGTAGTACTTTCGCTCGTCGATGGGGTCGACGATTGTCTTTCCTCGCATTAAGACCTTGTCGTAGCCCGGCTGCCTGGCAATGTCCTGACGTGTGTGGAAGGGCGCGTTTGGCGACTTCAGGTACAACCTGGCGGCCTCGTCCAGGTAAGGACCCTCCGTTCGCTTCGCCATCAATGCCCGCGCGTTCGGAATGACAATCGGATCGACAAGTTCCGCACCCGCAGCCTTGAGCTCCTCAATGGCCTTATTGAATACCTCACCGACTTTCTTGAAGTCGTCTGAATTGGGATCACCACCGCCGATCGCCTCGCGCAGAATCCCGAGCCGCGCACCTTTCAGGCCATTCTTATCGAGAAAACTCGTGAAATTCGGCGGAATGTTTCCGTAAGGAGCCGCCGTCAACGGATCCTCAGGATCGTAGCCCACCATGACTTCAAGCAGGCGCGCGAGGTCGGTGACTGTGCGCGCCATCGGACCGAGCGATGTATGGAGGGCGGGCCAGCCGTCCCACATGCCGGTTCGACTTACAAAGCCGGCCGAAGGATGCATGCCGGCGAGGCTGTTCCATGTCGATGGCCGCCGGATAGAAGCAGAACCTTCTTCGCCAACTCCAACCGTTGCAAAGTTCGATGCGAGCCCGGCCCCCGTTCCACCCGACGAACCGCCCGGCGTACGATCGAGCGAATACGGATTCCTCGTCGCTCCAAACAACGAGCCGAATGCATTCCCTCCCCCGAACTCGCCCAGCGTCGTCTTGCCCATAATGATTGCGCCGGCCTTTCTCAGCTTCCCGATCGCGAACGCATCGCGCTCCGGGTAATAGTCCTTCATCAGGATGGAGCCCAGCGTCGTGGGAAATCCCGCCGCGTCAACCTGATCTTTGATGATGATCGGAATCCCGTGAAGCGGGCCCACAAAGCCGGACTGCTTGAATGCGGCATCCAGTTTATCGGCTTCCTCAAGCGCCTTCTTATTCAGCGTAATAATGGAATTGATCGCCGGACCCTTTTGGTCGTAGGCCTCGATCCGCTCCAGATACATCTGAACCAATTGCCTGGCCGTGAGCTGCCCAGACTTGTAAGCCGCATGGATCTCCTCAATTGTCGTCTCCATAATGTTGAACGGCTTCGCTTCCGTCTGGTTCTGTGTCGTACTGCTACACGATGATGGTAGGAACAGCAGCAACACGAGTAGTACGAACAGGCTTGTACGGCGCATGGAAATCTCCTTCGTATTCGCGTCGATCTTTTTGACGTATATCATCCGTGAAGAAACTCGAGGAGCAACCGGCTGACGGCCTCGTGTTGCTCCTGCTGCACCCAGTGTCCGGCTCCATCCAAAAAATGAACGCCACGCATTTGGGTGCAGGCCTTCGTCCTCATGATCTCGACGGCGCCAGCGCGCTGATAGGGGCCCCAATCACTTTTCCCCGCGATGAACGCCGATGGAACATCGATGGTACGGCCGGAAAACAGCTGAAGCTCGGCGGAGTACCTGGGATCTCGATTGACGCGATAAGAGTTCAGGCCGCCCTGGAATCCGGTCCTCCCATACTCCGCGCTGTACACGCGCAATTCTTCTTCAGGAAGCCACTTGCATGCCGCCGTTGCCAATGCGGAAGGCATTTCCGGCGCCACGGTCTCCGCCATGCCTTTGTTCAGGTCCATCACGTAGTAGCGTGGAAGCCTGGCCATTTCGCTGGCGGTGTTGGCCGTGAGAGGAGAGGGCTTGTTCTCTTTCCAGTCCGCGCTCTTGAAGTGATAGTAAGCGCGCAGGAAATTATGGATACCCTGCGGAGGGTGCCACATGTTCTCGTTCGCCGGACGCGTCGTATAGTACGTCTGGTAGTACTTGCGCGGGACGGGCAACTTCGCCAGGTCATCATCGATGCCGGCGCCGGCCGAAGCGCTGGGTTTCGGCGCATCGTTGGCGGTGTTGAATGCCAGCGATGGCGCTCCTGCAAACGGAGCGCTCATCAGCACCACCGATCGGAAAACATCAGGCCGCGCGAGCGCGCACCAGCCCGCGACTCCGGAGCCGTGATCGTGGCCGACCACGGCAACAACGGAGCGATAGCCGATCGCAGACACCAGCCCGAGCATATCTCTCACCTTGTTGAGAAGCGTGAACGGCGCAAGATCGTCATCGAAAGTCACGTCCGTACCGCCGCTGCGTCCGTAACCGCGAAGGTCCGGTGCGATGACGTGAAAGCCCGCGCGCGCGAGCGGCGGAATCACCCTTCTCCAGCTATAAGCGAGTTCCGGAAACCCGTGGACGAGCAAGACGCATGGCCGCGCGGCACTTTCGAATCCTGCCTCCAGTATGTGCTGGGTGATGCCGTTGACATTGATGAAGCGCGAACGGATACCGCCGGGAAGCGTCGTCCCGCCGTAGGCTACATCTCTGTTTGCTTGAGCCGTAACGCGCACGGCTCCAGCAAAACTGATAGGCATGGCCGCAAGTGCTCGAAGAACTTGACGCCGTGTCATCGTTCCCTCCAATTGATTTCGGGTTGCTCGTCGTATTCTATGACTCCAGGCAGCCGACTGCCACTCGGTAGTGTCCTAATTCGGGGACAGACGTATAAATCACCTAATTAGCGTTCAAGGTTACTTTACTTGCTAATTAGGTGATTTATACGTCTGTCCCCGAATTAGGACACTGCCCCGCACTCAGCAGGCGTGCTAGCATTACTTGCAACACAGAGATCCAGGGGAAAAGACTATGCGTAATTCAAAATGGAATATCACTGGCGCGCTGGCTATCCTGGCCTTCATAAGCGCTGCCGATGCGCAGACTGTGCGGCCTGCCCCGGATTCGATCGAAGCTCATCTTGCGGCCGGCAAGAACGCCGCAGGGGGCCGCGACGACACCCCTGATTTCTACGGCCTGGTCACCGCCATCTGCGTCGCGCCGCTGAACGGCGCTCCTCGGCCAGACGCTCCAGCGCCTACGATGAACCCCAATCGGGCAAGCACGTACCTCGAGCCGAAAAAGGCTTTCGACGACCTGTATTGGATGGGCACGCCTTCCCGTTCGACCTGGGCTCTAACCACCAGCGACGGAATCATTCTGTACGACACACAGGGCGTGTATGACGCGGAGGACCTCATTGTCGGCAGCCTGAAAAAGCTTGGCCTCGATCCCACCAGGGTGAAATACGTCATTGTTTCCCATGCCCATCTAAACGAAGTCGGCGGCGCGAAGCTGATGCAAGAACGCTATGGTGCGCATATTGTCATGGGAGCGGGCGATTGGGATCTGGTCGACCAATCCGTCAACGGTTTTCCGAAGGGAAAGCCGAAGCGTGACATTGTCGCCACGGACGGCATGAAGATCACGCTCGGCGGCCGAACGGTTACCATTTATCTGACGCCCGGCCACACGCCCGGGGCGATTTCCGGAATCTTCCAGGTGCACGACCGCGACAAGCCGCTGACCGTCGCTTATTCAGGCGGTACCGAATTTAATTTCGTGCAGCCGTCGCGGCCGCCGCCGGTGCCACCATTATCATGGGAAATCAGTCTCAGTTTGACAGTGCGGCTCCCAAGCTCAGGATGCTGGCCGATCGGCGGCCCGGCGAGGCGCATCCCCTCGACGTCGGCGCGGCTGCCGTGGCGCGCTATTTCAAAATTGAAGATGAATGCGCGCAAGCGGTGCGCCTCAAGCTGCTCGCCCAGCAGCACGATGCCACTCAACCGCGTCGGTAGCCTCTGCTGCCGTATCGCGGACACCGTCGCGGTCTAAGCAGAAGCAGGTCGATGCCCCCGAAGGAAGGAACGTATCTGGCGTACCGCCAGGGGAATCCGCTCCTTGGGCTCCTTCCACGGGAACACGCTCACTTCGGCCTTCGGCGCGAGCATCGCGGTCTCCATGGCGACGGCGTACGGATGCGCCGGGACATCGTCCGGCAGGATCAGTACGGGCGTCTGGCAATTGCGCACGAAATCGCGCGTCACGGTAAAAACGAAGTCGGGGTTGGTGCGATACATCCTGGTCAGATATTTCTCGACCATCTCCATGGTGATCTCGGGCCGGCGTTTGACCAATTCCGGACCCCAGCCGGTCATGCTGCCGTCGTAGAGGAATGTAGGCATCTCCGGACGGAACCCGACGGGCTGCGCCAGCACGGCGGCGACAACACGATCAGGTGCGCGCTTGAGGAGGTTCCAGATGAAGGGGCCACCGATGCAGAAGCCCATCACCATGAATTTGTTGATGCCCAGGTGATCCATCAGGCCGAGTTGGTCATCCGCATGTGTATCCCACGGCCGGTCGATCTCAAGCGGGCCGCTGGACTGGCCGGTATTGGCGTTGCGCAGGTCCGCCGCGATGCAGCGGTACTCTCCCTTGAACTCCTCGATCGCGTTAAAGGGCCCGGTGCGTAAGCCGGAGATCACCGAGTTCAATCCCCCGCCGGCAATGAGCAACAACGGGAAGCCGGAACCGGCCTCTTCATAGTGGATGCGAACGGGACCCTTTTCGTAGAAAGTCGCGGCAGCGTCCCCACTACCTCTGGGTCGTTGCGCCAACGCACCTGTTGCGCCGGCCGCCATCGCAACGGCGCCCGTGATCAGAAGGTTGCGTCTAGTCGTATCCATTTGTCCCCCTTTTGATGAGTACAGTCGATACAACAACGTGGCCATAACCACGTGCAGCGGGTCCGAGTATAGTCGACCGAAAGGCGCTCTGACAGATATTTCAAAGGCTGCTAGCGGCCGAATATCAGCAGGGTAAACGATCCGGGATCGTACTTGAGCGCTCCGCGCCGCGGGACCGCATCGAAAAAGTCGATGGCCTCCTGCCGGGTGTGAATGAGCGGAGAGGTCGATGCCACGCTATAGATGTTGTGGTTCTTCGTGTCCAGCGCCATGGTGCGGTTGAAAAGCGGCGTCTCGATGGTCTGGACGACGGTGTACTTGTCGGGCGAATCCTGATGCGCCACGGTGAGCGTGCCGTCGCCCGACGCAGTGAACACCAGGCCGGTGCCCGGGTCAAAACGGTTCGCGTCGGTCAGCATCCCGGTCGGTATCGTGGCGACGATTTTCCCATTCGCGTAATCCAGCACCCCGGTCATCCCGTTGCGGCACCCCGCAAAGAGCCTCTTGTGCTTGACATCGATGGCCAGCCCATGCGGCAAATTGCACGGCGCAATCGACCACGAGTCCAGAACCTTGAGCTGCTTCGAATCGAACGCAGTAATTTGGTTCTTATCGATCAGGTCCACGTAGACGTGTCCCTGGCCGTCCGCCTGACCGGCTTCGGGCTGACCTCCCAGATCGATGAAGCCCACCGCCTCCCCGGTTTGTGCGCCGATCGCCGTCGCACCTTTGTTGCGCGGATTGAATACGAAGACGCGCTTCGATGCCGCGTCGTAGAGCAGGTAGTCGGGATTGCGTTCCTGAGCCGGTTTGACTTCTTTGATCACTTTCAGCGTTTCCGGATCGAACATCGTCACCCAGCCGCCCTGGCCGATCGTGAAGCCGTGCTTGAACTCGGGAGCGAAGACCAATCCTTTGGATCCGTGCGGTATGGGGATGGTTCCGAGATCCTTGCCGCTCGCATCCACGACGTTGATGAACACGTCTCGGGGGATGAACACGCGATGCGTATTCTGTGAATCTACCTCGAAGTAGTCCCAGCCGCCCTCTCCACTCAGAACAACCTTCTTCAATAGGTGATAACCGGGAGATTGGGGCATAGCTGCTCGTACCACCAGCACCCCGCCCAACAGCACACCCGCAAACAAGGCGGATGCTACAAACACCTGCCAACGTGCTCGCTTCACAAGACACCTCCAGTTGATTCGCTTGGCCAGAAACAGCCCTCGACCCGTGAAATCAGAAGACGTACTTTAGCGCCATCTGCATGGTTCGCCCATCAGCGGCGGACAGTATCCGACCGAACGTGGAGTTCGTCAGAGTTGAGTCCGGATTACCAGGATTCACATGGTTCGGCACGTTGAAGGCTTCGGCTCGGAACTGTACCGACTGCTTTTCCCCTATCTTGAACGTTCTTGTTATGCCCATGTCGATGTTGATACTTCCCGGACCAAGAATATTCATGGCGCCGAGAGTCCCATACGTCCCCAATGCCGGCTGCACAAAGGCTACGGGATTCAGCCAGGACTCCATAGTCCTGGTGGCGGCATACGGTGAAGAAAGCACCTGATTCGGCCTTTGACCGCCTTCTCCCGTCAGACGATTATCCAGGCCCGATGCAACGGTTAAATAGGAACCCGAAAGGATACGGACAATGCCGGATACCTGCCAGCCCGTAGCGAGAGCCCTCATCGCCCGGTTGGAAAATTGCGGTGTTTCATAGACCGAGGAGAAATTGAAGTTGTGACGCCGGTCTAATTCGCAATTTCCACGATTCGCCCGCCGGCGCT
>WNFP01002105.1_pt1 | contig 15783 bp, 17 predicted proteins | sample 5400201 | NCBI WGS metagenome assembly WNFP01 (sample SAMN13153355, study PRJNA577476) | soil metagenome | isolation source: 115 cm saprolite under Madrone tree | place: USA:California | collected 2016-06-14
CGCGGGCAACGACATCGAACGCGCCACGGACATCGCGCGCAACATGGTTTGCGAATGGGGCATGAGCGAGCTGGGGCCGCTGGCCTACGGCAAGAAGGACGAGGCTATCTTCCTCGGCCGCGAAATCGCCCAGCACCGCGATTATTCGGAAGACACCGCCATCCAGATCGACAAGGAAGTGAAGCGCATCGTGAACGGCGGCTACGAAAATGCCAAGCATCTGCTCGAGAACAATAGGGAAACACTCGAGCGCATTGCGCAGGCGCTCCTCGAACGGGAAGTCATCGACGCCAACGAAGTGAAACTGCTGATGGAAGGCAAGCCGCTGCCGGAAAAGCCGCGCACGCCTCCCACACCACCGCCGCAGGCGGCGCCCAGCGCCGACCCTAAGCTGGTGCGCCCCGAGCCTCGTCTCGCACCTGGCTTCACGCGCGGAGAAAATCCCGCCAAAGCATAAAGAACACTGATCAGTGATCGATTTTCACTGCGAAATGAACCTTCGACCCGAGGGGCACGATCGAAAGTGCCCCTTGTTTTTTCTTATCTGACGTAGCACCCTCCAACAATTGAGAAAGGCCTTCCCAAAGCCCCAATTACCATTCGCAGTCCGACGAGGTGCTGGCATGAACTCAGCCAAGTTGCTTATATTTCTGATGCTTTTCCTCCTTTCTCTCTCTTGCGCGCCGGTGCTCTCCCAGGAGAGCCGCCCCTCCTTGCCAAAGTGCGGCGAGGCTAGGGTCCAGTACACGCCCTTTGATGAAAATTATTCACAGAAAATTATTCTGCGAGAGGTACACGATTCCGGGCCGTCCGAACCAGAAGGAAACAGAGAGTATTCGCCTCAGCGTACAGCTTGGGTGTCACCGACCTCGCCCGAATACTCGCGACCAGGCCCATGGAACACTACTGTCACGATTGCCGTTCCCGCTGGATCAAAGGCCTTGCAACTCGCATTTCACGACCATGCAAGCGGCTGCGCCAGCGTTCAATGGCTCAACGAAGAACTCCTTTTTGGCCGCGTCTGGTGGGGAAGGGTTTATTCGACGGACTTCATTCTCGATGTGGAGAAAGAGCAGTTCATTTACAAACAGATGGCCCACTACGGGAAATGATTGAACCGTGTCGCTAGCAGTTGTCCACCGCATTGACACTGCCTTGCGCTCCGCCTCTTCACCAAATTTATCTTCCTCCCGACTTACTTCCGTCCGATGGAAGGCGTAGAATATGGATATGGCAAAGCAGAACAGCGAAAACCTGCACGTCACGTGCCCGTGCTGCCAGACAAAGCTGACGGTCGATCCGGTTTTCGGCGCCGTGCTTTCGCATGAAACGCCGGTCAAAGCTGGGCCGAATGTGGACCTTACCGACGCCCAAAAGATCCTTGCCGAACAAAACCGCCAGCGCGAAGACAAGTTTGCGGATTCCTGGTTCCAGGAAACCAACAAGGAAGACATCCTGGCGAAGAAATTTGAAGAGGCGATGAAGAAGGCCAAGGACGCTCCGGCGGGCAAACCCATCCGCGATTTCGACCTGGACTAAGAGTGACTCGTGACTAGTGACTGGTGGAAAAGCCTTCCTCCCCGCGAGGAAGTGCGCCTCATTTTGCGTTCTTCCGAATTCTCCGAATGACCTCTCGGAAAAAATTCACCCTTCAACTGCGCTCAGGGAAGCTCATGCTAGGCGAGCGCACGCTCGTCATGGGCGTATTGAACGTCACGCCCGACAGCTTCTCCGATGGCGGAAAGTTTTTTGATGCGGAGCGCGCCGTCGAGCAGGCGATGGAGATGGAGCGCCGCGGAGCGGATTTGCTGGATGTCGGAGGCGAATCGACGCGGCCGGGTTCTGCCGGCATCTCCGCCCAAGAAGAGCTGGCCCGTGTGTTGCCGGTGTTGCGGGCGCTGCGAGGGCGGTTAAAAATTCCGGTCTCCATCGATACGCAAAAGACGGAGGTTGCGGAAGCCGCGCTCGATGCCGGGGCGCAGATCATCAATGACATATTCGGGTTGAAAAGCGATCCGCGGATTGCCAAAGTCGCGGCGCGCCGCCGCGTGCCGCTCATCCTGATGCACATGCGCGGAGAGCCGCGGACGATGCAAGCGGGAGGGTTTGCTCGAGACGTCATGCAAGATGTAATGCAGGGACTGCGCAAATCCGCGAGCGTCGCGCGCAAATCCGGCGTAAGAAAATCGCAGATCATCCTCGATCCGGGCATCGGCTTCGGCAAGAGTTTCGCGCAAAATTACGAATTGCTGCAAAAACTTCCGCAACTGGCGAAGCTGGGTTATCCGCTCTTGGTGGGCACTTCGCGCAAGGGCTTCCTTGGTGCGACATTGGCTCGGGAGGGAAAACCTGCGCCACCGGAAGAGCGCATCTGGGGCACTGCCGCGACTGTTACCGCGAGTATTTTGAATGGGGCACATATCGTGCGTGTTCACGACGTCGCCGAAATGGTGCAAGTCGCGCGAGTCGCGGATTGCCTCCTCGACGCGAAACAGAGGCCGAAGAACTAGCTTTAGCAGGGTACACCGCCGTGGCGATGAAAAGAGTGCGGAGACTACTGATAACAAATCACTTAGTTTCGGCCCGTGGCACCAAAGAGTGTGTAAGATATAGAAAATGCAGAAGTTTAGATGCTGAAGCAAGTCTCGCGCGACGATCTCCACAAACGGGAGTTGCTGATATTACCGAAGCTATAGGGGGTACCCCACCCCGTGTTTTTTTTTGGGGTCGAAGAGTGCGGAATGCCATGAAAACAAACAGGTTAACTCTTTTTGAAATGCAAAAAAGGGCAGAAGAGCGCGCAAGAGTATGAAAAGAAAGGAAATAGGAGATACGGAATCGGGCTTAGTGAACCGATGAGCCCCGAAGGAACAAAAGCGGGAGCAAGCTCTCGCACTCCAAATGGAGTTTCCTACAGGGTTACTTGTAGCAGTGGATAGCAGAAAGTCAAGAAGAACTTTGGGGGAAGCGCGCCGGTAGCAAGCTTCCTTCGATATAATACGCTCCGCAATCGGAACGTAAGGCCTTGCGCCGAAATTCCAGGAAGAGAGAACCCACTGATGCCGCGCCGCACCAATTTTCTTAATTGCTTGCTTCTTTGCCTTTTCGCTTCACTGCCGTCTCTGTGGGCGCAGATGCCGCCGACGCAGAAAGATTCGCTGATCCCCGGGCAAAACGCTCAGGGAAAGGCGGGTTGCTCCACGACGGAGGCGTCTTCGTGCGCGGAGGCGGCGGCCAAGATTCTGCCGATCGTGATGGGTTCATCGCCGTTGGAGGAGAATTTGCGGCGTCTGACGGATGAAGTCGGCGGACGTGTGACCGGGACGCCGGAGATGGCCAAAGCTGTGGAGTGGGGCGTGGGGGCGTTTCGCGCGGCAGGAGTGGATGTTCACACGGAGAAGTACACGCTGCCAGTGACCTGGAGCGAAGGGGAGACGCGGCTGGAATTGCTCGGCCCGGTAAAATTTCCCGTGCGGCTGAAAGCGGAGGGGTGGTCACCCGCGACGCCGGCGGGCGGGATGGAGGCGAACATCGTCGATGTGGGATACGGCAACGAGGACGATTTTGCAAAGGTGGGTACGTCGATCAAGGGCGCGATTTTGCTGGTTCATAGTGATATCGGCTCAACGTGGGCTGATCTCTTTAACGAATATCTCCGGCCGCCGATGATTATCGAGCACGCCGTGAAGGAAGGCGCGCGGGCCATTCTGTGGATGGGCGCGCGCGAAAGACTGCTGCTCTATCGGCATACGAATTCGCTGACCGGTGAGATCGACAGGATTCCGCAGGCCGTTGTAGCGCGCGAAGATGCCATGCGGCTTGCACGAACCGTCGCGGCCTACCCAGGGAAGGTGCTTGCGCGCTTCGACATGCCCAACAAAATTGGCGGGCCCATCGAGCAGGCAAACGTTGTGGGCGAAATCCGCGGTTATCAGAAGCCGGATGAAGTTGTCGTCCTGGGGGCGCATCTGGATTCGTGGGAGTTGGGCACGGGAGCCCTCGACAACGGTTGCAACGCCGCGCTGGTGATTGAAGCGGCGCGTGCGATTAAGGCAACGGGGCTTTTGCCGCGGCGGACGATTCGCTTCGTGCTTTTCAGTGGCGAAGAGCAAGGTACGGTTGGGTCGTTCGAGTATGTGAAGGCGCACCGCTCGGAGCTCGACAAAATCCGCGCCATGATTACGTACGACGCGGGGATCGGCCGCGTGACAGGATATTCCCTGGGTGGCCGGCGCGACATGGAAGCGGGCGTGCGCGAAGTCCTCAAACCGCTGGAATCCTGGGGCGCGAACAATCACACCTATGACGCATCGTTCGGCACGGACAATTTTGACTTCATGCTCGAAGGCGTGCCCACGCTCGTGGCGAATCAGGAAGAGGCCAACTACCTGCCGAATTATCACGCGGCTTCGGACACTCTGGACAAGGTCGATATGCGCGAGTTGAAGCTGCACACCGCGCTCGCCTCGCTGACGGCCTGGGGAATCGCCGACCGAGCCGAACCTCTCGGCAAACGCCTTTCGCGCGCCGAACTCGATGTTCTTGTCAAAGAAACCGGTCTCGGCCAACAGTTAAAGGCTCTCGGTTATTGGAACGCGTGGCAGAGCGGCGCGCGCGGCCGCAGGCCCCAGACTCAGTAGCCAGTTCTCGCGGCAGATCCGTGTGACAGGCACCTCTTAGGGCGCATCGCATATATCGTGGGGACCTTCCCGGTATACTGGAAGTGTGGCAATCGCTACAAACGAACTGAACAGAATGGGGCGCCGGTCCATTCTTGCGGTGGATTATGGCCGGGCGCGAATGGGCCTGGCGATCGCTGATTCGGAGACGCGGATGGCGCAGCCGCTGAGCACGATGGAGCGCGTCAACCGCAACGAGGACATGCGACGGCTGCGTGAATTGGTGCGGGAGCAAGGCGTGAAGCAAATCGTCGTGGGACTGCCGCTGCGGCTGGATGGCACCCGCGGCTCAATGGCCGAAGAGGCCGAGCGCTTTGCGCAGCGCATGCGGAAACAGATTGGCGTGCCGGTGGAAATGGTGGACGAGCGGCTAACGAGCTGGGAGGCCGAGCGCTTGCTGGAAGAAGTTCAGGGAAGATTCATCCACGACGAAAAACTGACCGGCAGCAAAAAGCCGAAGAATGTGCAGGCTAAGATGACCGTGGACGCCGTGGCGGCTGCCGTGATTTTGAAGGAGTACCTGGATCGGCCGGAGCAAACGGCCGAATAGGATTGAGCGAACTAAGAAAGTGAATCGGTGAGGGTGAATTGAAGTTTTTTCTCGTCCTATTGCTTTTAATCGTGCTGATTGCCGGGGGCGCCGCGGCGTGGATGTGGTACGGCATCACGCAACCGTACCAGGGCTTTGCGGCGGAAGGTGTCTACGTCGATGTGCCGCATGGAGCTTCGAGCCGGCATGTTGCGGCTCTGCTGAAAACAAACGGCGTGGTGCGTAGCGCTCTGGCGTTTGAGATCTACGCGCGGCGGCATCCGAAGCGCACCCCGCAGGCCGGCGATTATTACTTCTCTCATGCCATGACGGGCCGGGAGGTTTTCTGGAAACTCGCGGAGGGTCAGGTATACCAGCAGCCGTTCACGGTGCGCGAAGGTGAAACGATGTTCGACATCGCCCATGAACTCGAGGCGGCAAAGTTCATGCGCGCGGGCGATTTTGTCTATGCCGCGGGCGATCCGGCGTTGATTCGTGATTTTGCGCCAGGCGCCCAGACGCTCGAAGGTTTCCTCTTCCCTGCCACCTATGAGCTTCCCAGGCACCCTGTGGCCAGCGAATTGACCGCGGAAATGGTGCACAAATTCAAGGAACAGTGGAAGCGGATTGCCTCGCCAGCGGCGGGACAACAAGCGGACGAGGGCGATCACCAGGCTATAAGCAGGATTGTGACGCTCGCGTCGCTCGTGGAGAGGGAGACGCCGAAGCCGGAGGAGAAACCGCTAGTGGCGGGCGCATTTGAAAACCGCCTCCGGAAAGGCATGCGCCTGCAGTGCGACCCCACGGTAATCTATGGATTGGAGCGGCTCGGAAAATACCACGGGACGCTTACGGGGAAGGACCTGAGCTTCGATTCTCTGTACAACACGTATGTGCACGGAGGGCTTCCTCCCGGGCCGATCGGAAATCCCGGCGAAGCATCTCTGCGCGCCGCGCTGCAGCCGGCGCGGACAGACTACCTTTATTTCGTGGCCAACACGCAGGGGGGACATTTTTTTGGTGCGACCCTAGCGGAACACAACAAGAATGTGGTGAAGTACCGTCGGCTGCTGACCGGTCTGCCGGCGGACCCACCGCCGCCGCCAAAACCGTCGCCCAGTCCTAAGAAAAAACACGCTAAGCAACACCGAGGTACAGCACGATGACTGAAGATTTAAAAACGAAGAAGGCGCTGATCCTGGAGACCGCCCGGGAGATCAAGGTGCAGCAATGGACGCCGGCAGAGATCGACCAGTTGCGCCGGCGGCTCGTGGCGGAGCATGGCGAGGCCGGCAAAACGGGAATGGAATACATTGCGGACGTGCTGAAAGATGCGGGACAAAAGGTAACCATCAACCAGCAGGAAGAAGCCGAAGAACAATACGAGGAAGAGTTCGACGATCTGTTGCACTTCAAGACGCTGGAAGATGCCGAGGTCAGCATCATGCGGCTGGATGAATTGATGCGCAAGTTTCGCTCACAGGGCGAACACGCGGCCGTGGAGCGTGTTTTGAACATAGCGCGGCTCGGCAAGCGCCGCGCGGAGATGATCTCGCGCAACAACAAGGTGGAAGCTCCTAAGCGCGCCGAAAAAGAAGAGATCGCCGGCTGGTTCCGCATCTGGCTGGAAACGCCGGATGCCTTCTTCGATTGGCTGGACGTTCGGAAGCAGTCGGCGGAATTTCGCGCCAAGTTTCCGCAGCTGGAGTCGCAAGAATGAATACAACGGGAACCGCGGCGCCAGGAAGGGGTGCGCTGGAATTGCCGCCCTTTTCTCTCGATGTGCAGGCACTGGACCTCGGCGGCGGCGTGAAAGTAGTGGGACTCGAGTTGGTCGAAACCGAAAACCGCGAGCCGGTACGAGGCAAGGATGCTGCAGAGATCTGGTCGGCTGTCTTCCCTGCCCTTGCGGGGACAGAATCGTACGTCGTGGATTTTTTCAGCCACATCGAGCGCGTGAGAGAGTTTTGCAAGACGCGGGACATTGCGTTGCGCGATGCGGCGGAACGCTGCGTCGTACTGCCTCAGCCGGATCAGGAGCAGTTGCGGCAGATTTTTGAACGTTTCGAAGGCGAGACATTCGGCATTCGGGCAGGCACGGAGTCGCAATCCGCCGATGCCGCGCTCGAAGGCGACCTGTCAAAACGCGGGCTGGATGCGTACCAGCCGGTCTACGCACGCTACACGTTTTGCGCCATTTGCGAGCCGGAAGACGGCTGGGTAACGCTTCTGAGCGAGTTCCTCTGGCCCAGCGAAGTCATCCGGCGCGTGCGGCCGGCGGTTCAGCCTTTTGACATCCACATTGCGCGGCCAAATTGAATGCCTCCCTGGCTGCGACCCGCATTGATTGAAGGGCATGCAAGTGGTTGCTAGATTGCTTCATTTGTACGAGTGAGGACGGAACTGATTGATGCGACGTGTGAAAACATGCCTGGTCCTGGCGACACTGGCGGCCATTTCCTGCGGCTGCGGGGGCGGAAATGGTGTAAAGGCTCACATAAAACTAGCGCCAGCGCAAAGGCCAGTCGCAAGGGATGCTACGCGTGAAGAACTCCTCGAGGCCTACAACCGGATCGCGCGCGGCACAATAACGCTGAACGCCACCGTGGAGCTAAAGCCGACAGCAGGATCAAAGTATAGCGGTGTCATTGATGAATATCATGAGGTTAAGGCGTTTGTCCTGGCGGCGCGGCCGGCGGAGATTCGCGTGATCGGGCAGGCGCCGGTGATCGGAACCACGGTGTTCGATATGGCCAGCGACGGTGAAACGTTTCGGGTTTCGATTCCGTCGAAGAACAAGTTCCTCGTTGGGCCGGTGGCCGTCGAGCGCACCAGCAGCAAGCCCATCGAGAATTTGCGGCCGCAGCACCTTCTGGATGCGCTGCTCTGGCCGGAAATTCGCAAGGAAGAGGCGGTAACCTTAAGAGAGTTCAATGACGAGAACGCCAGATACTACATCCTGACGGTTTTGCGCGGCGGCTATCAGGTAGAAGTTCTGCGGGAAATCTGGTTTGACCGCTCGGACTTGCACGTCGCTCGCATGCTGACTTTCGGGCCGAAAGGACTTCTACTTTCGGATATTCGTTTCGCTGACTGGCAGCCCGCGGATAGTGCCGCTGCGCAGACTGTTCCAGGCGCGCTTTCCAATGGTGTTGCTTCGTTTCCGCGTGCGATTCGAATCGAAAGGCCGCACGATGACTACAAGCTCGATTTGCAAGTCGCGAAGGTCAGCTTGAACGAAGAGATTCCTGCCGAGCGATTCAAGCTCGAGCAACCGGCGGGAGCGGAAATGGTGCGCGTCGGCGATGCCACGGAGAACAAGCAGCCATGATGGGTGAACTGATCCTCCGCAATCTGCTGCATCGCCCGCTGCGCACGCTGATCGGTGCTATGGGAATCGCGGTGGAGGTTGCGCTTGTCGTCCTAATCGTCGGGCTGACCAGCGGCCTGTTGACCGAGACGGCCAAGCGCATCGAAGGCATCGGGGCGGATATCATGCTGCAGCCACCGAACTCGTCTTTCATTTTGACCTTTGGCAGCGCTCCCATGCCCATCAAGATCGGCGACAAACTTGCGGAATTGAAGTACGTCCGATTTGTGGCTCCCGTGCTTTTTCAGTTCAACACATCGGGTGTGGAAATCGTTTACGGAATTGATCCAGAGAGCTTTCGAGCCGTTTCAGGTGGATTTGTGTTCCTTCAGGGACACGACCTGGAAGGCCCCGACGACTTACTTGTGGACGACATTGCGGCGAAAACGAAGAAGATACAGCCAGGACAAACCTACCGCATCTTCGATCACGATTGGCATGTGGCAGGAATCGTCGAGCATGGAAAGGGTTCGCGGCTCTTTGTTCCGCTACCAACCTTGCAGGGATTAGTGGGCGCACGGGACAAGGCAAGCGTCTTCTTCGTGAAGTGCACACGCCCCGAGCATACCGAGGATGTGATGGAAGACATGCGCCACCTCCTTCCCGGCTATACCATCCGGCCCCTCAAGGACTATCTCTCCCTGATGACCTCGACAAATATTCCGGGACTGGAATCCTTCATCAACGCGATGATCATGCTGGCCGTTACCATCGGACTGCTGGTCATTTTTCTCACCATGTACACCACGGTGATCGAGCGCACCAGGGACATCGGCGTTCTGAAATCGCTCGGCGCAAATCACTGGTTCGTTATCCGGGCGCTGCTCTCGGAGTCCGCGGCGCTTTGCTTGCTTGGAATTGGTGCGGGCATCGGACTGAGCTACCTGGTGCGCGCCGGGTTCCTCTGGAAGTTTCCGACCCTGACCATTCTAATCACTTCGGGATGGATTCTACGCGCGGCCGGCATTGCGCTCTTGGGCGCGCTGTTCGGCGCAAGTTATCCGGCATGGATGGCGAGCCACAAAGATGCGGTTGAAGCGTTGTCGTACGACTAGGACACAAAGAATTGGGCGCGTAACGCGCCGCGAACGCAGCGGCGACGAAGAAGCAAGGAAAGGACCGCGAAGCAGGCGGGATGGCTAGGCACGAATGGGAATCGCAGCTACAATACAAGAACCTGCCGAAGGGCTGATTTTCCAGGGAAAAAAGAGCGTGGAGCCGATACTCAGAACAGAAAACTTGTGGAAGCTCTACCGCGCGGGCAAGGTCGAAGTCCCGGCATTGCGTGGTGTGAATTTCGAGGTGCAACCCGGCGAATCGGTCGCGGTGATGGGGCCTTCGGGATGCGGCAAGTCTTCACTGCTGTATGTGATCGGCGGACTGGCGCAAGCTTCCCGGGGCAAGGTTTTGGTCGACGGGAACGACCTCACCGAACTGGGCGACGCCGCGCGCACCAAATTGCGCCGCCACAAAATCGGTTTCGTTTTTCAGCGTTTCAATCTGCTCCCCACGCTGACGGCCAAAGGCAACATCGCCATTGCGCAGTTTATTCATGGCGACGGATTCGACCCGCACCGCTTCGATGTCGTAACGCAGATGCTCGGTCTGGCGGGGCGCCTTCATCACAAGCCCTCGGAACTCTCCGGCGGCGAACAGCAGCGCGTGGCCATCGCGCGCGCGATCATCAATGAGCCGAAGATTCTCCTCGCCGACGAGCCTACGGGAAATCTGGATTCGAAAAACTCGGAAATCGTGCTGCAGATGCTGCGGCAACTGAACAAAGATCTGGGCCAGACCATCGTCATGATCACGCACAACCCGGAAGCAACAACGTATTTCGACCGCGTCGTGCACATGCGCGATGGAGTTATCGTCGACGGAGTGCCTGCGGATTGATATGGCAAGCCTTGGCCAAATTCTTTCCCGGATGTTTTTCTGGTCCTACGAGCGAGGCATGTGGCAGTATGACGTCGCGGTCATATTGATTCTAGTCTTCGTGCTTCTCACACCGCGGAACTGGTTCCACGATAAACCGCAAAGCGGAGCGCCGGTCTCGCCGGGACAGGTCCAATTTATTTCGAAAGAGGGAAACCGGCTGACGTATCGCGTGGATGCGCGCATCCTGGCCCCCCCGACCAGGCTCGCACTTCAGAACGACCTGCACACCGCCCTGCAGGAAGCTCTGCCCGAACTCCACAATGGGAATTTCTCGATCGCCAATATCAAGCCACTGCGCGATGACCAGGGCACTGTGCTCGCCTACCAGGTGGAAGTTCGCCATTAGCCGTGGTTCTGATCGAACACAAGTATTTGTCCCAGGTACCCTTGCAGCGCGTTCGCGCATCTCTTTGTATATGTTAGGATTCCGAGGGCCTAAATGAGCCGCTGCATATTTACTGGATTGAGGCCACGTTTGAGACGTCTACCTTTTCTTTTTTTCGCTCTGGTGAGTCTGTGCTGCGCCGCAGGCGGGTTTCGAACGCTGGCCGCGCAGACCACTGCAAATTGGACCATCGAAGGCGTCCTGAGCATGATGGACAAGTCCGCGCAGGATTTTCACACCCTCACAGCCGATATCGAGCACATCAAGTACACCGCGGTAGTGAAAGATACCTCGACCGAGACCGGCCAGATTTTCGTGCGCCGCGATGATAAGATGCGCATCGATTTCCAGAAGCCCGATCCGCGAACGATCCTCCGAAACGGCGATTCGCTTTACATTTTCACGCCTAAGATCAATCGCATCGAGGAATACAACATCGGAAAGCACCACGCGTTTGCCGACCAGTATCTGGCGCTAGGATTCGGAACGAAAGGCGATACGCTCAAAAAGAATTACGTTCTGACATTGATCGGAGAAGAAGAGTTCGACAGCCGCAAGACCGTCGTGCTGGAGTTGACGCCGAAATCTGACCAGTCGCGCAGCCAGATCGCGAGAATTCGAATGTGGATCGACGAAGCATCCTGGCTGCCGGTGCAACAGAAATTTTTCGAGACGAACTCCGACGACTACTTCCTGTCACATTACACCCACTTGATGAAGAATCTAAAGATTGCCGATGCGAAGTTCAAGCCCGACTGGCCAAAGGGCGTAAAGGTGGAAAAGCCCCGAGGGTAATCTTTGAACTCTTGCAATCTCCTGATTCTCGCAAGCTCACCGGTTCCCACACGCTGAAAAGACGATAAGCTAGTCGCCGACGGCGCGCTCCTGCGCCAGTAATTGTTCCTTTCGCGAGAGCCCCCAGCGATAGCCGGCGAGCGCTCCGTCTTCGCGAATGACGCGATGGCACGGTACCACGATGGACACGGGGTTCGTGGCGCAAGCTCTGGCAACGGCCCGAACGGCTTTGGGCTTGCCGAGGGACCGCGCGACTTGCGAGTAGGTGCGCGTCCTGCCGCGCGGAATCTGCTGCAGTTCCTTCCATACGCGGCGCTGAAACGCCGTCGCCTGCAGGTCGAGCGGGAGTTCCAATCTAGGCTGTTTGCCTTCGATGCGCTGCACGATTTCCCGCACCCAGCGCTGGAACGAATCCGTGGCGGGCGCAATTTCCGCGCGCGGGTATTCTTCACGCAGCTCGGTGATCATCGTACTCTCTGCATCTCCGAGATAGACGGCCGAGACGCCGCGCTCCGTGGCGGCAACTAGAACTTTTCCGACTGGCGATTTCGCAATTGTGTATCCGATCTTCATACCTTGTCCTCCCTTTCGATAAGTCGCCGGCGTCATGCCAAGCTGTGCATTGCTGCGCTCATAGACGCGGCTGGATGATCCATACCCGGTTTCGTACAGTGCATCGGCAATGCTCTTGCCCGCCCGGAGCATCGCTTTGAACCTCTTGATGCGCAGCGCTTCCGCAAGCTCGCGCGGCTTTAGTCCCGTCACCTGCAGGAAAGCGCGCCGCAACGTGGCTTGCGTCGTCCCGAGCGTCCTGGCCAGGACTCCTAAACGAAGGCCCTCTTCGGAAGACTCGGCAAGATGACCGGCGGCACGTTGCACCAGCGCAACCGGGCCGGAAATCTCATTCGGGCGGCAACGCAGGCAAGGCCGGTAACCTTCTTTTTCCGCTTCTTCTCGCGTGCGAAAAAAAGTGACGTTGCGCCGCAGCGGCCGGCGCGCTGGGCACGAAGGACGGCAATAAATATGCGTCGAGCGCACGGCAAGCACGAAGCTCCCATCGGCTCGGGAGTCGCGTGCCAGCGTGGCCTGCCAGTACCGCGCGGCCGCGTGCGCCGAAATGTTCTGTACGAATCTGGTTTGTGTCTGGCTCATGTTCGATACGCTAAAAGTAGCGCAAGCTGAAAAGCAAATCTATCCGCAATCGTGCGGCAAAGTGCAGAAGGCAAACTCCGGCGAAAAGCCGGAACGATCAGACTTCGCTGGGGGTAGGAATCGGATCCCTCGCTGGCGCCGGCGTCCGGTGCGGCGCGGTGATCACCAGAATGACCGCCGTGAGGATGACCGCGGCGGCAATGACGGTACGCAGCGTTATGGTCTCGCCGACAATGAGCCAGCCCAGGAAGAGCGCCACGACGGGATTCACAAACGCATACGTTGCCACACGCGCCGCGGTGCTCTTGTGAAGAATGTAGATGTACGCGCTGAAGCCCATGCCCGACCCGAATACGATGAGGTAGGCGAGCGCAAGCCAGGAGCGGAGCGAGATCGCGCCAAGATGCAGCCCGTGGAATTCTCCGGCGAACAACCCGGCTATCAACAGAACCGCTCCACCCGCGAAGCTTTGCATCGCCACGCCCAGCATCGGCGAACTGGGCATCCCACCATGTTTCGAATAGAGCGAACCACACGCCCAGGCCAGGGAGGCGGCCACCAGCACGGCAGCGCCCCGTGGATCGACGCGCTCTGAACCTCCAAGATGCGCAGGCCCGACCAGCAGGGCGAGCCCCGCAAATCCCATCAGAAGTCCCATAGCGACCCTGGGAGCGGGCTTCACGCCACCGGGACGGAGCCAGTCCACAATCACCAGCCAGAGCGATACCGTAGCCACCAGGAGCGCCGCGATACCGGAAGGCACGGTCTGTTCCGCCCAACTCACGCCGCCATTGCCGATGAATAGAAGCAGAGCGCCGGTGACAACGGCTGTCCGCCAGTTAGCGGCGGTAGGAGTGATCCCTGTCTTCCTGCGAAGAATAGGGTAGAGGAACAGGCCCACGGTAATGTGGCGGAGTCCCGCCAGGATCAGCGGCGGAAACGATTCGATTCCAATGCGGATTGCCAGATAGGTAGAGCCCCAGACGAGGTAGACGGCAGCAAAAGCCATCAGAACCAGCGTTGTCGTTCGGGCGGGATTGGGCGGTAGGGGCGCGGCGGCTCCCACGGTGTCCTGCGTTTCTAGCGTTGTCGTAGACATGTTTTCTTGCCTGACTTGCCCTTCTATGAATAGCGGCGAAAGGCAGAGGTGTCGAGCACCATATTGGTAGAGGGTTCTCCAAAGGAATCCACAGAATGTAGTGGGTGGGTTCCGGTACCATTACTAAGTGTTTGACGTTAGGACACTTCCAGTGTTTTCCACAGGTTGACGTTGATTACCAGGAGTGCCATCTTAGCGCTCCGCATTGCACTCGTGCGGACGGGGAAATTCCAGAAAGTCAGTTTGGCAGTTGAGTCTGTTGGGCCGTAGCCAGCGACAGCGATGTGTCGTCACCGAGGGCTAGATGAGCGCGACGAAGCGGGTAGTTCCATTTGAATCGTGGCCTCCCAAACCAGTCGCGGAAGTTCGCCAAGCTGTCTTAGGACCACAACCGCTCGCGGATGCGCCGCGCGTTCCTGCCCTTCGGCTGGCGCCGCTCTTGGTCCCCACGCAGCCTCGGCGTTTCGTCCGGGTGCCAACGCACGCCGTCGGCGTGCATCCAGAACATCGGGAGTACCCCCGCGCCACACTGAATCTGCCGCTGCGCCTTCGGAGTACGGGCGGAGTGCCCGAGGAATTTCCGATTACTCTGGTCACTCGCGATGTCAGCTCCACCGGCGTCTTTTTCCTCTGCCCCCTGTACCTGGCGGTTGGCGTCTCGATCGAGCTTGAGATTGTACTGGTAAGCAAGCCCCTGGGCCTCGGAAACGTCGTGGTTGTTACGATGGCGCATGTGTGCCGCGCAGAGGCCGCTGCTATGCCCGGCTGGTATGGCATCGCCGCAGCTTTCGATGATGTCCAGTTTGACCGCGACGATCGCATTCCTTCCCGCTTTCTGAAACCGTAGGTTTCGCGCCCCGTGCAATTCCAATCTAATTCCTAAAGCTTCTCCTGCCGTCGCCCTCAGACTTTACAGGGGTCGACGTTCACGAAGTTTCTGCTACTCTGAGAAATGATGACCGCGAAACGAAAACGCAGCATTGAAGGAGTTCTCTTCGACTGGGATGGCACACTCATCAATTCCTACCGCGCCGACGCATCCGCATACCTGGCAATGTTCAAGGAGTTGGAAATCTCTTGGGGGATCGAAGAGCTCGAGAAAAACTATTCGCCCAACTGGTATGAGGTCTATCGCGCCGCGGGTTTGCCGCACAGGCGCTGGGCAGATGCGGACCGCGCGTGGCGCGCGCACTATGCAAAGCACCGGCCGAAGCTGATCGCGGGTGCGCGCCGGGTCCTGGCGAATTTGGGCGGCGCTCATCCTCTTGGCCTCGTCACCAGCGGCGATCGCGACCGCGTCACCCGCCAATTGCGTGAGTTTCGTTTGACGACGCTATTCGCGGCGCGCGTTTGCAGCGGAGATACTCTGCGCAAGAAACCTCATCCGGACCCGCTGCGCCTGGCCATGCGGCAGATGAAGCTGGATCCCTCCGCGTGCGTCTATGTAGGCGACGCGCCACAGGATGTGGAGATGGCCCGGCGCGCCGGCGTGCGTGCGATTGGCGTGCTCGGCCCCTTCCCCACGGAAAGGCGCCTGCGCGCGGCCCGGCCGGAGTTTCTGATCGGCTCGATCGAGGAATTGCCGGACGTTCTGAAGAGATTGCTCCGCTGATGGCCCGGTTCGTAGCGAGCGTGCTTATGGTTTCGGAGAAGCTGCAGGAGCCGGCGGCGCGGGCGCTTGCGGCGCGCTGGGAATGGGTTTGAAGTCCGTCCACTTGATGACGAGACGAACGGGAATCTCCAGCCCCTTCAGATTCAGCGTGTCATCCGAGCGGGAGTAGCTCGGGAACCAGTATTTTCCGTCGACATTTTCGCGATAGGTTTCGAACAGGCTGA
>WNFP01002107.1_pt1 | contig 15781 bp, 12 predicted proteins | sample 5400201 | NCBI WGS metagenome assembly WNFP01 (sample SAMN13153355, study PRJNA577476) | soil metagenome | isolation source: 115 cm saprolite under Madrone tree | place: USA:California | collected 2016-06-14
AGTTGGTTGTCCACCTGGCGCTGATGATGGCGGACGAATCGGTATGGGTGCCGGAGGTTTCGTTGCTGGTGCGGGCGACCCAGCCGGCTTTGTAGCCGGGGGAACAAGGGTCGGCGTCCCGGCAGGGGCCGGAACCGGCACCTTCGGAACAGGCACGGCGGCCGGAGCAATCGATACCGGAGCAGTCGGAGCCGCGGCCGCAGGAGCAACTGGCCTAGCAGCTGGCGCAACAGGAGACGCAATAGGCGCAGCACTTGGCGCCGCAGGTTTCACGGCCACACTCGGCGCCGCCGCAACAGGTGCTGAAGGAGCCGCTGGACGCATCCGTGCAGCCCTGGCAGCAGCTTCCTTCACAGCGGTATCCGCCTTTGCAGCAGCCTCTGCCGCCGCCTCAGCCTGCGCCTGTCCCAAAATGTTCTTGCGAACCTTTTCCGCGACATCCTCAGGGATCGAGCTCGAATGCGTCTTTTTCTCCGTGACGCCGTACCCGGGCAAAAGGTCAATAATCGCCTTGGCCTTGACCTCGAGTTCGCGGGCCAGTTCGTTGATGCGGACTTGGTTTGCTTCGCTCATGCGTCCTATGGACCGTTCCACGGTCAAAAATTCCATCGGCTCCGACTCCGCCGAGTCCAATTGTTAGTTACGTTCGTGGCTCTTCCTCTGTCTTTTCCCCGCCTTCGGAATGTTCCGGTGACGGCGTTTCTTCACCTGCTGCCGACGTAGCTGTTTCACTTTCCGCCTCAGCCGCCGCTGCAGTTTCGTCCGACGAACCCGCACCCTCTCTGGACTTCGCGCTCACTTCGTTACTCTCAGCAGCCGCTTCACCTCCGGCAGGCGTTGCTTCATTCTCCGCTTGCGCCGTTTCGCCTTCGACTACCATATCGTCCGCGTTTTCCCCGGCCGGCGCAGCGGCTGCAGCTTCAGCCCCGCCCTCGTAGAACCGGTTCACCGCCTGATAAATCTTGTCCACCATCTTCTCGCCGATTCCGGGAATCTCCATCAACTGTTCCGGCGTCATCCCGGCGAGCTTCTCGACGTTGGTGATCCCAGCGGCTTCGATTTTTTCAATCGTCTTCGCGCCCACTCCCGCCAGCGCCGTCAAAGGCGTGGTCGGCGCCGTCAGGGCCGTCATCTGCTCTTCAATTTCCTGGCGCTTCTCTTCCTCGCTCTTAATATCAATGTCCCAGCCGATCAACTTGCTCGCCAGCCGGACGTTCTGCCCCTTCTTGCCAATGGCCAGCGATAGCTGCGAATCCTCGACGATCACTTCGAGCTTCTTGTTTTCCGGATCGGTGATCTGCACGCGCGTCACCTTCGCCGGGCTCAAAGCCTTCTGCGCAAACGCCACTGTCTCTTCGCTGTAAGGAATAATGTCGATCTTCTCGCCGCGCAGCTCGCGGATGATCGACTGCACGCGCATCCCCTTCATGCCCACACACGCGCCCACAGGATCGACGTCCTTATCCCGGCTAGCTACTGCCACCTTCGTGCGCTCACCAGCCTCGCGCGCCGCGTGCCGTATCTGCACGGTTCCGTCATAAATTTCCGGCACTTCCATCTCGAACAAACGCTGCACCAGGCTGGCGTCCGCGCGTGAAACAATTACTTGCGGCCCCTTCGCCGCGCGATCCACCATCTTGATCACTACGCGCAACCGTTCCCCGATGTTGTAGGTCTCGAGCTTCGACTGCTCCCGCTTCGGCAACCGCGCTTCCGTCCGCCCCATGTCCACAATCAAATCCGGGCCCTCAGCGCGCTTCACAATCACCGTCACCAGCTCGCCAACGCGCGTGTGGTACTCGTTGTAAATCGTGTCGCGCTCGGCCTCCCGCACTTTTTGCAGAATCACCTGCTTCGCCGTCTGCGCCGCAATTCGCCCCAGCACGTCGGTAGGCTTCGCCGCAATAATTTCCGTCCCAATCTCCGCCGACGGATTCTTTTTCTTGGCCTCCGCCAGGCTGACTTCTTTCTTCGGGTCGGTCACTTCCTCCACAACGATATGCACCGAGTACACGTCCACTTGCCCGGTTTCCGGATTGAACTTTGCGCGCAAATCCTCTTCCGTCTTGTAATACTTCCGCGCCGCCACCACCATTGCGTCTTCAATCGCAGACACCACCACATTGGTCTCGATGTGCTTCTCGCGGCTCAACATCTCAATTTGCTGATAGAGCAGGTTCGCCATGTAAAGTTCCCGATCGTCTTCCTAAAATGCCTAAAATCTCTTTGACTGCCTTTAAAACTCCACCATCAAATTCGCCTTCCGGATCTTCTCCAGCGGCAACTCCACCGTCCGCGCCGCCTTCCCCTTCAACTCCAATCGCACTTTCCCGTCCACAAATCCCGCCAGCCGCCCCTCAAAGTACTTCTCATCCTCCACCGGTTCGGTCGTCGAAATCTTCGCCATCCGTCCGCGAAATCTCTCGTACTCCGCAGGCTTCCGCAAAGCCCGGTCCATCCCCGGCGAGCTGACCTCCAGGATGTACCCCGGCCCCGGAATCAACTCTTCCACATCGAAAATCACGCTTAACTGCTGGCTCACGCGCTGGCAATCCGCGTGGCTCACTCCCAACTGCCCGCCGGCGCCCTCACTCGCCTCAGAAGGCGCCAAAATCTGCCCCGCCGAGTCGCTCATCACCGCCCCAACCTTCGGCACTCGGTCGATGATCACCCGCAAGAAGCGTTGCTTCCCCACCTTCCACTCAACATCATATATTTCCAGCCCTTCCGACCGCGCCACGCGCTCGGCGGCTCCCCGAATTTTCTCCAAATCCAACCGAAGACTCCCCAAGCAATGCCGGTGTCCACTGCCCTCCAACCGGCCCAACAAAAAAGTGGGCTTGCGCCCACCCATCCGTGCGACCCGCTTCAGAGCGAAAATAGAGTATATTCCGCCAGCAAGGCAAAAGCAAGATACGGTGGAGAGTCAGGAGAGACACCGGAAATCAGGCTGATCCCCGGAAATTCGGCCTAGGCAAGTGGAAGTTTGCCAAGAATGCTCCGCGATGGTCTCCTATCCCGCATTCCTTTTTGAATCAACAACTAAGTGGCTTGTCTGGCCAATCGTGCTCTTTGAAGTTCGCCTGTCACGTGGCCTTTTGTCTTTCTCTTCAAGAAAACCTGAGTCGCGAGCCACCTGCTGTGCCGACAACGTGATCGGAGAACGGCCTGTGAGAGAAGTGGGTGTATACTCACTGCCCGCGGGAGGGCTTTGGACGAATTCCTCCCTTCGTGTTTCACAGAAACCGTCTAGAGGAAGCGGGGCAACTCCGCCTTTTTCCCTGTCTTTCGCTGGTTGGGAGTGCACAACATGCCGGATTACAAGCAAGCGGAACGACCGCTTTCAATTACTACCCCGTTGGGCAAAGATCTTCTGCTCATCACCCGCCTGCAAGGCCAGGAGTCCATCTCCCAGCTTTTCCACTTCCAGCTGGACCTCCTCGCCGAAGTGCCAACCGATATTCGTTTCGAGAAAATTCTCGGTCAAACCGTCACCATCGAGATGCATCAACTCGACGGGAAGAAGCGCTACTTCAACGGGCTGGTCACGCGCTTCAGCCAGGGCGCACGCGAAGAGCGGTTTATCCGGTATCGCGCGGAGATTGTCCCCAAGATTTGGCTGCTCACCAAAAAAGTTCGCAGCAGAATTTTCCAGCATCTCACCGTGCCGGAGATCATTCACCAGGTGCTTACAGGACATGAAGTCAACTACGAAATCCAGGCCACCTACTACCAGCGCGATTATTGTGTCCAATACCGCGAATCCGATTTCGACTTCATCAGCCGCCTGATGGAGGAAGAAGGAATCTATTATTTCTTCAACCACACCAACGATACGCACCAGATGAAGGTGACGGACATCCCGAATCAGCATCCCTCCGTGGCGGGTCAAACCAACGTCATCTACGACGAAGTCTCCGGCGGCGAACGTGAGGACATGCGCATCACGGCGTGGGAAAAAACTCAGGAGCTGCGTTCCGGGGAATATACGCTTTGGGACCATTGCTTCGAGCTGCCTGGCAAAAATCTTCAAGTGAAGGAAAAGACCATCGAGAGTGTGGCCGTCGGCAAAGTAACTCACAAGCTCCACGTCGGCGGAAACGATCAACTGGAGATTTATGACTATCCCGGCGGCTATGCACAACGGTTTGACGGTATCGATCCCAGCGGCGGCCCGCGCCCGCAGGATCTAAAAGACGTTTTCCGCGATAGTGAACGGACCACTCGGATCCGCATGGAGCAGGAAGAAGTTCGCATGCTGGCCATCGCAGGGAAAAGCAATTGCGGCAACTTTAGCGCCGGATACAAATTTAATCTCGAGCGTCATTTCAACGGCGACGGCCCCTACCTTCTCACGCGTGTCGAGCATGATGCACGGATGGAAGGAAACTACCAGACCGGCGACTTTGACAAATTCAACTATCAAAACAATTTCTGCTGCCTGCCCTTCGCGCTTGCCTACCGTCCGCAACGCATAACGCCGAGACCGCTGATCTCCGGCAACCAAACCGCCACAGTAGTCGGCCCCCAGGGCGAAGAACTCTTTACAGACAAATATGGCCGCGTGAAAGTTCAATTCCATTGGGACCGCGAAGGAAAGAAAGACGCTAGCAGCTCCTGCTGGATCCGCGTGGCTCAAATATGGGCCGGTAAGGGCTGGGGCGCATTCTTCTGGCCGCGCATCGGCCATGAAGTGGTGGTGGTGTTCGAGGAAGGCGACCCCGATCAACCCATCATCGTCGGCAGTGTGTATAACGCGGAAAATATGCCGTGGTTCGAGTTGCCCAAGTGCAATATGTTTAACGGAATTAAGTCGTTTAGCGTTCGCGGGCAAGCCAGCAAGCATTACAACAGCTTGGTCTTCGTGGACAAGAAAGACCAGGAACATTTGTCCGTCCATTCCGAACGCCACATGGTGTTCAACGCCGAATTTGACAAGACCTTCCGCGTTGGCCGTCACCAGGGAGAAAAAGTGCCGGGCGCTCGGACCCTGACTGTAGGTCGCTTACCCGGTGGAGGCGGCAGCGGCGGCGGCGGGCCCAATGAAAATCTGTTTCCTCAACCTGAGCCGCAGGCTATCTTGGGAATGAATACCAGCGTCGTCTATGGCGGAAACTATCAGATTGCTGTCCCTCTAAATTTCCAGTTGGCCCTCGGAAGCAACATTCAGATCTGCCTTAACCCCGCCAGTTTTCTGGATCTCTTCAAATTCGCCAGCCTTCCAACGGAAGCGATGGCGGCAGCCCTCGGAAGCGGTTTCGGCGGGAACATGCAGCTCACCATGGGTACCAGCGCTAACTTCGTCATGGGACAAAGCTACGACATAAATCTTGGCCCTCGCAGGATTCAGGTCGACGTCCACGACAGGACTGCCATTCAACCCGTCGCGTCCAAAATGGGGCTTCTCATTTTTGGGGCGGTAATCCTGTTCCTCGTGGCTTACGATCTCATTCATGACGACGATCAACGCGCCGTCACGCTGATGGCTTTCCAATCGCTCATGCAAATGCTCCTCGCCGGCCTGATGGGAACTCAGAACCTCTATCATCAGGTAGATGCCGAAACAAAAAAGGCCATCGAGGTGGGCTACGTAGGAGCGGAAGCGCCCAAAGCGACGGATTCTCCTGCGTTGTCGGGCCTCATTGAAGTCGCCGCGATTCTCACTTTGTTCGAACTGCCCGCGCTTTTGGACAGCGTGGGCGAGACCCAACTAGATGGCTCAAGCTCCACACCGATGGGCGCTGGGCAAACGGCACAACAACCATCTGGGCAGTCGGGCCAACAATAGGCCCATAAGCCTGGTTTAGTCGTTCTGACTGGATTTAGGCGCGAGGGGAGAATCACATGGATCCGGAAAAGAAAAACGAAGACTTGGGAGCTGGCTCCGGCGGCGGTCCTGATACTTCCGAGCAATCTCATTTTTTCGACGGCACGTATTCCATTACTGCAAACCAGGTCGAAGTGCTGAGCCGCCCTCCGATTCCTCCCGCCCCTCCGGGACCAAACATGATCACCATTCTCGCCGCGGGCCTCGCGCCGAATGGAAAGGTAAATGTCCGCGGCAGCCAGGGCGTGCGCGTCACCGCCGGTCCGCCCGCTCTTCCTCCGACTGTTTCGGACTCCGTCAACGGTGTGGAGATCGTGGTCAGCGAAGCGCAAAACGTCACCATTCAGCGCGGCCTCATCCCCGGCGTCGACCAGACCATTGAAATGACTCCGGGCAACATCAAAATTGACGGGGGGGCGGGCACCATCACCATTCAGAGTCTGACGGAGATCACTCTTTCCGTTGCCGGAGGGATGAGTTCCATCACTCTGACTCCGGCGGGAATCACTATCCAGGGCATATTGGTTCAAATTAACTAGCTTCGCGCGGAGAATTGTTTCGTGTCCAACTCGCCTCTCGTCAAGATCAAGGCCGCCACCGCCGCTGAGGTCTGCGTGAACTTCGACCTCAAGAAGGAGGCCAAGCCCCTGCTGACGAATGGCATGTCGCCGCGCGCATTCTTGGACGCTCTGCTGACGAACAAGCAATACCTGGCAGGCATCGACTTTCTTTGCCATGCGCTGGCTCCTCGCGATGCCATCTGGTGGGGCTGTCTTACTCTGCAACACGCCTGCGGCAATGATCTTTCCGATCCGGAGAAAGCCGCCTGCAAAGCTGCTGTGCGCTGGATTTTTGCGCCCAGCGAAGAAAATCGCGCAGCAGCGAAGCCTCCCGCGGATGCCGCTGGCCCTGCTTCGCCCGCGGGCGGTTTGGCCAGCGCAGCGAGTTTCACAGGTGGAAGCATTGCTCCACCAAAGGCACCACCCATGCCGCCTCCGCCCTTTGCGCCGGCAAAAGCTGTAGCGGGAGCCATCAAGCTCGCTACGACGAAAGCGGATCCCGTCAGAATCGCGGAGACGCAGAAGTTGTACTTGGAACTCGGTATCGCGATCGCCGAAGGACGACATTCCCCCACCGAGATGCGTGGCATGACCGCCATCCGTGCATGAATTCAAGATGAACAAAACACACTACGTGCGCGTTTCAGGTAATCGCTGCAAACCAGAAAGTTGGGAGGTCTAAGCCATGGGTATGCCCGCTGCCCGCATTACCGATATGCACGTTTGCCCCATGGTTACGGTGCTCGTGCCTCATGTTGGCGGCCCGATTCTTCCGCCGGGCTGCCCGACGGTTCTCATCGGTGGTTTGCCGGCGGCGCGCGTTGGCGACATGGCAACGTGTGTCGGTCCGCCCGATGTCATCATCCTCGGTTCTTTCACGGTGCTCATCGGCGGACAGCCCGCTGCTCGCATGACGGATATGACGGCGCACGGCGGCACCATCATTTTGGGTTGGCCGATGGTTCTCATCGGTCCATGACTGCGGCAATTAGATTTGAGGAAATCCGTTTATGAGTGCGACAGCTCCAGCCGTTCCTTACGAAAAACAGTTCGACATGCAAGCCAGCCGGACCTGCGGCGCCGCTTGCCTTAGCATGGTGTATCGCTCTTTGGGTCAGGAAGTTCCGCAGCGCCTGATCTGGCCGCTCATCGCCAAGAAAAATATTTACGGGAGCATCGCGTCTACCACGCACCTTATGGCAGCCGACGCAGTAACGCGCGGACTTTCCGCCGTCGCTATTCAGGCGCGCCACCCGCTGCAAGCCCTGCGCGTTTGCCGGGATTCTGGCATTCGCGCCATCCTGAATCATCGGCTTCAGCCTGACTCGCCCGCCGGCCACTACACTGTTTTCGTCGACATCGACGAGGTCAACGTCAAATTGCACGATCCCTACTTTGGTCCTTCCCGCCGGTTGACCCATGACGTGTTCCTCGATCTTTGGCAGCCGCGCCTTCCCAACTCAGAAATCGTCGGCAACTTCCTGATCGGCGTGGCCGCAGAATCCGCAGACGCGCCCGCTTGCGAAGTCTGCCACACCGCTCTAGTCAAACGCGTTCAATGTCCCCGCTGCAAGAACGCCGTCTCTCTCGAACCTCTCGCCCTTCTAGGCTGCATGAACAACGCATGTGCCGCTCGCCTCTGGAACTATGTCTGTTGCCCCACTTGCGATTTGACTTGGAACTTCACCGTCGAGCCGCCGCGGTCCTCTGCCGCGGCTAGTACGTCTGCTCCCCCTGCCTCAGTCTCCGCACCCGCCGAATCCGCTGCCCCTCCCCCCGCGCCTACAGCGCCTTCCGCAGCGGATCCTTTGAGCTTCGGCAAACTCTTCGAAGAGCTCGACAAGTTTTGCAATCACATCCTCACGATTCCCGGGGCCGCTAATCATCCCGAGATCAAGAAGCAATGCGACTTCATCAAATCCAGCAAGGAACAAATGTTGCTTGCCCACGCGGAATCCATCGCCAATCGCAAGCTACACCAGGACCAGCTGGCCGCCTTCGCTCAAGCCGCACAACAACGCCAGCAAGCTCATCAGAAAAAACTCGACGAACTCAATAAGCCTCTCGGCCCTATCGATGGCGACGCACTCGCCCGCGCCCTCCTCAAGAACCTGGGCATCACCACCTAAACGCCGGCTAACTTTTGTTCCGGTACACCGCAAGCTTGGGCCAAGAAAAACCCCAAGCATGCTTGCAGTTCGCCCCCGCGCAAGGCGAGTCGTGCCGTCTCTATCTGTACGACGTTAGCGTGCCCACAACAATGGCTCATCTTCTCGTTGCCCGTTACGCAATCCATTCGTTCGAAGGACTTGCTTTTCCCTATCAACTGGAATCATCTCTATCTTCATGGAGCCAATCACTCCCAATTCACTGTTCCAGCCCGGGCGCATCATTGCGATCCTCTTGGGGCTTGCTCTTTTAGTCCCTTGCGCAGCCCTCCCTCGCTATCTCCGCGCCAAGAAGAGCGTGCATTGGCCAACCGTCGAGGGGGTTATGACCGTCTCGCGCCTCGAGCCCGGCCACTTCAAGCAAATGAAGGGTTACTACGGGGTTGTTCAGTATCGATACAGCGTCGCGGGCGCTAACTATTCCGGAGCTCGGCTCTCATTCAACAGGGTTCACCTGGCCGTCAAGGACGCCTGGCAGCGAGTACTCGATACCTATCCCGTCGGGAAAACCGTGAACGTGTACTACGATCCGGAGCGCCCCAGCTTCGCCGTTCTCGAACCCGGCCTCACCGGCGAAATGGATCTGACTTACAAGATGGACATCTTTTTCATTCTCGGATTCGGGTTAGCCTTCCTAATCGCCCTCCACAAAAGCCGCGAGCCGGCGAACTGATCCGCCGCGTGCCGGTTTCCCACCCGCGCCTCTTGATCTTTCCTCGCTAAATCCTTCCACATTGTGGCGCCCGACCCGCTAGTGCCCATGCAAAATGTCTTTTACTCCCGTGCACATGAAACGAAATGAAATTGACAGCCGTTCCGCCTCGCACTACACTGAACCACATGGTTCACCATCAACCGGCCTCCAACCTGGACCTCGTGAGCTCGGCCATTTCTGATCCGACCCGCCGCGCCATCCTGGAGCGCCTCGCTCGCGGCTCAGCCCGGATTTCCGACGTTGCTTTACCTTTCTCCATGACCCTGACCGGCTTCTGCAAGCACGTCCGAGTGCTGGAACGAGCCGGCCTCGTCCGCCGCACTCGCCACGGCCGCGACAACACTCTCGAGTTGCGCCCTGAACCGCTGCGCGACGTAGCGCGCTGGGTTCTGAAATACGAACAATTTTGGAACACCCGTCTCGATCGGCTCGAGCAATTTTTCGCCACAGAAAAGGAGAAACCACGATGAATCTCACGGACCTCACCGTTTCCCGCACCATTCCCGCGTCACCCGAAAAAGTCTTTGACGTTTGGATCAACTCGAAAAGTCCCGGCGGACCGTGGTTCGGAGCGGATCGCGTCATACTGAATCCAGTCGTGGACGGTCTCTTTTATCTTGCCGTGAAGCACGAAGGCCGTACTTGGCCCCACTACGGCCGTTTTCTCCAAATCGAGCGCCCTCGCGTAGTCGAGTACACGTGGATGTCCGAGGCCACCAAAGGCGCCGAGTCCATTGTCACCGTCACGATGGAAGCACGCGGAGACCAAACCGAGGTCACACTCCGCCACTCAGGCGTCCCCGACGACGAGATGGGTCGCCAGCACAAGGACGGCTGGACCTGGGTCCTCTCCGCGCTAGCGGACGCCCTCGCCGTACGCCGCCCCGCTCCGTCGTCAGATAAAGCCAGCGGCACAACCCAGTAGCGCAGCCGTACCTCCCGCTTCCGTGCCTTCGCAATCTCCGTCTTCACCCATTCGCTGCTCATGCCGTCCGCCCACAAGATCATCAGCACTTTCTCGTGTACGCCTATCGCCTCATCAATCTGCTCGTGCAATTTCTTCCCTCCGTGCACATCGTGCGGCGCAAATCCAACGCATGACGACAAGTCAGGGCTTCTTCCAAGGAAGCTTCGAGTTCCACCCAAACCTGAACTGCTTCATCGGAGGCAAGCCGCCGATCGCTGTCACTTCCTCGAACGGCCGGGTGCCGCATCCCTTTTTGTTTTCAAGGGTGCGGGTTTTGACTTTGCGGCTTGTGCCTCCCTCACGCCCGCTTCGCGGCTCTTGGTGGTAATCTCAGGACTTCCGGGTCATGCCTTGACAATCTACAATCAGTGTTGTAGATAACCATAGTATGTCGAAACCGAAAGATCTTGTCCAAGGGACGCTCGACCTTTTGATCCTGAAGACCATCTCGCTTGAACCCAAGCATGGCTGGGCCATTGCGAAACGCATTCAACAAATCTCGGGCGAAGTGCTGCAAGTCCAGCAAGGCTCGCTTTACCCGGCCCTGCACCGCCTGGAACAAAAAGCCTGGATCAAAGCCAAATGGAAGGAAACCGAAACGGGACGGCAAGCCAAGTTTTATTCGCTGACCGCTGCGGGCCGAGCGCAGCTCGAAAAGGAAGCTGAGAATTGGTCTCGCTTGTCGGCGGCGATCAATCTAGTGGTTGAGACGACGTAGGGCGGTGAAGTCATGGTGTGGGCTCGACGATTGTGGCTTCGGCTACAAACTTTGTTCCGTCGTGAACGGGCGGCTCTGCGGTTAGACGACGAAGTGCAGTTTCATCTCGAACAGCAAATTGCGGAAAACATTGCCGCAGGCATGAACCCGCAAGAAGCCCGCTACGCGGCGATGCGGACCTTCGGCAATCCGACAATCAGCAAAGAACAAGCACGCGACGCCTGGGGCTGGACCTGGCTGGAAAACCTGGCGCACGACTTCCGTTATGGGCTTCGCACCCTGCGAAAAAATCTCGGATTCACGGCGGTGGCGGTGCTAACGCTCGCCCTGGGAATTGGCGCCAATACGGCCATTTTTCAACTGATCGATGCCCTCCGCCTGCCTGCCATTCCCGTGAAGGAGCCGCAGCAACTCTTCACCGTTCAACTGGCCAGCACCATCGGAGTCAGGGGAGACCAAGCCAGTAGGTATCCTGTTCTGACCAATCCGGTCTGGGAAAAACTCCGTGACCAGCAGGACGTGTTCTCCGGCGTTCTCGCCTGGGGCAGTAATAGTTTCGGCCTCACTCCCGGCGGCGATGTTCGCCTTGCTCAGGGCCTTTTCGTCAGCGGCAATTTTTTCCACGTACTTGGTGTGCGGCCCTTGATGGGCCGTGTATTCACCGCTTCCGACGATCGCGGCGGTTGCGGCTTGTCGGGAGCCGTGGTCAGCTATGCCTTCTGGCAACGCGAGCTTGGCGGCGATCCTTCAGCCATCGGACACAAACTCACCCTTAACTATCATCCGGTCGAAATCATTGGCGTCACGCCTCCCGGTTTCTTCGGGCTCGAAGTAGGCAGCTCCTACGACGTTGCCGTTCCCATTTGCTCGCAAGCGGTTCTATGGAGCGAAGGCACCTGGCTAGACGAAGGCACGGTCTGGTGGCTGAACGTTATGGGACGATTGAAACCAGGCTCGACGCCGGAAAAAGCAAACGCGCAGTTGGCGGTGATTTCACCGGGGATCTTTCAAGCTACGCTTCCGTCCAACTATCCTGGCGAAAACGTGAAGGACTATCTCAAATTCAAGCTCGAGGCCGTTCCCGGGGCCAGCGGCGTTTCCTGGCTGCGCGATCAGTATTCAGAGTCGTTGTCACTTCTGCTGGGCACCGCGGGTTTGGTTTTGCTAATCGCTTGTGCCAATCTCGCCAATCTGATGCTGGCGCGCGCCACCACGCGCGAGCACGAATTCACGGTGCGCTTTGCCATCGGCGCCTCGCGCAGCCGCCTCATCCGGCATTCGATGACGGAAAGCCTTCTTCTTGCGTTGCTCGGCGGTGCGCTGGGACTTTTCCTCGCTGGAGCACTGAGCAAATTCCTGGTGGCCTCACTGGGCATGGAGGGTGACGCGCCGTTTCTCGACCTTAAGCCAGATTGGCGCCTGCTCGCCTTCACCTTTGGACTTGCCAGCCTTACTTGCATCTTGTTTGGCTTGGTACCAGCGCTGCGGGCATCGCGCGTTTCTCCCTCAGAGGCGTTCAAGTCCGCTGGCCGCACTGCGACTGCAAGCCGCAAACGATTTGGATTTCGCCAAGGGCTGGTCGTCTCGCAAGTGGCGCTGTCACTCGTGCTCGTGGTCGGCGCGCTGCTCTTTTCCGGCAGCCTGAGCAATCTTCTTGCCGTGGACGCCGGATTCTCGCAAAAGGGAGTCGTCATTGCCAGTCTGGATCTCTTCCGCCACCTAAACGTTCCGTATGCAGGGCGGGTCGCATTCAAGCAAGATTTGCTGCAAAAGATTCGCGCGCTTCCCGGTGTCGTTTCGGCTGCTGAGGTGGAGATCCTTCCCCTCAGCGGGAACGGCACAATTAATGAGGTCGGGATTGAAGGAACCAATCCTGCCAGCCGATTGGATTCCCTTTTCAATTCGGCCAGCGATGGTTACTTCAGGGCGATGGGTATTGCGCTGCTTGCGGGCCGGGATTTCAGTCCACAAGACACGGTCTCCTCTCCCAAAGTCGCGATTGTGAACCAAACCTTTGGCCGCAAACTTGGCCTGGGGATGAATCTCATCGGAAAGACGTTTCGGCGGCAAGCTACTCCGTCGGAACCGGAACAATCCTTCGAGATAGTAGGCTTGGTTGCCGACACAAAGTACTCCAGCTTGCGTGAAGAATTTGCCCCCATCGTGTTTCTCTCCACGTCTCAAGACCCACAGCCTGCCCCCTTCGCTCAATTCGTGATCCGCTCGGCAGCGCCCATGGCCGAAACCGTTTCAAATGTCAGAACCGTTGTCGCTCAGGCCAGCCCGCTGATCACTCTTGGTTTTCAGCCGTTTGAGACCACGATCCTTGAGGGCCTGACGCGCGAGCGCCTGATGGCCAAAGTCTCCGGCTTTTTCGGGCTGCTCGCTGCGCTGATCGCCGCTGTCGGTCTTTATGGTGTGTTGTCTTACCTGGTCGCGCAGCGTACGAATGAAATCGGTATCCGGGTGGCGCTCGGGGCACAAAGGGGAGACGTCCTCTCTCTGGTGCTTCGCAACGCCGCCCTACTCCTCGCCCCGGGGTTAGTCCTCGGTGCGTTTCTGAGTGTGGCCGCTGCACAGGCGGCCAGAGCAATGCTATTTGGCTTGAAACCAAACGACCCCGGAGTTCTCGTCGCTGCCATGACCGGGTTGGGATTCATCGCCCTTTTAGCGAGTTTCCTTCCTGCGCGACGGGCGATGCGAGTGGATCCCATGGTGGCGCTGAGATACGAGTAAATCATGGCCCCTTCGGGGTCACAACGAAGGATGAAAGCAGCTCGCGTCTCGGTCTTGCGGAATCAACAACTTACGGGCTTCTTTCGTAGGAGTAGTACGACATAGGACGTGGAAGGGGACGTCATGGCGTGGGTTCGACGATTCGGGCTTCGGTTGCAGACTCTGTTTCGCCGCAACCGAAGTGTGCAGCAATTAGACGACGAGATTCAATTTCATCTCAACCAGCAAATCGCTGAGAACATCGCTCGCGGCATGAGCGCTGAAGAAGCCCGTTACGCCGCAATGCGCACCTTCGGCAATCCTATATACCTCAAAGAAGAAACCCGCGACACTTGGGGCTGGATCTGGCTCGAAAACTTCCTGCGCGACTTGCGTTACGCCGCGCGTGTCCTCGCTCGCACACCGGCGTTTGCCATCGTTGCAATCCTCGTCATCTCTCTAGGCATCGGGGCAACAACCTCGCTCTTTACCGTCGTCCGCTCGGTGCTGCTCAAACCCTTGCCCTTTAAGGATCCGTCGCGGCTGATTCGCTTGTACGAGCATGACGCTCAAGGCAAGTTTCCTTACAACGTTGTTTCTGGAGGAGTCTTTGGCGAATGGAAAAAGCAAAGCCGCGGTTTTTCGGATTTGGCGCTCGTGTCTGGTGATGAAACCGAGTACGGCCTCTCCGGAACGGGCGGGCAACTTCCTGAAAAAGTGCGTGCGTCCGAGTGCACATGGAATCTCTTCCGAATCCTGGGCGTAGAACCGGCGCTCGGGCGCAGTTTCGCAGCGGCTGACGATCAACCCTCTGCCGCCGCGACTGCCATTCTCAGCTGGGGATTGTGGAAGCGCCGTTTCGGCGGCGATCCCGCGATACTAAATCAGACCATCCATCTCGACATGAAGTCCTATACCATCATCGGCGTGATGCCGTCCTGGTTTGCGTATCCAGCGCAAGCCACGCAACTGTGGACGCCGATCTATCACGAAGAATCCGCCGAAACCATTCAGGCTCTTGACAATCACGAATTCGTCGCCGTCGGGCGCCTCAACCCGAACACAACCGAGACGCAAGCGACGGCGGAGCTTTCGCTGATCGTTCGGCGGCTGCACGACGAGCATCGCGACAATCCGTTCGTGAGCGACGCAGCCAATAGCCGCCCGCTACTGGAGGACATGGTTGGCGATATCAAGACGCCGCTCTACGTGCTGCTCGCAGCCACTGGCTGTGTTCTGCTGATTGCATGTCTCAACATCGCGAATCTTCTCGTCGCACGCTCAGCCACCCGTCGCAGGGAACTTGCCATTCGCACGGCTCTTGGAGGCAGTCGCGGCCGTTTGCTCGGTGAACACCTCACCGAGACCTTTCTCCTGTCAGCAATTGGCGGCGGCGCTGGCGTGATGCTTGCGTACGTCGTGATTCAATGGTTCGTCGCAACGAGGCAGGACATGAGCCGCGTCGAAGCGATTCACGTGGATGGCGTCGTTGTGGCTTTTGCTCTGGGCCTGATTTTCCTCTGTGCCCTTTTCGCAGGCATGGTCTCTTCGTTTTCCGTCAGCAGCGACCACATTCTTTCTTCGCTTCAGGAATCGTCCCGCTCCTACAGCGCCGGGCCGGGCCGTGTTCGGCTTCGCAAATGGCTGCTCGCGGTCGAAGTCGCACTTACTGTCGTCCTGCTCATTGGCGCCGGCTTGTTGTTGAAGAGCTACGAGCGGCTACGCGCGTCCAACCTCGGCTGCATCACCAACAATGTGCTAACCATGCGCTTTAACCTGCCCGATGCGAAATACAGCCAGCGGGTGCAACGCGTAAATTTTTTTGAAGGGCTACTTGAGCGTGTGCGTGCATTACCCGGTGTAGAAGCCGCCGGACTCGGCAGAGCAGTTCCGGGTTCGGGATATTGGGGGGATGGTGGCTTTTTGGTTGCCGAGCATCCTCCGTTGCCGCTCGGGCAGGCGCAATATGCGATCACGCGCTGGGCCGATCCAAAATATTTTGCGGCTCTCGGAATTCCCTTGCTGCGCGGTCAGACTTTCGATGCAAACCAGCGGTTGGACAAAGCCGACGAGGTCATCGTCAGCGAATCGTTCGCGCGCCAATACTTCGG
>WNFP01002108.1_pt1 | contig 15780 bp, 19 predicted proteins | sample 5400201 | NCBI WGS metagenome assembly WNFP01 (sample SAMN13153355, study PRJNA577476) | soil metagenome | isolation source: 115 cm saprolite under Madrone tree | place: USA:California | collected 2016-06-14
CGTCTTCCTCCACGCTCCCGTCATCCTCTCGGGATTCGGGATGAAGGCCTGGCTGCGTTGCTGCCGGGCGCTCCTGCGGCGCCAACCGACGACCTTTCTCGACTGCGTCCTGCGCGCCTGACGGAGAGGCGGCGTCAGTCCAGCGGCAGGTTCATCTTCGTGAGCAGCGCGGGATACCGCGGGTCGCCGCGGATCTTCCGCAGCAGCGGGTCGAGCTTGACGAACGTCATGCCTCCGTCGCCCTGCCTGCGCGCGCGGTCGAGCCACTCGAAGGCGCGGTCGTTTTCGCCCCACCATGCGTAAGCGGTCCCGATCTGGTACGCCGCGGAATGGGGGAAGCTGGAGGTGAGCCGGTCCAGCGCCTTCTGCGCCTCCTTCGCATTTCCCAGGTCGTGGTTCGCCAGCGCCGCTCCCATGAGCTGGAAGACCTCGGAAGTGGACCGCTGGCTGGCGGTCAGCGCGGCCTGCGGCTGGCCCTGCTGCAACAGCACGGTGCCCATCCAGCCAGGGGCGAGCGCCTGCTCGGGGTTGATCTCCAGCGACCGGTTCAACGCGGCACGGGCCTCGTCCAACTGCCCCAGGCAGACGAGAAAGGAAGCCAGCGTGGTCCACATCCTCCCGTTCAACGGATCGAGCGCCGCGGCTTTTCGCGCCGCGGTCAGTCCCTCTTGCACCTTCCCCAGCGGCCGCAGCACGTAGAGGCTGTAGTCCTGGAGGACGTCGGCGCTCTCCGGGCTGAGTGCGAGAGCGCGCTCGAAATCCGCCTCGGCTCCGGCCCAGTCCCACCGGGTCGCGCTGCGGATCGCGCCGCGAGCGACGTACGCTTCCGCCAGATCGGGGGCGAGCGCGACGGCCTTCTCGGCCGCCTCCAGCGCGCGGCGCTGGCCCTCGAAGATGTGGGCGGCCGAGTCCGCGGAATCCGCGATCCAGTACGTCGCGTGCGCCAGCCCCGCCCAGGCAGGGGCGAACTTCGAATCGAGCGCGATCGCCTTCTCGTAAGCGCTCGCGGCGCGGTTGTATCCGTCCACGGTGGCCCGATTGAAGAAGTGACGCCCGAGCAGGTACTGCGTGTAGACGTCCGGATTGGGCGTCCGGTGCTGGACGGAAGTCGGCGCCTGCGCCGGAAGCAGCTTCGGCTTGAGCGCGGTCACCACGGCCTCCGCGATCTCGTCCTGCACCGCGAACACGTCCGTCACCTTGCGATCGTAGCTCTCCGACCAGAGGTGATACCCGTCGGCCGCGTTGATGAGCTGCATGGTGATGCGGACCCGGTCGCCCGCTTTCTGCACGCTTCCTTCCAGCACGGTGCTGACGTTGAGCTTCTGGCCGATGCTGCGCAGGTCCTCGTTCTTGCCCTTGAAGGCGAACGAGGAAGTGCGCCCGGCGACGTGCAGGCCGGGTACCTTGGCCATCATGTTGATCAGCTCTTCGGCGAGCCCATCGGCGAAGTACTCCTGCTCCGGGTCGCGGCTGAGATTGACCAGGGGCAGAGCGGCGATCGAGGGCGTGGGAACGCCGGCCGCGCGGGTGGCCGGCCTCTCGCGGACGACGAAGTAGTAGATGAGCCCGGGAGCAGCCCCGGCGGCCCCGACCGCGGCCTGGAGCAAGCCCAGCCGCGCGCCCCTGAGCCCGTCGGTCTCTGGGGTCCGCTCGATGCGGCCGGCCTTCACGTCGAAGATCCAGGCCAGCGTCACCACCACGGGAAAGCCGAGCGCGATCGCCACCACCACGTAGGAGAGCACCGCGTCGGGCCAGTGCAGTCCGTGCATGACCGGCTCGATGATCTGGAGGACCGCGAAGGCCGCGACGGCATAGCCGATCAAGGCACGGAACACACGGCGGCGTTGCAGCTCCGCTACGAACGACAAAGGGTCTCCCATGCTCCTCGGCGGAGAGTAGCATGGAGGTCAGTCGCTCCGGCGCGCCGCGGGCCTCCACACCGCCTCCTGCCGCTTGCGGGCGCTCGCCCCGGAGTCAGGAACGGCGGCTACGCAAGCCGAACGCGTACGCCGCGGCGAGAATCGCGAGGCACACGCAACCGAGCGCCACGTACCGCCCGACGATCTGGTCCGTCGACCACCGGTACGTCTCGCTGAGCACGCTGGGATCGCTCAGTCCCACTCCTTCATTCATCCCGAAGGGAATCCGGTCGAAATCCGTCCGCGACGCCCACCACTGCGCGAACGCGTCCGCGAACGCTCCCGCGCCGATGACCAGGAATCCCCACCGCAGCCAGCCGCGCTTCAGCGCGCTGTCCTCCGGCGCGTACACGGTGAGCATGAGCAGCGACCCGAGCACCAGGCAACCGCCGTCTCCCATGAACACGACCACCTGCTTCGCGCGCGCTTCCGACAACGCCAGCGTGCAGAAGAGCTGTACCGCCAATAGCATACCGAGCGCTGCGCAGAGCCGCCGCCGCTCATTGCGCCACGCCCAGTACGCGCCGGCCGCGATGCCCGCGAAGACCAGGAACCCGAACGCTCCCGACCGCGTCTGCGCCATGGGCGTGAACCACGGTCCGGGAAAGGCAGGGAACCCCGAGAGCCAGGCCGCCGTCGCGTGCCCGAGCTCGTGCACCCACATGCTGAGGAATACGCGGACGAGGAAGTGGCCGGCACTCGTGGAGACGATGAGGAACGCGGCGGCGAGCGCAGCGGGAATCGCCCAGGCGCGGAGCCTGCCCTCGAGCCGGGTCTCAGCGACCTCCCACTCGCTCTCCACCGCGTCAGCGCTCGCGCGCGCGAACCAGGGGCGCCGGTTCCGCCGCGGTCGTCGCCGGTCCTTCCAGCAGCGCCGCCCTCTGCTCGGAGAGACCCGGCCTGGCCGCGCCCACCGCCTCCTCGATCGCCTCCAGCCGGGCTTCGATCGCCGCGAGCCGCGCCTCGGCGCTCCGCGGCAGCATCTGCGCCTCGAGATCCAGCTCCCGCATGCGGACCTTGTGCGACTTGAGCACGTAGATGATCCCGACGGGCAACGCGGCGAAGATGAGCGCCGCGAGCACGGGAGCGAGCTCGCCCACGACCACGCCCAAGGATGCAGGGTCCATCCCTCCTTCCTACTCGTGCCCGCCCACCGGGCGCAAGAAACGGATACGGAGGGGACCCGGAGGGCGTTATCTTCCCCGCCAGAGGTCGATGGGGATGACTGCGCAAGGCCGCAACCACGTCTCGGATCTGCGCGGGGTCGGAAGGCTGGCCCTCGACGCCACCCGCGGCGTCATCGACCTGGTCGAGGCGATGCACCACACCATCACTCGAGTGCCGAAGATCCTGGGAGTGCCGATCACGGGGCGCACGCAGGGCATCACCGGCCTCGTCTACCGCAGCGTCCGGGGAGTGGCCGGACTGATCGGGGCCGGGATCGACGTGGCCCTCGGTGAGCTCGCGCGCGTGATCGGGCAGGCGCGCTCGCCGCGGGAAACCGAGGCGCTCGTCGCGGCCCTCAACGGCGTCCTGGGCGATTACCTGCTCGCCACCGGCAATCCGCTCGCCATCCCGATGCGGCTGCGGCGCGGCGGCCAGCCTCTGGAGATCGAGGGGCGCGCTCTGCGGTTGGCGCTTCCGCGCGCGAGCAAGAAGCTGCTGCTGCTCGTGCACGGTTCGTCGATGAGCGACCTGCAGTGGAACCGCCTGGGGCACGACCACGGAACCGCACTGGAGCGCGACCATGGGTACGTGGCGGCGTACCTCCATTACAACACGGGCCTGCACGTCTCGACCAACGGCCGTGAGCTCGCCGCTCTGCTGGAAACAGCGGTCGCGCAGTGGCCGGTTCCGCTGGACGAGATCGCCATCCTCGCCCACAGCATGGGCGGTCTCGTCGCGCGCAGCGCCTGCCATTTGGCCGCATCGCTTGGCCATCGCTGGCCTGCGTTCTTGCGCAAGCTGGTCTTCCTGGGGACGCCGCATCACGGCGCGCGCCTGGAGCAGGGCGGCAGCTGGGTGGACTTCGCGCTCGGTTTGAGCCCCTACAGCGCTCCCTTCGCGCGCCTGGGAAAGATCCGCAGCGCCGGCATCACCGACTTGCGCTACGGAAGCGTGCTGGACGAGGACTGGGAACGGCGCGACCGGTTCCAGCTGCGGCGGGACTGCCGCCGCCCGGTGCCGCTGCCCGCCGGCGTCGAGTGCTTCGCGATGGCGGCGATCCGCGGCACGAACGTCGCGGCGCCCGGCCGCTCCGCCGGCGACGGCCTCGTCTCGCTCGACAGCGCCCTCGGCCGCCACCCGAATCCCGACCTCACGCTGGGTTTTCCCCCGGAGCGGCAGTGGGTGGGCGCGGGCATGAGCCACGTCGATCTGCTCTCGCGGCCCGAGGTGTACCAGGTGCTCTCGCGCTGGCTCTCGCCGGCGGGCTAGACCGGCTGCGGCTCGCCATCGCCGATCGGCGAACCCATGCGGCGCAGCCACCGCCAGTTCGCGGCCAGCGCGCTTCCCAGGGTGGGCTCGCAGCGGTAGCGGATCCGGTGCGCCCGGCAAGTCTCTTCGACGATCCTGGAGAGCGCGGGGTAGTGCACGTGGCACACCCGCGGGAACAGGTGGTGCTCCACCTGGAAGTTGAGGCCCCCGAGGTACCAGCCGAGAAGCGCGTTGTCGCGCGCGAAGTCCACCGTTGTGGCCGTCTGGTGCTCGGCCCAGTCGGTCTCGACGCGGCGATCGTGGAGGAAGTCGGCCTCGTCCACGCAATGTGCGAGTTGGAACACCGCCGCGAGCACGTTGCCCAGGGTGAAGATGGCGATGGCCCAGACCCCGACCAGCGCCCAGGACGGATGCAGGAGCGCGGGCACAAGGAAGGCCCAGCCGACGAACAGCGCTTTGCCGGTCAAGGCAAGAAGGAGCGCCCGCCCCCGGGCCCTCGGGAATTGATGGCCGGCGATGCGCCCCGTCGCGAGCTCGCGGAGGTCGTCGACGAACCACCATTGCAGGGGGAAGAGGCCATAGAGGAGCCAGACGTAGAGGTGTTGGAAGCGATGATGTCCGCGACGCGTCTGCCAGGGCGCGAGGCGCAGCAGGGGACTGCCGGCCTCGATGTCCGGGTCCAGGCCGGAGACGTTCGGGTAGGCGTGGTGCAGGGCGTTGTGCTTGAAGCGCCAGAGGAACGAGCTGGCTCCCAGCAGGTCGAGCGTGAACGACATCACTCCGTTCAGGCGCGCGTTGGACGAAGTGCCCCCGTGGTTCGCATCGTGCATGACGCAGAACCCGACGCCGGCCATGGCGAGCCCGACGGAGACGCTGAGCAGCACGGCCTGCCAGGCGCGCAGCGGCGCGAACAGCAGAAGCAAGTAGGACCCGGCGAGCCACGCGAGCATGAACGCGGTCTTGGCCGCCATCGCCCACCCGCCATGACGCGAGCGCGCGGACCCTTCGAAATAGTCGCTCACCCGGCGCTGAAGGTCGGCGCGGAAGGAGCTTCCCGGGGGAAACCGGACTTGTTCCAGGTCAGTCGACATGTAGGTGCGCGACTTCAACAATAAACTGCCAGAGTCACGCGATGGTCACGGCGTGGTTTCGACCCTGCACGGGCGGCGGTTCAATCGTCCACGGCGATCTGGTGCTCGAGATCGAGAAGCTCATTCTTCGCGGTTCGCAATTCGTCGAAGGCAGCGCGAAGCGCGTCGCTGATCATTTCCTTTTCGGCCCTGCCTGAGGGCTCCACCGCTCGAAGGGCGCTCTCCATCGCCTGTTCGGCGACGACCAAGCGTCGCGTGGCCTGCTCGATCCTCGCCCGCAGCTGAACCCGATCCATGCGTCCCTCGCTCTTTCGACGGCGCCGCCCTCAGTTCGATTGTACGCCGTTCGTAGCCCGCGGCGCGAATCGCGCGGCCTCCGGCGAGATCGCCTTGTTGGGCCCGCTCCCGGCAGGCTACTGTCCACGCGCGAATGACTGCGCCCAGGGTCCTCACCGGCACGCCGGCGTCGGACGGCATCGCGGTCGGCCAGGTACGAATCCAGGTTGCGCCGCTGGTGATCGTCGATCGGCCGATCGCGCGAGATCTCGTGCCAGCCGAGGTGGCGAGGCTTGTCCGGGCGGTGACCGCCACCGACGAGCAGCTCGCGTCCCTCTCCGCGCGGCTGGAATCGGATCGCCTGCACGAGGGACATCTCCTCCTCGAAGCTCATCGGATGATGCTGCGCGACGACCAGTTCGAGGGCGAGGCGAGACGCCTGATCGAGCGCGAGGAGATCGGCGCGGAATGCGCGGTGTACCGGGTCGCGGAGGAGATCGCCGGACGCTTCGAGCGGATGGAAGATCAATACCTGCGTGAGCGGGGTGCCGACATCGAGGCCATCGGCGACCGCCTCCTGCGGACGCTGCTGGGTCTGCCGGAAGTCCTGACGGAAACGTCCTCGGTGCTTGGCACCATCGGCGTCGGCTCGATCCTGTCTCCCATCGAGGCTTTGCACCTGCCGCGTTCGGGCCTGGTCGCCTTCGCCACGGAGCACGGTGGCAAGACGGCGCACGCCAGCATCATCCTGCGGACGCTCGAGATCCCTTTCGTCGTCGGCGTGCGCGGTCTGACCGCGGCGGTGCGTCCCGGCGACGAGCTCATCGTCGATGGGTCGCTGGGCAAGGTCATCGTCAACCCGGATGCCGAAACGATCGCGCTGTACGATGAGCGGCGGCGCCGGGAAGAATCGCGGGTCAAGGCGCTCAGATCCCCCGGGACGGCCCCGGCCGCGACGCGGGACGGCGTGCGGATCGAGATCTGCGCCAACATCGAGGCGCCTTCGGAGGTTGCGGCCGCGCTCCAGGCGGGCGCGGAGGGAGTGGGACTGTTCCGGACGGAGCTCCTCTACCTCGACCGAGCGGAGCTTCCCAGCGAGGAGGAGCAATTCCAGGACGCGATGGCGGTGCTCGCGGCGCTGGGCGGGCGGACGGCGACGTTCCGGACGCTCGACCTCGGAGGAGAGAAGCTGCCTCTGGCGATACCCGTGCCGGGAGGCGCCAACCCGAGCCTCGGCGTCCGGGCCATGCGATTCGCATTCCGCCGTCCGGACATCTTCCGCACGCAGCTGCGGGCGCTCTACCGCGCCTCGGCGCGGGGGCCACTGCGAATCATGTTCCCGCTGGTCTCCGGGATCTCGGAGCTGAACGAGGCTCGGCGGTTCTGCACCGCCGTCGCCGAAGAGCTGGCGCGCGAGGGTGTGCCGTTCGACGGCGGCGTCCGCATCGGTGTGATGATCGAGACCCCCAGCGCCGCGCTGAGCACGGACCACCTGGCGGAGAGCTCGAGCTTCTTCAGCATCGGAACGAACGATCTCCTCCAGTACACATTCGCGGCGGACCGGGAGAACGAAGACGTGGCCCATCTGTACCACCCGCTGCATCCCGCCGTTCTCCGGCTGCTCAAGGGCGCCATCGACGGCGCGAACGGGCAGGACAAGCCGATCTCCATCTGTGGTGACATGGCCGGAGACCCTGCGTTCACCTGGGTGCTCGTCGGCCTCGGACTGCGCAGCCTTTCCATGTCGCCACGCCTCATTCCGGCGGTCCGGTCGATCGTCTGCAAGAGCCGCCTCGACGAGATGCAGGCGCTCACCGAGCGGGCGCTCGCCCTGCGCTCGGAGACGGCGGTGGAAGATCTGGTCCTGGGGGTCATGCGCGAGCGCTTTCCCCTCGAGCTCGCCAGCGCCGGCGCGTAGGCCCACAGCCTCTCCCTGGACCCGAGCTCGCTCCGCCGCCGACTCAGTGCGGGTCGAGCGCCCGCAAGCGCGCCATCAGGCGGCGGACCGAGCTGTCCTCATCGGCCGACGGCGGGTGCGCCAGCAAGTCGCGAATCTCCAGGTCGACGTCCATCAGCTGGTCGGCGAGAGCAAACCTCGTCTTCCCCTGGCGGAAGCGGGCGCGGGTCTCTCCCAACAGCTGCTGGAGCAGGAGGCGCTCCGCCTTCGGATCCGTTTGCATGGCGCCTCGTTCAGGTTTCCTTCACCGCGGCGGCCTCGGCCGGCTCGTCGTCGGCCGGTTCTCCGCTGGAAGCCGCTGCCTCCGGCGGCAACACGTACCACTGCCGGCCGTTGAGCTGCTGCCGCTTGAGGAGACCTTCCCGTTCCATCGCCTGCAGCAGCCGGCTGAAGGTTGAGAATCCCTGCTCCCTCTCGTCGAAATCAGGTTGCTTCCGAACGATGGTCTCCTTGATCAGGGAGGGATTCAGCGGGCCGGTGGCGCGCGAGAGGAGGCTGGACACGACCTCGCGGGCGATCGCGGGAATCTGACCCGCGCTCCGCCGTTGCGGTCCCGGCTTTCGCGCGGCGCGAACGCTGGGGCGCTCGTCCTTCTCCTCCGCGGTCCTTCTACCCGGCGGCTTCAAGTAGATGAACTCGTCGCAGGCCTTCACGAACAGCGGGGACGTGGCTTCCCTCACCGCCAACCCGATCACCACGCGGTCGTTCTCCCGCAGCTTGTAGGCGAGCGGGCAGAAGTCGCTGTCGCCGGAAGCGATGGCGAAGGTGTCGATGTGCTCGCGGGCGTAGCAGAGCTCGAGCGCGTCGATCACCAGCCGCATGTCCGCTCCGTTCTTTCCCGCGCGCGTGGAAGGCGGAACGTCGATCAGCTCGACCGCGAAGTCGTGCAGCCGGCGGGTGGCCTCGCGAAAGCGCGACCAGTCGCAGTAGGCGCGCCGGAACACTACCTTTCCTCTCTCCAGCAGGCGGTCCATCGCAGGCTGCAGGTCGAAAGTGGCAGGGCTGATCCCGGTGTTCGTCACCAGGTTCTCGAAATCGATGAACAGCGCGATGCGGTGTTCCTTGTCGCTGGCCATGTCCTTTACGTGTAACACCGAATGAGGCCGCCAGTGCGACGGTGCCCATCCGTGATAAGAGTGGGAGCCATGAAGGACATGACCGAGAAGCAGGCCCAGGCCGAGGCATTCCGGCGATGGGGCGCAACCGGGACCATCAAGTTCCGCTCCTCCAGCGCCAACAAGATCCAACGCGGCCGCCTGGCACGCTACTGCTGCACGGTGAGCAGCTGCCAGATGCGATCGCTATACTTTGTGGAAGGGCAAGGGAATACCTGGCGTGAAGCGTTTGCCGACGCGCGTGCGCGTTGAGGACGAAGTCACCCGCGGAATCATCCTCTCCCTCGCTCGGAGAAGCTGAGTCGGTCGGGGTTGGAGGAGGCACGATGAAGCGCTTGATCGCGATCGTCGACCTGCGGAATGGACGGATCCACGAACGCCCGAGCGATACGCTGACCCTCGACGTCCCGGCGGACCTCGATCGTCCGGACGGAGTGGTCTCGCTCGATGAGCAGTCGCACGGACACTACATCGCCAACGACGGGAAGAGCCGCGAATACTCGGCCTTCGTCCGACCGCTCTCGTGGCGGACGCGCGGCGAGGAATGCCTGGTGGCGGATCGGGCGCCGCGGGCGGCATCGCCGAGGCTGTATCGGTTGGCAGCGGTGGAACCCGGAAACGCCTGAGCGCCGGGCAGCGCGAGATCGATCAGCAGATCCCGATCGACGCCGGCCGCACCGCGACCACCGACGCGCCTTTGTAGACGATGAGGCGGTACGGGTGGTTGACCGGATGCGTTCCGCTGTCGCTCAGCCGGCGCAGCTCCTGGCTCACATCGGCGAGCGCGGCGAGCAAGGTAGCGCCGCCGACGCTGCCGTCGGAGACGATGTCCAGGTCCCCATCGAGGAGCCACCACCGGTACTGGTGGTCGGCCGCCCCGGTCACGGCTTCCAACCGATCTCGGTTCGGAACGCGTCGAAAGCCTTCTCCAGGCCGACCTTGAGATCCGCGACGCCCTCGGTGCCCGCGGTCCGCAGCAGCTCGAAGCGGCGGCTCACGTCGGCGAATCGCGCCTCGATCTTCATCAGCTTCCTCCTCCGGGCAAGAGCGGAGAAGGCCGGGGTGGGCGCGCGCATGACGAGTGAACGGCGCTCGAGCATGGCCTTTCCTTCGCGCAGGAGCGCTTCGGTCTTTGCCACGTAGGGATTCGTCACGGGAGAGAGCATAACCCCGTTCGACACGCTCCGCTCGTTGCACCGGCGGATTCCTGGCTGAAGGGGGCCCCAGGTGCTATGTTCTCGCTCGCGCCTTCGTCGCTTCGCGACCCCGTCCTGCTGACGGTCAGCCAAACGCCCCCGGCGCTGGGAGCCAGGGCTTCTTGGAGAACGTCCGCTCCATCTCGCCGTTTGCTGGATGGAGGCGCCCATGAACGACGGCAACCGTCGCTGCGGTCGCTGCGAACGGTTGGAGGTCGAGGTCCTCCGCCGTCGAGTCTCTCCTTCGGCGCTGCGCTGGCGCGGCGACGACAACGTGATCCAACTCGAGCGGGTCGAAGGGGTCTGCCGCCATTGTTCCGAAGAGCAGACCTGGTACGAGCCGGTCGATCCACAACCAGAACTGGCGCGGTGACATGGATCCGAATGAGTGCAATTTCGATGAAGAGGGCCTCCCGCGCTGCAGGGCTTGCGGCGGCAAAGCGGTGGAGACGAGCCGCCACCTGAGCCACTTCGAGCAGCGCAACGGCGCTCAGGTGGGGATCGACCGCGTCTGGGGCCACTGCCTCGACTGCCGGTACAACGCCTGGTGGAGGGCCGAACGACGCCCGGTGGCCAGCGCGTCGTAGCCCTCGCCCGCTACCAGACGGTGCAGCGATCTTGCGGCGCCATCGGCGCTTCCGCCTTGCAGGAGAACGCCCTGGCGAAGTCGGGATTGTCCGACACGGGTCCGTTCACCCGCCACTGCGCCGTCGAGTGCGGGTTGGTCTGCGCCTGCAGCCGCGCCGCTTCCGGCCGGTAGTTCGTGCACCAGGTCTGGGCGAAGGCGACGAAGAAATCCTGCTCGGTCTTGTCGTTGAGCTGCGCGCCGCGCTTCTGCGCCAGCGCCGCGTGCGCCAGCTTCAGGCCGCCGATGTCGGCGATGTTCTCACCCAGCGTGAGGTGCCCGTTCAGCTTCACGTCGTCCACCGCGGTGTAGCCGTCGTACTGCTTCGCCACGCACTCGGCGCGCTGGGTGAACGCGTCGTTCACCGGCTTCGACCACCACTCGTGCAGGTTCCCGTTCCCGTCGAACTGGCGGCCCTCGTCGTCGAATCCGTGCGTCAGCTCGTGCCCCATCACCATCCCCAGGCCGCCGTAGTTCGCCGGCTCCGGGGCGTCGGTCTTGAAGAACGGCGTCTGCATGATCCCGGCGGGGAACACCATCTCGTTCATCGACGGGTCGTAGTAGGCGTTCACCGTGGGCGGGCTCATCCCGAACTCGTTCCGATCCACCGGCTTGCCGATCTTCGCCAGGTCGCGCTGGGTCTCGAACCGCGCCGCCTCGGCCACGTTGGCCAGCAGCGATTCCTTCCCGATCAGCATGCTCGAGTAGTCGCGCCACTTCTCCGGGTAGCCGACCTTGTTGTTGATCTTCTTCAGCTTGTCCTTCGAGGCGGCACGGGCCGCGTCGTCCATCCAATCGACCTGCGCCAGGTTGCGATCGAAAGCGCCTTCGATCCCTTCGATCATGTCCTTGGCGATCTTCTTGCCTTCGTCGCCGATGGTGGTGGTCACGAAGCTGCGGCCCAGCGCCTCGCCAAGCGCTTGATCGGTCAACTGCACGCAGCGCTTCCAGCGCGGCAGGATGGCCTTGGCGCCGGTCAGCGCCTTGGTCAGCCGGAACCGCTCTTCGACGAAGGCCTTGCCCAAGGTGGGCGCGGCCCCCTCGACGGCCTGCCAGCGCAGGTAGGTCTTCACGTCGTTGAGCTTGCCCTTCTGGGCGACCAGCTTGTCCATGCCGCTGAAGAACCCCGGCACCAGCACGTTGATGGCCTGCACGTCGGGCGCGCCCAGCTCCGCGAAGTACGCGTCCCAGACGAAGTGCGGCGCCGTCTTCTGCAGACCGGCGCGCTCGAGGCGGTGGTAGATCTTGTTCGGATCGCGGCGCTCGACCTTGTCCATCGACGCCTTCGCCAGCGCCGTCTCGATGTTCATCACCGTCTGCGCCTGCTGCTTGGCGCTGGCCTGCGGCGCGCCGGCGAGCACCAGCATCTTCGCCACGTGGTCCTGGTAGAGCGCCCGCAATTCCTTCATCCGCGGGTCGTCCTTCAGGTAGTAGTCGCGGTCGGGCAGTCCCAGCCCGCCCTGGTCCGCGCCGCCGATCACCTGCGTCGCGTCCTTGAAGTCCTGCTGCGAGCCGAATCCGAACAGGGCCCGCGCGCCGCGCGCCTGCAAGCGCGCAATCTCCTGGGCCAACGACTTGGCGTCCTTGATCGCGTCGATCTTCTTCAGCTCGTCCTGCAGGGTCGAAAGCGAAGCGGTCTCCGCCTTCTGCTCGTCCATGCAGGTCCCGTAGAAGTCGCCCACCTTCTGCCAGTACGGATCCGCCGGGTCCGGCTCACCGTGCGCGTTCTTCTCCACGATGTCGTGCAGGATGGCTTCGTTGCGCTGGAAGATCTCGCTGAAGCCCCGGCCCCAGGTGGCGCGGTCCTCGGGGATGGGCGTCTTCTTCAGCCAGCTCCCGCAGGCGTACTGGTAGAAGTCGGTGCAGGGATCGACCGACTTGTCCATCGCCGTCTCGTCGATGGCGGGCGGCTCGCGGACTGCGGCGGTGCCGCTGCCGCTGGCCGGTGGAGCGGTGGGAGCCGCCGGCTTATCCGCCGTGGGGCCCGTGGCGGGCTGATTGGCGGGCGGCTTGCTCTGGGGACCTGTGCTGCACGCAGCGGCGACGAGGACAGGGACGAACAATCGCTTCATGCGTTCTCCCGAGGTGGTGGGTAGCAAAGCTTCTTCACTACGGCCGCGAGCCGTTCCCATTTCCGGCCGACCCGGTCAGCCGCTTGCTTCCCGGCTTGGCGTGCGCGTCGATCCAGTCGAGGACGGTGTGGTACCAGAGCTGACTGTTGCGCGGCTTCAGGACCCAATGCCCCTCGTCGGGGAAGTAGAGCAGGCGCGACTCGACCCCGCGCCGCTGCAGGGCGGTGAACATGCCCAATCCCTGTTCGACGGGGACGCGGAAATCCAGCTCGCCTTGCACCACCAGCGTCGGCGTCTTGAAGTTCTGCGCGTAGCTGCTGGGCGAGAGGCGCCGGTACAGCTCCGGGTTCTCCCAGGGCGGGCCGCGAAACTCCCATTCCGGGAACCAGAGCTCTTCGGTGGAGCCGTACTCGGCCATGAGATCGTAGACGCCGTCGTGCGAGACCAGGCACTTGAACCGGTCCGTGTGGCCGGCGATCCAGTCGATCATGTACCCGCCGTAGCTCGCGCCCGCCGCGCAGGTGTGCGCGGGATCCACGAACGGCAGCTTCTCCGCCGCGTCGGTGGCGCGCATCACGTCCTCGTAAGCCAGGCCGCCCCAATCGCCCGAGATCTGCTCCTTGAATTTCTGGCCGTACCCGGTGGAGCCGTGGAAGTCGGTCGCCACCACCACGTAGCCCCGCGCCGCGAAGGCGGCCGCGTTCCAGCGCATGCTCCAGGCGTCCTCCCAGGAGCCCTGCGGCCCGCCGTGGATCAGCACCAGGAGAGGCAGCTTGGCCGGCGCATTGGCGGGACGCACCACCCAGGAGTGGACCTTGGCGCCGTCCTTGGAGTCGATCCACAGGTCCTCGGCGGTCCCGAGGTTGAGGTCCTTGTACTGCTCGTCATTGAAGCGCGAGAGCCGCGAGGGCTGGCCGCCGGGCTTGACCGCGAAGAGCTCGGGCGGCCGGGTGATGCCGGAGGCGGCGACGACGGCCGTCCCGTCCGGAGCGAGATCGAAATCGCCGCCGTTCACGGGCGCGTCGGTGAAGCGCCGGGACTTCCCGTCGAGCGAGACGGCGTACAGCCAGTGGTGCGCCTTCTGCGCCACCGACGCGACCAATCCCTTGCTGTCCCTGCGCCAGACGAAGCTGCCGACGTCGTCGGTGCCGATGTCCACCACCGTGATCCGGCCCGTCTTGCGCTCCTGGATCTTCAGCTTCCAGAGATCGGATTCGTAGCCGTCGCGCGCTTGAGAGGTCCACGCCAGCCAGCGCCCGTCGGGTGAGGGCCGCGGCTGCGCGTCGTCGCCTCGATTGTCGGAGGTGAGGTTCTTGGGGGCGCCGCCGTCGCGATCGATCAGCCAGAGATCGCCGTTGGTGCTCCAGGCTTCGCGCTGCGCGGGCTTGCTGCTGACGATCAGCTCGCCGTCGGCCGTGAAGCAGAGGTCGTCGCCGCCGCCGAGGCGGAAGCTGGGCCAGTCCGAGTCCAGCGGGGTCACGTCTCGCGCCGGGCCTCCGGCCGCCGGCATCACGAAGACGTGCGTGCGCTTGCCTTCCTTCCACTCGGTCCAGTGGCGCGCGAACAGGTGGTCGATGATGCGGGCGCGCACCTCGCTCCGTTGCGCCTGCTCCGCGCGCTCCTTGTTGCAGGCGTCGTTCCCGCCGCACTGCGGATACACCTCGCTGGTGAAGGCGATGGATCTCCCGTCGGGAGAGAAGATGCCCAGGTCGGCTCCGCCGCTGAGCTGGGTGATGGCGCGCGCGTCTCCGCCGGCCAGGTCGTAGAGCCAGAGCTGGCCCTCACGCACGATCAGGAGCTGCTTGCCGTCCGGCGACCAGCGCGCGTGCTCGCTGCGGCCGTTCCGGGTGAACTGCCGGGCGGGTCCACCGGCCACCGGCAAGAGCCAGATGTCCTTGTCGTCCTTGTTCGTTTCCAGGTTCTTGCGGCGGACGGTCGCCGAAGCCCAGCGGCCGTCGGGCGAGACCTGGACGTCGTCCACGCGGCGGGTGCCGAGCAGCTCTTCGGGCGTGAACGGCCGCGTGGCGAGGAGCAGGGCGAGGAGGAGGCTATGCATGGGGCGCGCTCTGTATCACGGATCGGTCACGCCGGCAGGGCCCCGCGCCTATTGGAGGTGGAGGCCGCGCGCAGGGCGCGATCCCGAGAGGAGAACGCCGATGAAACTCAAGTTGATCGCGCTGATCGCCGCGCTGGCGCTGCCTGCGCTGGCCTGGGCCGGGTCGGAGTTGCGGTGCCAGCTGCCGTGCGGGGACAATTGTCCGTTCCCGTGCCCGGATTGCCCATTGAGCCAGAGATAGCGCCGCGGGTGGAGGGCGGCGAGCGCGCGGAGCTGCGGGCGCTGATGGCACGTCTGCAGGACGGAGACCGGAGCGCGTTCCGGCCCGCCTTCAGGCTCCTCTGGCCGCGCCTTCGCGCGTTCGCGCTGCGCTACCTGGGGCAGGCCGACGGAGAGGACGCGGCGCAGCATGCGCTGCTGCGCGTGTTCTCGCGCGCCGGCGAGTACGACCGGGACCGTGACGCCCTGGCCTGGGCGCTAGGGATCGCGCTCTGGGAATGCCGCACCCTGCGCCGGCAGCAAAAGAGGCGCCGGGAGAGTCTGGTTGGGCCTCCGGACGGGCCGGCTGCACAGCCGACGCCGGAGGAAGCGGCCATCGAGCACGACCTGCGCGTGGCCGCCGGGGCCGTCCTGGGGACCTTGAGGCCGGTGGACATGGAGACCCTCCTTGCGGCCGCCGGCGGTCCACGTCCGGTGCAAGGCGCCACCTTCCGCAAGCGTCTCGAGCGCGCGCTGGCGCGATTCCGTCTCGCGTGGAGAGCGAAACATGGCAACGACTGAACCGACCCTGCTGCTGGAGCGGCGGGCCCGCCGCGCGTACGAATGGGGGCGCCTGCGCTCCGCGCTGCGCATCCTGCCCTTCGTGGTTCTCGCCACTTTTGCCGCCATCGCCAGCGGCCGCCCTCTGACCTTGGCGCTTGCGGTCCTTGGCGTGCTGTCGCCGCTCTCGGTGGGACTCTCGTTCGCGGGACGAGCGCCCGGTCGCGCCGTGGTTCCCGGCTTGCTCGCGGGCGGCGCGGCCCTGGCGATGCCCCTGC
>WNFP01002111.1_pt1 | contig 15777 bp, 13 predicted proteins | sample 5400201 | NCBI WGS metagenome assembly WNFP01 (sample SAMN13153355, study PRJNA577476) | soil metagenome | isolation source: 115 cm saprolite under Madrone tree | place: USA:California | collected 2016-06-14
CGCCGCGGCCGGGGGACGGCATTCGCCAGCGCGTGCGAGTCGACGAAGAAGAAGCGGATGTTCTCCGCGGCCAGGTACCGATCGATGCCGGGCGCGTACCCGCACTCCGGCAGCCAGATGCCGCGCGGGTTCCGCCCGAAGTGCATGCGGTAGTGCATGCAGGCGACCTGGATCTGGGCGCGGATCGACTCCTGGTGGACCATCAGGGGCAAGAACCCGTGGGTGGCTCCACATGTAATGATCTCCACCGCGCCCGCGTCCTGGAGCCGCTTGAAGGCGGCCACCAGGTCGCGCCGGTACCGATCGTGGAAGAGGCGGCGCAGGTGGTAGAGGTGCTCGCGGTAGTGCCACGCCAGCGGCCCGAACTGCGGGTCGGAGCGGGTGCGGTGCACTTCCTTGTCGCAGAGCTCGCAGAGCGCGTCGAGCCGCTTGGCGTAGCGCGACATCAAGAGCTCGTCGCGCAGCATCCCCACCAAAGGCGGGGTGAGCGTCATCGTGATCCGGAACGGGATCCCGTCGTCGACGCAGCGGTCGAACACTTCCAGCAGCGGCAGGTACGTCTCGGTGATCGCCTCGTACAGCCAGTCCTCTTCGAGGAACTCCGGGTATTCCGGATGGCGGACGTAGGGCAAGTGAGCGTGCAGCACGATGGAGAGCGCGCCGTGGCTCATTCGTCGCCTCCCACGTCGGGAGGCATCCAGTGCGTCATGCTCCAGGGCAGCTTGCCCCCCGGGCTCGACCCGAAGGGTCCACCGAAGCTCGACCCGCTGAACGAGCGCGGCTGCAGCCGCCGCTCCCAGCCGGCGGGCGCCGCGCCGCCGTAGTTCAACGGCCGGCCGGAGGGGATCCCGCCGGCGATCGATTGGTCGAGCGTCACCTTCAAGTAGAACGTCTCGAGCTGGTCGGAAGGCTGCGCCGGCGGCAGGCGGATGGGCCGCCCCGCGCGCATCAGCCGGGATCCGCGCTCGCCCACCGCCCAGAGCTCGGCCCGCAGCTCCATGCCTGGAGGGAGGTCGCGGACGTACCAGCCGCGCGCGTCGAGGTGCACTTCCGATTCGCGCACCAGCTCGCCGCCGTTCGCGCTGCGCGTGTTCCAGAGCCGGACCACTGCCTTGGCTGGACCTAGACCCGCGAACGCCTGGTCGACCTGCTGGGGAGAGAAATCCCAGTAGACGAACAGCGTGGTCGGGTCACGGACGAGGCTGACGAGCCGGCCGTCGCCGTAGGCCCAGGGCAGCTCTCCCAATCCTTCGTTGACGATCCCGTGCTCCGGCGGCGGAACCGCGGCGGCCGGCGTGTGCAAGCGCACGTCGGATTCGGGCACGATGCCGGGCGGAGCCAGCGGCACGCCGGGGTGGACCGGCGCGCCAGGATGCTGATCCGGCTTGCGGCCCGCTTCCTGCCCGTCTTGCGGCGTCGGGGGCGCCGGCCTGGGCGTCGACGAGCCGACAATTTCCCGGGGCGATCCCTCCACGCCATCGGTGGGCGTTGCCCGATCGGGCCGAGCACTGCGCTCGCGCGGCGGGCCGGTACCGGTGGATTTTGGATTGTTCGGCATCGATTCCGGTTCGGACGGGGGCCCTGCTTGGGTCCCTGACATAGATCGCACTCCGGCGTGGCGCAATGCTTCCCGCGAACCGCCCGTCGCGACTGAGACAAGCGTCCGCTAAACTACGGATTCGCGAGCGCTCTCGCATTCTGATCGGCGTAGTCCTTGAGCTGCGGCTGCACGTCGGGCGCGCTGCTGGCAGCATATTCCTTGTAGAAGTGCGCGGCCCTCGAAGGCTGGCCCAGAGCTCGATACGCCTCGGCCAGCCCGAAGAGCGGAGAGGCGAGGGAGGGATCCGACGTCCGGGCCGCCGAATAATCCGCGGCGGCGGCTTCGTACTGCAAAAGACCCATGTGGGCGGATCCCCGGGCAACCAGGGCCACGCCGTAGCCCGGCTTCTTCCGCAGCGCTTCGTCGAGCATCGGAACCGCTTCGGCGTACTGGCGGTCGTTGATCAGCTTCACCGCCGCCGTATACCGCTCGCGCGCCCCCGCCTCGTCCAGCACGGGCTCGGGCTGAGGTTCCGGCTGCGGCTCCGGCTGCCGTTGCGGCTCCGGCTGCCGTTGCGGCCTCGGCGGAGCGAATGCAGCCAGCCGCTCACGCGAGGCCGAGATGCCGTGCGCCGCGGCGGCGTTCTTCGTGTCCAGCCTGAGGGCGCGGGAGAAATACTCGATGGCCTCGGGGTCGTGGCCCATGCGGGCGTACGTCTGGGCGAGCTTGACCAGCAGCACTGCGCTGGACGGATCCTCGCGCGTGGCGTCCTGGTACGCGAACAGGGCGGTGCGGAAATCCTTTTCGGCGGAGGCCTTGTCGCCCGCCGCCATCAGGGAAGCGGCGTCGGCGATCAGGCTGGCCACGAGGAGGGCGAGCATCCGTGGAGGATACCGCCGCCCGAATCCGAGGCGAGAAATCGGCGTGTAGGTTTCGGGGACACCCGGCTACCAGGCCCGCCGGCCGAAGGCCGGATAGGGCCTGCGCTTGAGCGCGAACATTGCCAACAACGGACTCATGACCGACTGGCGAATGATCATCCCCAACCGTAGCCCCTGAGCCGCCTGCGGCGGCCGGGGCTAGTCGACCTTCCGGTCGATGATGGTGGCGATTCCCATCCCGTAGCCGATGCAGAGGGTGATCAGGGCGCGGCGCTGGCCGGTGCGCTCCAGCTCGTGCAGCGCGGTGGCGAGGAGCATGGCTCCCGTGGCGCCCAGAGGATGCCCCAGGGCGATGGCGCCGCCGTTGGGATTCACCTTCTCCAGCGGGATGCCCAGCTCCTGGGCCACCACCAGCGGGACGGGCGCGAAGGCCTCGTTGATCTCGAAGACGTCGATGTCGGCCAGCGTCAGCTCGGCCTGGGCCAGCGCCTTGCGCGTCGCGGGGATGGGACCGGTGAGCATCAGCACCGGATCGCTTCCCGCCACGGCCATGGAGACGATGCGGGCGCGCGGCTTCAGCCCCAAAGAGCGCGCGCGTCCCTTGGAGGCGATCACCACCGCGGCAGCGCCGTCGACGATGCCGGAGGAGTTTCCCGCGTGCAGGACGCCGTCCTCCTTGAAGGAGGGCTTCAGGCCCGCGAGCGTCTCCACCGTGGTGCCCGGCCGCGGGTGCTCGTCGCGGTCGAAGGCCCGGTCGCCCAGCTTGAGGGGCAGGATCTCGCGCGAGAAGTAGCCGTGCTCGATGGCGTTGGTGGCCTTCTGCTGCGAGGACACCGCGAACTCGTCGAGCTGCTTCCGCGAGTACCCCCACTTCTCGGCGATCATCTCGGCGGAGAGCCCCTGCGGGACCAGGTTGGGCCAGTGCTCGAGCAGGCCGGGCGAAGCGGGGCCTTCGCCGCCCGCGACGTCCGATCCCATCGGCACGCGGGTCATGTGCTCGACGCCAGACGCCACCACCAGCTGCGCCGCCCCGCTCATCACCGCCTGCGCGCCGAAGTTCACCGCCTGCAGCCCCGAGCCGCAGAAGCGGTTCACGGTAGTCCCGGGGACCTCGATGGGCAGCCCCGCCGCGAGCACGGCCCCCCGCGCGATGTTCATCCCCTGCTCCCCCACCTGGGTGACGCAGCCGACGATGACGTCGTCCACGTCGTGCGCCTTCACGCTGGCCCGATCGATGGTGCCGGTGAGGGTCCGCGCCAGCAGATCCACAGGATGCAGCCCGGACAAGGCACCGTTGCGCTTGCCGCGCGCGGTCCGGAATGCATCGACGATGATCGCTTCTCCCATGGGTCGCTCCTCCTCCTCCTGCCCCTGCCTGTGCCGTTCCTTGTTAACGCCCGCGAACCGCACGGCGATTCCTTCTGCGAGTCCGCCCCCACCTTTCCACGTCGGCCGGGGGGCCACGCAATCCTCAGGAATGCCGAAATGGGTTCTTGCGAACGATGGTCTGCGCTCGCTCCGCTCCGACCGACACGGCGATGGCCTCCACGCCCACCAACTGTTCGACCCGCTCGATGTAGCGGCGCGTGTTCCCGGGGAGCTCGCGGTACTCGCGCTGGTCGCCGAGCGGCTCCTTCCAGCCCGGCAGCTCCTCGTACACCGGCTGCGCCTGCTCGAGGAGCTCGGGATCGGAGGGGAACTCGCCCACCGTCTTGCCGTTGGGCAGCTTGTACCCCACGGCGACGGAGAGCGTCTCGAATCCGGTGAGCACGTCGAGCTTGGTCATGGCCAGCCCGGAGAGCCCGTTCACCCGGGCGGCGTAGCGGAGCACCAGCGCGTCCAGCCAGCCGCAGCGGCGCGGCCGGCCCGTGGTGGCGCCGAACTCCGCGCCCACCGCCCGCAGCTTCTCGCCGGTGGCGTCCTTGAGCTCGGTGGGCAGCGGTCCGTTGCCGACCCGCGTGGTGTACGCCTTGGTGATGCCGATGACGGAATCGATGGCGGTGGGGCCCAGCCCCGCTCCTACCGCCGCGTTGCCGGCCACCGTGTTCGAGGACGTCACGTAGGGATAGGTGCCGTGGTCGATGTCCAGCAAGGTCCCTTGAGCGCCCTCGAAGAGCACGGCGCGGCCCTTGGCCACCTCGTGGGAGAGCACTTCGCTCGCGTCGCCTACGTAGGGCCGCATCCGCGCGCCGAGCTTCAGCGCCCAGTCCATCAAAGGCTCGAGCGCCACGGTTTCGCCGCCGAGCGCCTGGATCTGTACGTTCGCTTCACGCAGCCGCTCTTCCAGCTTCGGGCGGAGCGCTTCGGCCCGGAGCACGTCGCGCACGCGGATGCCGCGCCGGGCGACCTTGTCCTCGTAGCAGGGGCCGATCCCCCGGCCGGTGGTGCCGATGGCCTTCTGCTTCTCCCGGCCCGCGTCGATCCGCTTGTGGTACGGCAGGATCACGTGCGCGTTCTCGCTCACCACGAGCTGGCTGGGATCGGAGAGCAGCCCGCGGCTGCGCAGCAGATCGATCTCCTCGAGCAGCGCTTCCGGATCGACCACCACGCCGTTCCCGATGATGCACTTCTTGCCGGGGTGCAGGATCCCGCTGGGGACCAGGTGCAGCACCGTCTTCACGCCGCCCACCACCAGCGTGTGCCCGGCGTTGGCCCCGCCCTGGTACCGCACCACCACGTCGGCCCAGGAGGTGAAGAGGTCGACGACCTTCCCCTTTCCCTCGTCCCCCCACTGCGCGCCGACGATCACCACGTTGGACATGGTCATTTCCCTATCACGGCGGCGCGCCGCGACGGTACGTGGCGTTTGCCATGCCCTCGCGCAATTCCGAGTAATCCTCGGAGGCCTCGAGGACGCGCTCGACGTTGCCGCCGGTGGCGCGGAAGAACAACGAGATGGACCGGCCGTTGGGGACGAACTCCCCGCGCGAGGTGAGCCTGGGCGGCTTTCCGGAGATCACCCCCACTTCCTTGGGGGCGTTGAACAGCAGCCACTCCTTCGGCCCGGACTGCCGCTCCCAGGTGCCCACCAGCCAGGTGACGTCCGCGCCGTAGCCGGAAAACGCCGGCTTGACCTGCCCCGCGTCGGGCACGGCGCGCGGGACGGGCGCGTGCGCCTCCGGCTGGCCGCGCGAGCAGCCGAGCGAGGCGGCGAGCGCCAGGATGGCCGGGATCCTCAAAGGGTGACCTGGACGACGCTGCGCACGTTGGGAAGACCGCGCAGGCGGTCGAGCACGTCGGCGGGAGCCGCTCCGTCCACGTTCACCAGCGCCAGCGCCTCGCCGCTCTTGCGATCCCGCGCCAGCGCGAACTGGGCGATGTTCACATGCGCCTCGCCCAGGGTGCGCCCGACGTTTCCGATCACGCCCGGCTTGTCGTCGTTGTGCATCACGAGAATCGCCCCCTCCGGAACCGCTTCCAGCTCGAACTTGTCGACCCGGACCACGCGAGGCTCCCGCTTGCCCACGATGGTTCCCGCCACCTCGGTGCTGCCGCCGTTGGCGCAGCGGAGGCGGACGGAGACCAGGCTGGAGAAGTCCGGGGTATCGCTCGTCTTCACTTCCTTCACCGAGAGCCCGCGCTCGCGCGCCAGGGCCGGCGCCGAGACTTCGTTCACCGGCTCGGCGAGGAAGTTGCCCAGAACGCCCTTGAGCACCGCCGCGGTGAGCGGCGCGGTGGGGTGCTGCGAGACTTCGCCGGCGTATGCGATCTCGATCTGCTCCGGCGCTCCGCAGACCCCCTGCATCGAGAGCTGTCCGGCGAAGGTGCCGAGCTTCTCGGCCAGCTTGAGGAAGGGCCCGAGGCGCTCCAGCACCTCCCCGCTCACCGAGGGGACGTTGACCGCGTTGCGGACGGTCCCGGTGGAGAGGTACTCGACCATCGCCTCGCAGACGATCAGCGCGACGTTCTGCTGCGCGTCCTCGGTGCTGCCTCCCAGGTGCGGGGTGGCGATGAAGTTCTCGCAGGAGAACAGCGGATGGTCCGCGGCCGGGGGCTCGGTCTCGAACACGTCCAGGGCAGCGCCGCCGAGGCGCTTCGACTTCAAGGCCTCCGCCAGCGCCTTCTCGTCGACCAGCCCGCCCCGGGCGCAGTTGATCAGGAGCGCGCCCCGCTTCATCTGCGCGATCTGCTGCGCCCCGACCATGTTCTTCGTCTGCTCGTTGAGCGGGACGTGCAGCGTGATGGCGTCGCTGCGCCGGAAGATCTCCGGGAGCTGTACCAGCTCCACGCCCAGGTTCGCCGCCGCTTCCTCGCTGAGGAACGGATCGTAGGCGATCACCTTCATCCCGAAGGCCTTCGCCCGGTGCACCACCAGCGCGCCGATGTTGCCGGTGCCGAGCACGCCCAGCGTCTTTCCCGCCAGCTCGCGGCCGGCGGCGAACCTCTTCTTCTCCCACTTGCCGCCCCGCGTGCTCTGCGAAGCGTCGGCGACCTGCCGGGCCAACGCCAGGAGCAGCGCCAGCGTGTGCTCGGCGACGGAGACGCTGTTCCCACCCGGCGCGTTCATCACCACCACGCCGCGCCGGGTGGCCGCCGGAAGATCGATGTTGTCCACTCCGGTGCCGGCCCGGCCGATCACCCGCAGCCGGGTGGCCGCCGAGAGGATGTCCGCGGTGACCTTGGTGGCGCTGCGCACCGCCAGCGCGTCGTATCCGCCGATGATCTCGCGCAGCTCGGCCGGCTTGAGGCCGACCTTGAAGTCGACCTGCGCGCCCGGGATCCGCTCCAGGGTCGTCTTCGACTCGGGAGCGAGGTCGTCGGAGATGAGGATGCGCATCACAGCCCTCCGGCGAACGACAGCTGCGCCGCGGTCAGCCCGGCCCCCAGCGGTATCTCGGCGCCGAGGTCGTGCAGGCCGCGCTCCACCGCCCCGATCACCACCAGCATGTCGAAGTCGTCGAAGTACCCGAGGTGCGCGATGCGGAAGATCTTCCCCTTCGCGGCGTCCTGTCCACCCACCAGCTTGATCCCGTACTCCTTGAAGAGGTGCTTGACCAGCTTCTCGGAGTCCACTCCCTCCGGCGCCCGCACGGTGGTCATCGCCGCCGACGGGCTCTTCGAGTAGAGCTTGAGGCCCAGGGCCTGCATCCCGGCCCGCGCCGCGCGCGCCATCCGCTCGTGGCGGGCGAAGACGTTCTCCAGCCCCTCCTCGCGGAACATGGCCAGCGACTCGTCCAGCCCCTCGACCAGGGCGATGGCCGGGGTCCAGGCGGTCTGGTTCTTCCGCTGGTTCTCCCGCTCGCGCTTGATGTCGAAGTAGAAGCGGGGGAGATCGGCCGTCTCGTTCAGCTTCCATGCCTTCTCGTTGGCGGCGAGGAAGGCGATCCCCGGCGGAAGCCCCAGGGCCTTGTGCCCGGCGCTCACCATCACGTCGATGCCCCACTCGTCCATCGGCAGCGGCATCGCGCCGAGCGAGCTGATGGCATCGACGACCAGGATGGCGCCGGTCCTGGCGGTCACCTGGGCCAGCTCGCGGATGGGGTGATAGACGCCGGTGGAGCTCTCGTTGGCCTGCACGTACACGGCCTTCGCCTGTGGGTTCTCCCGCAGGGCCTTCTCCACGGCGGCGGGCGCCACCGGCTCACCCCACTCGCACTTGAGCGTGACGGCGTTGACTCCGTACGCCTTGGCGAGCTTCCCCCAGCGCTCGCCGAACTTGCCGCCGTCGACCACCACCGCGGTGTCACCCTTGCGGAGGAAGTTGACGAAGGAAGCCTCCATGGCGCCGGTTCCGCTGGCGGCGAACACCAGGACGTCCTGCTTCGTCTGGTACAGCCAGGCCAGCCCTTCGCGAACGCGGGCGAACACCGCCTCGAACTCCGGCGAACGGTGGTGCACGATGGGACGGGCCATCCGCAGCGACAGCCGCTCGGGAACGGGCGTCGGTCCAGGGGTCAGCAGGCGGATCTTCTTCACGTTCGCTCCTCGCGCTGAGACGGGTTTGGATAGGAGCGTTAGCGCGGCGTGTCAAGACTTCACCAAACGTCGTCCAGTGAAAGGATTTCGCGGGCTTCCGCCACCGTCGCCGGCTCCCGGCCGATGTCCCGCGCCATCCGCACGGCCTTCGCCACCAGCTCGCCGTTGGACTTCGCCATCTCGGTGCCTCGGGCGTCCAGGTAGAAGTTGTCCTCCAGCCCCACCCGCACGTTCCCGCCCAAGGACAGCGCGGCGGCCACCATGCGCCACTGCTCGTGGGAGATGCCGATCACCTCCCAGGTGCTGTCCTCGGGCGCCTCCCGCGCCTGGGCAGCCAGGTTCTCCGCGCTGGCGCGGATCCCGCCCAGCACGCCCATGATGAAGCTGAACTGCAGCGGCCGCTTGAGCAGGCCTTTGTCGAGGAGCGGCCAGATGGAGTTCGTGTGCCCGACGTCGAAGCACTCCAGCTCCGGCTTCACTCCCGCTTCCTTCATCACGCCCAGGAGGTAGGCGATGTCCCGGAACGGGTTCTCGAACACGAAGTCGAAGACGAACTCCTTCCGCCTCGGCGAGTACTTGGCGTAGTTCATCGACCCCATGTTCAGCGCGGCGATGGCGGGTCGCACCTGCGCGACGTGCGCCACGCGTCCTTCCATCGGGCCCAGGCCGCCGGTCGAAAAATTCAGGATCACCGGGCAGCGCGCCTCCGTCAGGCGGCGGATCTCGGCGTATACCTGCGGCTCGTACGTGGGATCGCCCTCGGGCGTCCGGGCATGGATGTGCACCACGGCCGCGCCCGCCTCGTGGGCCCGCCGCGCCTCCTCGGCGATCTCTTCCGGCGTGTACGGGACCCAGGGACACTGGTCCCGCTTGGCGAGCACGCCGGTCAGCGCACAGGTGACCACGACCTTGTCCGAACCCATTCAGGTCCCCTTGAAGTCGGGCTTCCGCTTGGCCAGGAACGCCGCGATGCCTTCCTTCGCGTCGCCCGATCGCGCGTTCAGGGCGAGCTGCTCGCAGAGCGCCTCGAGCTGGGCCTCGTAAGGCAGGTCCTGCGTGGCATAGAAGGCGCGCCGTCCCAGCCGCAAGGCCGTCGGGCTCTTCCGCGCCAGGACCTCCAGCAGCTCGCGAGCGGCGTCGGCGAGCCGCGCGCGGGGGACGATCCGGTTGACGAGACCGATGGCACGCGCTTCGGCCGCATCGATGCGGCGGCCGGTCAGCGCCAGCTCCAACGCCGCGCGCCGGCCGACGCATCGCGAGAGCGGCGCCAGCGCCATGTAAGGGAAGAGGCCGACGTCCACTTCCGGCGTGCCGAAGCGGGCCTCGTCCGCCGCCAGCGCCAGATCGCACGCCGCGAGAAGGCCCATCCCGCCGCCCATCACGGCGCCGTTCACCGCGGCCAGCACGGGCTTGCCCAGGCGAGCGAAGTCGCCGAGCAGCGCCGCATACGACGAGGCCGCCTCGGCGGACTCCTCCAGCGCCGCGCCGAGATCCATCCCCGAGCAGAAGGCCTCTTCGCCGGCGCCGGTCAGGCAGATCGCGCGCACGCTCGCGTCGCCGTCCGCCGCGGAGAGCGCGTCACGAAGACCCGCCATCAGCGCCGGCGAGAGCGCGTTGCGCCGTTCCGGCCGATCGAGGATCAGCCAGCGCGCCGCACCCCGCTGCTCGACTCGCAGCCCGGACACCGCCCCGCACCGTGCCGGGGTGGCGTCGAAGCGTCAAGCGGCAAACATGGTGCGCACCATGGAGACCAGGCGGTCCACGTCGCGCTTGCCGAGGTTGTACTTGCGGCAGGCCTCCAGCAGCGGCCGGTAGACCGGCTCCACGTCGTCCTTGCCGGCCTCGTCCAGGAACAGGTCCGCCATCCGGACCTCGAGCGCCTCGGCAAGGGCCGCCAGGGTATCCAAGTGCGGGGAGCGCTCGCCGCGCTCGATCATGGAGAGGAAGGAGACGCTGATGCGAGCGCGCTCGCTCAGGTCCTCCTGCGTCATCCTCGTAGGACGCGCCGTCCTGAGGCTGCGGATCCTGCGCCCGACTTCCCTGACGACCGTCGGCTGGATAAGTCGCTCCGAAAAAAAGCCGGTTCCCCAGGTGGCGCAGCGAAAACGTTCGTACCAGCACCCGTTCGAACCGCCAGACACCGCGAGTGAAAAACTCGACTCAGAATGTCGTAAATGAGCCAAGATTTTTCAAGTCGATTCTCACCGAATAGGTGGGCGATCCCAAAAAGCGCGAGTCGTGGAAGGGGAAGCCGAGGACCAGACCCAGACCCGCGCAGTGGCAGGGCGTGTCCCAGGTGAGCGTGAAGGTGTGCGTCCAATTGGCGAAGTTGTCTGGCAGGGGGCCGACCGTGTACGCGGCGTTGTAGGCCAGCCGCAAGGAGAGCGGCAGCGGGCCCGAAGCACCTAAGTTCGCGCTGCCGGTCAGATCCGAAGGGGGGACGGCGAACCTGGCGGTGGAGAAGAGCTCGTCGATGCCCGCCCGGATGCTCTCGCTGGAGCTGGCCCGCAGCAGCCCGAACGAGGCATGGACCTCGTCGCCCCGCGCGTCGCGCAGGTTCGCGCCGGCGCTCAGCGCGGAGACCTCGGCCCGCTTCCAATCGTACCGGAGGGACGCCCCCGCGCCGAACGGACCCAGTTGCAAGCCGGCGACCACGCTCGCCTCGCCCAGGCGCGCCTTGGCGCCCGAAGCCCAGAGGAGCGCGTCCTGGAGCAGATCGAAGCGGAGAAACCGCGCCGCCGTGCGCCCCTGCCGGTTCCAGAGCGACTGCGAGAGCGAAGCAACGGCCTGGACGGCCCCCGTCACCGGAGCGGCGAAATCGATCTCGTCGTACGCGCGGCGGGCCTCGGGCACGCCCGCGATGTCCGCCGTCGCGGCGAGCCCTTGCTGCGGCGCATCGGGCCGGGCGGTGAACGTCGGGCCGCCGCCGTCGGTGACGTCCCCGAACGGCGAACCACCTGACTGCAAGGGCTTCGACAGCGCCCGGACCTCCAACGCGGGCTCGATGCGATGCAGCGCGCTCCCGAACCGCCGCTCGAGGGGGAAGCCGGCGCGCGCATCGAGGATGGCGTACGCGCGCGTGCGGTCGCGGTCCGGGTAACCCTCCACGATCCAGCCGTCGACCCGGCCGCCGGCCTCCAACCGGAGCTCGAAGGGAAGAGTCCGCGGCGCGGCGAACGCGAGGCGCGGGGAGAGATCGAGACGCAGCGCGGGCGCCCGGGACCCGTCGGTCGCCAGCGTCCGCCCGGCGGCGACCGCGTTGGCGGCGCCGAGGTCGGTGGGCGCGAATCCGTACAGCCGCTCCTGTTCGTCGGGACCGGCGAAGCGGGCGAACTGGACCGCGCTGGCCTCCAGCGACAACGTGGCCGGCCCCATCGCGACGGGCGCGATCTGAGCGAAGACCGCCGGCAGCCGCTGGAAGGTGGTCCGCCGTTCGTTTCCGAACAGCTTGCGGTCCACCACGGCCTCGACGCGCATGTCCTGGATGAAGGTGGCGTCCGCGCCCAGGGTCAGCGGGCCGCGGGCGCGCCAGAACCCCACGTCGGTGGTGAACAGGTCATAGGTGGTCTCGATGGACTGGGGCTGGGGATCGCGCAGGGCCATCACGTCAGTCGCCGCAATCCCTTGCGCGGCGAAGATTCCCGCGCTGCTTTCGGTGCGGTGCACCAGCCGCGCGACGCCGCGCACTCCCCCGAATCCGCGGCCTCCCGGCGAATCGTGCTGGTCGAGGTCGTCGTACAGATCCAACGCCAGCGATCCGGAGGTCCCTTCCACGGGCGCATACCGTCCCTCGAGGCCGAGCCGCGGGCCCTTGACGGAGCGATCTCCCGGAGCCGTCCCATGCAAGTGGCCGCCCGTGTACCATCCGGGTGACACGGTCAGGTCGTAGCTGGGTCCGAGCGTGAAGAAGATCGGCTGCGAGTAGCTGAACCCGACCGACGGAGCCCCGCCCGGCTGCGGCGCGAGCAGCCCCGACGCCCTTCCGGACAGCGGGAGCGAAACCGGGAACATCGGCAGGGTGACGCCGCCCAGGCGCAGCTTGACTCCGCGCAGCCGCGCGCGGTCGTCCCCGACCTCCGCGGTGCGCGCGAGCAACTCGTAATCCGGCTCTCCGACGCAATCGCACGGCGTGAGCCTCACGTCCTCTGCCAGGTAGCGTCCACCTGCGAGCTGGCGAACGCGAGAACCGTGCATCGTCAGCGCGTTCGATCCGGACCGCGGCGCATCGGGATTGGGCGTGCGATCCTTGATGAACAACACCGCCTTGGTCAGCTCGGCCGACCGCGCGTTCAAGTCGACGACCGCCTGATCCGCCAGGAACACCTGCCGGTCCTGCACTCCCAGCACTCCGCCTTCGAGCTTGAGGACTCCGTTCTTGCGGTCGAGGGTGCCGGATGCCGCCCGCAGGATGCCGCCGCCCCGGCGGGCGACGACGTGGCCGATCAGATGCATCACCAGCGGGTCCCAGGTGTAGACGATGCGGTCGGCCTCGATCTCGACCTCCGCACCCGGCGGTCCGCTGAGGAGCGCCGTCTCCGCCTTGGCGGCGAGCGCGACGCCCAGCGAGGCGAGCGCAGCCGCCGCAGCGATCGAACGAAGCACGTCCCCAGACTACCTCGGCGAGGAAAAGGTCACCGTCAAGACCGAGCCGTTCTGTGCCAGCTGGTACTCGGCCGGCTCGCGCAGCTCGATGCGGACGTCGGTTCCGCCCGCGACCGGCACCGGCACCACGCGCTGGACCGCGCCGTCGAAGAAACGGGTCTCCAGCGGCCGGCGGTTGTTGGCGATGGGGATGGCCGCGCTGGGCAGATGCAGCAGCACCGCGCCGTCGTCCCCGCTGACGCCGTACTCCAGCGGCAGGTCGCTGCGGACGATCACCTCGCCTCCGCTGACGGGGCGGAAGCCGATGCCCGTGATGTTGCGCGGCTGCCCCGCCGCGGCGCCAGGCTTCTGGTCGGACCAGTCCGCGGTCTTCGTCGCCCTGTGGGGAGGGGCCTTGCGCGCGATTTTCACCGGCGGCTCCACAGCCGGCGGGTCCACCGCCGCCGGCTGACCGGCGTCGCGCTCCGGCTCGCCGCCGTCAGCGGCGGGGACCGGCGATCCGACCAGCGACACCTTGGGCAGCGAAGCGACCTTCTCCGCCTCCGCCTCGGACTGTGCCGGAGCGGGAGGTGGCGCCGCGGACGCCATCGGCACCGGCCGCGGGACCCGCACTTCCACCTCGTTGCCGTCGGTGCGGATGTCGAACTCCGCGTCGGCCATCAGCTCGATGACCACGCGGGCGGTCTTCGCGCCCGCCTGCGCCAGCGCCGCGCGCCGGAGCGTGCCGTCCTCGATCTCCAGCTCCCGCGTCTCGGCGGCGATCTCGCTGTCGGCGAAGTCGACCACCACCCGCGGCGGCGAGGCCAGCTTCAGGGTGGTGAAGGAGAGCGGCCGGTCGCCCTGGATGACCACGCCGCTGGTCCGGTCGTCGCCTCCCGTCCGTATCCGGAGCAGACGCGCCTGCTCCTCCGCCGCGGCCCCGAAAGCGAGTGCGAGAGCGCCGTACACGAGTGTGAACGTCGTCCGGCCCACGCGGGCCGACGGTAACACGCCGCGGCGGTCACCCAAAGGATTCGGCGGGACGCGGCAGCCGCCGGGCGGCGTATTCCACCAGATCCCTCACGTCGGAGCAGATGTGGTGGATGTCGCTCCCCATCGTCAGCTCCAGGTGGCTGTTCTCCTTCACCGGCCGCCAGAGCAGGTACTCGCTGCGCGCCGCCTTGCAGATCCCGCGGGTGCTGCGGGCGGAGGCGATCTTGTCCAGGTCGCCGAAGAAGATGGCCATCGGGATCTGGATCCTCTGGAAGTGCGCCTTGTAGTCGTAGCCGGTGCGGTAGCACTTCATCTCGTCGTTGCGGATCCAGCGGGCGAACTGCTCGATCACCCGCCGCGGCTCCTTCTCCCCACCTTGGGAGAGGAGCCAGCGGAAGTCTTCCGCGGTGACCCGGCTGGGGTTGAGGAGCGAGCCGATGTACCGGGCGATCAGCTCGTAGCGGCGGAGGTTGTTCTCGGTGGCGGCGCGGGCCAGCGCGCGCAAGAACGCGTCCACCGGGACGTGGTTGAACTGGACCGGCTTGTACTGGCTCCCTGGCGCCGCGAGCAGATTCGCCGCCCGGGCCAGGAAGCGCACCCGCCGCAAGGCCGCCGCGGCGCTGTGGCGCGTGCGCACCGCCACGGTCGCGGCCCGGCAAGCTCCGTCGAGCAGCGGTCCCATCAGCGCCGGCCCGAACAGCGCCGCCGCGCGCAGCCCGAGAAAGCCGCGGCCCAGATCGCTGGGAGCGCCGATGGCGATGAGGCCCGCCAGATCGTCGTGGCACCCGGCGTACCCGTAGCCGAGCATGCCCCCCATGCTGTTGCCGAGATAGAAGATCTTCGCGCGGCCGGTGCGCTTCTTCACCGCGGCGACGGCCGCCGGGACGTCGTGGAGGAAGTAGCTGTCGATGTCCCATTCCCAGTCCAGGTCCGGCGGCCGCAGGCCCCGCTCCAGCTGGAGCTCGCGGTTCGACAGCCCGTGCCCGCGCAGCTCGGCGATGTGGATGTCCGCCCCGTACGCGAGCAGCTGCTTGACGAAATCTCCACAAGTAAAGGCGTGCCGGTTCTGGGACCATCCCGGCACGAGCAGCATGGGCTCGCCCAGGATCGGCTGGTGCCAGGGCTGGGGCGAGGGCTTGTAGCGGGAGATCCGCAGCACCCAGCCATCCCTGGTGGGCGCGTCGTAAATCTCCTTTGAGTACAGCGACTTGAACGCGATGCGGTCGAGATCGCGCTGGGTGGGAGGCGAGTGGAAATCGAGGCGGCGCATGGCTCCTTCTGAAGCGTCGCGGCCTCGAACCCCCCAGGGTCCGCGCGTACCCTAACTTAGGGAGGGTGTGCCGGGGTGGCAAACTCGCCTACAGGCGCTCGGTCGGCATCCCGACCCTCTCTTCCCCTCGAAGGAGTGCCCGGACTTCACCCGCCAGATACAGGGACCCGCAACAGATCACAGCGGCTCCAACAGCGGCGGCTTCAGCCGCCGCGCTTTTAACAGCGGCGGCGACAGCCGACGCAACAGCCCGGTGCACCTCCCCCGGGTAAATTCTCGCCAGCTCTTCCGGTGGCACGGCCCGCGGCGAATCCGGCGCACAGTAATGGATGGACCGGGCGAGCGGGGCGAGCGCATCGAGCATCCCTTTGACGTCCTTATCCCGCAACGCCCCGAACACGAGATGCATCGGGCGACCGTGCAGTAAACCGGGCAACGCCCGCGCCAACGCCCGCGCCGCATGCGGATTGTGCGCCCCATCCACATAGACGTTGCCGAACCGCTCCAGCCGCCCCGGCCAGCTCGCCGACGCCACCCCCGCCTCCGCATGCCGCGGCTCGCACAGCCCGCTCGCCTCCAGGAGCGCACACGCCAGC
>WNFP01015857.1_pt1 | contig 15775 bp, 15 predicted proteins | sample 5400201 | NCBI WGS metagenome assembly WNFP01 (sample SAMN13153355, study PRJNA577476) | soil metagenome | isolation source: 115 cm saprolite under Madrone tree | place: USA:California | collected 2016-06-14
TTCTTGAACTGTCATGATCAGGAATAAATTTTGGAGTGCGGTGGCAAGCGCCAGCGCGACACCGCTTTGGATTTGTTTGGAGTTCCGCTTTTAAGCGGCCCTGCATGACCTGAAGAAAAAGGCCCGCCTAAAGGCGCAACTCCAAACCAAAGCGCCGTCGCCGCTACGACCACCCAAGCGCGGCTGCCACGCCGGGGACCCCGGTTCGCTTTGCCGGCGCACTCCATAATTTGCTCAACCCCACAATTTCTTCTGTAAGTCACCAAATCTCTCAACAATTTCTTCCTGCACCAGATGTTGACCCTCTGAGACGATCGGCTTGCCTGATACCACTACCTCGCGCACGGCCGCGCGGGAAAGCGAAAAAACGATGGCGGCCAAGAGGTCTTTGGTCGAAGCGCCGGCGATGGAAGGATCATCTAGAGCGAGGGTGAAAAAATCCGCGGTCTTACCTACTTCGAGTGCGCCGCCCGGCGCGCCAATGCTGCGCGCGCCGTTAATTGTAGCGCAGTCGAATAACGCCGCAGCGAGCGATGATGGTTCGAGTCCTTCCCTGACGATCGGGCTACTGCCCCGATCAAGCACGGCCCGCTCGAGCTTCTGCAAGCGCAAGTGATATTCAAGCTCGCGCGCATCTTCCAACAAATCGATCTGTACGTGACTGTCGGTGCCCAGACAGATCGGCACACCGTGCTTGAAATATTCGTCGGCGGGCACCACGCCATCGCCCAGGTTGCGCTCGGTGGTGGGACAGGCGCAAACCAGCGCGCCGGTGCTCGCAAAAGCGGCAATCGCTTTGGGCGTCACATGAATCGCATGCACCGCGGTGAAGTCTTCAGTCAGCAGTCCTTCAGTTTGCAGCAGAGCGACCGGCGTGCGGCCATACTCTTCGACACAGGCTGAGACTTCTGCCGGTTGTTCGGCGACGTGCATGTGGATCTTCAAACCGGTTCAACGCCAACCGAGACCTTGGCAGGCGGGGCACTAGCCCGACCGTCAGGGAGGGCTCGGTCTTTATTGGGCAGCGATGAGCCCTCCCTCACGGTCGGGCTAGTGCGCCTAGTAACGTCGTTCGTTAGTCTCTCCAGATTTCGCAAATAGACTTGCGGATCTTTTTCGATGAACCGCGCTTGGCTTGGATTGGGTTCCGTCTGAAAACCCGAACGCGCGTAAGCGACTCTTAACAAGGCAATGCGCAAACCAACGTCAGCAGCCGCGCGGATCACTTCTTTGGCCAGAAGGTTCGGATCGTCATAAGGCGTGCCGTCGGGCTGGTGATGAAGATAGTGAAACTCACCGACGGAAGTGGTCCCGTTGAGGGCCATTTCCAGAAAAGCCATGCGGGAAGCATCGTAAGTGTCTTCGGGTGTCAGGCGCGTTGCCGCCGAATACATCATCTCGCGCCAACTCCAAAAACTGTCGAGAACCACGTGATTGTTTAGAGTCGGGCTACTGCCCGACTGGGCGGGCGGTAGCCCGCCGCTAAACGGGACATTTTGCACGCGGTACTCCGTCCTTCCCCTCAACACGCGTTGAAAGGCGTGTGAGTGAGAGTTGATCATTCCCGGCAGCAACGCCCGCCTCGACAGGTTAATTCTTTTCTCATCTTTCAATTCATCGATGCGCGCCAACCTGACGATTGTGCCCGACGAATTGCACACGAGCGCGAACCCGCGTTCGAATCGTCCGCCGGTCAAGATCAATTCCGGCAGCCAGGCAATCAGAGATTCTATGTTTTGATGCGAGGGCATAGGGTTCCAGTTCTACTAATAAAGAAAGCGGGGCCAGCCCGCCTTCCTTAGCTGAGAGGTCAATTCAGTTGCTTCTTCATCCGACCTGAAAGCCTTTCAATCTTTCCGAAATTGATCAATTGAAGTCGGCTCAGGGTCGGGAAAGGGGCCCGCCCCGCTGCCCCGATCACGTGGCCGATTCAAACCAAAAAGTCTCACTACCAGCGAAGGGCGCGGCGGCCCCGGGACTGCCGCTGCTTCTTCCTTTGTCAGCGCCCGGCGGCGGAGCAGTTCCAGCTGCAAACTTTCTTCGCCGCGTCTCATGGTCCACTTGTGATTCGATCGAAAGATCGGTTTCAAAAGAAACGAAAGCTTATCAATGATTGGCTTGTTAGCGCGAATCGTCCAATCATAAGTTACGTTGACGAACGGTCCGTCCTGCTGAAAAGTCCAGATGCCTTTTCCTTCGAGGTCTCCCGACGCTTCCATGGTAAAGCCATGTGGATAGCGTGATTCCGTGGTGCGAAAGTTAATCCGCAGAGTGTAAGGCAGCCACCCGCCCGCGCGCAGACTGATGAATTTACCTATTCCGCCCTCGCCGCCCGGCTGGAGTTCTTTCACCTCGAAATAGACACTGGGCCACCACACCGAAAGTGACAACGCATCTTCGATAATGTCGGCGACTTCTTTGACGCTGCCTGCGACACGCCAGCGGTCTATGAAGAGATAGTCGGCTGAGGACATTCTGCTTCTCTTTTCACTCTCCACTTTTGCGGCGAGTCCGTCTCGCGACCGTTAAGATAGTGGTATCGACCGAGAGAAAGAATAAACGCAGAAAGCACGAGATGGAAGAAGATGGGAATGGATCCCCCCGTCCAACGCCGTTCCGGGTAGAGAGCCATCGTGACGGCATATCGAACGATCATGCTCGCGAAGTAGAGCATGCCAATAATCAGCAGGGCGCGACCGAGCTTGCGTCGAGGCGCAACCATGAAGCCTTCGCCACGCGTGAAACTCAGGCAGACCTTCCCGTAGAGAAAAATGATGACGATCTGAAGCGGCAAGAGGTACCGGTAGGCGAGCAGTCCGGAAGACCACTGCCGCATCGGGGGCAAGAACCAACCCCAACCAACGGCCACCAGCATTTGCCCCAGAACCCTCAGCACAAAAAGGAGAAGCAACACCCACAGCTGAACAACCAGGCGATCCTTTAGGGCTCTAGTACACACAGTAGCTCCTCGGCATGATTTGCGACGTGGAACGTCACGCGGCAGCCTCCAGACAAACTGGCACTGGCTCCTTGTCTTGAGTTTCAACTGTGTAAATGATCGCGTCTCGGTCCGTCTGATTTCCTTCGCAGTACAGTGTCTGCCACTTGTATTGGGTGTCGCGCTTGCCGCCAGCCACCAGTTGGCGATGCGCGCGCTCGGCCCAGCCGCGAGCCATGAGGTGCAGACACGGCGCGCGTAGTCGTCCGGATGTGCGCTTCTGCGCGTATTCAAGGTTGACTCGCGATAGCCATCTATCAAGTTCCCGCAGAACTTCCGTCAGCCTGGTGCGCGGGACTTCGTTGCTTAGCTCCAGGAAAATCTCGTAACGCGACTTCAGATAATCCGGGGCGGCGCGGAACTGTTCCACGAAAAGATTGAATTTCGCTCTGACCTGTTCAACTGCGAGCATGAGGTGATTGACGTGGATTTTCTCGCCGGTGATATTCGCCATTTCACCTTCTTTGCGAACGAAAGCCAGCAGTGGGGCACGATTGTAGTGTCCACAGACCTTGACGATGTCGTTAATCCGATATCGATAGAGTCCACTCGCCGTGGTGAGCAGGACGCTATAGAGATGGTTGTCCGCTAACTGGTGACTGGACAAAATGTCGGGGTGGGCACTTGCGGTTTGTGCTTCCGGGATGAACTCATAGTAATTACTGTTCAGCGCCAGTATGCCGCCGGGAGTTCGATCTCGGTGCGGCACAGTAAAGTGTCCTTCGCTCGCCATGTAGCCAAGATCGCGAATTGGGGCGTCGCCGTAATACTCGCCAATTTTTCGCGCCTGCATGCCTACGCTGCCGCCAACCCAACAACCGATGAGCCGAAGCATCGGCCACAAATCGCGCGGGCGGAGTGAACCGTGCTTATTCAGGAACGAAGTAAGTGTCCGGGCGCGCGACGGATCCGGTTTCAGCCGGGCCTGCAATTGGGCAAACAGTTTTCTTTGCCTGAAAGAAGTTACTCCCAGAGTTCCATCGTGGATGGCCCGAAGCAGGCCTTCCGAATTCTCTGCCGCGGTTCGGGCAAGGCGCACCAGGGTGCTTGGATTCGAAGTGGCGATGAACGACACGCTCGTGCCGATAGCAAAACGCGCCATTGCGAAATAGCGCCGATCGTAATCGAGGATCTCACATGCTTCGTAAGGAATCGCCTGCACCCGTCGTATCAGCCAGGGAATGTTCTTGTAAGTCATGCCCGACGCGCTGCCATAGGGAATGCCCGACGGAGTGAATCCTTCGATGGCCCGGCTGACAATGCCAACACCCGCGTGATCCATGAACTCCGGATGGTCGCGCAACGCAAGATAAAACCACTGTCGGGTAAGTGCGGATTCGATTAATTGGGATTGGCGCGTCACCGGAATGAACTTTGGTTCACTGGTTGTGCCACTTGTCATGGTGAACATGACGGGCTGGTGCGTGGTCAATACGGCCCGGTCGCCACTCATCATTCGATTAATGAAGGGGCGAAATTCTTCGTATTCGCGGATGGGAACATGACGCCGGTAATCATCCTCAGTGCTAATGGATGCAAAGCCGTGTTGGCGCCCGAAGGCGGTTCGCGCGTTATCCCTCAACAGCTTTAGCAGGAAGCATTGTTGGGCAAGTTCGGGAGACCTCGCAGCCCGATCCAGCCGTTGACTCTCGGGCCGTCCCAGCAAGCGGATAGTGTTCCTCGTTAGTAGAGACATTTCCTGATCCTCCTTTTCGAAAGCGCGCGGGACGCGTACGTGACGCCAGCGTAATAATGTTCGTCGCATACTGGCGCAGGACTTCTTCACGCACCTTGATTCCCAGCCCGTGGCCTGGCAGCAGCGGCGCCACTCCCCCATGACCAAAGACGATGCTGTCCTGACTAATATCCTCAGTCAGCAATAGCCGGCCGTAGGACCCTTCGACGAAATCCACGTCGGACAGATACGCGGCGACGTGTCGCCCGGCGGCCGAAAGAATTGCCGTTTCCCCGACGTGGCTGCCGAGCTGAAGGCGCAACCCTGCGCTCTCAGCCAACCGAGCCATCTGCAAAGTGCGAATGATTCCGCCGCACTTCGAAAGCCGCAGGTTGAAGTAGTGGCAGGCGTTTGCGGCAACCAGCGCTGAGGCGTCTTCGATCGTGAGGCTGAAAGAACCCTGTTGGCAGTCTCCGGGTCATAGGCGCCGTTGGCATCCACTCTGAGACTCGTCTCTGGACCAACAGCGCGTCTGATCGCGGCGACTCTGGCCACAGGATTGGTGGCGCCGATCTTGATTTTAAGATGTTTGATTCCGAATAGTTTGAGATACCGTGCATGCCTGACGGCCGCATCCGCCGACCCGGCGGTAATCACGCCGCTGTACGTAACTGACGGACGTTTCGCCGGCAGCAACTCGCCCAGCGAAAGCTTCTGGCTCCGCAGCAAACAATCAATTAGCGCCAGCTCTATCGCAGTCCGAGCGCCATGCCCGGCAATCAGACCCTCGGCTTCATGATCGGGCAAAGAGTCAATGATCGACGACAGAGCAGAGAGCGGATCATGACTTCTGGAAATGTCCGCGTAATCTGTGCGCGCGACAGCCGGCCACAATTCGCTCACGATATAAGTAACGCAGGACTCAACCGTCTCTCCGGTGACATACGGTCGCGCCACACCTTCGCCGTATCCGACGGTTCCATCTGCGGCCGTCACTCTTACCACGATCGAATCAGAGTAGACTCTCGCCGATGTGCTGTGGCTGAAGGCTTCAACGAACGGGATGCGCAGGCAAAAGATTGTGGCTTCAGTCATTCTCATAGGCTTAACATTAAGGTCTGGCGCGACACTTCGACGTAGCCGAAGTAACGTCTGAGAAATACGTTTTCACGAAAAACAATTTCCAGGAATAGTCGAAAATCTGATTCGGCAAACTCGTAGTAGTTGGCATATTCCAACACGGCGTCCAACCCCTCCTCGGCATGCCGTTTGTCGACCTCGGAATGATGTGTGAACCAGACCAGCGCTTGCTGCGATAGTCCCCGGTGTTTGGATAGCAAGTCGGCGATGGGTTGAGCCATGCGCGAAAGCATCCATTCGAAGCAGGTAACCTCGAGCAGGATCGTGAGCCCGAATTCCTTCAAGGTGCCAAAAAGGATGGATTCTGTGGCCATGCGGCGAAGCTCGTCCCGCGACTTCGTCGTTAACTCGGCGCAAGCGCGGCGGTCGAATCCTGCGCCGTGTGCCAGCCGCAAGAGCATGTCTGGGTGAGCGATACCAACTTCATCCCGGCCGAGCTCTTCCAGCAGGTTGTGTTTGATCGCGTCAGCCACTCGCGGCGGAGCCAGCGAATAGAGAAAGGCCACGATCTGCGGGCTATTAAGGTGAGTGCCATACAGACGGGCGATGAATCCGTCGTAAGCTTCGCGATCAGCCGTCCCGGTTCGCAACGATTGGAAGAGATCGCTGCCCGCGAAGGCTTCAGTTTGCGCCGCGTATTCAGATTCCGTTAGTGATCGAATCGCCACATTCTCACCTCGAAGATCGTTCTTCCTGAGAGCCGCGATTGGCAATTCTCACTGCGGAGCGGCTCCCATGGGGAAGATACGATTGGTCAGGAGACTGGAGGCGAGAGATTGTGATGGTTTCGAAACCGTCACATGGCGGGAATGGTGTTGACTTGAGGAATCAATCAATAAATGCGCGCAGTTCGTCAACCGATGAGTCAGAAATGATCGGAAAAACCAGCGCGTTAACGCCGGCAGGAAGTTGGTGGGCGACAAGCGAGTCGGTGATCACCAGGGCAGTCGCCCGCAGACCTTTCTTCCAACCGCGTTCGCGCGCATCGTGAAAGCTAAGCGCATTCGGGTCGAGTCCCGCAGCCACTAACACTGCGCGCGCCCAGCGCAAAAATTCCGGCCAACGAGACACAATGGCAATGAGCGCGTCGGCAGACGGCCGTGTCTGGCCTTGCAGGGATTCGGGTATTGACCGGGACCGCAACGCGACAACGTCAGTGCCCTGAGGCAGCCCGGCCCGGACTGCTTCAATCTTGCCGTACATCGCGACCGGCACTGCCCCCGTCAGCATTTTCACGTCATTAAAGTCATCGAGACCCGCACCCACTGTGCGAACCCTGGTTGCTTGTTGAATCTCAGTCATCAGAATCTGTCGCAGCTCCGGATCGGGCTCGATTACCAGGAAGTGATCGGGTGGTTGCAGGGCCAGCCAATGCTGTAACTGTGACTGAATTTCGCGGAGCGAATGCCCGTCGGCGCGCGCCGTCTGGAAGAATTTCGCAATCGCGTCGTCCAATCCGTGAACCTCATCCCTGATTTGATCGGCCGAAAGCTCACGCACATAAACGCCGCTGCCTTTGCGAACCGCGACCCAGCCACTGCGGTGCAGTTCGCGATAAGCAGCGCTGACGGTATTTGAATGGATGCGAAAGCGGCGGGCCAACTCGCGCGTGCTGGGTAATTTTTGGCGGACCTTCAGATCACCGCTGATTATTCCCAAACGAATCTGCGTGACCAGTTGTTCGCGCAAGGGAACTTCGCTGCTTTTTGAGAGCCACAAGCGCATGGTGCGCGGAGAATATCACAGGGGGGACAAAGTAAGGCCCACCGGTTTCGACCGTGTTGAATTAGTCTTGAGGAGGAGCTAACGAGTCTCACTAGCACCTGGCTTCAGTCATCTGTAGCGAGGTCCTTGTTCCTAAACCGTTTGAAACGGTTTACCGCCGAGTTGATGTTTGCCGGATCACCGCACTGAAGTGCGGCGCTAATGAGAGTCTCGACTTAACCACCTGCCACCTCAGTTTGCGCTCGTTACGTCAAGTGGCTGTAGAATGATCGGTCAATGGCAGGTCTAACTACATCGGTTGAGGTCTTAACGGCGATGATTACGCCGGCGGTGCTGATTTCCGCTAGCGGGACAATGATCCTCTCCACTTCTACGCGGCTGGGCAGGGTAGTGGATCGCGTGCGCTCGCTATCGGATCGCCTGCAATCGCTTCCCGACGACGATGCGAAGATGGATTTGCTGGCAGAGAAACGAGCGATGATCTTCGATCAATTGGACAAACTGACCAGCCGTTCGCGCCTGTTGCAGCGAGCCCTGACAACTTTTTATCTCGCGGTCGGTGCATTCGTGGCCACGAGTGTGGCCATCGGAGTCGTATCATTCTTCAGCGCGCGATTTGCCTTTATTCCGGTGGCGTTGGGTTTGATTGGCGCGTTCTTTCTCTTCTATGGCAGCATGCTGTTGGTCTTCGAAGCGCGTCTGGCGCTCAGCACCACGCACGCGGAAATGGATTTCGTATGGCGCACCAGCAAACGCCTGGTGCCGCCTGAACTGGTCGAGCAGCACAAGACACACTACGTTCATTTCCGAAGGAAGAAAGACAAGTCATAAGCACCGAGCGTATGGGCAACCAGCCAGAAAAAAGAGAACCCGGCTATCTTGGTCTGCTGCGGACCGGCGAGCTGCGGCGTCGCGTTGAAGCGCTGGAAGCTTTGCTCGAGCGTTGCACGGTTTGTCCGCGCGACTGTTTCAATGACCGGTTGAAGGACGAAGTTGCGGCGTGCTATTCGGGCCGGCTGCCGATCGTTTCTTCATACACGGCGCACTTTGGCGAAGAGCCGCCGCTGGTGGGCACGCGCGGCGCCGGCAACATCTTCTTTGGGAACTGCAACCTGCGCTGCGTCTACTGTCAGAACTATCAGATCTCGCAAACTCACAAAGAGCAGATCAGAAACGAGGTGACCCATGAGCGCCTGGCAGAGATGATGTTGGAACTGCAAGCGCGCGGATGTCACAACATCAACTTTGTTTCGCCCACGCATTTCGCGCCGCAGATGGCGCGCGCAATTTTGCTGGCTGCCGAACAGGGTCTGCGCCTGCCGATTGTCTACAACACGAACGCGTACGATTCTGTAGAAGTGCTGAAACTTCTCGACGGTATCGTCTCGGTCTACTTGCCTGATTTGAAGTACGCAGGTGACGACGAGGGGTTCGTGTATTCAAAGGTCCGCGGCTATCGAGACGTCTCGCGCGCGGCTATCGCTGAGATGAAGCGGCAAATGGGCGACGAACTCATCTATGACCAGGACGGGTTGCTGCGACGGGGCCTGGTTATTCGTTTGTTGGTCCTGCCGAACGATATTGGCGGCGTGCGCGAATCGCTGCGCTGGATTCACGACGAACTGAGCCCGCGCGTCGCTGTGTCGCTGATGGCCCAGTACTATCCGACAAACGTGGCCGGAACTAATCAGCGTTACACGCTACTGTCTCGACGAATCAGAGAGACGGAATGGCTGCGCGCGGTCGCGGCGCTGGATGAGTTCGGCATGGAAGAAGGATGGATGCAGGAATACGACGGCGCCGCGTTTTATTATCGCCCTGACTTTGAGGATGCCGCGACGCCGTTTCGGGACATCAGGGACTTTACAACTTAGCTTGTAGGTCAATTCATGTTTGAGAGGATCTTGAAGCGGTTCCGCGAAAGAATAAGGACGGCCGGATTTGTTATGACACTACATGCTGTCGAGGAAATAGAGGACGAGGGTCGCTCCTGAACCCCTAAGCTGAAGGCACTTGCCTAAACCCAATTACAAAGTACGAGGTTCTGTGGGTTTCAATTTTGAGAGCAAGGGTTTCAGGCTTGACAAAGCGAGCGATGGTTTCAAGAGCTACCGGATCGCTGATGACTCTCCCGGAGAGGGATTAGCATTCATCATAAGGTACAGCTTCGCGACTTCTAAACGACCGAATCCGGATAACTCCTTTGCCTTAAACCCTCCAGCGGCGGCGGAGAGCTGTTCAAAGTTCGTCACGATCAAAGGCTCAATCGCGCTGTGAAAATCAAAGCCGATTCTCGGCCTAGACACGGTTGCTCCTGAAGCTGAAAAAGCTCCCATGCCCAAGTTAGGCGCTGCCCCATCTCGCAAATCGAATCGATCGAGTTTATTGATCATTTGTACTGTTCGCTCAAGCGATGCCAACGCCTGATCCTTGTCTAGCTTTGCCAGGACAGCAGTTCTGCCCAAAAGGATCTTGGCCGCGAAACGCTGCTAATCGTCGGAGCGATCTCAATGGCCTTTTCGATTTCAGCCTTATCAGCGAAAAACAGAGCGGCGCGATAGAGCACAAAAGAAACTGCATCGGCGCGCAGATCGTCGTCGTCGATCTTCCCCGCAATGCGTTTCGCGCGAATATAGTCTTCAGGTCTCGTTGCCAGCGCTGCGTTGACATAGGCAACTTTCCTAAACGCGGCGTTGCTCTCTTTATCGGCGCTGTCTTCTAACTCAGAGATGTTCTTTTCATAGAATTCTTCTCTTGTGAGGCGCTTCGTTGTGTCTCCAATGTCTGAAGACGTTCGCGACGTCCCACTGGCAGATCCATTTTCGCCATCGGGCATGAGTTGGCGCTGCAACTGAGCGAGAAATCCTTGTGCCGATTGGCCAAGTTCCGGCGCAAACGCTGCATACCGGCGCGCGACGAGGTTACCCAGAAGCAGAATTTGCTGCGCCCTCTGTTTGCCCTCCGGAGTATCAAGCGCAACCGGCGGCGTCAACAGCCGTTCGTAAACAGCGATCAGGAAGCTCTTGGCCCGTTGAGGTTCGCTCGCCGCGACGATGGAAAGACTCTGCTGAGCTGGATTCAGAGCCAGCATCGTCTGGCCACCGGAATTTGCTGAGAAAGTAAGGCCCGGTTGAAAGAGATAGCCCGCCAGGATCTGCGCTTCCGACGGCCCGGGCAAACTACTAACGAATCTGGCAAGGGCGAGGTCGAAGAGGCGATTAGCGAGTTTCACATTCTTCTGGCGCAGGCTGGTCAAAATGTTTTGCAGTTTGTAGGAGAGACCATCTGCTAAGCTTTCTTCAGCCAATGCGCAAGCTTCCTCGGGACTCGAATTCAAAACCTGCTGCGCTATGCTCAGTAGCTGTTCGCTACGTGCCGTTCGATCGTCGAAAGCGCCGCGCTCTTTCTTATCGCTTGCTTCCTGCTCCGACATCTGCTTCAGGAATTCCTCTGCCAGCTTTGGATCGTGCTTGCGCGCTACCCTGAGGACCATCGTGCGCAACTGACTTTGAGCCGAGCCGGTGAAGAAGGCTTTAAGCTTTTCGTCCCTAGGAGCAGAAGACACCTGACTAGTCGCCTCCCATGCCTTCCTGAGCCACTTAACTGACCGACTTGGATCGTCATTCCAAAGCAGGTCAGCAGCATCCGCCAGCACAGAAACGGCAACATCCTTGTCATCCCACAATTGGGCCTCCTTGGCAACTTGCCTGACCATGGAGACCGCCTGAATTTGAAGTCTTTGCCGTTCGCGCTCCTTATCGATCTGGCCCGGCTGTTGAGCAAGGGCCATTACCCCAAACAAAAGGAGCGGAAAGAAAGCTGCGAGCGCTTTTGAAGATCTCATTTTAAACTCCATCGCGATGACTTCGCGCTAAAGCTACCATCGTCATTGATTTCGATTTTGACTTCAAACCTGGCTTCAGCAAAATTCGCGAAATCCCAGATACGAGTCACCGGTATTGTTAAGGTCTTCTTTAACTTGGCGTCATACACGCTAATGACTGAGTAGAACAAAAAACTTTGCGCCTTCAGCTCCTGTTCATGGGAGAGCTTCACATTCTCCGGGGTCATCGTCGCGGCAGTTAGCTTTATGCGGGATAGGCTGGTTTCTCAATCTCTCCAGAGTCTCGGCAGTGAAGGGAATTTCCAAAAGCACTTTTTGACCCCGTATTGATTCGAGCGAATTCTTGGCAGTAGCCTGCTTGAGTAAGTCTCCGACTCGTTCATTACTTGTACCCTTAAACTTTTCTCTTTCTGTCCAGAGAGCGGCTTCGTTGGTAATTCGAAATTCATAGGCCACTTCCCATTTGCTCCCTATCACATTAAGCCCAGGAGCTTTCAGCAAAAAGATTTCGACGATCGCTGATCTGGGAACATCCCTCGGAGGTCCCGGATTAGCCACTACCATTCGAGGAAGACTTCCCAGGACAACGAACATCAAGACAACCATACCGATACAGAGTGGTTTCTTCATTTTGTTTCCGCCTCACCAACGTCTTTAATCAAGGCCGCTTTGTTGGGCGAGAAGGCTTGCCGGTGTTAGCGCCTGAAGAAAATCCAAGCAAAACTGACTTCGCTCTTTGCAAATCTTTTGTACTCTAACTTGTTAACCTTAGTCTTTCTTGCGTTCGGCTTTAAGCACTCGATTGATTGTCGCGGGCAGTTTGCTGATTTGTTCCGGCTTCCTCAGAAAAGCATTCACCCCAGCGCCCCAGGCTTCAGTCTCGCAATCACTTCCTGAAAGCAGGACGATTTGGCGTGCGTCGGCGCTGAGTTATGTTGCGCCCGCGCTGCACCACGGGATGTCAGATGAGTGGCGACGAACCGGGGAGTTCGCCGCCGTCGAGAGTGTTAGCTTTGTTTCTTTGGCAGCTGCAAAGGCGGACGACGCTGCGGCGCGGCTTCCGGCTCTTCTGAGTCAATCAGGTTAGCCAGCACGTCTTTATAGATCTTGATCTTTCCGTTGCTCTCCATCGTCCTTTTCACGGCCCCCAGGTAATCTTCAAAGACCTGGTTCTTTCGTTCGGTGAGTGCGGTTTGCATCAGCGAGTCGCGCTGTTTGGCAAACTCCGCCAAATCGGCTTCCGTCCGAGTATTGACGCCGATCACAATATAGTTCTGATTCAGAAAGATCGGAGTCTTGAGCACTTCACCTGTCTTGGCCACATAAAGTGGTTCATCCAACAGCGTACTGGATCCGGCTTCGCCGAGTGGCGTCGCCAGCTTGTAATTCGCTTCGGCCTTTGCTTCCAGGCCCAGCTTGGCCGCGCCAGCCTTCAAGTCGCCGGGAGCTTTGGCGCCGGCAATCAGATCCCTGGCCGTCTGCTCCAATTGTGATTTTGCTTTTTCAGTCTTCACGGCCTGAACCACTCTGTCCTTCACTTCATCGAAGTCAGGAATGCGCGGGCCCTTTTGTTCGACCAACATCGGAATCGCAAAGCCGTTCTTGATTCCGGTGCGCTCGCCGACGTCGTTCGGATTATTCAGGGACGCAATCGCTTCTTCGAATTGCTGGGAGCTGCCGATATTAGGCACGTCATCGCCTGGTTTAATGAACGGTGTTTCGCGCACCATGTCAGCAGGCGACATATTGGCCTCGGCCGCGAACTCTTGCGCGACCTTCTGCGGGTCTTTGGTTTCTTTCAAGCGATCCTGGGCGCGTTGAGCAAGCTTCTGCGCCACGGTATAGCCACGACGATTGCGTAAAGAGACCAGCAATTCCGGCTTGGCGTCCTCGAAAGTTTTTGGCACTGCCTCGCCGCGACGCAGGATGTAGTACGCGTTCTTGTATTTAATTGCTTCAGTGACCTCGCCGGGTTGGAGTTCGAGCACTTGCTGGTAAGGATCTTCCGACTTGTTTGCATTTTTCTTGACGATGCCCTCAACATGTCCACCGTTCTTAGCTGTGGTTGGATCTTCGGAATTACCCTTCGCCAATTCGGCGAACGCCCCCTCGGTAGTCGTTTCCTGGGAGCCGCGCGCCTTAGCCACCAGCTCGTCGGCTTTGGCTTTGACCGTGGCATCGAGATCCGGGCGCGCGACTTTCAAAACGATTTGCTGGACTTTAACTCCGGCCTGCTTGAACTCGGGCTTCAGTCCGTCATACTCATCGCGTAGTTCCTTGTCCGATATCTGCAGTTTCTGGCCGGACTTATCCTGATCGATGAAAACGTACTTAATCTTTTTCTGGGGTACGAGGATGTTGTAGTCGGTCTTGTGCTTTTCGTAATACGCCTTCTGCTCTGCATCCGTAGACTGAATCTTCTCAGCCAGCTTGTCGGCCGAAACCACCACGTACGTGAGATCGAAATTGGTGTTCTTCCGTTTGTACTCCTGTTGCACCTCGTCTTCGGAAATGCGCACGCTGGCTGCTACAAAGGCCTCCAGTTTCTCTCGTGCTATATCTTCGGCCACTCCACGTTCGAAGAGGCCCACGTCTCCGACGCGCTCCTGATACTTACTCATGTCCAGCTTGCCGGAAGCATCCGTCAGCAGAAATTTTCCAGAGGGGTCACTGAAAGTCTTCGCGATTTTCTCTCTGACTTCTGCTTCGGACGCTCCGAGGCCCAACCGCTGCGCTTCCTGGAAGGCGACTTTCTTTTCTATCAAACCGTCGAGGATCCGATCGTCGGTATAGCCCATCTGAGTCAGACTTACCTGTCCGCCGAAGCGACTGAACTGAGCTTGAATATTCTGCTTCTGGGTAGCGAAATCGCCCACCGTGATTTCGTCTCCGCCAATGGTGGCCAGCACCTCAGTGCTCTTAGTCGGTTCGAGGGCCGAAGATCCGCTGTTAGGTCTGAAGAAGAGAACCAGGCTGACGGCCATCAGTCCCACGAACCCCAGGATTAGGACCTTGCTGGTTCGTTCAAAGCGGCTTAGTTGTTTGAGCATGTATGTAAACCTTTTCTCAGGATTCCGAAACGACAAATTCTAATTGACCACACCGCTCGCTGCAACTCGGGAACCACCTCTGCACAAGCTCTTTTTGGCAAAGTTCATCCTTTTCGTTTTTGCGTGGCTTATAGCGCGAGTGATATTTTAGCTGCATAGATGCATTCACTGGCAACTTCGACACTAGCCTGGGTCGGCTTCTGTATTTTCATTCTGATGATGTTGGCCATCGACCTGGGCCTGTTTAATCGCAAACCCCACGAAATCAGTTACCGGAATGCTGCGGTCTGGAGCGGCGTCTGGGTAGCGCTGGCCCTGCTCTTCGCCGGTTTGTTGTTTGGTCCTTTGGGTTGGGAGTTATTTGGCGCGGCCCGTCACGAGAAGGGCCTGCAGTTTGTCGCCGGGTATTTAATCGAACTCTCACTGTCGGTCGATAATCTCTTTGTCTTCCTTCTCATCTTCTCGTATTTCAAAGTCCCTCCGAAATATCAGCACCGGGTTCTGTACTGGGGCGTGCTCGGCGCGCTGGTGATGCGGGTGGCGATGATTCTGGCCGGCTCGGCGCTAATCAATCGCTTTCACTGGATTATTTATATCTTCGGCGCGTTCTTGGTCTATACGGGCGGGCAGATGCTGGGGGGCGGTGAAGCAGAGATCGAGCCTGAAAACAGCATTGTGGTTCGATTTGTGTCGCGCTATGTTCCGATCACGCGTCATTACGAGCGCAGGAAATTTTTTACGATTGTTGACGGGAAACGCGTGGGCACGCTCCTATTGCTGGTATTGATCGTGGTCGAGGTGACCGATCTGGTTTTCGCCGTCGACTCGATTCCGGCAATCTTTGGTGTCACGACCGATCGCTTTATCGTTTACACCTCGAATGTATTTGCCATTTTGGGCCTGCGCACCTTCTACTTTTTGCTGGCAGGAGTGGTCGAAAAGTTTCACTACCTGAAAGTTGGCCTGGGCGTGGTGCTGAGTTTCATCGGCGTCAAGATGCTTTTGCCGGTCTTGTCGAAGTTGCTGGCGGCGGCTTTCTTTGCCCTGGGTGTCACCGGGCCGGGAAATTGGGTACGCGGGGTAGATGATATTCCGATTGGAATTGCTTTAGGGATTGTAGCGTTAGTGCTGTTGGCTTCGGTGGCTGCGTCACTGATGTGGCCGCAGAAAGGGCGGACGAAGGTTTCGAAGTAACCAAGTCCCAAATACGACATCGCCCCGAAGGGTTTTCCCTGCGGGGCGACGGAGCGCGCACCGGAAAGCTCCGGTAGCTATTTTTGGAAAAGGTTCTTAAGAAACCTGAACTGTAGAGAGTCTCGGTGTTGACTCTTCGCTCGCTGAAA
>WNFP01002114.1_pt1 | contig 15768 bp, 18 predicted proteins | sample 5400201 | NCBI WGS metagenome assembly WNFP01 (sample SAMN13153355, study PRJNA577476) | soil metagenome | isolation source: 115 cm saprolite under Madrone tree | place: USA:California | collected 2016-06-14
CCGGCGATCTCGAGAACGGCCGCTTTCATCTGCGCTGATGTTGCGCGGTGCCCGCCGGCCGCGCATGCGGCTCCCGGCCTGGACTGTGCAAATTGCTGGTGTCAGCCGGCGCGAAGGCTCAGACGGCTTCCTGCGCGGTTTCGACCGCCGGGCCTTCCACCGTCTCCAGGGCGCTCCCGGGGCCGATCCGCAACTCGTTGCCGCGCCAGCTCACGCGCCGGCGGAAGAAGGCGATCAGCCAGATCGCCCCCACCGCGAGATCCTTCAGGGGCATGAGGAGGATCTCCCAGAAGCGAGGGAGCTTTCCTCGCAACCGGCGACAGACCAGCGAATCGGAAGCGCATTTCACCGCGATGCCGGCCGCGGCGATCGCGAGCAGGCGCGGATCGAGCGCGGTGCAGGTCGAGCACAGCAGCGCGGTCGCGAGCGTGATCCAGAGCACCGGGTTGAGGAGCAGCTCGCCCACGTAGGCGGCGGGCGCGATCCGGCGGCGCATCTGTGCCCAGCGCACGTGGCGGTTGAGGAAGCGCTCCAGGGTCCAGCCGTCGTTCACGCACTTCACCAGATAGGGCGAGAGCGCCACCCGGTATCCGGCGAGCTCGTACATGCGGCCGATGAGGAAGTCCTCCGCCAGGACGTTGCGCACCTCGCGCAGCCCGCCCAGGCGCGCCAGGTCGCTGCGCCGCAGCAGCATGGACTTGCCGATCACGCAGGCCCGCCCGACCGCGACCCGGGCGATGCTCGTGGCCGCCGCCACGAACGAGTTCAAGTGCAACGCTTCCAGCAAGGCCCCGAGGCCCGACCCCTCCCCGACTACGATGTTGGTGACGAGCCCCACCGCGGGATCGGACATCTCCGCCGCGACCTCGCGGAGGTACCGCGGATCGACGCGCACGTTGCTGTCGGAGATGAGCACCGTGTCGTGGCGGGCGCGATCGAAGAGCGCGGAGAGGAGGTTGACCTTGGGATTCAGCCCCAGGGGACGGGCGCCGGCGTGGACGCCGATGCGGACGTCGGGAAAGTCGTCCTGGACCTGCCGGGCCACTTCCAGCGCCGGATCGCGCGCGTCCTCGGCGGCGACCAGGATCTCGTACGACGGATAATCCTGCGTGGCCAACGAGGCGAGGTTCTCGTAGAGGCCCGGCTCGTCGCCCTTCACCGGCTTCAGCACGGTGATGGGAGGGGCGACGGTCTTCGAGGAACGCCGCGGCGCGAGCGCCACGAAGACCGCGGCGTGGGCCAGCAGCGTGACCAAGAGGGAGATCGGGGCGAGCACGACGAGCAGGTACACGAAGTTGGGGAGCGTCATGCCGTCCTCCTTTCCAGCCTGTGCAGCGTCCCCGATCATCCCGGGCGTCAGGTGGCGGGCGGCGTACATCTGTGCAACGTCTTGGCGAAGCGGCGGAAGTCGCAGAATTTTCCAGTTGCACCCCGGATCGTCGCCAGGCTGTCACCAGCGCGCGCAAGGATGGCGCATGCTGCAGACGTTCGCGCATCTCTCCGACCTGCATCTCGGCGCCGGCGCCGCCGCCGCTCACGCCTGCCGCCGGCTCTGCTCGGCGCTGCTGGCCATCCGCGTCCAGCGCGTCATCGTCACCGGCGACGTGACCCACCGCGGGCGGCGGGCCGAGCTGGAGCTGTTCCGCTCGGCGTTCGCCCCGCTGTTCGACGAGGGCCGGATGATCGTGGTGCCCGGGAACCACGATCGCCTGGGAGACGAGGTCGCCAGCGAGCTGATGGGAGAGGCGCGCGTCCTGGCGGAGGAGCACGGAAGCCTGTTCGTGGTGCGGTTCGATTCCACGGGCGCCCACAACCGCCGCTGGTTCGATTCGCACGGCCAGATGGACGAGCGCGACATGGACGCGATCTGCGCGGCGTTCGACCGCGCGCCGGCGGGCTCGCTTCGGGTCCTGCTGCTCCACCATCACCTGCTGGCACTCCCCGACGACCACGTCATGGAGCGGGTGGTGACGCGCCTCGGGTGGCCCAATGCCCGGGAGCTGGCGCGGGGAGAGGAGCTCGTCGCGCGGCTGCAGGGTCGATGCGACCTGGTGCTACACGGGCACCGGCATCAGCCGGCGGAGAGCGAGGCGGGGTCGCTGAGGATCTTCAACGGAGGGTGCAGCACCGGGCTGCAGGCTTGCCGCATCTTCGCGGCGGCGGGCGGGGAGCTGGTGCATGCGCCGCGGTGGCTCGACGCGCGCCCCGTGTCGTTCACGGCCACGTCGCCGTCGACGTCGACGTTTGGCTAGCCGAGCCCGCGCGACCGTGGGTGCCGGACTTCCTTGCCCTTCACCATGTAGATGACCATCTCGGCCACGTTCACGGCGTGGTCGGCCAGGCGCTCCAGGTGCTTGGCGACGAAGAGCATGCTGTTGCCGCTGTGGATGTTCTTCGGGTCTTCCATCATCAGGCCGATCAGCTCGCTGAAGAGCGTGTGGTAGCGCGAATCGACCAGCTCGTCGTTGGCGATGGTCCGCTGCGCGCGGCCCACGTCGGCCGCGGCGAGCGAGGCGAATGCGGCGCGCACCTGCTTCTGGCAGAGGTCCCAGAGCCTCTCCAGATCGGGCAAGGGGTGGAGCGGCGGGCGCTCCACCAGCTCGATCGTGCGCTGCGCGACGTTGACGGCGAGATCCCCCATCCGCTCCAGATCGACGACGATCTTCAGGGCGGCGGTGATGAACCGCAGGTCGCTCGCGGGATGCCGCAGCGTGAGCAAGCGGCGGCAGGTCGCGTCCACCTGCAGCTCCAGGCCGTCCACTTCCCGGTCGCCTTCGACCACCCGTCCCGCCAGCTCGCGGTCCCTCTCCAGGACGGAGCGGACGCCGGCCGGGACCTGAGCGCCCACCAGGTCGCACAGCGTCAGCAGCTGCTTGCGCAGCAGCGCGACGTCCTCGTCGTACGAGCGGCCGGCCGTCCGGGCAAAGCGAGGCGACGCGGAGCGGCCGCGCTTCGTGGGTTGCAGTTGCTCCGAGTCGCTCTCGATCATGTCACTTGGCCGAAGCAAGGGTTGGCTTGCCCTGCACCGTCATCGACTTCAGCGTCTTCTCCACCTTCTGGACCACGGCGTGCGGCAGCGGCCCGTAATCGAGCGCCGGCGCGCTCTTCTGGCCGTCGTGGGCCGCCCACCAGATGAACTTGAGGAGCGCGTCGCCCTTCTCCTTGTCTTGCTGGTCCTTGTACACGAGCAGGTAGGTGAAGGAGGAGATCGGCCAGGCGTCCTTGCCTTCCGGATCGGTGATCGAGACGCGATAATCGTCCGGCATCTCCACCTTGCTGGCCGCCGCCGACACGGACTCGAGGCTCGGCTTCACGAACGCCCCCGACTTGTTCTTCAGCTCGGCCACCGGAAGCTTGTTCTGATTGGCGTACGCCAGCTCGACGTACCCGACCGCGCCCTCGGTCTGCTTGACGATCCCGGTCACTCCCTCGTTGCCCTTGCCGCCCAGACCGGTAGGCCAGTTCACGCTCTTTCCCGCGCCGGGGCCCGACTTCCACTCCGGCGAGACCTTGGCCAGGTAGTCGGTGAAGACCGCCGTCGTGCCGGATCCGTCGCTGCGGTGCGCCACCACGATGCTGGTGTCGGGGAGCTTCGCTCCCGCGTTCAACGCGGCGATGGCCGGGTCGTTCCACTTGGAGATCTTGCCCAGGAAGATGCCGGCCAGCGTCCCGGCATCGAGCTTCAGGCCGTGCACCGCGGGCTCGTTGTAGATCACCACCACCGCGCCCAGCACCGTCGGGATGTGCTGGATGCCAGGCGCCTTCGCCATCTCCTCGTTGGTCATCGGAGCGTCGGAGGCGCCGAAGTCGACGGTCCTCTCGGTGATCTGCTTGATGCCGCCGCCGGATCCGATCGACTGGTAGTTGATCTGGACGCTCGGATGCGCCTTGTTGTAGTCGCTGAACCACTTCGAATAGATGGGGTACGGGAAGGTGGCGCCCGCGCCGTTGATCAGGATCTTCTCGGCGGCGATGGCCACGCCAGCGACCGCGAGCAGACCGACCAGGATCTTCTTCATCGAATGCTCCTTGTGGGGATTGGTGCGGCTGGGATGTACCAGCGAAACATGGCGAACGTGTGACGAACCGGCGATCTCTTCATGTCGCGACCGGCAGCCGGACCCAGAAACGGCTGCCGCCTCGGCCGCTTTCGACCCCGACCTGACCGCCTTGCGCCTGGACGAGGTGCTTCACGATCGAGAGGCCCAGGCCAGTGCCGCCCGATTCCCGGGAGCGTCCCATATCCACCCGGTAGAAGCGCTCGAAGATGCGCTCTCGGTGCCGGGGCTCGATGCCGGGTCCCGAGTCGATCACCGAAAGCACGGCGAACGGCCCTCCGCCGTCGGCCAGCAGCGTGACGCGGCCGCCCTGAGGGGTGAACTTCACCGCGTTGTCCAGGAGGTTGACCAGGACCTGCTCCAGCGCGCGGCGATCGGCGAGCACGCGCAGCGTGGCCGGCCCGTCGTACCCGAGCACGATCTGCTTTTCCGTGGCCCGTCCCCGCACCAGCTCCACGACGCCTTCGCAGAACGGCCCGACCTCCAGCGGCCCCGTCTCCACCGTGTATTGCCCGGATTCCAGCCGGGAGAGGTCGAGCAGATCGCGCGTCAGGCGGGCCAGCCGATCGGCGTGGCGCGCGATCATCTCCACGAACCCGCGCGCCTCCGGTTCCAGCTTCACGGCGCCGCCGAGCAGCGTCTCCACCGCCCCGGAGATCGCGGACACCGGCGTGCGCAGCTCGTGGCTCGCATTGGCGATGAAGTCGCGGCGGACGCTCTCCAGCCGCTTGTCCTCGGTGAGGTCGCGCAGGACCACCAGCGCCGCCCCGCTGGAGATGGGCGAGATGGAGACTTGCACCACCACGTCGGAGGAGGGCAGCCGGATCTGCGCCTGCACGCGGTCGCCGCGCAGCCCGCGGGTCACCGCTTCGGAGAGCTCCGCGCTCCGCGACAGCTCGAGCAAGGTGCGACCCTCGCATTGAGCACGCGAGAAGAGGGCCCCGATGCCTGGATTGGCGGCGGCGATCTGGCCGCGCGGGTCGAGGAGCGCCGCCGGATCGGGGATCCCGTCGACCAGCTCCTGCGCGGGGGCGGGCTGCTCGGGTTGCGACAGGACCGTTGCGCCCGACTCGGCGGGCTTTCGCCAGAACAGCGCCATCTCAGCCCTCGGGGTCGGTCATGCGGTAACCCGCCCCGCGGACCGTCTCGATCAAGTCGCGGCCTTCACCCAGCTTCTCGCGCAGCCGCTTGACGTGCGTGTCCACGGTGCGCGTCTGCGGCTCGCCGTTGAGCATCCACACGTCGCGCAGCAGCGTCTCCCGGGTCTGCAGCCTCCCGGCACGGGCCATGAAGGTGGCCAGGAGCTTGAACTCCAGCGCGGTCAGCTCGATCTCGCGCTCGCGGACGTAGGCCCGGTGCGCCACTTCATCGATGCGGAGCGGGCCGAGGCGCTCGCGAGACGGCTCTGGCTGGCCGGGCGCCCCGCGCCGCAGCACGGCGCGCACCCGCAGCAGCAGCTCCCGGACGCTGAACGGCTTGGTGACGAAGTCGTCGGCGCCCAGCTCGAAGCCGACCAGCTTGTCCACCTCCTCGCCGCGCGCGGTCACCATGATCACCGGGACGTTGCGCGTCCGCGCATCGCCCTTGATGCGCCGGCAGATCTCGGTGCCCGGGAGATCGGGCAGCATCAGATCGAGGAGCACCAGATCGGGGACCGATCGGGCGATGAGGGTCAGCGCTTCTTCCCCCGTCGTCGCGATCACCGGCTCGTGGCCCGTTTGCTTCAGGTTGAACCGGAGCAGGTCGACGATGTCCTTCTCGTCCTCGACGATGAGGATTCGCGCCATGGAAGCGCGTTGTAGACCGCTTGCGTGACGGCCCGGTGTCGAGTTGGAAACCCTTGAGTGCCGGGGTTACCGTGAAGATTTGCGGCGGGAGCCGCGGATGGCCCGGGCGTCCGCGTCGGCGAACGCCGCCTCCCAGCTGGAGCCGCGGCCGTGGATCCAGAACCGGCTCCCGCGCAGCTCGCCGACCAGCAAGCGCGCGTAAGTAAAGCGGTCGGCGACGGAAACTGCTCCGGTCGGGCCCCAGCGGCGCTGCGCTTCGGCGATGGCCGCTTCGGTGGAGAGACTGTCCAGGCCGTCTTCGCCCAACATCTCTCCGTAAAGTTGCGGATGATCGCCCGGCATCGCCAGCGGGAAGAAAAGACAGGCACGCGCTTGCCCAGCCTTTCCGCTTTTCCGGAAATGCGCTGCCCAAGCGGGCGCCCGACCGCCCGACACCCGAGGCTGGAGGGGTCAGGCTCCGTCGTAGCGGGCCAGGATCACCGTGGAGTTGTCCACGCCGCCGTTGGCGTTCGCCGTGTCGAGGAGCTTCTTGGCGCACGACTCCAGATTGCCGGACTGCTTGGCCAGGATGGACTCGAGGATGCGGTCCTCCACCATTCCGGAGAGACCGTCGGTGCAGAGCATGAACAGGTCCCCCGAGCGGGGCTGATGCGCGTTGATCTCCACCTCCACCTGGCGCTGCTGGCCCAGCGCGCGCAGGATGATGTTCTTCTGGGGGAAGTTCTTCGCTTCTTCCTCGGTGATCTTCCCCAGCCTCAAGTACTCCTCGACCAGCGAGTGGTCGATGGTGATGCGCTTCAGCTTGCCGTCGCGGAACAGGTACACGCGGCTGTCCCCGGTGTGGGCGACGTAGGCGCGGGGCTCGCCGCCGCGCTCGACGAAGTGCAGCGACACGCAGGTGGTCCCCATGTTCTTCTTGGAGCTGTCCTGCTCGCTGGTCTCCATGATGCGCGCGTTGCAGAGCTTGATGGCGGTGACCAGCCGGTTCTCGTCGTAGCTGCGCGAGCGGTCGTCCTTGAACGGCCAGGTCGCCTCGGGGTCTTTTCCCGTGAGCTCGAAGAATTCCTTCATCTCCCGCACCGCGATGCCGCTGGCCACTTCGCCGGCGGCATGGCCTCCCATGCCGTCAAACACGGCGAACAGGCTCTGCTCGGGATACACGAGGTAGTTGTCCTCGTTGTTGTCCCGCTTCATTCCGACGTCTGTTCGCGCCGCGTGGGTGATGCGCACGATGCGGCTCTACAGTAGCTCTCCCAGTGGCGTCAATCGGGCGGCCTGCAGGCAGCCGCCGCCGGCGGAGGCCGGCTGAGCGGCTGCCTTCGAGCTCGTCAAAAGTCGCCTGACTTCACCGGGAACGCCCGCGCGAATCCGGTGCGGGCGCGATCCGAGTACGATGCCGCTTCCACCGCGCCGTAGGCGGCGCCCACCAACAGGCCGGCGCCCGCGCCGATGGCGAGGTCGCGGCCCCAATTGCCGGAGTCGGTGATCAGCGCGATGCCGGCGCCGATGGCCAGGCCGGCCAGGCCGCCGTAGAGGGCGTCCTGGGCGATGATCGCCGCGGGGCTGCGGTGCGCCTGGACCTCGACCACCTCGGCCGCCAACTGGTCGGCGGTCTGCGGTTGCTCGCGGATCCGGAGCGTCTGGAGCGTGCCGGCATTCGCCGCCCCGGCCAGGAGGAAGGCGGCGAGCGGTACGATGAAGAGCCTCTTCAGCATGTGGGAACCCCCGTGCGTGTCTTTCCCACAAGTTGGGGACCCGACCCGTTCGCCAGCAACGGGACGGAGCGGCGGGGCATCCCCTGACCGGCCACCGGCGCGCCGGGAAAGGGCGCGCTACTTGCGCTTCACCACCAGGCTGCCGGAGAACGCGTCGGCCTCCACCACCCCCTCACCGCGGCCGAAGGTCGCCTCGAGCCATCCGCTGGCCATCCCGTGCTTGCGCTTGGGCGCCCGCTTGACGGCGAGGTTCACCTCGTCGCGCAGCTCGCCGCTGTGCGAGGTGTAGCTGAGCTCGAACGAGCTCTTCGGATCGACGCTGAGCCGCACGTCCCCCGAGACGGTCTCCGCGCTCAGATGGCAATCGCGGGCGCAGACTCCCGACCAATCCAGGCTGCCGGAAGCGGAGTGGAACTCGACCTGGGCCGCGGTGCTGACGGTGGAGACGGTCCCGTTGCCGGAGACGGTGTGCAGGCGGACGGGCCCTGACGCGTCCTCGATGCGCGCGTCGCCGGAGACGGTCTGCACGTCGACCTTGGCGATGCCGGAGAGCTTCACGTCGCCCGACATGGTGCGGATGCGGACGTCGCCGATCTTCTGCACCGTCACGTCTCCGGACATCGAGGAGAGATCCAGGCGGCTCCCCTTGGGCAGCTCCACCCGCAGCCTCCCGCGGCGCAGCGTGCGGCGGCCGCGGAAGGAGGGCTCGATGCGATCGCCGAAGGCGAAGAGGGCGATGTCTTCGGCGGGCGCCTCGGTCAGCGTGACCGAGACCTGCCGCTTGTCGGTGGCGACCACGTCCACTTCACCGGCCTGGGCCCGGACCTGGAAGGTGACCGGCCCGTTCACGGAGAGGGATGCGCTTCCGCGCCCCTTCGCTCGCGCGGTGGCATCGCGCTCGTCGGCTTCGTGGTCGTCCTCGCCCAGGTGGACGCGCGGCAGCCGGATTCCCCGCTGCCGGTTCAGCTTGTAGACCTTCACCTTGCCGTCGTGCTCGTCGACGTCCACGTCGTCGTCCGCGTCGTGGTCCTCTTCTTCCTCCATGTCCTCGTCGTGCGAGCGCGACGATCCGCTGCGCGCCAGGAACTGCGGCAGCTCGATCTCGACGTCGATGTCGGAGAAGTCCAGGTCCGGCAAGCCGGGGATGGGAGGCAGGTCGGGCAGCTCGAGGTCCAGATGCTCCCACGACTGGCGCTGCGGGGCCGCCTGGCGCGCGCGCTCCTCGGACCTTTGCTTCGCTCCGGCGCCGGCGGCGACGAAGACGCAGACGGCGGTGACCACTCCTGCTCGAATCACGGATTTGCCTCCTCGGACTCCGTCACGACGTCGCGCAGCGAGCGCAGGTACCCGGCGTAGCCGTCGAGCACCCGCATCCGCACGTTGACGTCGTCCGCGGCTACCGCGCGCGACTCGCCCAGCTGCGCCCGGGCGCGGGTGAGCGTCTCGTCCCACCGGCGCGCCAGCTCGGGATCGAGGCGCGGCCGCAGCCGCTGGTACTCCGCCTCCAGCGTCTGGGCGGCGTTGCGGTAATCGGATTCCGCGCGGTCCAGCGCCGCCAGCGTCTTCGGATCGATGGACGGCCGCCGGTCCGAACGGGCCAGCGGTGACTGCTGCTGCGGCGTCACGGGCGCCGGCTTGGGGCGCATCATCGCCACCAGCACCGCCGCGGCGGCCGCGGCGCCGATGCCCGACGCGACCGCGATCCGCCACGCCCAGCGGGGGCGGCGGCGGGGATGCTGCAGCCGCGCCGCGACTCCAGACCAGAGATGCGCCGTGGGCAGAGGCGGACGGCGGGACAACAGCGTCCTCTCCGCGCGAAGCCAGGCCAGCTCGCGAGCACAGTCGGCGCAGGCGGCGACGTGGGCCTGGACTTCCGCGAGACGCGGCGCGCTCAGCTCGCCCAGGGCGCAGGCCTCCAGATCCTCGACTGGCACGTGCGTCATCGGGCGGCCCCCTCGAGGTAGCCGGCCAGCCGGGAGCGAAGCTGCAGGCGCGCGCGGTGGATCTCGTTCTTCACCTTCTGCAGGCTCCAGCCCATGGCGGAAGCGATCTCTCCGTAGCCCAGGCCGTGATCGATGCGCATGAGCAGGGCAGACCTCCGCTCCTCGGAGAGGTCGGCGAGGGCGCCGTCCAGCATCCGGTCCGACTCCGCCGACAGCAGCACCGCCTCGGGGCTGGCGCCGCGGTCTGCCTGGAACGGGAAACGATCTTCCTCCGGCTCCGGGAGCGGAGCATCGCGGCGCTTCCGGCGGATCTGCTCGAGGAAGACCATCCGGGCGATGCCGAACAGCCAGCCCTGCAGCTTGCCCGCCTGCTCCAGCGTCCCCAGCCGGTGGTGCGCGCGCACGAACGTCTCCTGCGTCCCTTCGTCCGCCGCCGCGTCGTCGCGGAGCAGATCGCCGAGGAAGCGGCGCACGCCTGGAGATTCCCGATCGAAGATCACGCGAAATGCCTCCGGATCGCCCGCCCGCGCGCGCGACAGCAGCTCCTCATCGGAATGCCTGTCACGGGCGCCAAGCACCTCGCCCGGTAGTGACGCGGCCCGCATGCTGGTTTCAACGGCTTGGAACGGGGGGTATGTCAGCGGGGTTGCACCGCTTCCTGGAGCCGGCGCAGCCCGATCTCCGTCTTCAAATCGCGGATCTCCCCGCGTGCGCACCGGACCAGCGCCTCGTCCAGCGGGACCCACTCCAGACGCGCCCCTTCCTCGAACGGCGAGCCGTCGCCCGCCGGCGGATGGGCCACCGCGTCCGCCGCCACTTCGCAGCGGACGAACTGGAACAGCTCCGCGCACATGCCGGGGGTGGGAAACACCGCCGGGCCGAGCAGCTGGATGGAGGCCGGTTCGACTTGCAGCCCGGCTTCCTCCATGACTTCGGCGGCGGCCCGCTGGCGGACGTCGTCGCCCGGCTCGAGGATCCCCGCGACCAGCTCGGGGAAGAGGATCTCGCGGGGCTTCTCGGAACGGCCGAACTGGACGGGCACGCGAACGCCGTGGCGCAGCAGGACCTCCAGGGCGCGGGTGCGGCGGTAGAGGGCGACGACCACCGCGTCGAGGCCCATGGGGCGCTCGACGTAATCCCAGCTTCCTTCCCGGGTCTTCGAGCCGTCGGAGAGCAGCAGACGCATCCGCATCCGGCGCAGGCGCAGGTGCCCGCCCTCCCCCACGCGCTCGTCTCCCGTCACCTCGAATCCGTTGACCTCCAAGGGCTCCTCCCGAAGAAAAACATAGTCCAGACAACCACATACGGTCGCAGGCTCCGGAACCGGGATTTGGGGACACCCTACGGAACTCCTGGCGAGATCCGTATTGTGTCCCCAGAACTCCGACGAAGGTTCCGTATGATGTCCCCCGGCATGCGAGCGCCGGTGGGGTGCGTGCGTCAATGGAAAAGTGGAACCGGGTGATCCGGATTCGTAAACTGCAAAATCGGGGGTAGAGATGCCCGACGCGTTCGAGGTCGAGACGGTCATTGCCGCGGAGCCGCAGCGCGTCTTTTCGGCCTGGATGGACGGGCGGGAACACGCGGCGTTCACCGGCGGCGGGGAGGCCGTGGTGGAACCCTGGGCGGGTGGCCGGTTCATCGCCTGGAACGGGTACATCCACGGAATCCTTCTCGGAGTGGAGGAAGGCCGGCGCATCGTCCAGACCTGGCGCACCTCCGAGTTCCCTCCGGAATTTCGCGATTCCCGGGTGGTCATCGAGTTCGAGCCCGCGCGCGGCGGCACGCGCGTGGTGGTCCGCCATAGCGACCTGCCGCCCAGCCACCTGAAGAAATACGAAAAGGGCTGGACCGAGCATTACCTGAAACCGCTGGTCCGTTATTTTGCAAAGGGCGGAAAGCAAAGGACGCCCGCGCCCGCGGCGCCGGAGACCTCCTGGGGGCGCAAGGTGGAGCGGCCCGCGCGGCGCCCGCAGAAGACCGCTCCGGGCAAGGCGCGAAAGGCCGCGGCGCGCAAAGCCGTCGCGCGAAAACCGGTGCGCAAGCCGGCAAGGCGGCCGGCCCCGCGAAAGAAGCCGGCATCGAGGCGCGGCCGGCGGTAAGACACCGCACCGGTGGACTGCCTGGTGATCGGAGCCGGCGTGGCGGGGCTCGCGGCCGCCCGCGAGCTGAAGCAGCGCGGGCATTCGGTCACGGTGCTGGAGGCGCGCGACCGGATCGGCGGGCGCATCCATACCGTGCGCGCCCGAGGCTGGCCCCTGCCCGTCGAGGCGGGAGCGGAATTCGTCCACGGCCGCCCGAAAGCGCTGCTCGACCTCGCCCCGCAGGCGCGGGAGGTGCACGGCTCCTTCTACGCGCGCGGCCTGGTGAAGCTCGACGACGTCTGGGAATCCGTGAGGAAGAAGATCGAGGAGCTTCCCTCGGGCCGCGAGCGGAGCGTGCGAGAGGCGCTGAGCTCGCCGGGATGGCGCCGGCGCACCACCGCCGAGGAGCGGCAGCTGGCAGCCACCTTCCTCGAGGGGTTCAACGCCGCCCGCCTCGACCGGGCCAGCATGAAGGCCATGACCCAGCAGATCCGCGCCTCGGCGAAGATCGAAGGCGATCGCGTCGCGCGGCTGCCCGGCGGATACGACGCGGTTCCGCGCCGGTTGTCTCGCGGCTTGCGCATCGAGCTCGGCGCGCGCGTCCGGGAGATCCGTTGGACCCGGTCAGGCGTGAGCGCGCTCATCTCCGGGGGGACCTGGGAAGCCCGGCGCGCCGTCGTCACCCTGCCGCTCGGCGTCCTGCAGGAAGGCACTGTCCGTTTCGTCCCCTCGCTGCCGCGCTGGAAGCAGGAAGCGATCGATGCGCTGGCGATGGGTCCGGTGGTGAAGACCGCGTTGCTGTTCGAGCGGCCGTTCTGGCCCGCGGACCTGGCGTTCCTGATCGCGCACGAGGAACGGGTGCCGACCTTCTGGCGGGCGCTGCCCTCGCGGGTCCCGGCCCTCATCGGCTGGGCGGCGAGCCGCAAGGCCGACGCGCTCCGCGGCAAGGACGTCGTCGCGGCCACGGTGAGCTCCCTCTCCAGGGCGGTGGGAAAGCGGGTCCGGCCGGTCCGCTCGCTGGCGTTCGACTGGCAGCAGGACGAGCTCTCGCGCGGAGCGTACAGCTGGGTGCCCGTAGGCGCGCTGAAGCAGCAGCGCGCTCTCGCGCGCCAGGTCGGCCCGCTGCATTTCGCCGGCGAGGCGACGCATTTCGAAGGCGCTTGCGGCACGGTGCACGGCGCCATCGAGAGCGGGCTGCGCGCGGCGCGCGAGATCCTGCGCCGGCGGTGAAGTTGCCGTCGCGAACGGGGCGGCCGTAGCATCGGCGCGTGGAAGTCCTCGAGCGCATCCAGGCCTGGCAGAAGGCGCAGCTCGAGCGCGGGCGCGCTCTCTCCCTCGGGGTCCGCATCGAGACCCTGCGCGAGCGCCCCGGCTGGAGCGTGCAGATCGACTTGTCGGGGACCCCGCTCTCCGGGCTCAAGCTCTCCCCCTACCGGGAAGGCGCGACCGAGCGCGACTGGCTCGCGTACCGGATCAAGGACGATCGATTCGAAGGGATCGGCGATCCCACCAAGCTGCAAGCGCTCCTCTTCGCCTTTCTCGACCTCGCCGACCGCACCGCGGCGGATCTCGCGCGCCAGCAAGACAAGAAGTAGCCACATCGTCGCGGAATGGACGCTGCGGAGGGGGGCCACTGCCGGATTCGACCGGCGATGGCTAGTTGCGTCAGGGTGTACAACGGAGTCGAACGAAGCCGGTTGCAGGGCGCAACCTTCCTGGTCCTGTTTGCGCTCGCCACGTACGCCTTCTGGCGTACGCTCGAGCCGATCTGGACGCCGGTCCTCCTCGGACTGGTCATCGCGATCGGCATCTACCCCATCTACGACCGGCTCCTGCACAGGGTCGGGGGGAAGCATCCCGGGATCTGGGCGGCGGCGCTGACCGCCGTGGTGATGATCCTGGTGCTCGCCCTGGCGACGTTCCTCGTCTTCGTCGTGGGCAACCGCGTCCTCGAGTTGGTGCGGGAGTTCGCCGCCCGGTACGAGAAGCAAGGCGCGGCGGCAATGCTGGGCGGGGACGTGAGCAGGATGCTGGAACGCCTGGGAATCCCCCCCGAGCAGCTCAACCAGCGCATCGTCGATGCCGCTCGCGACCTCGCCGCGTTCCTCGGGAAGGGCGCGACCAGCATCGTCGCCGGTTTCTTCAGCGCGGTCTTCGTCTTCATCTTCACGGCGATCACCTCGTACTACCTGCTGCTGGAAGGCGGCGAGGCCGCCTGGTGGCTGGTGGAGACGGTGCCGCTGCCCAACGGCCAGGTGGCCCAGATCGTCCGCGACGTGCGCGACGTCACCCGCGCCATGCTCATCAGCACGGCCATCATGTCGGTCTACCAGGCGGTCACGGCCGGGATCGGCTACTGGATCTTCGGCGTGGACAGCCCGCTCGTCTGGGCGTCGCTGACCGGCGTCGCCTCCATCCTGCCTGCGGTGGGCACGGCGCTGGTCTGGGTTCCCGTCGGGATCGTGATGATGCTCACCGGCCATCCCGCCCAAGGCATCGGGATCCTCCTTTGGGGCGGCCTGGTGGTGGTGTTCGTCGCCGACTACATCCTGCGGCCCAAGCTGGTGGGCACGAAGATCCGCATGAACGACCTCTTGGTGTTCATCGCCATCTTCGGCGGCATCGAAGCGTTCGGGATCCTCGGCATCATCCTCGGCCCGATCGCGGTGGCGGTCTTGCTCTCGCTCTTGCGCATCTACCAGCGCGACTACCGGCCGGAGGGACCGGTGCAGTCGCCGGATCCGACGGCGCCCAACGGATCGGCGCTGCAGGACGCGCCCTGAGGCTAGCCCCGCCGGCCGAAGGCCGGATAGGGGCTACGCTTGAGCGCGAACATTCCCACGCAGGTCATGAGATGCATTCAAGGCGCAGAGGAACAGGCGGACGCGCGCGACGCCCTGCCGGACGAAGTCCAGCGCCCGGGCCGCGGCTTCGGAGACATCCACGATGCGGCCGCGCACGAAAGGTCCGCGGTCGTTCACGCGCACCCGGACCGAACGGCCGTTCGCCGGATTCTCGACCCGCAGGCAAGTCCCGAACGCGAGCGAGCGGTGCGCAGCCGTGAGCGAATCCGGGTCGAAGCGCTCTCCGCTGGCGGTCCGGTTCCCGCGCAGCGCTCCTCCATAATACGAGGCGAGTCCTTCGCCGACAGGTTCGCCGCGTTCGGCGCGGGGAGCGTGCACGCAGGCCGCGGCAACGAGCGCCAGCAGGACGAGAGCCCTCCTCAACGGAACCACTTCCCGAAGGTGCGCTCGAGGAAGCCGGCGATCCCGCCCGCATGCTCGGGGCAGTCGTTGGGAACGGTGCCGGAGAGGAAGTACTCGCGTGCGACCTGCTCGGACGGGCAGCCTCCGGTGGCCAGCCCACCGGTCTTGGTGTCGACGTCGTGCTGCTCGACGCCCTCGGGGCGCTCCCAGGGCGGCGGAACCGGCTTCCCTTTCTGCCAGGCGGCCATCACGCGCCCCCACACCGGCGCGGCAAGGCGGCCTCCGTAGGCGGCGGGACCCAACGAGCGCGGATGGTCGAACCCCATCCACACGCCCGCCACCAGCTCGGGAGTGGCCCCGATGAACCAGACGTCCTGCGCGGCGTTGGTGGTGCCCGTCTTTCCCAGAGCGGCCAGATCCGCCGGCAAGCCGGTCCGCGCGCCGGTCCCCGTGCCCCGCTCCACCACGTCGGAGAGGAGCGACGCCATGATGAACGCCGTCCCCGGCTGCACGGCCTGGGCGGTCACCACTCCATTCTTGAGAAGCAGCTCTCCCGTGGCGCTGCGGACCTCGTCGATGAAGCGCGGCAATACCCGATCGCCGCCGTTCGCGAAGGGAGCGAAGGCCGCCACCAGCTCGAGCGGCACCACGTCAGCCGCGCCGAGGAAGCTGGACGGATACGGCGGGATCAGCGCGTCGCCGATCCCGCAGGCATGCGCCATCTCCACCACGGCGGAGAGGCCGACGCGCTGTCCCAACGCCACCGCGGCCCGGTTCGAGGAGACGCGCAGCGCCTCCCGCAGGCTGAGCGGCTTGTCCGACGTGAGCTGCCCGTCCGCCGGAGCGTAATCCGCCGGCAGCTGAGCCGGGTCGAGCAGGGTGGAGGCGGGAATTCCGGCCTGGACCGCGGCGGCCCAGACGAATGCCTTGAAGGTGGACCCCGCCTGCCGCCGGGCCTGCGTCACCCGATCGAAT
>WNFP01002976.1_pt1 | contig 15766 bp, 12 predicted proteins | sample 5400201 | NCBI WGS metagenome assembly WNFP01 (sample SAMN13153355, study PRJNA577476) | soil metagenome | isolation source: 115 cm saprolite under Madrone tree | place: USA:California | collected 2016-06-14
CCTTGCCTTTCCCGAAAAGACCCGCTTTTTCCAGCGCTTCCAGTTTGGCCAGTACCTCAGGCGGCATGCTGCGTTTTTCTTCTGCCAGAACTTTATTCATCGCCGTAGTGCTGTAAAAAGTCCCGCCCAAGATTAAGTGAGTCAGGTTGCGTTGATATTTAAAGGCATAGGCTTGTGCCAGCACGCCGCCAAAGGAGTGTCCCAGCAGACTGACTTTTCCCAGGTGCAACGCCTGCCGGACGTTCTCAACGTCCTCCACCATGTTCTCCACCGTGTACTGGCTGGCGTCTTCAAGCTTCTCTGAGCGTCCTGAGCCTCGCTCATCAATGAAGATGAGTTGGTTGGTCCGCGCCAGGGGCAACAAGTGGGGCATCAGGTAGTCGTGCGATACTCCGGGACCGCCGTGCACGATTATGAGAGGCGCGCCATGTCCAATGATCTGGTAATAGATGAGCGCACCATGAGCATCCACATAGCCTTCTTCAGCATGGTAGACATTCGACATTACGGCGGAAGCCGATGAAGCCTTGGCCTTCGCGCTCTGCGAGAAAGCCGGCAAGGCCAGGACCGCCAACAGCAATGATTGCACAAGTATTTTCATGCTGGAAATTATAGTTGTGGCTGTCAACATCACCAGATGATTGAAAACATGGGAGAAATTTATTCCTTCAGGCCCCTTGCCAGAGGACTAGAATTAACCCATGCGAAGCCTATTCTCAATTGCCATTCTGGGAACCGCCATTTTCTTACCGGTAACAATGCATGCGCAGATGCGCGGGGGAATGGGCATGGGACGCGGAATGGGCACGGGACATAGTTCCGCGCCGAGGGCCAGTTCAGGTTTTGCCGGGCATCCTGCGGGGCAACGGACCTTCGCTTCATCACCGCGGCCTTCAACCTTCGCTACAACCAATCGGTTCGCGGCTCGCAGCTTCTCACACAACAACAGGTTCTTTTTTGACGGCAGGTTTGACGGCAGGCCGGATGGGTTCCGCAGGTTTCACCACCACCGTCCGTTTGGGTTTGTGAACGGATGCTTCGGATTTTCCTGCGGCTCGCCATTTTTCTTTGACAGCTCGTTTGCTTTTGGCGCGCCATTCATCGGGCCTTATGATCCCTTTTACGGAAATTATTATCCATCGGCTCCCCCGGCGCAGCCGGTTGTAGTAAACACTGACAATGGCAATTCCGCACAACTGGCAGCCGAAGTACAACGGCTTACGGATGAGGTGGATGATCTTCGCAACGAAACATACAGCCAGCACGCTGCAGCCAGGGCGCCGGTAGATCCTCATGCTTCTCTTTCGGCCAAAGACCCGGCTTTGGCGACCATCTTTGTCTTCCGTGACGGACATCGGATTTCCGCCCAGAACTATGCCATTGCCGGTCAGACTCTCTGGATCTTCAATGAGCACACAGCCCGCAAGGTGTCGCTTGCCGATCTTGATGTCCCGACCACCGAGCAGACCAATGCCGCGAATGGGATTGAACTTCGTCTTTCCCCAGCGCCCACACGGTAACAGGCCAATCGGCTGGCTATCCCGACCCAACAATCTGTCATGACGATCACGCTGTAATAGGTATATAGTACCCACCGTGCACCTCTACCATTTCCGGGAGTAACATAAAGATGGGCCGTTTTGTCTCACCGTTTACTTACACCTTGTTTCTGGCGGCAATCTTCTCAACCCGGCTTATTGCCGGTCAGGCCGCGTCGCCAGCCGGAACGGGCCCTGCCACCACTTCGGCTGGCACCAGCCAGACGTCAACGCCTCAGGTTGCTGGACAAGCCGATACTTCCTCGACTGCGACGGTGCTTAAGATAAAAACCAGATTGGTGGTTGTGGATGTGGTAGCTCTGGACCACAAGGGTGCTGCCGTGAAGGACCTCAAAGCCGAGGATTTTACATTGCAGGAAGACGGCCAGGAACAGAAGGTTCGCGTGTTCAACTTTCAACAACCAGCGCAAGGCGCTGCGCAAGCGGCACTTACGCCCGTTGCATTACCCCCAGGGCGTGCCACCAATATGCCATTGTTCAAAACCTCCAGCACACTGAATGTGCTGCTATTGGACGGGATCAATGTAACCAGTGCAAACCAGAAATATGCGCGCCAGGAAATGCTTAAACTTCTGGAAAAACTTCCGGCCGGCCAGCCTTTGGCCGTCTTTGCCTTGGGATCGAAGCTGCGCTTGCTGCAGGATTTCACCACAGATCCAGCGCTTCTGAAAGACGCGTTGCGTAAGGCCAAGGACAACGCACTTGCGATTCGCACGCCTGTATCGGCGGCAGCAGACCTTCCGCCCGGCATGCTTGAGAGTATGCCGGAAGCAATGGTGCAACAGGTGCTTCGCTTTGGGCAGGACCTGATCACCAACCAGATGCAAGAACGCGTTGTTCTCACTCTGAATGAGATGAGTGCGCTGGCCCGCACCCTCTCCGGCTATCCGGGGAGAAAGAACCTGATCTGGGTTTCGGAGGCTTTCCCCTCATATCTGTTCCCCGTGGGAGATACCAGCAGTCCCCAAAATACCAATCCTATCAACGCGGCGCAGCAGTCCGTGATCACCAGCTTCCAAGCACAGGTTGACCACACAGCGGACCTGCTCTCCAATGCACAGGTTGCCGTCTATCCTGTTGACGCCGGTACTTTGGCAAACAAGGACAGCTATTCAACTCTGAGCAACACGGACACCAACGGAAACTACCTGGGCCGCAGCGCGCGGGGCGGGACGCTTCCGGGTGTGGGATCTCTGCAGGCCAACGAACTCGGCCGGGCAAGTGAAGCCACCATCAACTCACACGGCACCATGAACTCCATTGCTGAACAAACAGGAGGCAAGGCCTTCTATAACACGAATAATATTGAAAAGGCGATCCACGAAAGCATGGAGGATGGCGCACTCTATTACACCCTGGGCTACTATCCTGATAACAAGAATTGGGACGGGCGCTTCCGCAAGATTACCGTTAAGGTGAACAGGCCCGGCATCAAAGTGCATTATCGCCAGGGCTTTTTTGCAGTGGAGCCAGGAAATTATGCCAAGAAAGACCCGAAGCTATTCGCCATTGAGATGGGGACCGCGTTAAGCATAGAAAATCCGATTTCCACGGCACTGACCTTTCAGGCTTCAGTGGCCCCGCCATCCGAGCAAACGGGAAACAAGGTGCTGATCCGCTACGGCATTGATCCACACGCCATCAGCTTTGAATTAAAAGAAGACGGACTGCAGCATGCATCCGTGGATTGCGGCGTAAGGGTCTATAACAAAGCAGGGGCAGACGTGCATACAAACGGAAATACGTTCAGCGCTGCTCTGACCGCCGACCAGTACCAAAAGGTCATCCGGACGATCTATCCATGTAATCAGTCGCTGGAACTACCGCCGGGAGATTACTTTCTGCGGCTGGCTGTGCGCGATGATTCCAGTGGGCTGATTGGCACCGCCAACGCACAGGTGTCCATACCTGCTGCAACCACAGCAGAAAAATCGGCCCAGCAGGAACAAAAGAAGCCTTAGCAAATGGGGGAAACAACACCAGAACATTTGCGGGCGGAGTTGATTCAATGCTCCCACGCGGGAATAAAAGCGGATTGAAACTCGCACGGTTGCCGCGCACGTGATATTCTCTGCCTTCAACCAAAATTCCGCATGAGCCGACTCTTTCTGGTCCGACACGGGCAAGCCTCTTTTCTTGAACGTAACTATGACAAGCTCTCTGCCAAGGGCGAGACACAGAGCCGTTTGCTCGGGGAATATTGGGCGGGTCTGAACGTCCGCTTTGACCGCGTCTACTCCGGCCCGCGGGTTCGCCAGAAGGAAACGGCGCGCATCGCGGGCCAGGCTTTCCAGGCGGCTGGGGCGCCGTGGCCAGAACCCGTTGTCATCAATGCCTTCGATGAATTCCAGGCGGAGATAGTCATGGAGCGTACGCTGCCGCGCCTGGTCGAGGAAGATGCCGGCATCCGCCAAATGCACCACGCTTTTCAGAATGCGCGTACCCGTCCGGAACAATTCAAAACATTCCAGCAGATCTTTGAAGTGGTAATCGGGCGATGGGCCGAAGGCCGGCTTCCGGTGGAAGGTATTGAAGCGTGGCCTGATTTCTGCTCGCGTGTGCAGGAAGGGCTGGAACAGCTTTCCTTGAACGGAAATGGAGGAGAGCAGATTGCTCTGTTCAGCTCCGGAGGGCCGGTGGGAGTGGCCATGCAGCGTGCACTCGATCTTTCCACCAATGCAACGCTCAAAGCGGCATGGATGGTGAGGAATTGCGCATTTAGCGAATTCCTGTTCTCGGCAGACAGGTTCACGTTGAGCGCTTATAATGCTACTCCGCACTTCACCGAGCCTGAGTTCATCACCTACCGGTGAGTGCGTCAACAGAATTACAGACGAAATAGCCATGAGGATGCGCGACCATGGGAGCCGAAGCAGCAAACAACTTTTCCATTGCTGAAAGTTTTCAGGACAGTTCACGGCCCATCCGGGCAGGTGAAGAACTGGACCTTCTCCGCCTGGAGCCGTACCTGCGCAGCCATCTGGCAGATCTCAGCGGCGCGTTGTCTGTAAAGCAGTTTCCCAGCGGCCATTCCAATCTGACGTATTCGATAACGCTGGGCGAAACGGAGATGGTGCTGCGCCGCCCGCCGTTTGGCAGCAAAGTGAAATCCGCTCATGACATGGGGCGCGAATATCATGTGCTGTTCAAGCTGCATCCGGCCTATCCCACGCCCCGCCCACTGTTGTACTGCCAGGATGAAACAATTCTGGGAGCCCCGTTTTACGTGATGGAACGCGTACGCGGCGTGATTCTGCGGAGAAACCTGCAGGAAGGTATGACGCTTCCGCCAGCCACGGCGCGGGCTCTGAGCGAATCCTTCATTGATAATCTTGCGGCCCTGCACCGCCTGGACTATACAGCGCTCGGCCTCAGCGATCTGGGAAAACCACAGGGATATCTGGAACGGCAGGTGCGAGGATGGATGGAGCGCTACCACGGCTCAAAGACGCACGATTTGCCCGAGGTCGAACCCCTCTCATCCTGGCTGCGGGAGCACATGCCTGCCGTGAGTGACGCCACGCTGGTCCATAACGACTACAAGTTCGACAATATGGTGCTTGATGCTTCCGACATCACCAAAGTGAAAGCCGTGCTTGACTGGGAGATGTGTACCCTGGGCGATCCGCTTACCGATCTTGGGACGGCACTGGCCTACTGGATCGATCCCGACGATCCTCCAGAGATGCAGATGGTGCGTTGGGGGCCAACCGTTGTACCGGGAATGTTGCGGCGGATGGAACTGGCACGGCGCTATGCCGAGAAGACAGGCCGCGATCTTTCGCATATCGTCTTCTACTATGCCTTCGCCATGTTCAAGGTTGGGGTGATCATCCAGCAGATCTATTACCGCTACTTTCACGGGCTGACCAAAGATGAGCGCTTTGCCGCACTTGGACAGGTGGCCCACACGCTGATGAAAGTAGGGCTCAAGGCGAGCCAACAGACAGAACTGTAAGGGCGGCTTTGTCGCCTAACGGTAATAACGCACTACCCACTCGGCCACGCAGCAGGGTTTTTCGCCCTTTTCAACTTCCACGGTTATGTTGTAAATGGCCTCTATCCCGTCGGGCGGGATATCTTTCAGCGATCCCAGCACAACGCGCGCGCGAATATTCGCTCCTGCCCTTAGCGGGGAAACAAACCGCACGCGATTCAATCCGTAATTCACTCCCAGGCGTATTCCCCGCTTGATCTCCATGGCCTGATGCATGAAGTGCGGCAACAATGACAGAGTTAGAAAGCCGTGGGCAATCGGCGCTCGAAATGGCGATTCTTTTCTGGCGCGTTCCACATCTACATGAATCCATTGACGGTCCAGGGTAACGTCAGCAAATTGCTGGATACGCTCCTGCTCCATCTTGAACCAGTCAGTCACGGCAATCTCCTGGCTGACCAGATCTTTCAGTGCCTCAGGGGAATCAAGTATGCGCTTGGGCATAAGTTTATTTGACTCGGTAAACCAAATCTCCTCACGAAGACAGCCTGGCAACAAACTGCGGGTCTTGCAAAAGGCGCACAAAGTCCAAAACAGCAGAACCCGCCAGCCACTCCCAATCTCCGCGTTCCTTCCTGCCTGCCGAGAGATACTATTTTTTGGTTGCGAATTCGGGGCGAATGCTCTCTGTTCCCGACCAGTATTTCTTTCGCAGTTCCTTCTTTAAGACCTTGCCGGTTCCGGTCCTGGGCAGGACGTCAAGAAATTCCACGGAGCTTGGACACTTATAATGCGTGAGCCGGCTGCGGCAAAATTCAAGCAGTTCGCCTTCCGTTGCCGATACGCCGGGCTTCATGACCACCAGCGCTCTTGGCGTCTCGCCCCATCGTTCATCGGGCACGGGAATCACCGCGACCTCGTAGATGCCGGGATGCGCCAGCATCGCTTTTTCCACCTCCAGCGAAGAGATGTTCTCGCCGCCGCTCACGATAATATCCTTCTTACGGTCAACAATCAGCGCATAGCCGTCTTCGTCCATGGTAGCCATGTCGCCAGTGTGAAACCATCCGCCGCGCATGACCTCGGCCGTGGCCTCCGGCTGCTTCCAATAACCGGCCATAACACCGTCACTGCGGGCAACGATTTCTCCAATGCTCTTTCCATCGTGCGGAACGTCATTGCCCTCAGGATCAACCACGCGAATTTCAACTCCGGGAATGGCGTGCCCGGTGCTGGCCTGTTTTTCATACCGCGCGTCCCCGCTCCACTCCACGCCGGCTTTCATGCGCGCCGTGGTCAGCACCGGCGCTGTTTCCGTAAGGCCGTAACCGGAATAACAAGCGCAGCCAAACTTTGTTTCCACTTCCTGCACCAGGGTTGGCGAAGACGCGGCGCCCCCGATGCTCATGCGCTGCAAGCTCTTGAGGTCAAAGCGAGGACGCTCCGGGCAATTCACCAGAGCGGTCGCCATGGCGGGAACCACGCTGAGCGACTGCGCGCCTTCACGTTCAATCAGGCGGAAAACTTCAACGGTCTCAAACTTGCGCATCATCACATGCTTGCCGCCAACGTAGGTGAGAGAGTGGGCCACGCCCCAGCCGTTCGCGTGAAACAGAGGCACGGTGTGCAGTTCCACCGAATTGCTGTTGGCGCCAACGTTGATGGCCACGTTGAGCGCGTGAAGATAAATGTTGCGGTGAGTAAGCATCACGCCCTTGGGATTGGCGCTGGTGCCGCTGGTATAAAAGATCTCTGCCAGGGAGTCTTCTTCCACCTGCATTACGTCTATCTGGCAGGGCGTGGCCGCTGCCAGCAGTTCATCATAATTCTGGTCGACCATCCAGCCGGCATCCGGCTTAAAATCGAGCGGCACAAAGGACTTCACGGTGTGAAGGTCGCCACGGAACGAATCCACCAATTCTTTGAACTGGTCTTCAAACAGGAGCACCGTGGCTTCTGAATCATTCAAAATGTAGGCCAGTTCCTGGGGAGCCAGCCGGATATTCAGCGGCAACAGAACTGCGCCGGCTTCCAGCACTCCGTAATAACCTTCCAGAAGGCGGTGGCAATTGGCGCCCATGAAGGCCACACGCTCACCGTGCTTTACGCCCAGGCTGCGCAATGCTCCGCCCAGACGCGCCGTACGTTCCGCGAATTGCTTGTACGTAAAACGCTGGTCCCCGCAGACCACGGCGGTACGGCGCGGATATTGACGCGCCGAGTAACGCAGAAAACGCAGTGGTGTCAGTGGAATGTTCATGATGCCCTCCGTCGGCTCATGCGGATTGCCCTCCATCCACCACCAGGACGTGGCCATTGACATAAGCAGATGCGTCCGAAGCCAGAAAGACCGCCGCACCCTTCAGATCGTGGTCCGCGCCAAAGCGCCGCGCGGGAATATGGCTGAGGAGATAGTCTTTCTTACTTTCGAGCACCCGTTCCGACATGTGCGTAGGAAACCATCCTGGAGCAATCGCGTTGACCTGGATATTGTGTCTCGCCCATTTCACTGCCAGGTCATGCGTAAAAGAAATCACGCCGCCCTTGCTGGCATGGTACGCAATGGCCTGCACCGTCTCAGGAGGCGCGCCGCGTATGCCAGCCACAGAAGCCATGTTGATGATTTTACCCTGCTCCTGCTGCAACATGACTTTTCCGGCTGCCTGTGCGCAAAGGAATGTTCCGGTCAGATTAGTTTCAATCACCTTGTTCCACTCCGCCAGCGTCATCTTTTCCGTGGGCGCACCCCAGGAAATACCGGCATTATTGATGAGAATGTCGATGCGCCCAAAGTGCGACATGGTGGCAGCCACCAACTGCTGAACGCTGGCCTGGTCTTTCACATCGCAGCCCAGGGCCAGGGCGCGTACGCCCAGCTTTTCCATCTCGTGCGCCGCTTCCTCGCAGCGCTCTTTCTTTCGAGCACAAAGGACCAGACTAGCGCCCACTTCGGCCAGCGCCTCCGCCATCTGCCGGCCCAGCCCAATGGATCCGCCGGTGATGATAGCCACACGCCCCGTCAGATCAAAAAGTTTCTGTACGCTCTTGCTTGTTTCCTTCACAGTCATAGCCTGAATGGCTCTCCTTCAGGGTTCCAGTGTAACTACGAATCTTTTCTGACCACGCCCGTTGGTCGCGGAATGGCTCCCGTTTCCCATGGCGCTTTCAGTTCGGTGCGCCACTCCAGCAACGAAGGCCCCGGCGCATTCATCCATTCCGGCATCCGCTGCTGCAGGTCGGTGAGTGAAGTGACACGCCTGGCGTCTATCCCGTAGGCTTTTGCAACCTGGCAGAAATCCGGATTCTTCAATGCCACTTCATGGGTCTGGCCAAACATGGAACGCTGGAGAAATCCAATGACACCATAGGCTTCATCATTTACCAGCAGGATTTTCACCGGCAATTGGTATTGCGCCAGAGTAGCCAATTCATGCTGCGTGTATTGAAATCCGCCGTCACCCGCAATGCAGATCACCTTGTGCGGCTGTCCCGCCTGCTGCAGAGCGCACGCCGCCCCAATCGCAGCCGGAAGCGCATACCCCAACGTACCCGAACCATAGGGATACAAAAATGTTCCCGGCTCAAACACGGGGAAAAAAGCCGAGGCCCAGTAATTGAGGATGGATTGATCGTTCACCACCAAATCATTACGGCCAAGGGACGCGCGCAGAAGGTGGAGGACCGCGTAGCTCTCCTGTCCAAGAGAATCCAGGCGCTTTCCTTCAGCCGACCGGACGGCGGAGACATCACACCATGCCGGACGGCCCTGCATGCCGCCAGCGAACGCCTGGGCAATCGCGCCGATGCCACCAATCACCAGCGTTGAGGGAATTCGATTCCCAGCATAACGACGGTCTTCCACCACTTGTATGTGATGCTGAGGCAACTGGAGTCCGAAACGGCCAGTATCGAACTCGGTGAGGCGGGCCCCGAAAGAGAGGAGCAGGTCGCTCTGCTGAAATATGTCCTGTACCGCGCCAAGGCCGGAAATACACCCCAGAGAGAGCGGATGGTCGGCGGGAAACATTCCCTTTCCGCTCGTCGTGGTAAAGACCGGGCACTGGAGAAGCCCGGCAAGCTGACGGACCGCATCCGTTGCGCCACGAGCGCCCGAGCCAAGAAGAATCGCAGGCTTGCGGCTCGCCGCAATTTGCCGCTTCGCATCCTCTACAGCATCCATGGAAAAAGCCCCGTTTCCACTGGCTGGCGCTGGAACTTCAGAAAAAGCCGCGCTTACCGGAGCATGAAAGAAGTCGTGCGGAATCTCTATGAATGCGGGCCCCGGCATTGGGCCATGAAACATCTCGACAGCTTGAGCAATTGCTTCAAAGATTTCACCGGGGCGGCCCACCCGGCGGGCAAAGCGCGTGAGCGGGCGAATGATCTCCAGTTGCTCCGGTGTTTCATGCAGAGCGCCGCCTGTACCGCCCATCAATGTTGAAGCGATGTTGGTTCCAATCAGCAGCACCGGCGTATTGGCCTGCAAGCTCTCAAGCAGTGGAACGAGCGTAAAAAGATTGCCTGGGCCGGTGGAAGCAAAGATGGCGGCGACTCGTCCGCTCTGGCGATAGAAACCGTCCGCTGCGTAACCTGCGGCCTGTTCATGGCGTACGACGCAGTGGTGGAAGCCCGCAGTCTGGCGAAGCGCCTCATAGACTGCAATGTTATGAATACTGGGAATGCCAAACCCGGAGGTGATGCCGTGATGCAGAAGGGCGGCCACCACGGCTTGAGCGCCGGTGGACTGGCCAATATTTACGGTTGTATTGGAGGCGGCAGACATGGTCGGAGAATAAATTCGGCGTAATGAAGGTAAAACCAGTCAATAATTTCCAGCAAAGAAAAAGACGACGGAGGTAAATGTAACCCCCGTCGTCTGGTTAAGGTTTAGAAGCCGATGCGTACGCCAAGCTGCAATTGGCGCGTCGGCAAGGCTGAGGTGAACGCCAAAGGCGAACTCGGCGACAAGCTTGAGGTCCCTTTTACGTTGAACGTGGTGAAGCCCTGCCCACCGGCAGCGACTGGCAAGCCAAAATTCGGCCCGACTATGTTGTTCACGCTGGCGAAATTTGTCCGGTTGGCCAGGTTGAAGCCCTCTGCCAGCAGTTGCAGGTTGGCCCTTTCGCCCATTTTGAACCGGCGCGTAAGGCGCATGTCAAATGACATGAAATCCGGCCCAAGTCCGGTATTGCGCGCTGCGCCAATCGGGCGATCGTTGGTGGAGTGGCGGTCGCCGTTCACGTCAGCGCCAGCCAGCAGGTTGAAAGGATGACCGCTGTTATAGCGGTAAATTGGCGACAGTTGGAAGCCAGAGAGTATGGGCCCGAGCTTACTTCCGGTATCCACAATCGTGGCAATGACAACTTTGTGGCGCTGATCGAAGTTCGAAAGCCCGTGTTCCCCAGCAAGGTTGGTGTTATCGGCAGGACCAAAGTCGCTATTGAAGTCCGTGGTCGTGTCAAAAGCCTTGCTCAGAGTGTAGTTGGCCAGCACTGAGAAATGCGTGCTGAAACGTTTCTTCACTTCCAAAATGGCGCCTTCATATACAGCTGACCCTTTGGATGAATAAACGTCATTCTGTAGCTGTAGCGGGTTGGCAAAACAGGTGACAATGGCAGCCCCGCCGCACGGCGCAACCCCTGGAGTTAAAGGGTTATTCGGGCTGGTATTGAAATTGCGAACTGGAACCACGGCGCCATTCGCTAACGTTATGTTGGAAATGGTAGCAGTTCGCAAGGCATTGGTATCAATGGCAACTGGCAGTCCAATCGTGTGTACGTAGATGCCGCTCAGAGCTACAGCCCAGCCTTTGGCAATCTCGCGCTCAATGCCAACCTCAGCTTGTTGAGAATAAGGATTCTGATAATTAGGCTGGCCGCTGAACAAAACGCTCAGCGGAGGAACCGGACCAGTGTGAGTGATATTGATTCCGAACTGCGTCAAGTCCGCCGGTGTGATGCAAGCAGCATTCCCAGCGGCAGGCGTAGTGCACTGGACCTTGTTCTGTGCAAACAAGGTTTGGAAAATGGCGGCTGAAGTCACACCAGGCAATCCCGGAACTCCGGTCAAGGGCACAAAGGTTTGCGCGATTTGTCGGTTTCCCTTCACCAGACCCAACGACTGCACTACGTCAGCAATCTGGCCATAGATGGGCGAGTAGAAAATACCGTAACCTGCGCGGACAACGGTCTTATGGTCTTTAAACGGGTCCCAGGCAAACGAGACGCGGGGAGCAAAATTGTTTTTGTCAGTGCTCAACGCGCCATATTGTGAATCCAACTCATACCGCACACCTACATTCAGTGTGAAGTTTGGCGCCATGGCCCATTGGTCCTGGACAAAAGCAGCCGTGAAGGGGCGCGGATAGTTATAGATTGGGTTTCCAAAACCTTGCTGATAAAACTGCGGCAATCCCAACGAAACGGATTGCAGAGAGTTGATGGCCGCAGCATTGAGTCCACCCGTAAGCCCACACCCTGTAGTTGCCGGGTTCCCGGTGACAGGACCAGATGGATTGGCCAAGCAGGGGCTTAACAAGGCGCCCGGCAGATTGCCGAACACGAATCGCCCGGGAAAGAACGTGTGCGACTCAGAGTGATTGCCCCGATACAGTTCATAACCGCCGAATTTAATGGTGTGTTTACCGCGTATCAGGCTCATATTGTCGGCAAACTCATAGCGCCGCATGATGGTGGAGCTGGGAAGGAATATCTGGGTACCGAGGTTCGAAAACCCAGGAATATCAAGGCCAACCTCACCAGGGGTGTTAGGAATGACATCGAAATTGGAATAATTCCATTGCACGCGCGCTTCATTCTGAGTCCGGGCACTGAATTGGTGGAACCAGGAACCGAGCAGCGTGTGGTCAAACGCTTTCACTGCGCTGCCACGGGAGAAACCGGTGAGTGAGGTAAGGTCAGGGTTCTCCTCAAGATCATGGCCGAAGCTATAACGCAGAGCCACCTGGTTGCTTTCACTAAATTGGTGATCCAAGCGGGTGGATGCTAGATACTGCCGCGTGTTATAGGGGAACAACCCACCATTGTTTTCAAACTGGTTGACGGCAAACGCATTGCGAGGGCTAGTTGCCGGATTCACGGTCAAGACATTGTTCAGAATTGCAGCACAGGTGGCAGCGGGAATATTGGGCTGTCCGGCGAGACACGGAACACTTGCTCCACCCGCAGCCGTGAGTCCACTAAGGATCGGCTGCTGTGCTTTGCTGGGCCGGAAGATTGACGTGTTGGTCAATATGGGAACTGCGTTCTGCGCATCGGACAGCAACCCCTCAAAGGAGCTGTAAAGAAACGTCTTGTCCTTCTTGATGGGGAAGCCGATGGCGCCGCCAAATTGTTCCCGTGTCAAAGTGTCCTTGGTATGAGTGCCCTGCGAATCCGGGGCTGCGGGATTGAAAGTAGCGCCCGGAGCAAGCGCCTGACTAATCGAAAAAGGGTTGGCGGCATCCAGTGCGTCATTGCGGAAATAACCGAACAGGCTGCCATGAACGTCATTTGTTCCGGACTTGGTGACGATGTTGATGGTTGCGCCGCTGGCTCCGCCCAGGTCAGCTCCATAGTTGCTGCGGTTGATCTGGAACTCCTGCACTGCGTCCTGCCCCATGTTCAGGCGAACGCCGCCGGAGTCATCATTTACTTCACCGCCATCCACTGTAACGCTGTTGCCACGGCCATTGCTGCCGTAGAAAGAAAGACCGCTCTGCGGCGTCTGTTTGACGCGGTAGTCCTGGTCGGACGCCAGACGGGTTGAATCTGAAACGGCCGGGGCAAGCAACGTAAAGGTCAGGTAGTCGCGGCGGTTGATCGGCAATTCGCGAATGGTTTGCTCATTGACAACGTTGGCCTGCGCTCCCTTTTCCGTTTCTACGACAGGAGGCTCCGCTGTGACCTCAATCTGCTCAGATACCTGAGAGAGCTTCATGGGGAAACTGATGGTGCTGGTTTGTCCCACGGTCACAACAACATTTTTTGCGACTTCCGATTGGAAGCCGGATTTCGTCACGCTGACGTTATATACGGCCGGCTGTAATGCAATCAGATGTCGGTTGTCACCGTATGCTTGACGCCTTTTCCCGCATCAGTAGCCGTCACAGTCGCATTGGCGACAACCGCTCCCTGTGGATCAGTGACCGTACCTTTGATGTCGCCAGAGGCGCCGACACCCTGTGCGTAAACCATGCCGCCAAGCAGCAGGCACGTAAGAACAACTTTCAACAAATTGATTGACCTCATAAACCCCTCCATTGTGACTGTGGCAAAGCGTGAGGAAAAATTCAGACGTCCCGGTCTGACTGAAACGAATGCGCGAGCCAGCAAAATCGTGAATGAATGCTCATTCATAAAATGAATACTGCGCATTTCCTTTCATTGGCCGATTATTATCACACAACATACGGTCAGAGTTGTTGCCAAACGAGAATCCTTCATGCATTTAGGAATTCGTTCCATCAACGCGATACTTGAACGCAAAGCCGTGCGGCAAAATCCGGGCATGAAAATAGACCACCGATACTTTAGGGCAAATTCATCATTCATGCAGCAGGTTTTTAATACATGAACCATGCAACGCACGGATGGCCGTTCTAAAAAGCAGCAGGATTATGAATCCCTGCGAGCAAATTGTCAAAGTACCTCGTTGTGCGATTCCTGCCGCTCAGCCCGCGCGCCCTCGCATTCAGCCCCATAATTTCAGAGCAAAATGGGCTTTCAGATTGTCTTAGTGGCATTGGAGGCGGATTAGGGCTGTTCTGTCCCACGCCTTTTCATCAACTGGTCAGCAAACATAGCACTGGCCTGGCTGGGAAAAATACGCTGCAGAATGTCCACTCGATAGGCATCGGCGCCAATCAAAACACGTTTTTTTCCGGCCAGCACCCCTTTAATAATAGTGTGGGCCGCCTCTTTTGGCGTGATCAACGCCACTTTCTTGAAATATTCCTTGGCCAGCCGCTGTTCCTCCGCAGTGGTGCCGCAGCCGGCGCGCGCCTGGTCAGCAATGGGCGTAGCAATCCCCGCTGGATGGACCGTGGTGACTTTGATGGACGCGCCCGCCATGCGAAACTCCTCACGCAATGCTTCGCTGAAGCCGCGCACAGCGTATTTACTGGTGGAATACGCCGTCTGCCCTGGCGGCCCGATCAGGCCAAAGATGCTGGACACGTTCACAATGTGGGCGTCAGGCTCGCGTTGCAACAAAGGCAGAAAGAACTTGCAGCCGTAGATCACCCCCCATAGGTTGATCCGTATGAGCCATTCCATCTCCTCCAGCGAGACCTGATCAAATGTTCCCAGCAGAGCGACGCCCGCATTATTTACCAGCAAAGACGCGCGGCCAAAGTCCTTCTGCACCTGACGGGCAAAATCTTCAACCGCGTCCGCCCTGGCCACGTCCACCACATAGGTACGCACAACCGCATCGCCCAATAATGTACGTGTCTCTTCCAAACCGGCGCTATTTACATCGGCCAGCGCCAGATGTGCCCCGTGCCCTGCCAGATCAATGGCCAGGGCGCGTCCGATTCCCGAAGCTGCTCCAGTAAGAACTGCAACCGCACCACGAAGTTCGCGCATAGCGGCCAAGGATAACAAAAATTGAAGGGAAAGGTTGCATCTTTTAAACCGCAAATTTGCAATGCCGCTTGTCTCTCCTCATATACGCTGCACTACAGCCCGGGCTTGACATCCCACCCGCTGACCGGGAAAATGTCCCGCATGACGGAAACGTTCAGCAGCAAGCTGGCCGGCATTTCCCTTCGCAATCCCGAAGGCGACTTCCTGCGTCTTGGCTCCCTCTGGGAGAAGGGCCCGGTCGTGCTGGTCTTTCTTCGCCACTATGGCTGAATCTTCTGTGGCGAGCACGTCGCGCAGTTGCGCGAATTTGAGCAGTCCTTCCACGAAAAAGGCGCCAGCCTGGCCGCGATCGGCCTGGGAGACATGCAATACGCAAAGTTCTTCCGGGAAAAAACCGGCATCAAGTTTCCTCTGCTGGTTGATGAAAAGCGCGAAGCCTATAAAGCCATTCAACTGCGCAACGCTTCCCTTCTCCATTTGTTGCGTGGAGATAATCTGAGGGCGCGCAAACGCGCCAAGGCAGCAGGCCACAAGCAGCACAAGCTGGGTAAAGATCCGTTTCAGCTTGGCGGCAGCTTTGTGTTCGCACCCGGCAACCAGGACCTCTTCATTCATGTCAGTGAGACATTCGGGGACAATGCAAGTCCAAAAGACTTGCTGGCGGCAATCACTGGCTGATTGGC
>WNFP01002119.1_pt1 | contig 15754 bp, 15 predicted proteins | sample 5400201 | NCBI WGS metagenome assembly WNFP01 (sample SAMN13153355, study PRJNA577476) | soil metagenome | isolation source: 115 cm saprolite under Madrone tree | place: USA:California | collected 2016-06-14
ATTTGACGAACTGGAGCAAGTGGGGGGCGACTTTCGCCGGCATTCTGGCCAACGGGCCGCAGAGCATCACTACGTGGAATGTGGCTCTCGACGAACGCGGACGGCCCAACATCGGTCCCTTCGATTGCGGCGGCCTGGTACAGATTCATTCGCAGACGAAAGAAATCACGTTAACGGGATTGTATTGGGCCTTGGTGCACCATGCCCGCGCGTTTCCCCGCGGCGCGGTGATTGTCGCGTCGCGCGACGCGAACGGCGATCTTCCGGCGGTGAACGCCGCGCTAATCGGCCCGCCAGCGTCGTCATCCACGGTGACAGCGACCCCCGCTGCGAGCTCGCGCGTGTATCACACCGCCGCGAAAAATTCCGACGGCTCACTGGTGCTCGTGCTAACAAATCCGGGTGACACCAAGGACGTGACGGTAGCGTGCGCCGGCCGGACCGCGAAAATATCGCTGACCGCGGATTCAATTACCACCCTGCGCTGGAGCTGAACCCAACTTTGCCAAATGTTTTTTCTCTTGACTCTCCCCTTTATAGAACGCGCTTATCGGAAACTTGGGTACTAGGCGGAAAGGCCGCCCCGATTCTCCTCATGTCGCCGGGCGAGCTATTTCCACGCGGAACGGAATTGATAGAATCTTGAGTACGTCGCGGCCCCCCGCAACCGACTGCAGTAAGTCGACTGCTCCAACGGAAACCAGCTAGCATAGTTGGAATCGTGGGTTGGCCAAGTAGGCCAATTGAGAACCCCTCGAAAAATCTAAGTGATTGTGGCGCCACGCCTTAGCTTAGATTTTTCCTCGTTCGCAACGAGGAGGCTGAGGGTTCGAATCCTTGCTCGTCCACCAATTCCCGCGTAATTACTGGTCCATCTCAGTAGACCGGTCAAGCTGCCTTTCAAGGACACGGCGGTCCCAGTTGCCAAGCGTTGCTGCGGCTTCGTAGGTGCTTTGGCAAAACTCGAGTAACGAGGCTGTCGGCGACGCTGCCTTGCGCACGTCGTCGTACATTAAGAGGAATTCGCCGAGCTGCCCGTCGTAAAAGGCGGCATCTGGACGGACACGCTTGCTTTTAAATCCCTGCGGCTCGGGAGCCGCGTACGAGTAGAACGCCGCACCTTTGATGTTTCCGCCGCCAGGCCAAAAGCCAACACTGCTCACTTCGTGGGAATAGGCTTCTCGAGTCATAGCGTCGGCGCCTGGCCGCTCCGGGGCCCGGCGGCCTGAAAACCGGGTGACCGCAAGATCGAAACTTCCCCAGAAGAAGTGCACGGGGCTGGACTTGCCGATGAATCTGGCCCTGAAGTGGTGGAAAGTCGTATCCACAGATAACAAGATGCGCCAGAATTTCTCGACCGATGCGCGGTCGTACGAGGCGTGCACGCGGTCCTGATCAAAAGCAATTGGATCGGGGATTTCGACCGGCATTTTCCAGATTTTGACTTCAATTTTCCCAGACCGAAGCAATTCCATGAATTCCTGGTAGAACTCGGCTACCGACCGCGGCTCCAATGGGAGTGTCTTCACCAGTCCGTCACTCGTCTCCAACACGAGCTGATGCCGTATGAAGTCAAACCACAGCTCGAATGCTCTTTCGCCGTAGGGGATACGAAATGTCGTCAAACCGCGAGCCGTTACGTACAATGGGATATTCCACCAATGGTTCACAAGCGGCGTCAGGCGCAGCCGGACCTTACCGACGATCTGGGTCCACATGTGGAGTGTTGCGTAGGTGTCTTCCCAAGAGTCAAGCGCAAGCGCGGGCCAGCATTCCGGCTGATCGGCGGCATGTACCATAGTCACCTCATCGATGTCCCACTCGACAGCTTTGATTCTGTGCGGGTGGGAACAGAGCCTCTTGGCTCTAGTTACTCGCCAGCCTTGGCCGCCAGCGTTTCTACGACGGCGATGTTTTGGATCAGCTCCTGCGGCAGTCCGTGCCGCCCCCTTAAGTACTCCGGACTGTTGTACGAAACCCAAACTTTTCCCTGCGCGTCTTCCCAAACTAGGATTTTTAAGGGGAGGTCGATAGCAGAGCTGGGGGCGGCCAGCATCAGAGGCGTTCCCGCTTTGGGGCTACCAAAGATGAGCAGCTTGGTAGGACGCATCTTCATTACCACCTTTTCCGCTTCCCCGCTGTGGTCGACCAGCGCAAACAGGGTGACTCCCTTGGATTCCAAAATGCTTTTGAGTTTTTCCACGGTCTGCTCAACCGAGTGATTGCTGGGCTTGCTGATAAATCCGTTGTTTGTTTCAGGTGCTGTCTTGCTTGTTGGCGATGGCATAGTATTCTCCTCGATGTCTTGGGAATGAATGTTCACAGAACCGCGTACCGAGACCAAGCAGATCGCCATTGCGAGTCCGACCAGCGCCAGGAATAAGGCTGTGGCGACAGCTTGGGTCAACGAACGAGAGCCTGCCTGTTCGCCTTGGTCCAATTCCCGAACCAATCGAACATGCCTCCAAGCAGACGAGAAATTGACGACCACTCCCACCGTGATTAGCGTCGTGCCGAACCACAGCGAGACTCCGTAAGACGGTGCTGAAGGAGCGTGGTCGAAGAACCGGAGTTGTTGCAGGAAAAGACCGAACCGCGCCACAACAAACCCAAATCCCATCAGGGCTAGTCCGGTACAAATCCACGCGAGAAACGTTCGCTCGGCGGCTAAATAATCGCGCAGGTCGGCTCTCTGACTCATTTCGGTTGGCGCATCGATAATGCCGTTCCCACTGCAAGCCTCCTGCAGGACCGGGTGCGATGTGGACGTTTAGCCCTTTTCATTGAAGGGATGATCTTATGTTAAGGATCGCCGAATCGATGGCAGTTGCTCTTGAATGCGCTTGTTTCCGTAGACTCGAAATTCCGCCGCGAAGGCCTCTACGCCACGCTACTGCTGCCAGCCGCCGCCAAGCGCCCTGTAAAGCTGCACGAGACTCTGGTACTCGGTGCCGCGGGCTTCCGCTAGCGTGAGTTCAGCGGAAAACAGCGACCGTTGGCCGTCCAGTACTTCGAGATAAGTTGTCGTACCTCCCTTGTAACGCATTTCGGACAGCCGAACAGATTCCTGCAAGTCCTTGACGGTATATTCCTGGCGAACCCGCACCAGATGGAGTTTTTCGTAGCCGATTAGCGCATCGGATACGTCGCCGAAGGCCCGTTGGATGGTTTGGCGGTACGAAATCAGAGCCTGTTGGTGTTGCGATTCGGCCGCGCGCAGATTCCCACGAAGCGCTCCCCCCGTGAATATGGGCTGGCTTACCTGGGCGCCGTAGGACCAGATTCCGACCTGCGAGCCCATCAGGCTCGAGAAAGCAGTGCTCCGTCCGAACGACCCTCCGGCGGAGCCAGTCAGCGCTATTTGTGGAAAGAACTGCGCCTTGGCGACTCCGATTTCGGCGTTCGCGGCGACTAGGACTTGTTCGGCCTCGCGAATATCAGGCCGGCGCTCGATCAACGATGAAGGCATGCCCGGCGGCACTTCGGGAGGAAGCGGCTGCTCCACTAGCGGGCGTCCGCGCGGCACACTCTGAGGGTAGTTGCCAAGCAGAATGCTGATGGCATTTTCTTCCTGCGCGATCCGTCGCTCCAGGTCAGGAATTTGGGCGTTCGCCGAATCGAGAACTTGCTGAGCTTGCAAAACGTCAAGCCTTGTGGCCACGCCATGCTCGACGCGAAGATTAGTAAGCTTCACGGAATCTTCCTGAGTCTTGACGGTCTCTCGCGTGATTTGAAGTTGAAGATCAAGTTGCAGGAGAGCGAAATAGGCGCTCGCCACGTCGCTCACGAGCGTTAATATGACCGTCTGCCGCGCATCTTCCGTCGCAAGAAGTTCGGCGCGCGACGCCTCAGTCGCGCGCCGCAGCCGCCCGAAGAAGTCCAACTGGAATGCCGCGTCGGCGGTAAGGAGCAGAAAGTTCGATTTAGTTTGGAAGTTATGTTCTTTTCCGCCGCTGAAATCCCCGTTCCCTTGCACTTGTGGGAAAAGACGGGAGCGCGAGATGGAAACCTGGGCACGCGCGGTGTTGATGCGCTCCGTTGCGAGCTGCAAATCGTAGTTCTGCTTGAGCGCTGTGCGGATGAGCTCTTGCAATTGCGGGTCCTGGAAAACCTGCCACCAGGGAAGATCGGCATAGGACGCTGCTTGAGCTTGTGCCTGGGGGTTTTCGCTCAGATCACGGAAGGCCGTGGGAGGCTGAACGACGGGCCGATGGTAGTTTGGGCCCACCCTGCATGCAGCGACAAGGCTCAAGGAGATCATCGCCGCCATGAATGCCGCGACCTTCTTCATAGGCTTGCTCCGTTGCACTTTTTTCGCGCCAAAATCTCGAGGGACCATTTCAATCCGCCTCCGCCGGAGTGGGAGCCGCCGGCAACGCACTCGAGGCATGCTCCTTGTCGGTGCCTGACCATTTCTCAACTAGGTAGAAAATCGCAGGCACAAAGAAAATTCCGATCACGCTGGCGGCCAGCATCCCGCCGATTACCGCAGTGCCCATAATTTGGCGGGCAACCGATCCGGCGCCGGTCGCCGTCCACAGGGGCACGCAACCGAGAATGAATGCAAAAGACGTCATCAGAATCGGCCGCAGACGAAGCCTGGCCCCTTCAAGCGCCGCATCTACCAGAGGCTTTCCGCTCTCGTATTGCTCCTTGGCGAACTCAACGATCAAAATTGCGTTCTTGGCTGCCAGGCCGATGAGCATGACCAGCCCGATCTGCGAGTAGACGTCGTTCTCGATCTGAACCATGAAAGGAGGCAGGAAAACGCCGAGCAGCGCGCGGCGCAACCACAGGATTCCAAACGCTCCAAAGATCGCCACAGGCGTGCTCAGCAGCACGCTGAACGGCAGCGACCAACTTTCATACAGCGCCGCTAGAATAAGGAAGACGAATAGCAGCGAGAGTCCGAAGATCGCCGAAGCGGGCACTCCCTCCCGCGCCTTCTGTTCCTGAAACGACATGCCCGAGTAGTCGAAGCCCATCTCGCGCGGCATCGTCTGCTTGAAAACATCTTCAAGCGCCGCCGTGGCCTGGTCCGCGCTATAGCCTGGCGCCGCGCCGCCGTTGATTTGCGCCGAACGGTACTCGTTGAAGCGCATAGTAAACTCCGGCCCAAGCCGCGGCTTTACACTGATCAGGGTGGAGAGCGGAACATCTTCGCCTTTGTTGTTGCGGACATAAAACCGTCCAACATTTTCCGCCTTGGCGCGGTCTTCGCCTTCCGCCTCGATATAGACCTGCCACTGACGCCCAAAGCGATTGAAATAGTTGATGAAATATCCACCCATGAACGCCTGAACGGTCCGGTAGACATCGTTGAGGGGAACACCCTGTTTTAGCACCTTGTCGCGGTCCACCTCGACGAACTCCTGCGGCACACTGGGTAAAAACGTCGTGAACAAACCCGCAATTTCTGGGCGCTTGCGGGCCGCTTCCAGGAAGGTGGCCAAATTCTTCGCCAGGAACTGGACATCGTTGCCGGCGCGGTCCTCGAGGACGAACGTGAATCCGCCGGAGTTGCCGACACCCGGAATAGCGGGCGGGGAAAACCCGAAGGCAATTGCCGCAGGCAACTTGCTCAATTCCTGGTTGAGATGCGCCTTAATCGCTTGAAATTGTTCGGCTCTCGTCTTGCGCTCATCCCAAGGCTTGAACGTGACAAAGAAGAAGGCGTTGTAACTGGTGCGCACGAAGCTGAGCAAACTGAAGCCGACGACGCTGGTCGTGTATTGAACCCCTGGCGTATTCGCCAGAATCTTTTCCACATCAGCCGCGGCTGCGGTCGTGCGTTCCAAGGAAGCGCCATTCGGGAGCTGGAGATTGACGAAGGCATAACCCTGGTCTTCGTCTGGAAGGAAGCTGGACGGCACTCGGTTGGCAAAAAAACCAGCCGCCCCGCCAAAGGCCACCAGCAACACGACAACCACGACGGTCTTTCGTAGCAGTGTCGCGCTCCAGCGGACGTAGCTCTCGGTTGCACGCTCGAACGAGCGGTTAAACCAATCGAAAAACCGCCTCAGCAATCCTCGGCTCTGTGTCCGTGGCCGAAGCAACAGTGCGGCAAGCGCGGGACTCAGCGTAAGCGCGTTAAACGCGGACAGAAGCACTGAAATCGCGATCGTGGCGGCGAATTGCTGATAGAGCCGGCCGGTAATGCCGGGAATGAACGCCGTTGGCACAAAGACCGCCGAGAGAACCAGCGCGATCCCGACCACAGGGCCGGAGAGTTCGTCCATCGCTTTCAGGGCCGCGTCCTTCGGTGTCATGCCCTCCTCGATGTGCCGCTCCACACCCTCGACCACGACGATGGCGTCGTCCACCACGAGGCCGATCGCCAGCACGAGACCAAAGAGAGAAAGCGTATTGATGGAGAAACCGAACACCGGGAAAAGCACGAACGTGCCGACTAGCGAGACCGGCACTGCAAGGAGTGGGATCAGCGTGGCGCGCCAACCCTGCAAGAAAAGGTAGACCACAAGGATCACCAGCGCGAGGGCGATCAAAAGCGTTACGACGATTTCCTTGATGCCTTCCGTGACCGCGCGCGTCGTATCCAGCGCTATGACGAAATCCATGTCTTCCGGGAAGCGCTGCTTCATCTGGGCCATTAGTTTCTTGACGCCTGCGGCTGCGTCAACAGCATTCGAGCCCGGCAATTGATAGGAGGCAATAAGGGCGCTCGGCTTCCCATTCAGGCGGCCCGCGACGCTGTAGTCCTGGGAACCCAGCTCGATCCGAGCGACGTCCCGGACACGCACGATCCCGCCGTCGGGCGCCTCGCGGAGCACGATCTGTCCGAACTCTTCCTGCGAGACGAGACGGCCTTGCGCGAGAACCGAATAAGTAAATTCCTGGCCCTTGGGCGCAGGTTCGCCCCCGGCCTTCCCTGCCGGGTTAACCGTGTTTTGCGCTTGAATGGCGCTGACGATTTCAGGAACGGTGATGCCGAGCTTTGCCAATTGATCGGGCTTTACCCACAGCCGCATTGCGTATTGGCCCGCCCCGAATATCTGCACGTTGCCAATGCCCGGCGAGCGCGTGATCGGGTCGCGGAGGTTGATGTAAGCGTAGTTCGCCAAAAACTTGGCATCGTAAGTTCCGTGCGGCGAGTAGAGACTGACCAACATGAGCGGGGACGTTACAGATTTTTGGACAGTAACGCCGTAATTGGTAACATCCGCGGGAAGCTGGGATGCGGCTTGCGTCTCGCGGGCCTGGGTGAGAATCAAATCCGTATTCGGATCCGTTTTCACGTCGAAGTTCACGATCAGGGTCGTGTTCGAGTTGCCTGTAGCATTGAGCGAATACATGTAATTCATGTTTTCCACGCCGCTCATCTGCTGCTCGATGGGAGTGGCCACTGCCTGCTCAAGCGTTTGTGCGTCCGCACCGACGTACGTCGCCTGTACCTGAATCTCCGGGGGAGCGATGTTGGGGAACTGCGCAACGGGCAGACTGAATATGGTAATCGTCCCGACGATCACCATGACGATGGAAATCACCATCGCGACGATGGGACGGTTGATAAAAAACTTTGACATCGGATTACCTTGCCTTGCTTTCCGCTGCAAACGGCTTGGGGTTCACCTGCATGCCCGGACGAACCTTCTGCACGCCTTCGGCAACAACTCGCTCGCCGCGCTTCAGTCCGTCAGCGATAATCCAATTGGTGCCCACACGGTCGCCGACCGTAACCGCGCGGATGGTTACTTTGTTCTCGCCGTCGATGGCCGCGACTTGATAACCGCCTTGCAGCTCCGATACTGCGCGTTGAGGCACAAGCAGCGCATCCTGCTGGATTCGGACGGCCGCGCGAACTTTGCCGTACCCGCCGGGACGCAGAATGTTTCCAGGATTGGGGAATAGTCCGGCGATCCGAATTGCGCCTGTGCCTTGATTGACTTGGCGGTCGGCAAAATAGATTGTCCCCTCATGCCCATACGTGGAGCCGTCGGCCAAAATAAGTTCGAGGCGCACGCGCTTGTTCGCCGCCTCGCGCGTGGCGTCGGTCGGGAACCGTCTATTCCAATCGAGATACTCGCGCTCGCTGACCGTGAAATAAACCTTGATGGGATCGACGGTGGACACCGAAGTCACAGGCCCGCTGCTCGGATTGACCAACGCGCCCACCTGAAGCTGCGCCTGTCCAGCAATGCCGTCGATGGGCGCAATGAGCCGGGTGAAATCTAGGTTGATCCTGGCCGTTTCCACTGCCGCCTGAGCTGTCTTGATCTGGGCTTCGGCCGTGGCCACTGTCGCCTTCGCCGCCATGTTGTTCTGGACAGCGTTGTCTAGGTCCTGCTGGCTGGCAGCCTGCTCTTTCGCCAGTGGAGCGTAGCGGTTGACATCAAGTTCGGTCCTGCCTTGCACCGCTTGAGCATTGGCAAGCGCGGCCTTCGCCTGCGCCAACTGCCCTTCGGCTTGATCGAGCGCCGCTTGAAAGGGGTGCGGATCGATCTCAAACAGCAACTGCCCCTTCCTGACAAATGCGCCTTCCTGGTAGCCTTGTCTCTGCAAGTAGCCCGAGACCTGCGCTCTGACGTCGGCATTGGTGAATCCGTCGAGTGTGCCGATCCACTCGCCAAAAATGGGAACATCCTTCTGCTCAACTTGCACGACCTCAACGTCCGGAGCGCCGCCCGGCTGCGCGCCCGATACGTGTTTTGGGCGCAGCGCTCCTATGATCACGCCGATGATGACGAAGAAAAGCCCTCCGCCTATCCAGAGTTTGCGTTTTGTAATTGTGCTCATGGTTCGCTCCGACAGTGAAACCTCCCAAAATAGAGGTTTCTTGCTTCCGACTCACGTGGGATGGATGAATTGATGCTCCGCCTGACGAGGAGGATACAAACAATCCTCCAAAGCTAATGATAGCGCTCAGACTGCATGGGCCGCTTCCGCGGGGAAGCGCTTGGCTGCGAGAACCCCCAGGACAACAAAAACCAACATGACCACGACCTGCGTCCCCAGGAACGGCGGCTCTGATTGCGTAGGCGCCAGGGCCTTGAGCGCGGGAACTTTCATGAGTCACGAAAATGGTAGCCGCTCATGTGCCAGTGGAAATTTCTAGTTTTCAGATAGAGCGCAAACACGTCAGCCAGGAGATGGCGTAGCTCCTTGGAGATCCCCACCACGCCTTCGCGGTCGAGGTCAGGCGCCGGTTCGAATTCGCCAATTGGCGATCTGCCAGAATCAGTTGCCTTGCTCTTGCTCATTGTTTTCTTCCTTCGCATGAATTGTTTGGAGTTGGCCAAACCTGCAATTCGGCTACGCCGCTACGTCAAGCCGTGAAGCTCGCTTCCTGGGTTGCGTTCGGCATACGGTTCTTAAGACCTTGGAATTACGGAGCGCCCGCCTGCCATGAAACAGGCGGCCTTTTGCTGCCGCGACGGAGATGCCCATGATCCCCGCTGTTCGCTTCATAGAGTGCTCCTGCAATTGCCCCAACTCAAGCACCTCGCGAATACTGGGTCGAAGATCGCCAATTGCCTGTCGCAGAGCTTCTTCTCGCTCGCGCTGAAGGCAAACACTTTCGGGGTTCGGAGAGGAATCGGGCACGTCCCAGAATGACGGGTTCCCGGACGGGTCAACGGAAGCATCGTTGTAAACTTCGCGCCAGCCGCGTCTCTTCCGCAGAAGCATCAACGCCGAGTTGATTCCGATGCGCGTGAGCCAAGTTGCGAAACTTGACCTGCCATCAAAGTCCCTCACGTGAACAAACGCTCTCAGCAGCGCGTCTTGAACTGCATCTTCCGCGTCTTCGCTATTTCTCGTTATGCGATGCGCAGCACGAAAGAGCTGCGGCGCGTATCGCTCGCAAAGTGTGCCAAAGGCCATCGAGTGCCCTCCCTTGGCAGCTTCCAGGAGCCTGTTTTCAGCAGGCTCCCGAGGTTCCAATGCGGCAGAGCAAGCCTTCTTTTTCCCGTACGAAGTCGCTGAATTTGCCAAGATCATGTGCCCCCCTCACCCTGCAGCTTTTTCTCGCGTTACACTCTGTGGGTTCAAGCCTGGGAACACATCACTAAATGGAATGGTTTTTGCATACCACTGTAAGGGTGACTCGGAGTACCACTTTCGGTTGGTGGAATCGTCGTTTAACAAGCTGGTGTCCATACCGCGTCTAAAGAAACGGCAGTCAAAGCGTGGGAAATCATTCCGGCGGGCGCGATGCGGGCGGAATCACAATTTCACGCCGTCCGAACAAGTGGCCATCACAAGAAAAAGCTCCCGGCCCGAGTAAGGCAATCGCGGCGGCCGTAATGATCATTCCAAAAGCCACCAGCCTGGCGTCGTTCACGCTCCAGGAAGGCGCGGGAAACCATGAAAAAGCGATCCCGAGGAAACATAGCCCAACCAAGAGTCCTGCAATCGGCGTGAGAAATCCGGTCACCACAGCTATGCCGCTTGGAATCAAAACAAATCCAAGCAACCACTTGCCCGAAGGGGGGTTGGACGGCCCCGAGAGATAGAAAATACCTCCAGCGACCGCAGTGAAACCAACCGCGACCCGCAGCAGGAGTAGGCCTACGCCGGGCCGGCCACCCGGAAACGTGGAATATAGTCGTTGCAGCGCGTACCCCCCTTCGCGCCCTCAGAAAAGTGCTTCGACTCAAGATATGCAAATGTGCAGACCGCTGAAACCCCACATTGCGGCATCTTTTCATACCACCTTTGAGGTATGGGTTTCCGTGCGGGCTCCGCTTCCTACAGTTCGATGATTCCGCGGCGGATGCCAATCGCTACAGCTTGCGTGCGATCACTTGCCCCGAGCTTCTCCATGATGTGCTTGATGTGAACTTTTACAGTCTCTTCCGTGATGAAGAGCTTTCCCGCGATGTCCCGATTTCGGTTTCCCTCGGCAATTTGACTGAGGACTTCGATTTCACGCGCCGTCAGGTCTTCGTCGCTCAAATGCTCCACGAGTCGTGCGGCCAACTCTGCGGGGATGCGCTTCTTCCCTGCATGGACCCCGCGAATCGCCTCAACCAACTCCTTGGGCGGCATGCCCTTGAGCAGGTAGCCGCGGGCTCCTGCTTCTAGGGCGCGTTGGATTTCCACGTCGCCTTCGAAGGTCGTCAGCACGACGATGCGCGCTTCGGGGAATTCAGTACGGACGGCTATCATCGCGTCGATACCACTCTCGTCCGGAAGCCTGAGGTCCATGAGAGTTACGTCGGGCTGGTGTTTTCGAAATTGCTGAATGGCCTCCTGGGCGTTGGAGGCCTGAGCTACGAGAACCATGTCCGGTTGATTGTTGATGATCGCGGCAAGGCCTTCGCGGAGCAGAGGATGATCGTCTACGCTGAGAATACGGATTTGAGTTTCTTTTGTCATCGAGCGTGCTCGTTTCCAGATTGGGCTTCTTCGTTTCTCCGCTTTCCCCGATAGAGCCTGGATAACCATTCGGCGGGGCGATCATCCGACCGAAGCTCAAAGGCGATTGGGCCGGGCACAGACAGCTCGACCTCTGTTCCAGAAACTGCACGACTTAGGACTCTCAATTCCCCACCAATTCTTTCGCTTCGTTCCTTCATCCCAGACAAACCCCAGTGTCCGTCGCGTCCAGAGCGCAGAACCTGAGTATCGATTCCGTCACCGTCGTCGCGTATTAGTACGCGCAGGTGGCTCGCGGCGTATTCCAGTTCCACTTCGATTTCACTTGCGTGAGCGTGGCGGAAAGCATTTGACAGCGCTTCGTGGCCGATAAGGTAGACTTCATCGCGGATGAGGGCACGCAATGGTCGAGGCGTACCCTCAACGATAACGCGAAAACCGGTTTGAGCCTGCATTGGGAATTCCTGCCGAATCTGGGAAAATGCTTGTTCGAGATCTGGAGAACGGAGCTTCGACGAGCGCAGCCCCCGAACTGCGTTCCGTCCCTCTGCGATCACCTGATCCATCAGTTCGAGAACCCGGCCTACAAAAGGTTTCGCAGGCGAATCGACGGCGAGATGATCATCCGCCACATGCAACTGCATGGAGGCGCTGAGAAAACCCTGCAACAGAGTATCGTGCAGTTCCTGCGCGATGCGAGCGCGCTCCGCGAGTCGTTCTTCAAAGCGCGCATTCATCTGCTTCGTAAACTGGAGCATCCGCAAACGAAAGAACGTCGCTACTGCGAGTGCGAATGCGAGCGCGCTGCCTAGCAGAAACCACCAAGTCTGCCAAAAGACCGGCCTGCCCTTCGTAATTGCCACCACTATCACTCCAGGGCCTTCGCTTGGTAGAACGTCCAGGGTCGCCTGCGGGCGATATCCTGGATCGACGAGCAGGGCAGCATAATCCGTTCCGAAATGTGTTGAGTTTCTCCACTTCGAGTCTGATTGAATTCTTGTAAATGGTTGGTCCGCCAGTGGTTGCACCCACCAGCGTCCCCACCGGGCGAAAAGAACAATTTGCTGTCCTGGGAGAGCCCGTATGACGCGGCCTTCAATGGTATCCAGTTTGTCCGGCCCACCCTCGCCTGCCAGGGGAACCTTAGTGAATTCGATGGAAGGTCCGGAAACGTCTCGCCAGGCCCGACAACCACTCAACAGGACGCAGAAGAGAAGGAGAAGAGCTCTTTCCCTGGCACGACTATTTGAGAATTTATGCGCGGTTCCCTTCAGCTTCCAGCGGTTGAGCCGACGAAAACAAACCCGCCTGCGGCAGGGAGCGAAGCGCGTCATCGCTATCCTCGGCGGCGCGGTATCTTCCGTCCGCTCACAATCGTGGAACGCGATCATTTCTTGAAATCCATCCCATCCTACAATCTCGACCCTACATTTGCCAGCCTTGCTGTCCATTGCTCATCGAGCCTTAGCGCCCCTTGGCGCGCTCACCTCTGAGGGCCATACAAGTCGAAGACGCCTTTGCAACCAAGTGCCCGCCTTCATCCGTGATTTCGCACTCCACGTAGCCAATGGTGCTCCCTCGTCGCACGACTTTGCCCTCTGCCTTCAAATGAGCCTCCCAGACGGGGCGGAAGAAATTGATCTTCAATTCGACCGTTGTAAAGGATTCTTCCGGCGCGAGCGTACTCGCGAACGCCATTCCCATAGCGGCGTCGGCAATGTCGCAAACAATCCCGCCGTGCAGTGTCCCCATGGGGTTCGCGTGCTGTGGTCCAGCTGCCAACATGACCGTAGCTCGTCCAGCAGCAATCTCTTTCGCTTCGAATCCAATCAGACGCGCCACTGGCACGTCGTTTGTCTTCGCACGCGTCCTAAAGTCAGGCTTCAATGGAATCTCCGGAGCACTCATGACTTTTTCACCCCAGTCTTAGATTCCTTCGCTCGAACGTTCGTTTCGAGGTATTCCTCCAGGTGACGGCACACAAAATCGAGACCGTCGTTCCTCCGCTGCAGCCGGCTTACCATCAAGCTTCCTTCCAGGGTACTGACAATCAGCATAGCCAAGTTCGCAGAATCGATGGCCGAGTGGACCTCACGCCTTCGCTTCCCTTCTTCAATAACGGATTGAAGCCGCGCAAGCCAGCAATCGAGCGCCCGTCGGGCTTTCCTTCGCAACTGTGGATGCCCATCATCTGAATCGATGGCCGTGTTGAGCAGTGGACATCCTCCCGCTACAAGCCCAGCCCGTCGGTCCCGAAAGTTCCGCACCAACAGTCTTAGCCGATCCACGGCATTCGGGACGTCTTGGGTTCCCTCGAACCGCGTATCTATCGCCAGCTTCCAGGCGTAGTCGAAGGCCTCCGTCGCAAGTTGTTGCTTGCTCTCAAAGTGCCGGTAGATCCCGCCCTTTTCGAGCCCTGTCGCTTGCATAAGGTCAGACAGGGCGGCGCCGTCATACCCCCTCTGATTAAAGATGGGCGCCGCCTTACGAATGATTTCCTGCCGGGTCTGCTCGCCTTTGCGCATATCCGCCTTCCTGCCATATCAGCTCTGCGACCAAGCGGTCGCTAATTCAATTCTACCACGGATTAGATGCGACCGAACGGTTTCTTATTGCATCAAAGCAGCCAGGAAGCTTCATGAGCGTTCCCGCAATCACAATGTCCCTTCCCAACGGGGCTGCAACGCGGTCCGCAGTCAATCCCTGGATCGTAGCCATCGTCGTCACACTCGCCACATTCATGGAACTGCTCGACACAGCTATCGCCAACGTCGCGCTGCCGCACATCGCGGGCGGTCTCGCGGTCAGCTACGACGAAAGCACGTGGGTGCTCACCAGCTATCTGGTGTCCAACGCCGTTGTGCTGCCGCTCTCCGCATGGCTTAGCCGCGTCTTCGGACGCAAGCGCTATTACATGACTTGCGTGCTTCTGTTCACGGCGAGTTCTTTGTTGTGTGGATTAGCGCCCAGCTTGGGGTCGCTGATTTTCTTCCGCGTCTTGCAGGGCGTTGGGGGAGGCGGGCTTGCGCCCGTCGAGCAAGCCATTCTGGTGGACACGTTCCCACCGAACAAGCGGCCCGCGGCTTTTGCCCTCTATAGCATGGCCATCGTGACCGCGCCGGCGATAGGTCCTCCGTTGGGGGGTTGGATCACCGATAGCTGGAGTTGGCGCTGGGTTTTCTTCATCAACATTCCTATTGGAATACTGTCGCTTGTCCTTACCAAGCGTTTAGTTTCCGATCCACCCGAATTCACCCGCCAAGTCCAAGCGGCGCGCCGCGATGGCAGGCTCAAGATTGACGGCCTGGGCATTGTGCTTGTGGCTCTGGGCTTTGCGTGTCTTGAGGTGGTGCTGGACCGCGGCCAAACGGAAGACTGGTTTGAGAGCAACTTCATATTGATTTTCTTCTCTGTGGCGGTAGTCGCTCTCGTCATTGCCGCTGTCTGGGAATGGCGTCACCCCGATCCCGTGGTGGAGATTCGGCTTCTCGGCGAACGCAACTTCGCCATCGCCAACTTCTTTTATTTTTTGTTCGGTTTCACCCTTTTCGGATCGACCGTGCTGATTCCGAAAATGCTCCAGAGCCTCTATGGCTACACGGCGACCGACGCGGGCCTTGTCCTCGGTCCGGGAGCGATGGTGATCGTTGTGTTGGCGCCGGTGATGGTAAGGCTGCTGCCAAAAGTCGGTGTGAAGCCGATGATCGCGGTGGGGTACATCATTTTCGCCCTGAGCATGTGGTACTACGCCAATTTCGATCTTGGCACCGACTACAGGCATGAGGCGCTTGCACGCGCGATCCAGGGGCTGGGCATCGCGCCTCTCTTCATTCCCGTAAGCCAGCTCGCGTATTCCTTTCTGCCAAAAGAGAAAAACAACAAAGCGTCCAGCCTGACGAATCTATTCCGAAACCAGGGAGCCAGCTTTGGCATCGCGTTTGCCACCGCGGTCGTGGCGCGCCGTACCCAATACCATCGATCCGTGCTCGTCGCTCACGCCACTCCGCTCAACGCGCGTTACCAGGAAGTGTTGGCAAACCTCTCCGCGTATTTTGCTAGGCATGGTTACTCTGCGGCTGACGCATCGATCCACGCGCACGCGCAATTCGGCCGGATCTTGGATCAACAGGCTTCTTTCCTGGCATCGCTCGATTGCTTCTGGCTCCTTGGCTGCGCCTGCCTGATCGGAGCGCCACTGGTTTTCTTCACACGCAACTTCAGGTCGGCCGGTCCTGGCAGCTCGCACTAAGGGTCGAACCCCAACAAAATTATCCGCAAACAGAGGTAGGAGTCGAGCTTATCCAACGGAGCGGGCTTATTGCAGCCGATCGGAAGCTCGGAGCCTTTTCAATGCCATGGCAGCCGAGTGCGACCTGCCCCAGTGGCACATCGTGTCCAGCAACGGCCGCAGGGATCT
>WNFP01004933.1_pt1 | contig 15750 bp, 16 predicted proteins | sample 5400201 | NCBI WGS metagenome assembly WNFP01 (sample SAMN13153355, study PRJNA577476) | soil metagenome | isolation source: 115 cm saprolite under Madrone tree | place: USA:California | collected 2016-06-14
CGTGCATGTTGGACTTCTGGATCACGTCCTTCTCCAACCGGCCCGTGCACAACTGCGTGTCGGGCGTTGACGGGACCTCCCGGTTCTCGCACGTGAAGTTTCCATGCATGCTAGGGGTCTTCGACCGCGCAGAGCCCGATCAATGCTCGCATTTCGCATTCGCCGGTGTTGCCTTCCGCACATTGGAACAGCGTCGGCACTCTGATTTCCGACCACTTTCACGGCGCAATACCCTGCCTGCATGTACCCTGTCAACGCTTCACGTGCAGCCTTGCGACTACCCGCGCATGACTCGGGGCCAGGTTGGCTCGCTACGCCTTACCTGTACGACTCTTGCATTCGCGACTTCACGCCGGTTTATCCCGGCGCACTCCAACTACCGTCCAAAACGAGCCGGTTTTTGGTCGAATTCAGGTAACTTAGCCGTGTAAGGTCAACTGAGTCATCAGGATTTATGGAGCGGGCGATGGGAATCGAACCCACGTCCGAAGCTTGGGAAGGTCTCGGTGAATCGGGCTCTTTCATGCCGCAACTGAAAGGCAATACTCGAGTGTGCGAACGGATTCCACCGGGCACGGACGGGGCTGCCGACAAAGCTAATTTCACGCATTCCAATTAGAAAGCGATTTATTCGCATGCACTTCCCCTGGGGAGAGAGGTTTAGACCTTCACAGGTATGTGTTTCTCGCGCTTGATTCTGTGGTCTTGAATTGGAATTAGAAACACATACTGTGGGGGCAGGGGGCGAAGCCCATAAGCGTTTACTTAAGAAGATGGCGTTTTCGCTTCCTCTTGGAATCGGCAAGTCGTTTAACGATTTCGCTCCAATGTGTGAGTGTGTTGACCAGCCCTGTAGTGGGAAGAATGGCTGCGAGTATCTCGCGGAGCATGTATTCACTTTCACGCCATCGGCTACGGCAATGGGCCCAACTGATATCCCCAGGGGGAAATCGTTTTTGCCGCGCCGATCATTCGTTCGATGAGCAAGCTGGTAAGCAGCTTACCGTGTAGCCATGCCCGACAGCTTGCCGGGTCTTTCTTCGGCAAATGCCCAAGTCCCATAATCGACTTCATTCTCTTGAAGCTCAATTCAATCTGCCAGCGGGAGCGATACAAATCGAGTGCTTGTAGGCGACTCCAAGAAGAAGACAAGGTTGTCCAGAGGAAAAAATACTGAGCCGCTTCCAACGCTTCAGCGGAGATACTTTTTTGCCTTTTGCTGGCTCGCTGCTGCAAAGCCTTGCGCGCCTTTTCGGTTGCTCGTTTACTTCGCCGGACGGCGATGAGTCGACCCGGGATGGTATGGTGGGAGTCGCTGTGAACCCACGTAGCCCATTCCGCGGTTTGCCTTGGCTTTAGCTGCCGGACTCTTTTCAGTATTGCGAGACGCTTCCCCTTTTCGTCAAACAGGGGAAGAGCTCCGCGGTTTAACCGTACCACCACGTCCCCTTTTGCTTCGACTACATACTGAACTCCTTTCGGCGTAGCGTAACCTCGGTCTCCCAACATGATGTCCCCCGGTGACACAGGAAAACGCCGCCATGTTTTCCCGCCGCGGACATCGGTCAGCAGAAAAAAGTCACACTGCAGATTCTTCAAGTTAATGGCGTAGTGAATCCTCCAGTCCGTTCCCGTGCTACCTTGCTCAGAGATCGATGTGGCATCTACCGCCCGCACGCGCCGTCCCACCGATGGAGAGACCATTCCCAAATCCGAGCGCATCTGTTCCGCCAGCCAACGCAGCCACTCTTCCGCGGAACGCAGCCGCTTATACACCGCTGTTGGATTGAGCCGCCCTAATCCTAACTGTTCCGCACGCACCGACGTCTCTGCCAACGAGCAGCCCATCGCAATATGGATTAACAAGATGCGGAGAAGTGCCCCCGCGCTGGAAATCCCACGCGCCCGCGTTAAGGCCCCAAAATCACGGGCGTTTTGTTCCCATCCTTCGGGCAAGAAAGAACACAGCACTTCCCAGTCATCCAGTTCCTCAACTACCGTCCCAGCTTGGTTCATAGGCCCCAAGCATACCCGAGCAGTCCGTCCAGGAGCAACATCTTAAGTAAACGCTTATGGGGCGAAGCCCCCGCTAATTCAGGGAGCGCGCAGCTTCAACTGTATCTCGGCGTGGTGCGTCTGAATAATTTGTCGCAGCTCGTCAGCGCGAGCGAAACCCGTGGCCCGTTCCAGTGCGCGCTGATTCAGGGCCAAGGCCATTTGAAGATCGCTGTGCGCGGCGAACTCGCTCGCGATGGAATCCAGTAGTTGAACATGCTCAAAACCTCGTCCGCCGGTTCTGCGAGCGGAAATATCCGCGGCATTCAAATACAGCTTCGCCGCCTGTTGCCACTGTCCCGACTCCCTGTACGATACCGCGAGATCGCGCGTGCTATCTTCGACCGGTCGGCTATTGCTCCCATAGACGGAAGCACGAAAATCGCGAAGGTCCTCCAAGCCTCGAATGCGTGCGGCCGACCCTGCCGCTGCCATCCAGGCACGCTCTCGTAGCAACGGTTCCATATGCGGCGTTGCCATTCCGCAACACTCCCGCACTATCCCCTCCGCTCTTGAAAGAAGTATATCGGCTTGCGGTAGCAGCCCTAAATGTCCCCGATAGAACCCCGCCCAGTCAGCTAAGGCGGAAGCTAAACGAGGATCGTCCGATCTCAGCCGATTTTCCTCCAGCGGTACCATCAAGGCAGCGACTTTCGCTGCCTCCGACTTATAGCCAAACGTGACGAATAACTGCGCCAGCGAGAGAAAGCGGAAGGAGTCGTTTGGACTTGATGCGTCCGCGGCTTCGGCAATCTGCTGAATTTCCACAAGTGCCTCTTTCGGCCTCCCTCCGCGAATTAGCGCATCTATGGCTGCAATGCGCTCCTGCACACCTTCCGGCTGTTGCGGAGCAAGGGACCGCCTGATGAGTTCCTCGGCCTCTGCGGAATAACCCTGATCGCGACGTACTTCAGCAAGCATCGAAATCGCTGTTCTCCACTGGGCGGAATCAGGAGCCGCGCCATTGCTCTCAGCGAGGCGAACCGCTTCCTCGGCCAACTTTTCAGCGTTGTCGTAGTCCTTTGCCTGAATACGGTTGTGCAAGAGCCAACTCAGCGCGCCTTGATATTCGGGACTCTCTCTCCCCTTCGGTTCCGCATGGATGAGATCTTCCTCCAGAATGGTCTTCGCCTCGGCTTCGTGGCCTGCTTCGGTCAGGCGTTCTGCCAGCGCATTTCGTTCGTAGGCTATGGCGCTGGGAAAATCGGGATTCCTGTCGCGCTGCGCCTCCACGAGCGACACGACCTGCCGCTCGGTGGCAAGTGCCTCTTCCTTCGAGCCATTAAAGGCGAGAAATCCGGAGAGCTGTCGCAGAGCATCCAGCCGCTTGGTCGAATCCAAGGCCGCCTGGTTCACTGCTTCTCTATAGAGGTGTTCGGCTTCGGCGGTGCGCTCGTGCGTCAAATAAAGCCCCGCGAGCGTCGTGCGAGGTTCACCAATCGGCGGAACAGGTGGGCCTGGGTAGGAGATAATGCGGTTGATCACAACGCCAGTTAGATCCGGTGCGGCGTACCCCAGAGTCGTCCCGTACAGACTTTCTGCTTCGTCTAAATCACCCTCCTGCTCGCGGACAAACGCTAGACATTGAACAAACGCCACATACAAAACACCCTTATGCGACAAGCGCTCTTCCTTGGACAGAGCGGATCTTAAGATGCCTTCTGCTTTGACATTTTGGCGCTGGCCGATCAGTTCACGAGCGAGCATGAGTCTCAGCCGAGCTCTCATTACTTCAAGAGCAGGGCCTTCGCAGGCGGTCATTGCTTCCGCGTAGACAGATTCGACCCTTAGCTCGCGGCCTAAGACGCCAAAGATTCGAGCTGCTGTGTAGACACCCTCCAGGAAGCTGGGATCTGCGGGGCCCGCTGTGCGCACAGCCGCCCAGCCCATTTCGGCCAATGCTGTTATATTGGCGTTCGAGTTGTTCGTTAAAATTCGGTCTGCTTCGTCAAAATACTTCGATCCGGCATTGCGATGAGTCGTTCCTGCATACGTGCCGACAGCGGAAAGGAGTGCCACGAAGATTAAGCAAGCGGCCCGCATCGCAATTAGTATGAACCCGACATGGTCAAGGCTTCAACACGCTATCGGATTCCGAAAACTCCCTCTCATCTGGCGTTGTAAGTCGAGAAGAATCAGTCAGGGCAAGATGCCGGTTTGTGAGTTCCGAAAACAGATGTTTTTAGAACGTGACACCACTTGGGAGTTGCTCAGTTTCGTATTTTTCCAGTGTTGCGCCAACTTACGTCGAATGCGAGCAATTAACGGGAACCAAAAAGGCAAGGACGTTTCCGACAGTCAGCTTGCGTGTCAGGGCTAGGACGAATCTGAGATCATCGAGCCGGGAATACCGTCCATAGGTTCGTTCAAGATGCCATCCTACGCCGGCGACATCATGCTTCTTGACCAAACGCTCAGCGAAACGAGGCTCGTCTGCGCGCTCGGTGTTTTCGCACACCTTTCTTCTGATGGCCGCCAAGAAGTCCGTTGATTGGGGTCGTGTTATGCCGGCCTGGTACGCAGGTCACTTAGCGGGTTGAACGCTGGACTCCCGAGCTAACGCAGTGAGGAGTCCAGAATGCAAAGACTCCAGGCCCTGGAGCTTGCCAATGCAGCCGGCTTCCATCGGAACGTCCGCCGAGTAGGTTCCAATCTGATCCGATGCGCGTCCAAAGGGAAACGGAATCTGTTTCGGTTTGACTTCTTGACATGCGTTACGTAACGCATTACGCTAGGATGTGATCCGGTCGATCCGCCACAAAGGCCTCAAACGCCTTTACGAAGACGACGACCATCGCGGCGTTGTGAGCCAGCACGCCGACAGGCTCCGCGATATTCTCGTTCGTTTGGACGCGTCGGCTACCGTCGCCGACATGGATCTACCTGGTTTCCGGCTACATCCTCTCAAGGGTGAAATGAAAGGCTCTTGGGCGGTCACTGTCCGGGCTAACTGGCGAGTGATCTTTCGTTTCGCTGACGGCGATGCGTTCGACGTAGATTATCTCGACTATCATTGAGGCATTGCCACGGAAGGATTGCCTTGGAAGTATTGCCGCTGAAGGAGAACCAACCATGCCGATGAAGAATCCACCCCATCCAGGCGGCTTTGTCCTGCGCCAGTGTATCGAACCGCTAGGCTTGACCATCACTCAAGCCGCCGCTGCCCTTGGTGTCACTCGCACCACTCTCTCCGAGCTCGTCAACGGAAAACGCGGCATCTCTCCTGAAATGGCCGTCCGCCTCTCCAAAGTTTTCGGCGGCAGCCCCGAATCCTGGCTCACCCACAGTCCATACAGGTTCGCTTCGGACTCATGCCGCGGCATCGAAACGAACCGGCAGACGTTCGGTCCAAGCCGGGCCCCCGGCACCATTCAACGCACGATCGCCCTCTTAGCCCAAGCAATCCACTTCGCTTTGAGCGAGATAGCGCTGCTCACCGCTCTACGCATGAGACTCTTCAGTGTCTGGCAATGCGCTAAGGGTTGAAGCAAACGGGTGAGAGCTCATTCGATTTTGCCGCTTCCGCTCGGACGTATGTTCAGTGAGATGGGAGAGGCGGAGGCAGCGCGAAGGCGGGTGCCACAGCGCATCTAGCGCAACGTCGTCGTTACCTATCGTGCCCCTTGCCGATTGCCTCCGAGGTCCAGTTGATCACATGATACGTCGCTGGCGCTGTGCCAACGTTTCTGAGCCCGTGCAGCTGATTCGATGCGTTGAAGATTACGGACCCGGGCCCAACCCTTTTCCACGCGCCGTTTACCAGTGCTTCGACCATACCCTCTTTCACGATAACCAACTCTTCGTTTGGGTGTTGGTGCGGTGGATGCGAAGCTTCGCCAGGATTCAAGGTGGTCACGTGAAGCTCCAGAAGTTGCAAGGTCGCCGTCGGAGTTTTGAAAAACTGGCGCACCGACCCAACATTGGTTGGATTTACGGGAATTGCGTTCCAGTCGAAGACCGAGGATTGCATTAGAGGCGCCTGATCGTTAGCGACAGCGGCTACACAAAGGGTCGCGCTCACCGCGATGATGGCCACAAACATGTCTCGACGTGTGATCATTTCTCTCCTCCGCCTCCGATAGGCGCTGAAGGTGCATCTGAATCAGCTCTATAACCGTCCAGCGTGTAGGGCTGGCGCTGCGAGCGAGACAGCATAGCGTTGGCCTCATCGTCGTTCTTGAAGCGCTCTTTAATTGGATCCCAGTCTAGCTTCCGTTTCAACTTCATGACGATGTGATGGAGCAGGCAGGTCGAACAGGACCTGTGTGCAACTTCCACCGGCGCAATAGGTTGCTGCCGCGTCCTTATGCACTCTAGCCAGTTGCCGTGGTGGTCTGCACTCACATAAAGATGTATCTCGTCAGGCCCGATGACGGAGGTGATGATCTTCGGATCACTGGCGGACAACGCTTGAGCATCCTTCAACTTGGCCACCGGATCGCTGGAGGTGACAGACTCATTGCCGCGGGAAACGAACACCCATCCCTGGGTTCCTTCGAACCGGATACCGTTGGGGAAGTCGCCACTGATGATCATTCTTACGCCGTTGGCGTATAGCCCTTCTGTTCTGAACCTGCCATGTACGTTCCACAAGCCCTTAGCAGGAAACTCTCCCCAACCGGACACTTCGATCGGCCCGGTGTACTCCGTTCCCATCGCCCAGTGCGCGCTGTCCACGTGATGAGCGCCCCAGCCCGTGATCATCCCGGCGCCAAACTGCTCGCACCGCAGCCAGCCTGGACGATCGTAGCCAGTCTGCGGGTGGACCCGCTTCTCGGTGTAGTAAACGTAAGGCGTTGAGCCCAGCCACATCTCGTAGTTCAGATTCTTGGGAGTCGGCATTTCCGGCTGTTCATCGCCGGCCGGATCGCCGGGAAGGCCCACTTGCACAGTTTTCAACTGGCCAATGTGTCCGTTGCGTATCAGTTCAGCAGCGTAACGGAACTGCGGTGATGAGCGTTGCTGACTTCCGATCTGGAAGATACGCCCGCTGCGGTGGACTGTGTCACTTAGGGCTCTGCCTTCCGCAATCGTAAGTGATGCAGGTTTCTGTAGGTAAACGTCCTTACCCGCCTCAACAGCGTGAATGGCGATGAGAGCGTGCCAATGATCGGGGGTACTTACCACTACAGCATCCACATCCTTGTTCTTGAGAAGTTCGCGGTAGTCAAGGTATCCGGTGACGCCGTCGTAGGTCTTCCCTGTTTTCTTGGCGTAGTAACGGTTCACCAGACTCTTGGCGTCTTCCATCCTGTTGCTGTCAAGGTCGCAGACAGCCATGATCTGGGCGTGGTCATATTTCCACACCCCCGGCAAATCATGAATCCGCGAGATGCGCCCGTTGCCGATGGCGCCGATGTTAATTCGGTTGCTGGGGGAGGTCTTCCCGAAGACTGCCGTTGGAACGATAGCAGGAAAACCCGAAACGAGGATGGAAGAGGACACAACTCCTTTGCCGAACGTTTTGATGAATCCCCGCCGGGACACTGCGTTTCTGCTCTTGTTTGTCATGGCACTACCCCCTTGCAAGCGGCGCTTTGAGAAAATCCACTGGCCGGTCAGCATTCACGCCTTGAAGGTTACTCGTTGAGCTTCCTTCTGAGCCTTCAACACCAACTCCGTTGCAAGGAAGCAGTGCTCCTGCGGCATCGCCGTCTCCGTCCGGTTAACGACGTCGGACACGAGCTGCTCGCCGTAAGGCAGCGGCTGATTGGCGCAGTCTATGTACCGAGTTTCTTTCTGATCAACCAGAAAGAGGTGGTTGCTACCCATTCTCCCGGCGATATCAATATTTTTGCGAACCTCAATAAATCCGTCTGTTCCAAGAATGGTCAGGCGTCCGTCGCCCCAAGTCGCCAGGCCATCCGGTGTGAACCAGTCGACCCGGATGTAACCGGCGCCGCCGTCACCGCGCAGCACAAGATCTCCGAAGTCCTCGAACAAGGGGTACTGCTGGTTATGGACGTTGGCGACTTGAGATGCGATCAACTCGGCCCGCGTCGAGCTGGTAAAGAACAGGAATTGGTCTGCCTGGTGTGAACCGATGTCGCAGAGGATGCCACCGTATCTTTTTCGGTCGAAAAACCACTCCGGACGCTGCTTGGGATTCATGCGGTGGGGCCCCAGTCCGATGGTCTGGACGACGCGACCAATCGCCCCCGCTTTGACGAGTTCGCCAGCTCGAACGGTTGCGCGGTTCTCAAACCGTTCGCTATACATGATCGAGTAGATGCGACGTGTCTGCGCCTGCACACGGCGCACCTCGGCGAGTTGTTCGAGCGAAGTGATGCCGGGCTTGTCGGACATGTAGTCCTTACCGTGTTGCATCACGCGGATACCTAGCGGCGCACGTTCTTCGGGGATTGCTGCGCTCAACACCAGGTGTATCGAGGCATCTTCAAGAATCTCCTTTACGCTCTCGGCTAGCTTAGCCTGCGGGTAGCGCTTGCTGAACCGGCTGGCCAGGTCCGGCTCCTTTGCATAAAAAGAAAGTAGCTCACCTCCTCCTCGCAGCACGGCATCCACCTGGCTGTAAATGTGGTCGTGGTTCACACCAATTACAGCAAACTTGATTTTGTGCGGTGCGTTCTGAGGCACTTCTGCTTTCCCCTCGCTTTCCATAGGACGCTTGTGCCCGTGCGCGTCCAATGCGAAAGCCCCTTGGGGAAGCGCGGAGATTACCGCCACTGAGCCACTAACCGCCTTGAGGAATTCACGCCGATCCACACGCTCTTTCTCCATGAGTTTCACCTTGTGTTCGCGTCGGTTGAGGAATGCTGCCTAGTTCAGTGACCCACAGGAATTCAGCGGGACACCCGACTCAGTCCGGCAGCGCAGCCTCATCGCTCATCGTGAAATGCACATGCGTGCTCCGACTTCGTCCCCGGTCGTGGGACCGGAGTTCGCGAGGTCCACGGAAACGGTCGCGGTTCCGCTCGCGGATATCTTCGGGCACCTGCGCGTGCCCGTCTGGGACGCTTTTCGAACACGGCTGCCCCTCTTTATCCGCCTAGAAAAACACTTTCAATGCCAACTGAATAATCCGCGGATCATAAGCGGCGCGAATGCTGCCAAAGTTACCGCTGCTTTTGGTCACGGTGTTCGCGCTGGCGGTGTCGTTAAGCTGTGTGTGGTTAAAAACGTTGAAGAATTCTCCCCGCAACTGAACGCTAAGGTTTTCATGGGCGCTCATGGGATAGAAGGTTTTATGAAGCCCCATATCCATGTTCCAATTCGTGGGGCCGCGGAAGGCTCCTTTTCCGATATTTCCGAACGTTCCTATGGCGGGCTGGGCAAACAACGCAGTGTCGAGCCAAGGCACGCAGATATCCCCTGGCGTGCCAGGACATCCGGATCGACTACTCGAAGGCGCCACGCCGCCGTATTGGCTTGGGGTTCCGATGAACTGTGCCCGATCCCCACCCAGATTGGTTTTTGACTGGTCTGATCCTGCAAGAATCGTCAAAGCGTCGCCGGAGGTAACGGTATAGACGCCTGACACTTGCCAGCCGCCGAGGGTCCAGCGTTCCAATGAACTCCTGCCAGTCATCCGAGAAAGGTCCCAAACGTAGGAGGCCACCAGGCGGTGAGTGTGGTCAAAATCCGCGGGGCCGGTATCGAAGGCACCCTGCAGAGGATCACCGAATGGGCGACCAGAGCCTTTGCTCGAGCCCACGTCAGTGGTGCCGCCATTGGAGGCCAGGGCTATGTCCATTGCCTTGGAGTACGTGTAGTTGGCAAGAAGTGTCACGTTCCTGAAGATGCTGTTGCTCCCGCCACTTGGCCGCTTCTCGATGCCAACCTGAAGAGCGTTGTAGTTGGACATCCCATTGTTGCGGTTTTCAAGGATGTCGGTGAATCCCTGGAAGGGACGACTAGCCTCGGTTCCGACTCCGACGGCCCGTGGGTTCAGGTCAACGTCCTCGCGGAGGTGCGTCCCGCGGAGCCCCACGTAAGACACATGGAACACGGCGTCAGGCCGCAACTGTTGTTCGATCGTCAAGTTCCAGTCATAGATCGTAGGAGTTACCCATGGCCTGCCCGGTTCCAAACCAAATACAGCCACCAGCGGATGAAATGTCACGCCTGGGGGAACTTTGGCAAGGGTAAAGCGCTGAGGGAAACCCGCTGCAAATCCAGTTGTATCGGATGCCAGCGGATTGTCCAAAGGGATGAAACTGTTTGGTGGACTAGGTTCGGTGAGGTCAATCCTAAGGCTAAAGGGTTGGCTGATCGAAGCGTCATTCAGGAAGAGGCCTGGCAGTCGGGAGGAATAGAATATGCCTCCTCCTGATCTGACGACGGTCTTCCCGGTCCCGAAGAGATCGTAGGCAAACCCCACGCGGGGAGCAAAGTTTTTGAGGTCGGCCGTCTCCCCAGTGGGAGGAAAGCCGATGCCATTATATGAATCGCCCACAAAAAACAGGCCTGCGGGGGCGCCGGGGATGATTTTCGACTTCACTCCGACAGCGTAGGCATCCGGCCGGAACTGCTCGGTGCGCCCATAGATTTCCTTCATTACACCTTGCGGTTCCCAGCGAAGCCCCACGGTCAGGGACAAGCGGGGCCGAAACTTCCACTCGTCTTGAAAATAAAGGCCAATGACGTTTTGCCTTGAGTCGGAGAAGTCGCCGGAAGTCTGGCTGTAGGAGCGCATGTGCCCCAGAACGAAATTCGCAGCGGATTGCGCCGAGCTGACAACACTCGTGGCGGGATGTGAGGTATCCGTGGTGAACGACCAGCTCCCGTTCTCCAAGTCAGTATTTCGAATGTTGGACTGGTCGCGTTCGAAATCACCGCCGAAGCTGAAGGTGTGTTTTCCGTGAGTCCACGTAGCCTGGTCCCGGATGTCGCCGGTATTGCGAACGAACTTGGCATCCGTAAAGTTTCCGATGGAAAAGAAATTGCTCACGCTGAAGCTGCGGATGCCGCCCGACGACTTGGGAAGCTGGAAGATGGTCGAGCCGAAGTCGGTCATCTGAGGAACCTGCCCGCCCTGGCCACGATCGGATGCCGTTCGCACAACATCCACAACCACGTTGTTGACGAGAGTGGGTTTTGCAACCCAAGTGTACCCCGCGGCGTAGTTCTGGCTTTGCACCGTGGAACCCGCCGCGACTGTCAGCAAATCTTTCCCATCGTAAGGCGGAGCATGCTGGAACCTGTCGAGATAAAACCGCGCAAAGAGGCGGTCCTTTCCTCGAACCACTTGGTCGAATTTAGCAACGTACTCGTTGAGGTTTTGAACAAGCGGAGTTTGAAACGTCACGTTTCCATTGACGTCGGCGCTGGAGACAGGAAGAAGCTTGGCGAAGTTCTGAGCCACGGGATCTATCGGAAGACCCTTATTGCCAGCAAAGGCCGCTCCAGTGGCGGGGTTATAGATCTGGTCGATGACATTACCTTTTGCATCCCGGTCCAGACACACCCCCGCGCCATCGAAACCGGACTTACAGAGTGCCGAAAAGTCTCCAGTCATGTTGGCGGCCGTTGGGACCTTGGCGTTGGAAGCGTTATTCACGGTGCGAATCCGCGTCCCCTGGTAGCCGAAGAAAATGAAACTCTCGTTCCTCCTGATCGGTCCACCGACGGTTCCACCGAATTGGTTTTGCTTCAGCCGGTCTCTCGCGTCGGTGGATCCCGCCGGCGGTTTGGCAAAAAAGTTTTTAGCGTTAAAGACTTTGTTGCGCACGAATTCGAATGCATCACCGTGCCAATCGTTGGTACCGGATTTCGTGACCACGTTCACAACCGCGCCAGCATTCGTCCCGTAACGCGAGTCGAAGCTGTTTGTCTGGACGCTGAATTCCTGCAGCGCGTCGGGAAAGGGAAAGGGGTCGTTGGTATTACTCATCAAGTCTTCGTTGTTGGCCCCGTCGAGGTTGTAGCTGATTTGGTCCGGGCGCGCGCCGTTTACCGAAATGGATTCGGCGACGGACTGAGTCCCGACGGCAATCTGCTTGGTGTCACCTTGCTGGACACCGTGACCGTTGGCCGTCGTCGTGCCAGGCACCAAGAGCGTCAAGTCGGCAGCGTTGCGTGTCTCCAAGGGAATACTGACGACGCGGGTCTGCTCGATCACCTGGCTCAAGACCGGAGTTACCGTGTTTACCATCACTGCGGCCGCTTCCACAGTGACTTGTTGGCTCGTTTGGCCTATCTCCAGCCGCACATCGAGTGCGCGAACCTGGTCCGCCAACAGGGTGATGTCTTGTACGAGGGTTTTGAAGCCTGGAGCTGCTATCGTGACGCTGTAGCTCGCAGGCGGGAGAGAAGGAACCGTAAAGGCGCCGCTCGCGTTCGTTGTCGTTGCACGTTGCACGGAAGTCGCCTGTTGGATCACCGTCACCTGTGCACCCGCCATGACCGCCCCGGTTGGATCGGCAACAGTACCGGTGATCGCACTGTTTCCGCCTCCCTGAGCAAACACTCGCGCAGAAAACATCACAATTACCACCGCGAACAAAAAATAGTTTCGTCCGATTCTTGATTGAAACATGACATCCCTCACCCAAGTGATCTAAGCAATGCAAGCTCGGTGGCACCCCGCCACTTTGCTTGCGAGAACTCTTCACAACGCGATAGCCCTACCCTGCAGGAAACGTTCGTCTTCTTCCCACCGTGTCCCTGCCGCAGGCCCAAAATGTTTTTGAAGCACCAGCGCCACGGCACCGCGGAGGCGTGCCATTTCCCCTTCGGCCGGCCGGACACGAGGTGGCCGCCCTGCTAGAAAACCGGTCCCGGCTTCCTTTTCAACCAGCGAACCGAACTGCTGCCATTGACGCGTCAGTTCCCCAACAACCAAAATCTCTTCCGGTGCCAAACCTGTGACGATCATCCGAATGCCTCTGCCAACCGCCTGAAACATCGTTTCCAATGCTTTGAGCGCCAGCGCATCTCCTGATTCGGCCAATCCCATCAAATCCTGAAAACTCAACGTATCCCGCGTTTTGCTCGATTCGCGGTAGTAACGCAACGCTGCTCGATTCGAGCCGTATACCTCCCAGCATCCCAGGCGGCCACAAGCACAGGGCGGTCCGCTGGGATCAAGCTGAACGTGTCCAAATTCTCCCGCCATGCCCGTACCTCCGCGGGCAAGCTGTCCGTTCATAAAAACTCCCGTACCGATCCCCTCCGACACGGTTACCACCACAAAGTCACGAATCTTCTCGGTGTGGCCGAACCAGACCTCCGCAAGCGCGCAGGCATTCGCGGCGTTCTCCAGTTCCACGCGCATGCTCGTGGCCCGTTCGATTGTGCTTTTCAAATCGAAATCCGGCCACCCCAGATTCGGGGCGAAAATGACGCGCTGAGTCTCCTCGTTGATGCGCCCAGGCAAGCTGATTCCCACTCCTTCAAAAACCAGCTCGGAATGAACCTGCATCAAGTGACGCATTCTTGCGGCGAGACCGTCCGCAGTGGCGCGGGGGTCGTTCATCGTGGGCATCGTCTCCTTGGAGAGAAAATTGCCATTGACATCGGCTACTCCTACCGTGGTTTGATTCGGTCGAAGGTCCGCCACCAGGATCGCTCTCCGGTCATTCAACTTAAGGAAGGTAGGTCTTCGACCTCGGGGCAGCCCGCCTATCGGCCCGTGCACCACCCATCGCTCTTGCATCAGTTGTTCGGTTATAAGTGAAACGGTGCTCCTTTGAAGCCCCGAAACTCGGGCCAGATCGGCGCGCGAGATTGGCTGCCGCCGCCGGACGAGGTTGAGGAGTACACCCCTGTTGATGTCTCGGGCCGTTTGGCTCGAGGCCACGTGCGTGTTGGTAAAGTCAATTCGAATCATGGAGTTCTAGTCTCGCCTTATACTGTCGGCAGGTTCCTGCATCTTAGAGTGAACTTTCAAAACCAAAGAGCCTAAAGGTGGGTATTAAATTCGTGTCGCGAACTATATGCGCGGCTTTTTTGCTGATGTCAAGCGAAAGTTTTGATACCAAGCAAGCTCTCTGGAGCTTCCTTACAGCGACGGCCGGCCCGTACCACTATTTCTTCGGCACAGGCGCGTTCCTCCTTTGGGCCCTTCTCAACGTCGGTATAGATATCGACAATTCCTAGAGCAACCCGCCGCGTTTTTCCGTCTTTTTCACCAGCGCGATTCTCCTTTTGCTCGGCTGGCTCATACGCCGCCTCACTTCGTCACTAAGCGGCCAACGATAGACCAAAGTGGTATACACGCGTCGTGCGATCCGGTCCCCCGGCACCAGATTTTCCTTTTTCTTCACCGAGATCTTTTGAAAACACGCTTCAAGCGGGTTCCCTTTCCCAGACGACCTTCAAGTCTTTTGTCGCGTTGCCCCAAGCAGTGAAGTCTCAGGCCAGCAGCGCAGATGTTCCGATGCCATCACAGCTAGGAGCGCGGCTGCGCAGTTACCTTCAGACCCATGAAGGGAAAACTGACCTGCTGTTCGTCAACCGTCGCGGGCGTCCATTCTCAGCAAACAAGCTGCGTGAAAAGCAACTTCACCCGCTGTTGGTGAAGTTGGGCATTCCACGCGGCGGGTTCCATGCGGCGCCACGGTGCAACCAGTGCCCTGCTCGCAGACGGTGCAACACCGGTTGTTGTGCAGAAACAACTGCGGCACAGTGACCCACGCATCACGCTGGGAATTTACGGTCACGTCATCGGCAATCAGCAGCGTGACGCTGTTGAGAACCGGTCAGCACGTATCGAACAGTTCGCGGTGAATTGAAATGCCATTCGGATACCTCGTCTTGGGCATGGGCATTTGGTGCCTTTATTACGCTTGGCGCGGAATAGTCCCTCCGTCCGGAGCGAAGCATGAGGTTGGCAAACCAATGCGAATCAGCACACGCCTAATTTTTTGGATAGGTGGCGCGTTGCTGACAGCCGTAGGGGTATTTCTCTGGCACCATGACTGGGGAAAGTAGTTCAATTGTTGTTAAACGGCTTATTGTTGTTAAACGCGACAGTAAGCCGTGCGGAATGAAGTAGATTGGTAGGGGCGGTGGGGATCGAACCAATCACCCAAACCAATAGTGCGGCTCCGGAACATCGGAGAGCGGCGCTGCTGCGCCGGTGTGCAAGGGACGCCCCCCAGTCCGTGACGTACACCGTGGTGGTAGTGTCGGTATCGGGGGTCGAAGCCGGGTGATCGCCGATCGTGCAAGCTAGGACGCCCGGCGGATCTCTTCCCGGATAACGCGGCGGAGCGTTTTTTCTAATGGTTCTTGGGCGCGTTGGATGTGTTGGCGCAGGACTTCGTTGATGACGGTTTGATAGTTGCCGCCACCGGCAAGTTCGACTTGGTCGCGGAACCAGGCAAGGATTTCGTCATCGAGACGGATTGTGATTCGCGTTTTCCCTTTGGGAACGGAAACGACAGCTCCACGCTTTGCCTTACGGAAATCGTATTCACGCTTCATGATGTTCCTCGTACTGAGTAGTCTCTCGGGCTGTGGCCAGGCGTGCCGAGATCAGGCGCACACTTTCTCCACGCCAGGTGTAAACCACGACGAGGAGGCGGCCAAGTGCATCCCTGCCTAGAGTGATCCACCGCTCCTCTTCTTCTGAAAATGGATCGCGTATCGTCAAAGCAAGGTCGTCCTCGAGCACGGTCATGGCATCAGCAAAACGAACTCTATGCTTGGCGAAGTTCGTTTTGGCTTTGGCCGGGTCCCATTCGTAGCTCACAGCTCTTAGTATATGCACAAGTGTGCATACATGTCTAC
>WNFP01002124.1_pt1 | contig 15738 bp, 13 predicted proteins | sample 5400201 | NCBI WGS metagenome assembly WNFP01 (sample SAMN13153355, study PRJNA577476) | soil metagenome | isolation source: 115 cm saprolite under Madrone tree | place: USA:California | collected 2016-06-14
GCTTTCGATCGATTGCCTAGTTGGAAGGTTTGGCCTGAATGGAGTGGGTTGCGATGTATACTTTCGCGGGCTTCTTTGCTAGCAGCTTCTTCGCTGGGTAAACGTCTTCGACGCCCGTATCCGTGAAATGCGCTGGACTTACCTCCTGCGCTTTGCAGGACGGCGGCCAGCCTAGCAGCATCGTCGCAACCCCGATTGTCCCGAGCCACAGTGTTTTGGGTAGCAAGAGTTTGGGATTCATCGCCATTGTCCTTTCCTTTGTCGATTCTGCGCGGCTAGTGACGCCGGCTGCCGACTCTGTCTGACAAGAGCCCAAAACCCGTACAGCCAGCCGAACGAGTCGTGCTGGAGGTATTGGGCGTGTCCGGTAACCGTGTTCATCCGGCGTCGAATGCGTGCGCATAATGAACGATTCTTCGCACTTTTCACTTTTCCTGCCAATGCACTTCGTCTGGAAAACTAATGAACAAAAGGTGAACGCCTAGCTCATAGATTCCATAGGAGATTCTGGTTGCGGGGGCGCTAACACGACGGGTAGATTGGGCTCACTATCCACTGACCACGAACGGAGAAATGGAAATCAGCGACATGTGTTACCTCAAACAGACACATTAACCTGCCGAGAATTCACGCCATGATGACTTTGTTTTGGAAGCGGCGGGCGGCGATGAGAAGGAGAATGGAGCCGATGGTATAGAGGGCCAGGCCGTCTAGCCAGAGATGAGAAAGGCCGGCGCCGCGCAAGATGATGCCGCGGGTGATGTTGATGTAATAGCTGGCGGGAATGAAATAGCTAATGACGTAGAAGATGACGGGCATGGTCTCGCGCGGAAAAATGTAACCAGAGAAGAAGATGCTGGGGAGAAAGGTGAGAAAGGCAAGCTGGATGGCCTCGGATTGGGAGTTGGCTTTGCTGGAGACGAGAATGCCTATGGAAAGAGAGACGAAAAGATAGGGGAGAGAAAGGAACGCAAGAACCAGTACGTTGCCGTGAATGGGAACCTGAAAAACGAAGCGCATGAAGGTGAGAATCAGGCAGAGCTCGGCAAAACCGATGGCGAGATAGGGAAGGAGCTTGCCGAAAAGAAGGCCCATGGGGCGGACAGGCGTGACGAACAACTGTTCGAGTGTGCCGCGCTCTTTTTCACGGACGATGGAGAAAGCGGTGAGGAAAGTGGTGACGTTAAGCAAGAGGATAGCAGTTAAGCCAGGCAAGAGGAAATTCGGGGAACGGGAGTCAGGATTGAAGAGCAGTTTAGGGCGCATATCGACGGCAAAGGTAGAGCGATCCTGCAGAACGCGGCGGAGCGATTCGTCGAGGCCGATGGCGGTGGTGACGTTAATGGCCTGGCCGGCGACCGAGGAGTCCGAGCCGTCGATGAGGACGAGGACCTGGGCGCTCATGTTGTGGAGGAGGCGGTCAGAATAATCCACGGGAATCTTGATGCCGACGCGGTCCTTTCCGGCAATGATGGCGTCGTTGAGATCGCGATCGGTTTCGACGTAACGGTTGATATGAAAGGTGTCGGAGTTTTTCAGGCGGTCGATCAACTCGCGGCTCTCGCGGCGGCCGTCGGCATTCAGGACGACGGTATTGATCTGGCGGATGTTGGTGTCAATGCCGAAACCGAGCACAACCATTTGCAGCAGGGGAATGACGAGAGAGAAAAAGAGCGTTGCGGGGTCGCGGCGGACGTGCAGGACCTCTTTGTAAAAGACGGCGCCGAAACCGCGGAAGAAGTTACGCACGGGTGGCCTCCAGCAAGGCTTGATGCTTGTAGGTGAGCTCGACGAAGACGTCTTCAAGGCTGGGAGCGAGCGGGCGAATCTCTGTGACCGTAATGCCGTTTTTCATGAGCTGTTCGCGGAGATCGTTGAGATTGAAACGGTCTTCGATGAGCGCATGGATGGATTGCCCGAAAATGGTGGCGCTGCGTATGCCGGGGAGGTGACGCGCGAATCGAAGAGCGCGCGTGACTTCAGGTGTGGCGATCTCAACGCGCAACGTGCCGGGGGGCTGGACGTCCGGGAGTTCGCGAAGCGAATTGGGCGTGCCGTCGGCGATGAGCTTTCCGTAGTAGATATAGGCGACATGGCTGCAGCGCTCGGCTTCGTCCATGTAGTGAGTGGTGACGAAGAAGGTGATGCCATGACCGGAAAGCTCGAAGAGGAGATCCCAGAGCTGGCGGCGCGCGACCGGATCGATGCCCGCGGTGGGCTCGTCGAGAAAGAGGAGCGTCGGCTCGTGCAGCATGGCGCAGCCGAGAGCGAGGCGTTGCTTCCAGCCACCGGAAAGTTGCGCGGCCAGGCGATTGAGGTAGGGAGCGAGGCCGTTGAGCTGGACAATTTCGTCGATGCGGCGCTTCAGGCGCGCGGGCTCGAGGCTGTAGATGCGGCCGTAGAACTGCAGGTTTTCCGCGACGGTCAGATCGTAATAGAGACTGAAGTTTTGCGACATGTAGCCGATATGCTCGCGGACGGCTTCGGAATCCGTGCGGACGTCGAGGCCTTCGACAAAGGCGGAGCCGCCGCTGAGCGGCAAAAGGCCGGTGAGCATTTTGATGACGGTGGTTTTTCCGCTGCCGTTGGGGCCGAGGAACCCGAAGATTTCGCCTTTTTCGACGCGGAAGCTGACGTCGTTGACGGCGGCGAAGTTGCCGAAACGCCTAACCAGATGTTCGGCGGAGATGGCGGCTTGCGGGAGAGCTTGCGGGTGGGTCGCCATAGCGTCAGCTTTGGGCTTTCAGTTTCACGTCCGCGGCCATGCCGGCGAGGACGCGACCGGCGGGATCATTGATGCGGATTTTTATGCCAATGACCTGGTGGACGCGCTCTTCGCGGGTTTGCACATTGCGCGGCAGGAATTCGGCCTGCTGGTTGATCTGTTCGACGAGACCATCGAAAGCGGTGTTCGGAAAAGAATCGACGCGAACTTCCGCTCTTTGGCCAAGCTTGACGCGGCCGATTTCGGTTTCGGGAATGTAGATGCGAACGTAGATCTGATCTTTTTCGAGAAGAGTGGCGACGGGCGTATTGGGAGCGATGAGGTCGCCCGGGCGGACGTCGAGAACCTCGACGATGGCGGCGGAGGGAGCGGTGACCTGGCGCTCGCGGAAGCGGGCTTCGTCGTAAGCGTAGGCTGCTTTGGCGAGGTCGACGTCTTCGCGACGGTTGCCGCGCTCGAGTTTTTCCAGGTTGGCCTGGGCTTGATGGTAGTGCGCTTCTGCGGAAGCGATTTCCTCGGGACGGTAGCCGCGCTGCAGTTCATCGAGCTTGTGCCGGGCACTCTGCTGCTGGGCGACGGCGACTTTCCAATTGGCTTCAGCGGTATCGAGTTGCTGCTTTGAGATGAGATCTTTTTTGGCGAGGACGTCGTAGCGGTCAAAATCGAGATGCGTGCGGATTTCGTCGGCTTTCGCGCGGTCGAGCTCGGCTTGCGCGGTGGCGATGTCTTCCAGGCGATAGCCGTTCTTCTTCAGCTCGTACTCGGCTTTGGCCTGAGCCGCGGCGGCGCGGGCTTCCGCGATTTCTTCGGGACGATAGCCTCGCTGGGATTTTTCAGCGCCGGCGCGGGATTGCTGCAGTGCGGCCCGCAATTCCCGGTCGTCGAAGGTAATCAGGACCTGACCCGCTTGGACGGTGTCGCCTTCGCGGACCAGAACCTTATCAATGCGGCCACCGATCTTGGAACCCACACGTATGTTGCGGGCTTCGACGGTACCGGACCCTTGCAGACCGGTGTCGCGGTGGAACCAGCCGGCATAGAGCGCCGTGGCGGCCAGCACGGCGGCAGCAGCGAGAAGAATCAGGATGCGCTTGCGGCTCATGAAACTAGTCTCCCGACGTGAACAAAGGGGCTGGGAGCGGCGGCACCGAGTCCCCGCGAGGCGCCAAGCCGGACCAGAGCAGGTTGAATGCGGTTTCGATCCGGGAGTGCAAAGTGGCGTCGCCGTAAAGGGACCAGATCAGCAGCGTCCCGAAAATGGTTTGGCGAAAAACATTGGCGATCTCCGCAGCCGGAAGGTCGTTGCGGATTTCGCCGCGGTCCTGACCGAGTTGAATCATCTGGCTGTGGAGGGCATGGACGCGTTTTTGCAGGTCCATCATGGCCGCACGAACCGGAGTCGTTGAAAGATAGGCCTGGAGAAGCGCGCGGATGATGGCGGGGTTGCGTGTGGGCTCCTGCGTCATGCGCACACCGAGCGAACGGAGGAAGTCCGGCATGGGCTCGCCCGTGCGGCGAGCCATCTCGATAGCGGCTTCCAGCTTGCTGAGTTGCATTTCTCCGAAGGCCAGGAGGATGTGGTCCTTGCTCGGGAAATAATTGAAAAAGGTGCCTTTGCCGAGGTCAGCAGCCTCAGTAATGTCCTCAACAGTCGTTTCGGCAAATCCCCTTTGGGCGAAAAGATCGAGAGCGGCGCGGAAAAGTCGCTCGCGGATGTCGGCACTGCGGCGCTGGCGACGGTCGGAGGTAGAGAGTGATCCTGAGAGACCGCTGCGGCGAATCGGTTTTGATCTACGAGCCATGATGACCAGTACTCATAAATGACCATAGGTCAAATTAGACTAGATGTCAAGGGCATAAATTCCAGCTCTATGACATTAGTTTGCGGACGGTGGATGTGCGGGGAACGGAAACGAGAACACCCCGGGGTGAGCCGGGGTGTTCGGAGTAAGTCGGTAGATTTCGAGAACTACTTAAGAGATTCGGGGTCCGAAGTGTTCTTCGGAGACTTTTGGTTTAGATACGCAATCATCTTTTGAGCGGCGGGAGGAACGGCCACAGCCCCCTTGAACACGATGGACTCTGCTTCGACTTTCTTGCCATAGATGCGCTCATTGGCGTCATTGTCAGGGCGAACCGTTGAGCCTTCCAGAGAGAGGCCGGCGAACAGGCCGCGGGCGCGGGAATAGCTCAAGACTTCCGCGCGCAGTGTCGCATCCGTGGATGCGTTGGCCGTGCGTCCCTTTGGACCTGCCGCAGCCGACGCATCGGCGCCAAGCTTTACCTTGCTGCTCAAGATGGAGCGGGCGCCACGCGGATTCATGACCAGCAGGACGAAATCTGTGGCTTGGCCGCCGAGCTGTAAGCCAACGCTGCCGCCTTCCAGTGCCATCATCGTGGGAGCGCTCCATGGCCCGGTGAAATGCTCGCCACTACGGCAGGTCATAGCACCTCGGCCGTAGCTGCCGCCGATGACAAAGGCCGCCTTGAGCACGGACGGAAAGACAATGATGCATTCGGCTTTATCAATAAGATCCTCGGGAATGTTATCGGGAATATCCATAACTTCCTTGACGATCATCCCGCAGTTTTCCAGGCGATCGGTTTCCTTCTTATCTCCCGCGGCCAAGAGCGGCAGCGCAACGAGCGCCAGCGCCATCAGGGAGGAGCTGATTCTCTTAATCACAGTTCACCTCGTCGTAGTTTTCCCGGCTAGAGCCATCATAGAGTGCCCGCAGGCTGGGCGCAACCACAGGCCACGGAACGAGGCCTGGGAAAGAGTGTTGATTCAGGGGTTGGTTCCGTAAATTAAGAAGCGCCGGAGACGGAATGAGTTGCCTTTCGACTATACTTTTCCAGAACGACTTGAGCGTGAGTGAAAAATGAGAATCGAGAAAATCCTGCAGCGATGGGCGGCCGTGGCCGTGGCGAGCGCCGTGTGGACTTTAGGAGCCGGCGCGCCACGCCTGGGTGCGCAATCGAAAACAAAGCCAAAGCCGGTGTGTTGTGGCCCAAAGAAACAGAGCGCATCTTCGAAGAAGGCCAGGGCGAGATTCGCCGCGCGCGCGGAAGCGTTGCTGGGAACAGCGCCCACAAACAAGGGGGAGTGGGGGCTGTTCATTGTGGATGCCGAAAGCGGCGAGACGCTGTACGAGCAGAACGCAGACAAGTATTTCGTCCCGGCTTCGAACATGAAGCTGTTCACCACCGCGTTGGCCTTGGCAAAACTGGGGCCGGAGTACCGCTTCCACACGACGCTGGAGGCGCGCGGCACGATTTCGAGCGAGGGAGTGCTGGGTGGAGATCTCGCGCTAGTGGGGCGTGGCGATCCGAATCTATCGAACAGAAAATTCCCGTATGAACTGAAGGAAGAATTTGATGGGCCGCCGGAGAAAGTGCTCGGCGAGCTTGCGGACGCGGCGGTGGCCAAGGGAGTCAAGCAAATTTCCGGGGATGTGATCGGCGACGACAGCTATTTTCCGCGGGAACGCTATCCGAATGGCTGGGAGATCGACGACATGGTGTGGGAATACGGCGCGGCCATCTCCGCCATCGTGGTGGACGATAATACGGTGGCGCTGACGCTCACGCCGGGCGAACAGCCGGGCAATGCCGTGCAGGCGGCGGTGACTCCAGGGACGCCGGATTTCACGGTTGAAAATGAAGTGAACACTTCGGCCGCGGATGTGAAACCGGATTTGACGCTCGTGCGGGAGCCGGGGGCGAATATCGTGGTGGTGAAGGGCAGTTTGCCGGCGAAGAGCGCGCCGCGGAAACTGGTCCTGGCGATTGAAGAACCGGCGCAGCACGCGGCGGCCACATTGAAGCGATTGCTGGAGGAGCGAGGAGTAAAGGTGGCGGGTGTCGCGAGGGCTCGCCACGATCATGCGGAACTCGGAGGCGATCCGGCGGTGCTCGCGGAGCACGTTTCCGTGCCGCTGGGAGACGCGGTGAAACTGATCAACAAAATCAGCCAGAACCTACACACGGAAATGCTGTTGCGGACGGTGGCGCGGCAGAACGCAGCGTGGGCCACGCCCGACGAGCTGATGAAGGTTCCAGCGGATTTCTACACGGCGGCGGGAATCACGCCGGGAGACGTGATTCAAGCGGACGCCTCGGGATTATCGCGGCACGATTTGGTGACTCCGCGGGCCATTGTGACCTTGCTGGGCTTCGCGCAGAAGCAAGCATGGTTCGGGCTCTACTATGCATCGCTGCCAGTGGCGGGAGTGGACGGCACGCTGGAAGATCGCATGAAAAATACGCTGGCGACGGGACGGATTCACGCGAAGACGGGCTCGGTCGAACACGTGAGGACGCTTTCGGGATTTGCAGAGACTCCGGACGGGCGGCAGGTGATCTTTTCTTTCTTGAGCAACAATCAGGGCGGGAAGAGTCACGAAGCGGCCGATGCTTTGACGGGACTATGCGTGGCGATGATCGAGGAATTCAACGTGAAGCCGCCGAAGCGCGGGCGGGAACACAAGCAACCACGGTTAAATTGAGGATCGCAGATGGGGAAAGAATTTATCGTCACCGTGTTTGGCAGTTCGCGGCCGCGCGAAGGAGATGCGGACTACGAAGAGGCGCGAATCCTGGGGCGAGCTTTGGCGAAGCACGGCTTCTCTGTCTGCAGCGGCGGTTACGGCGGGGTGATGGAAGGGGTGTCCCGCGGAGCGAAGGAGGCGGGCGGGAAAACGTACGGGGTGACCGCGGATTTTTTCACCAATGCAAAGCTGAATTCCTGGGTTGACCTCGAAGTGCGGATGAAAACTTGGGAAGAGAGACTCTTTGAACTCATCCGGTGTGCCGACGCTTTTGTGGCGTGCAAAGGCGGAACGGGAACACTCGTGGAACTTGCGGTTGTGTGGGAAATGCTAAACAAGTCGGTGATGACCGCGAAACCCTTCGCCGTGCTGGGAGATTTTTGGCAGCCGGTTCTGGATCGCGTGCGGGAAGTAGAAGTGGGACAGCTGGCGCCGTGGGGCGAGGCAAACGGGCGGCTGGTGTATGTAGCGACGTCGCCGGGCGACGTGGCAAGTCATCTGACCGCGAAATTGCAGAAAACCTAAAAATGTCACGGACGGCGCAAGACGTATTGGAGTTCGACAAGCTGCGGGAATTGCTGCGGCTGAGGACGACGTGCGCGCCGGGACGGCGAGCTGTGAATGCGCTCGAGCCCGGCATGGAGCGAGCGACGCTGGAATCGGCTTTTGCGTTGATTCGCGAAGCGGGGGAGTGGCTGCGCGCGGGGCGCGAGCTGGGATTTGGCGCGCTGGCCGATCCGCAAGGCTGGCTCGAACGCATCGAGGGGCCGGGGATGGCGCTGGAGCCGGGCGAATTTCTGGATGCGGCGTCGTTGCTGGAAACAGCGGGATGGCTGCGGCAGCAGTTTCGCGAAGAAGCGTTGAAGTTTCCCTTATTGGCGGCACGGGCCGCTTCGGTTGGTGATTTTCGAGATGTGCAGTCGGCGATCCGGCGGTGCGTGCTGCCGAACGGCGAGATCAGCGATGATGCGTCGGCGACGCTGCGGCGAATCCGCGCGAGCATCACGGAGACTCGCGAAACAATCCAGAAGAATCTGAAGCAGGTTTTGCGCGCGCGGAATGCGGAAGCGGGAGAAGACTACGTCACGCTGCGGAACGATCGTTTCGTGATTCCCGTGCGGGCCGAACATCGGCGGAGCCTTCCAGGTGTGGTGCACGGAGCGAGCGCGACGGGGCAAACGGTATTCATGGAGCCGTTCGAAACCGTTGAGGCGAACAACCAGCTCGTGCAGCTTGCCGAGGACGAAGCCGCGGAAATCCTGCGGATTTTGCGCGAGCTCACGGAAAAGCTGCAAATGATCCGCGGGCCGCTCCTGGCGGCAAGTGGGACCATTGCGGAACTCGACAGTGTGTTTGCGCGGGCGCGATTCGCGCGGGAATTTGACGCTGCGATCCCGGAATTCTCCGCAACAAATGAATTGCGTCTGGAAGGCGCGCGTCACCCGGTGTTGGAGGACAAGCTCCGCAAAGAAAACCGCACTATCGTCCCGATGACCTTAACCCTTGGGGGAGAAGAACGCGTGCTGGTGATCAGCGGGCCGAACACCGGCGGCAAGACCGTGGCGCTGAAAACGACGGGAATGGCCGCGCTGGCGGCGCAGTCCGGAATTCCGGTCGCTGCGCAGGGAGCGGTCCTGCCCCTGTTCGACCGTGTGCTGGTGGACATCGGCGACGAACAATCAATTGCGGCGGATTTGTCCACGTTCTCGGCGCACATGTTGAACTTGAAAACCATGCTGGAGTCAGCGACGCAAAATTCTCTCGTGCTGGTGGATGAAATGGGCACGGGAACTGCCCCGGAGGAAGGCGCGGCCCTGGCGGTAGCGCTGCTGGAGGAATTTCGCACGAAGAACTGCATCGTGCTGGCAACCACGCATCACGACCGGTTAAAGACGTACGCATCGACCGCGCTTGGAGTGGTAAACGCCGCAGTGGAATTCGACGACGTGAATCTGCGGCCCACCTATCGCTTGATGGTGGGCGTGCCGGGCGGCTCCAGCGGAATCGCGATCGCGAGGCGGCTGGGGATCGCCACAGGAATTATCGAACGCGCAAGGTCATTGCTGACGCCCGAATCGCGTGAAGCCGCAGACCTGATCGCTTATTTGCATCGCGGCCGCGACGAGCTGGACCGCATGCAACGGCAGATGACCGTCGAGCGGCATGCGCTGGAGGAAGACCGCAAGAAGCTTCGAACAGAGTGGGTCGAACGGCAGCAGAAGCGGATCAAGGAACTGGAAGCGCAATTCGCGGAGATGCAGAAGCGCTTTGACGAGAATGTCGCGCGCGTGGTCGAAGCGGTGAAAGAACGGGAGCTGCGCGCGCAGGTGGAAAAAATGGCCCGGCGGAAAATGCAGGACGTCCGCGGCGAGGCGCGCGAAGAACTGAATGCCGCGGTGGTACAGACCATCTCGGAATCGCAATCCGATCTCGGCGTCCATGCCGCTTCGCTGGAGGCGGTCAGCTCTGACCGGCTGCAACCCGGTGCGAGGATTCGCGTGCGCGGCTTCAGCAAGCCGGTGTTGTTGCGGCGGATTGACGGATCGTCCGCGGAAATCGAAGCCGGGCCGCTGCGGATGAAAGTGGCACGGGATGAAATTACCGGCGTGGAAGGAACGGCGCCCGCACCGAAACCAAGTTCGCCGGCGGCCAAGCTGCAGAGCGTGACGGTGACTTCGCAGCGCGGGGAAGCCGGCACTTCCGACGAAATCAACGTGATCGGCATGACCGTGGAAGAAGCCACCGATCGCCTGGACAAATTCCTGGATGACGCCGCGCTTGCGCGCAAAACGCGTATCAGGATCATTCACGGGCACGGGACGGGCGCACTTCGCAGGGGGATTGGAGAGTTTCTGGCTTCGCATCCGTTGGTGGAGAAACATTCGTTTGAGACCGAGGAGCATGGAGGAAAAGCGATCACCATCGTGGAATTGCAAAGATAGAAAAGGGAAATCAGAAAATAGAAAAATAGAAAGAGCACGGAGAGTCGAATCTTGTTTCCGTAGAGATGCAGACCGCGCTGCTTTGCTATACTCGCCGCGTTCCGAAAGCCAATTCAAAACGAGGTGCCTGGATGAAAGCTTTGAAGGATTCATTGTCGCCTGCAAGAGCAGGGCTAGATGTTCGCCGATGGGGTGTGGCCTTCGCGTTTGCATTGGTCACGCTGGCCGGGCTGGCGATCACCACGAGTGCGCAGGCGCCGAAGAGGACGGTAATTCGCGCGGGGCGCGTGCTCAACGTGCGCACGGGAGAGTTGCGCGCCAATCAGGCCATCGTGGTTGAAGGCGATAAGATTGCGCAGATCGCGCCTTCCAGCGAAATCACGGCAGCGGCCGGAGACACGACGATCAATCTGCCGGATGCCACGTTGCTGCCCGGCTTGATCGACATGCATACGCACCTGACGTTTGATTTGAACTCGCTGGGATACCAGGGGCTCTCGATTTCAACGGCGCGCGAAGCGCTGCACGGCGCGAGGAACGCGCGGCGCACGCTCGAAGCAGGTTTTACGACGGTGCGAAACCTGGGCGCGAAAGACTATGCGGACATCGCGCTGCGCGATGCGATTAACGATGGCGACGTCATCGGGCCGCGCATGGTCGCCTCCGGACCGGCGCTGGGAATCACCGGCGGCCACTGCGACGAAAACTTGCTGCCGCCCGCGTTCCACTCTCAGGGCGAGGGAGTAGCGGACGGCGTCGAGGGTGTGCAGCACAAGGTTCGTGAAGTGATCAAGTACGGCGCGGAGGTGATCAAGATTTGTGCTACCGGCGGCGTGCTATCGAAGGGCGATGACCCGAACGCTTCGCAGTACACGCTCGAAGAAATGAAAGCAATTGTGGCGGACGCGCACCGGCTTGGCCGGCGTGTGGCGGCGCATGCTCACGGCGCCGAAGGAGTACGCTGGGCTTCAGAGGCGGGCGTCGATTCAATCGAGCATGGCCACCTGATGGATGATGCCGCCATCGCCACTCTGAAGAAAAATGGAACATATCTGGTGCCGACGCTCTTTCTCGGCGAATACATGGAAAAGAACATGGACCGCAGCGACATCCCGGAATATTCCAAGCAAAAGATGCGCGATGTAATCGCCGCGATGCGCAAGAACACCGGCAAAGCGTTCGCCGCCGGTGTGAAGGTGGCGTTCGGCACGGATGCCGCTGTCTATCCGCACGGGCTGAATGCGGGCGAATTCCATGTTTATGTGAGTTTGGGAATGACGCCGCTGGCGGCGATTCAGACGGCAACCGTCAATGCCTCCGACTTACTCGGTTCCAAGTATCTCGTTGGCTCGCTGGAGACAGGCCGCTGGGCGGACGTGGTTGCCGTGGATGGCGATCCGACGAAGGACGTCACCATCCTCGAGCATGTAAAATTCGTCATGAAGGGCGGCAGCGTCTACAAGAACGATTATGCGAAGCGGTGACCTTCGCTAGGGGCGCAATGGCGGAAGCGGGATCATTCGCGGAGAAAGTGAAGCAGCAGGCGGACATCGTTCGCGTGGTCGGTGAATACGTCCGCCTGAAGAAAACTGGGAAAGACTTCAGCGGGCTGTGCCCGTTTCACCAGGAAAAGACGCCATCGTTCACGGTCTCGCCCATCAAGCAGATTTTCTATTGCTTTGGGTGCGGCAAGGGCGGCGACGTGTACAACTTCGTCATGGACATGGAGAAGTGCGAATTTCCCGAGGCCGTGAAGATGATCGCGGAGAAATGCGGGATCGCGATTCCGCGGCAGAAGCAGCGTTCTCCAGAGGAGCGGAAAGAAAACCAGCAGCGCTCGGTTCTCGTGGAGATGCACCGCGAGGCGCAGACTTTTTTCGTGACGCAGTTGCAAGGAACTGCGGAAGGAAAGCTCGCACGAGCGTACCTGGAGGATCGGGGCTTGGACAAGGCGACGATCGAGCGTTTCGGTATTGGTTACGCTCCGAGCGGCGGCGATGCGTTGCTGCGTCATCTGAAGCCAAAATGCAACGATAAATTGCTGGTGGATTCCGGACTCGTCTCCCGCGACCAAAGCGCCGGGCGGTTGTTCGACCGCTTTCGTAGGCGCATCACTTTTCCCATCTCGAATGAATCCGGAAAAATCGTGGCATTCGGAGCCCGCGCGCTCGGCGATGACATGCCGAAATATCTCAACTCGCCTGAGACACCCATCTATTCCAAGAGCAACGTGCTCTATCACATGGACCGCGCGAAGGAAGCGCTGCGGCGGCAAGATTTCGCGATTCTGGTTGAAGGTTACATGGACGCGATCGCGGTGGCGCGAGCGGGAATCAGCAACGTGGTCGCGAGCTGCGGCACGAGCCTCGCGGAGCCGCAGATCAAATTGCTCGGGCGTTTCACGCGGCGCGTTATCGTGAATTACGACCCGGATGTTGCGGGTCAATCCGCCACGGAGCGTTCGCTTGCGTTGCTGCTGGAACAAGATTTTGAAGTGCGCGTGCTTGCACTGCCTCCGGTCGGAAACAAAAAGGCCGATCCGGATTTATTCATCCGCGAACGCGGGAAAGACGAATACCTCAAGTTGCTGAAGGAAGCGCCCCCTTACGTGGACTACCTGATTGCGCGGGCGCGGCAGATGGATTTGACGACCGGGGAAGGAAAGCAAAGGGCGCTCAATTTCCTTTTGCCATACATACAGAAGATGCCAAATGGTATTTTGCGCTCGGAATGGGCGACGCGAATCGCGCAACAACTTCGCATCGATGAACCGCTCCTGCGCTCGGCATTAAGCAAAGCGGCGAAGGAGCGGCGCAGGGAAATCACGACCCGTCCTGAATTGATCGGACGCGCAGCCAAGCCGGTTGAGCGGCGGTTGATTCGGATGCTGGCGGAGGCGCAAGGCTTCCGGCAGGAACTCGCCAAACATTTGCAAAATGCCTGGCTCTATCACGGGCTGGAGACGGAGAAAATTTTCGCGGCGCTGGTGATCGCCAGCCTGTCCGGCCAGCCCTTGCAGGTCACCGAGGTGGGAGCGGTACTGGAAGAGCGCGACCGGCGGCTGCTCTTTGAGATTCTGTTCGAGGAGGCCAATGAGCCGACCTGGGAAGAAGCCATGAGTTGCATCGAAGCCTTGCAGCACCGCCAAGCCGAGCGGGAGCTCGCAGATGTGCAGCGGAGCATCGAGGCTAATCCCGCAGCCCTGGAAATGCGCGGCTTGCTGGAGAAAAAACAGGAATTGATGCGCCGGCTCGCCGCAGCGAGGTGACTGTCGAAGCGCTCTCCGATCCGAATTGGGGCGCGTAACTGTGAGACCCCTCCCCCGGTTTTTGTAGGTGTTGCATCTAAAGGACTTAGAGTCCATGTAAGAAGTTGCCCGGAGCGAAAGGACAACTCTCGGACCGCGAGTTTCGACGGAGTACGGCACCGCCGGGATCGCCCAGTCTCAAACCAAATCAATTGCATAAGGAAATCGCGCAGGTTTACCTACCAATTAGTGTACACTCATTGTAACAAAAGTCAAGGGAAAAGTAGGAACGCGGTGACAGGTTCCGCCTTGAAACAGGGTGACATTCCGGGCTACGTAGAAGGTGCAGCTCGCCGGCGCATCAGCCAGACCGAAAGTGCCAGCAGCGCCGCAGGCAGCCAAATCCAGAGGAGTTCGCTCTGAAGAACTTCAAGGCCGCGATGGGTGAAGAATCGCCCCGCGCCGATCGGTGACACATGAATCGGCCTCCAAGGAAGAAAGTAACGGTGGTTATCGAACGGGGCGAAGAAGGCGACTCCCAGGCCGCCGTCTGTCAAGGCATCCAACAAACCATGGCTGGCGGTGGCCAGAAAGAAATACATCCACATGGGGAATCGGCCAAGTCCGGGCAGGACCCGCCGAAACCCTGTGGCGGACACAGCGCTCGCCACGACAGCGGCAAAAAGAAGCGAGTGGGTGAATCCGCGGTGGCCCCAGAAGTCTCCGTAACGGATGCCGAACCGGAATCCGATCACATCGAGGTCGGGAATCGTGGAACAGACCGCGCCGACCACCCAAACTCGTTTGTGTGTGCCGGGGCGGTAAAAGCAGGCTCCTATGCTCAGGGCCGCCACCGCATGTGAGAACACCGATGCCACGCCAAACCTATCCCTTCCGATCGGAGGTGAGATTAACCCTCTGGCTATGCAGTCTTCCACAGAAATCCACGAATTAAAATGTTGACGAGAAGGGAGTTAAACGTGTAGCGTGAAAGGGTTTGGCGAGTAACGGTTTTGCCGTTAAACGCATCTATATGATTGTGTTTAGCGGCAGGGGCCGGGCCCCAAAAGTGCGGGAAGCGGGCAACGCACGGGGCCAGCGGCGGGCAAGCGGCGCGGTGCAGAGTTATTCAAACAACAAAGCGAGCGATCTTCTGGGGAAATTCCCCCGTGGTTTGCGCCTGCGCGCCAGCCTGCGCGTGTCTCTGCGAATGAACCTGTCCCCTATGCAGGGAGTTCTTGGGATTGCGGTCAAGTAGCGGGAGGAATTTGTGGCAGCAGTAGGCCTTGAAGAGAAATACGATGCAGTACGCCAGCTCATTGCGGTGGGCAAAGAGCGCGGCTATCTGCTCTATGACGAAGTAAACGATTCGCTTCCGGCAGAAGTCCATTCCTCGGAAGAAATCGACGATCTGCTCACAACCTTCGAGCGGAACGGGATCGAGATTTATGAGGATCAGGCGTCGGCGAAGGCCGCGCGCGCGGTGGAAGTTTCCGCGGAGGCCAGCGACCGCGACGTCGTGGTCAAGGACGATGCGCACTCCGACGAAGGCAGCAGCGACCTCGACCTGACACCCGGTTCGCTGGAAAAAACAAACGATCCCGTGCGCATGTATCTGCGCGAGATGGGGACCGTGCCGCTGCTGACGCGCGAGGGTGAAGTCACCATCGCCAAGCGCATCGAACGCGGGCAACTCGTGGTGATGAAGTCGATCACGCGCTCGCCGATCGTCATCAAGGAATTGATCGCGGTTGGCGACGATTTGCGCAAAGGTGTGCGGTCCATCAAAGAGATCGTGCAGTTCGACGATGAAGAGCTGACCGAAGAGAAGATTGCCAACAAAACCAAACAGACGCTCAAGTACATCGACAAGATTGCGAAATTGTACGAGACGGCGCTGAAGCAGGCAGCGAAGCTGGACAAAACACTGAAGTCGAAGAAAAGATCCTATATCCGCGCGAAGTGGGAAGTGGCGCGGACGCGTGTGGAGATTTCCGTCGCCATTCGCGACATCGATTTCAATCCATTTGAAAAGAAGCGGCTGATCGACAAAATGCGCGGCACGGTCGAGCGGCTGCAGTCGCTGGAACGCGAAGCCGGGCGCCTGGAGCGCCGCGCGGACGTGGCCAAAGGCGAGGTCGCGGCGGAAGCGCGAAAGGAACTGCGCACGCGCCGCACCGAGCTGAAGGACATCGAAGAGGCCAGCGAAGTCGGGCTCACCGAACTGAAGCGCACGCTGACCTTCATTCATCGCGGCGAAGCCGAAGCCGAGCA